>Ga0137416_10000888_pt1 | contig 14683 bp, 14 predicted proteins | sample CZODoug3_1_1_16f_FD_108282 | JGI IMG/M metagenome (GOLD analysis project Ga0137416, IMG submission 108282) | Vadose zone soil fungal communities from Angelo Coast Range Reserve, California, USA - CZODoug3_1_1_16fungal (Illumina Assembly) | ecosystem: Environmental > Terrestrial > Soil > Vadose...
GGGTCGGACTGAGTTCCTGACCTGAAACTGATTGCGAGCGAGCCCTAGGTTGGTATGGCACAGCATCAACTAGAGCGAAATGGCGCGCTCTTCGGAGTGCACGGGTTAGTACGCTCAAAAAGTGCTTGACGGCGCCGGCATTGTCAGAGACGCGATGTTGCAACAACTATCCGACCTCACTGTGCAAAATTGACCGTTTTCTTCTTCGGATGCGCCGTATTATTCACAGCGCGCCATGGTGACAACGCTTGTTCTCTTCTGATGAAATTCGAGGCACGATGGCCGCAGACGCGATCCTCGGTTCTCGGCCATCGAGCCGCCCGCTCATTGCCCCAGCGTGGCATACGATCGTGTTCATTGCCATTTTTGTGGGGCTGTCCGTCATTGGTGGTTTCTTTCAGCACGCCGTAAAGCAGCAGCCGCAGGCAACCGTGCCGAGCCGCAACGCCGTGCCAGGCTACCTATCTGTGGTTGGCTTTGAATGGCTCCTGGTGCTCTATGTCCGCATGGGAGTGCGCAAGCGCGGAATGCGTTTGCGCGATCTTGTTGGCGGCCGATGGGCTACACCGAAACAGGTGATGAAAGACATCGCTCTAGGCGCAGGTCTTTGGGCGGTATGGATCGGCTTGATGAATGCTCATGTCCTGGGCGGCGGAACAAATGCCGCGCAGGGACTTCTTCCCCGGGGGATTCTTGAGAGCCTCGTGTGGATACCGGTTGCTCTCTCAGCAGGGTTTTGTGAGGAAGTCGCATTTCGCGGCTATCTTCAGGGGCAATTTCAGGCGATGACAGGTAGCGCTGGATGGGCGGTCCTTTTCCAGGCGATTGTATTCGGCATTGGCCATCTATACGAAGGCGTGAGTCCAGTAGGAAGAATCACTCTGTTCGGCGTCCTGTTCGGACTGCTCGCTCTATGGCGGAAGAGCCTGAGGCCGGGGATGGTAGCGCACGCATGGTCTGATATTTTTGGGGTAATCATTTTCCGCGGAGTGTAGATAATGGGCCGCCTTGGTTTGACAGTTGCCGCGCTCCGTAGATGCTGATTTCTGAGCCTGGGTCGTTAACTGTTGCGGCCAGGCGCTTGCACGAATTGAGAATTCGCTCGACCGGTGGCAGTGAGTGTGAAGGCAATGTTTCAACAGTTGAGCGAATTTGTGGTTGGTGGTTGTGGCGAGTGAGACTGTCGTTCCCTCAAAATCAACCGACTCGCAGATAATGCCGCCACCAGACTTATCAAAATCACCAGCCATCCCGTAATGAGCCAGTTCAGTTCGTAACTTCGCGGATCACCGGGTTTCAGTATCCAGAGTGCGTTTTGCGCCGTGATGAAAGAATCCTTGCATATTGTCAACGTTAACTGAATCGCCGCGACCAGCCACAACCCTGCTGGGACTACCACTGTCTTTGGTGAAGGAGCGTGGTGACGGCACACGATTGCCACGGCACGACAACACACGTAAACAATCCAGCAGCGACAGCTGCGATAAGGAAAGCCGCAACACCATCAGAGCGCGTCTTGCTGAACCACAATACCGTTACCAGAAACCCAATCCCGGCTCCGACCAGGATGGACGCGCCGATGGCACCAATGATCGCCAACGTGGTGGCGACCGAGTCGGTTAAACGTTTTAAGGCTGAGGGTGTCACGCACATCTAGATGGCAGCCATGCTCAGTGTACGTCCACTAACTGCCGTGGCAAAGTGACGTTGGTTTCGCCAGCGATGCCATCGTGGTTTACCTAATCAGGCAATGAACTAGCCAAGGTAGCCTAACTTCAGATGGGTGAGCTATCGAAAGCGTCGAACGCTTCGGACTCCATCTCATCAACGAATCCGGGATGGCTTTGCAGCAGCCGTGCGCAACGGTTCCAACGAAGAATAGAATCGTCGTTCCCTGTGGGACGAATCACTTCGGCTTCCGCGAAGCAGCGCATCGCCTCCGCGAAAAGTGGGGCAAGAGTGTGCGGCGGGCGCCCCACGCGCATTTGTGCTTTCGCCCGCCGTTCCTGCAGCAGGCCGGTGTAGTAGAGCCGCTCGTAGCGCTCGTCGAGTCTCTGGAAAAGTCTTTCTACTTCTGCAGACCGGTCCGATGCGTCTCCACAGAACTGGTCGGTGATCGCCAGACCCAACAAGCGAATGGCAAGTTGGTGTTCGGGCTCGACTGCCAAGATGTCGCGGCAGATCGATTCCGCCTCTTCTGGTTCATTGAGCGAGCGGTAGAGCTCGGCTTTCGAGACGGCTTCCGGAATACCGGCCCTCGAGATGATCTTCAGCTTGAACTCCATGAGAACCTCCTTTAGCGTCAGCCCGATTCTGGTTGCGCTACCATAATTATTTTGCCCCTCGAATTTTCTGCACCAGCATGAGCACGGGATCGTAAAATTCGTCAACCACGCGCTCCTTCAACGGAATGATCGCGTTATCCGTGATGTGGATCTCCTCGGGGCACACTTCCGTGCAGCACTTGGTAATGTTGCACAGACCGATGCCGAGCTCTTCCTTAAGCATGCGCGTGCGCGACTTCGAATCAAGAGGATGCATCTCGAGCCCCGCTATCCGAACGAAGAACCGCGGGCCGCCGAACTGCTCCTTTTGCTCGTGCTCGCGAAGCACGTGACACACATTCTGGCATAAGAAGCATTCAATGCATTTACGAAACTCCTGCACTCGATCCACATCCTCCTGATACATTTTCCACTCGGTGCCGGGGCGGGGCTCGAACGGCGGAATTCTCCTGTTCACCCGGTAGTTCCAGGAAACGTCGGTGACCAGGTCTTTGATCACGGGAAACGCCTTCATGGGTTGAACCGTGATGGGCTTGTCCAGAGGAAGTGCGTCCATACGGGTTTTGCAAGTGAGCCGAGGCCGGCCATTGACCTCTGCCGAGCACGAGCCGCACTTGCCAGCCTTGCAATTCCAGCGCACCGCCAAATCGGGCGCCTGGTGCGCCTGGATATGGTGGAGCGCATCCAGTACGACCATCCCCGGGGCAATCGGGACGCGATACGTGGCAGTCTGCCCACCTTCGCGGTCTCCCCGGAACACCTCAAGAGTTGCTTCCGCCATCGCGCCCTCCGCTACTTCTCTTCCGCAACAAGTTGCTGCAAGTCGCCGGGCAATTCCGGGACGAGCGATTGGCGCAGCGTCATTGCGCTGCCCTCGCGGACGATCACATTGTTTTTCGTTCCCCAGGTTGGGTCCAGGCTAGGATGATCAATCCTGCTATGAGCCCCGCGGCTCTCTTCACGCGCAAGTGCGCTGCGCGTGACCGCCTCGGAAACGGTCAACATCGCCTTCAGGTCCTGCGCCAAGTGCCATCCTGGATTGAACAACCGCGAGCCTTCGACGCTCAAACGTCCGGCGCGCTCCTTCAATTTCTCCAGCTCCTCCAATCCTCGAATCAGATCTTCTTTATTACGAAAAATGCCAACCAGATTCTGCATGGTTTCCTGCAAATCGCGATGAATCGCATAGGGACTCTCGCCATCCTTGCGCTCGAACGGAGACAGCATCTCGCGCGCAGCGTCTTCGATCTGTCCGGAGTCGATGGCCGTGGTTGGTATTTTGTTCGAGTGCTCGGCGGCGGCCAGTCCTGCCCTGCGGCCGAAGACGAGCAAGTCCGAAAGAGAATTACCTCCCAGCCGGTTTGCGCCATGCAGTCCCGCCGCCGCCTCCCCCGCGGCAAACAGTCCCGCGACGGATGCCTTCGCGCTTTCCGCATCCACGCGAATACCCCCCATCATGTAATGGCAGGTTGGTCCCACCTCCATCGGCCCCTTGGTGATGTCTACATCCGCGAGTTCCTTGAATTGGTGATACATGCTGGGCAGCTTTTTCTTCACATAGTCGGCGGGCTTTTGCGAGATATCGAGATAAGCTCCGCCGTGTTCGGTGCCCCGGCCCTCGCGTACTTCCGTATAAATTGCGCGCGCCACTACGTCGCGGGTAGAAAGCTCCATTTTTTTGGCATCGTAGTTCTCCATGAAACGCTGGCCCAGTTTGTTGCGGAGAACGCCTCCCTCGCCGCGAACCGCCTCGGTGACCAGAATCCCCTGCACGCCGGGAGGCCACACCATGCCTGTGGGATGAAACTGCACAAATTCCATATCCATCAACTCGGCGCCAGCACCGTAGGCCAGCGCCATCCCGTCGCCGGTGTACTCCCACGAATTGGAGGTAATCTTCCACGCTTTACCAATACCGCCTGTGGCCATGACAATCGACTTGGCTCGAAACACCACGAATCTGCCCTGCTCGCGCCAGTAACCAAATGCTCCAGCGACGCGATCGCCATCTTTCAGCAGACAGGTGATCGTGCATTCCATGTAAACGTCGATCCCCAATTGCACGCCGCGGTCTTGCAACGTGCGGATCATTTCTAGGCCCGTACGGTCGCCCACATGACACAGCCGGCGGAATGTGTGACCGCCGAAAGCGCGCTGCAGGATCTGTCCGTCTTCGGTGCGATCAAAAAGCGCTCCCCACTGTTCCAGCTCTCGCACGCGCTCGGGAGCTTCCTGGGCGTGGATCTGGGCCATCCGCCAGTTGTTAATCAGCTTGCCGCCGCGCATGGTGTCGCGAAAATGAGTGCGCCAGTCGTCCGCCGAGTCCACATTGGCCATCGCCGCAGCGATTCCACCCTCAGCCATAACGGTATGCGCTTTCCCGAGGAGCGATTTGCAAACCACTCCCACTTTCGCGCCCTGCGCCAGGGCTCCCAAGGCAGCTCGCAGGCCCGCACCGCCGGCGCCGATGATCAGCACATCGTGGTCGTGAGTTTCGTATTCTGTCGTCACAAGAGTCTCAAGTCGGTGATTGCGCCGCTGGCGACCAGTCGGATATACAGGTCCGTAAGGCCCACCGTGATCAAGCTGATCCAGGCATAAAGCATGTGGCGTTCATTCAAAAGGCTCAACCAGCGCCACGCCTTATGGCGCGAGCCCCCGAAGGCTGCGCAGGAAAAGCAGTCGAGCTTCCCCCCTACGATGTGGCGGAGCGAATGGCAGGATAAGGCGTAAGTCGTCAGCAGGATTACGTTGAACAACATGACCAGAGTGCCGACCCCGACTCCGATTCGCCCATCAAAAAAGAACGCTCGGAACGCGTCACGCCAAAGAAAGATGAGGAAGATGAACCCTGCATACAGAAAGTAGCGATGGAGGTTTTGCAGAATAAACGGAAACCCCGTCTCGCCCCGATAACGGTGCTTCCTGTGCTCGCTGACGGCGCAAGCGGGTGGATCCAGAAAAAAAGCCCGGTAGTACGCCTTTCGATAGTAGTAGCACGTAACCCGGAATCCCAAAGGCCAAATCAAAATCAGCAGCGCCGGAGAGAACGGCCACCATCGATGATGAGGGTCAATGAGCGGCGAATAGAACGGAGAAAGGTACGGCCCCCATTCGTAGTAGTTCCCTTCGAAGGCCCGCAGGGTGGCATAAATGCCGAATGCACCGAGCAGAAAAATTACGGGCAACAACTCAAGCCACCACGCATCCCGCCGCATGGTGCCGCCGAGATGGCCTACACCTGTGGTTGAACCTGCCGGCATAGAAGCACCGCCTAGTGGTACATACAATCAACAAACCATTTTTCCAGATTGCCGGCTTTTGTCGATATCAGTGCGATCCTGATAAGCGACAATGTCGCGTCCCCGGTCTGCCGGACTGCCTTTTCGGCCCGTGCCTTTGCGCCAATCGATGTTAACGAACTTCGACTCATGCAAAAGGTCATACCTGAACCGCTCAACATCAGTGTCGGAGAGGTGGTTGAAGTTGAGGTCTTTCATTCTGCACCATGAGCGGTGCGAATTTTATCACCTGCTTTGGTTGGCTAGGCTCCCCTCCGCAAATCACTTAAAATCAGTGGGCTGGCTTTCCATAGACTTAGGTGCACTTGGAATGCTGTTGGTGTCGCATTAAGTCCTTGTATTGACGCTTGCAATCGGCTTCGAATCCCACTCTCTCCGTCAGTATCTTGTTGATTTTTATACGCTTAAGCGACGCGCTGACGTCCATTAACGTGCGATCGCTTGCCGTACGACTCTTCCATGGGCTTCCCGCATGGAGTCCATCATCCCCCCATCATAATTGTCTCCCAACCACGCCCTATGGGTACGGTGATGCGCATGCCAGCCGATGGGTCCTAACCCGGCTTTGACTGCGGGCTGGCTCAGATGGTTGTGCTGTATGTTCCCGAGCGCATGGCTTCTCTCCGGCCATGAAGGATGATGCAAACAGGAAGTCCGATTCGGACGAAAACTCAGTTCTCCGCCTCCACTCGAAATCACCTCCGCTAATGCTGGATCCAGCGGCAGGGCCTTCCGAGTATTCCGTCTTCACATCGTCCAGACGGCCCGCAACGATAGCCCGGCGAATATAGACTGAGGTTTTGCAATCAAAATCGCTCCACTTTAGGGCAACCAGCTCCGAACACCTCACGCCGGTGCAGAGGGCCAGAATTACCATGGTGCGACAGGGTTCCCGGTTGACCGCAACGATGAGGCGCGAGAACTGCTTGGGAGTGAGAATTCGCGGTTTCCTTCTCCGCTTCGAGCAGCCCTCCATTCGCACCAGAGACAGAGGAGTGCGGTCCGTGGGCAGGTACTCCCAGTATTGCGGCTACAGCACTGAGTGTTCTTCTAGGAGAACGAAAGATTCAGCGGGCTCCCCTGAATGGCTATTGGAAGCTGAACGTCTGAATGACTTGCGATCGAGTCATGGTTAGTGATCTTTGACAAGTCGTTCATACAGTTGTCATCCTCCAGTTAAGCAACACCGTTCACACCCTCAGCGAGCAGTTCACTCCTGCGGCGGACCAGTGGCACCGGCGAGGTCTTGCGGCTTGATCTTATCGACGTTGAATCTAGTAATGCGCTCGCGCATTGTCTTGAAGACTTCTTCGAGCGGGGGCGGCTCGCCAGCACTCCAGCGCAGGGGATTGATGCGCGCAACTACGAACGAGCGCAGATAGGGGCTGACCAGACCGTGCTCCTTCAGCTTCTTGACGACTGCAGCAACTCTCTGCTCTAGATCGAGAACCATCGTGGCGCGCCTCTCATGAATCTTGAGCGTTGCGCGAAGAGGGTCAGCGGAAAACGTTTCAAGCCTCCGTAAGATCGAATGGTAGGCCCCACCTCCGAAGCGGGGCGCACGCTCATAGCAAATGCCAAGCGTCACAAGTGCCGGCTCCTCGAGATAGAAAGAAAAGTTTGATTCGGGCAGCGACGCATCTTCCTCCACCAGGCCCCGGTAAATGCGAATGACTTCCAGCGATCGCTCCTTCAAGTTATGGGCCTTTTCGGTGTTCAGGGCGAGAATCTGCCAGGCTACCTCGCGCTCGACTACGATCAGGGCGGCAATCGACTTGGCTCCAAGGCGACGCATTGCCGCCAGCCTGTGACGACCGTTCGGAGTCCAGAAACCTTCTTTCGGAGCGACAACGGCAATGACAGGATCGAGATAGCGGCCTGTCTTGGTGATCACGTCAGCCAAGCGCTTGTGATGGGTATCGGAAAGATCGCGTTGAAATGGTGTGGGCTCGATGGCGTCAATTGGCAGAACCGCAAGCAATACTGGATGGCCGCCGAGAGGTTCCTTGTAGATCGCGATGACCTGGCCGTCAACTTTCTCGACCGCGGCTGCAGCCTCAGCCGCAGCGCCGTCCAGTTCTTTCAGATAGCACTGGGCAGGCGTCAGGCCTTTGGTGCCGGGTTTAGCCTTGCGAGAACGACGCCGGGCCGGAGCGCGTTTGACCATCTCATCACATTCTAAAGGAATGCCGGAAAGTCGACCAAGTCACCAAGTCGTCCTAACCTTACCGAATTCGCTTCTTGTGGAAGGGAGAGTAGTGCTCGGACCAGCCCAGGGGTGGACCTTACGTGCGCGGCCCGATTGAACCGACTGATTTGAATGGGGCCGAGGTTTCAGAAAATCCTCATAGAGTTACGGCTTGACCCTCTAGACCGCCTTTACATACACTAAAGCACTTTTAGACGGAGGAATTGGCTGTGGGATGTGGAATCGTAAGAATTCCCAAATTCCGATTACAGGGCACAAAGCCTGTGGGCCGAACTCACGGAATTGCATTGCCAGCATTCATTCATAATGTCCAGTACCACTATACGGCGTCCAAGTGTATTCCGATGGTCTCATCGACTGCTGGGGGTGCGTAGATGCGGATATGTTCCGCCGAAAAATTGAGCAAGGCTGGATTGCGTACCCTCCGACACGTGCTGTGGTAAGCATCTTCAATCTAGGAGTGGCCACTGTGGGTAGCTGCCATTGGCAATGCACGACCGCAGAGTTGCTCAAGCAAGTCGACACCATCAAAGCTCTAAACCCAAGTCGAAGCGGACTTTTGGACATGGATGGAGACAAGTCTAAGATTCCATTCGAGCTGCAGTATAAGCAACCAGCATATGGAAAGCCATACCTGATGGATGCGGCCAACACCGAAATCGATGGCGATTCGATGCCGGTGTTCGTTTCCACTGGATCAGAGACCCATCTTTCGCATTGGTTTGTATACGCCGATGGTTCCAGCCGGGTCGGTTGCACCTCGCCCTTGTCATCGCTAGGCGAAATAGCAAAAAGGTTTGACGGCGGCGATTTAGGCACCTCCGTTCCAAACGGGACGCGTATAAGCGTGAAAGGCGTTGGAAGCTTTGAGGTTCAACAAACCTCGTGGAGCGTGAAGCACATAGAACGCGTTCGCGAAGCGTTGGACACGCTCGCCATACTGAAGGGAGGTAGAGGGGCCGTTCAAGAGTGCATGAATCGTTTTAGAGAATATCAAAGTGCGCCTAGAACAGAAAGGACCGGGCGACTCGTCGTTGCCCGACTGGGTTCATCTTGAAATGCGATCAACCGCTGCGCGGATTAAGGCACTGAAACCCGGTAAATGTTGCGGAGAGTGTTAACTTTCGTGAACGCATAGATGGATGGATTCGGCCCGGGGAAAGCGCCTTCCCGCGGAATCAGCCGCGTGCCGGGCAAGGCAGCTACATCGTCCTCTGATCGAAATCCGGTGGTGGGTATGGGCGGCAGCATCTCGCCCCGGCGCAGAGGGATCGCATAAACAGATTCGCGGAACTTTAGATAAAGGAATTTCCCGCCCACGGACCAACTCACAGCGGGCGGCACGACGCGCTCGACACCGTTGCCGCTGGCGCATACTCCGCACAACAGCCTGGCGGCACCGCCGCTGACTGGGTACACCATCGCCGGCCAGGTCATCTTGTTCGGTGAACCCGGTATTGCCAGCCATCTTCCATCCGGAGAAACACTAAACAGGGCCGCTGGGGAGTCGATTTGCAATATCTTCTTTAGTTCGCTGCCGTCTTCTCTGACGCGGTAAGCGGTCTTTCCTTCCTGGCTCGCGAATAGAACGTAGTCGCCCGCCGCAAAGTACACTCTCGAAGCGTCCATAGCCGTGACCTGCTGCGGCGCGGAACGGCCATCGAGTGCCGCCACCCAAACCGGTGAGCGCCCGGCATCGTCCGACGCAACAAACACCACACGCCTGCCGTCGGCCGAAATGGAATAGTGCAGCATCAAGAAATCAGCGAGCAGTCGCTGGCGCTGCCCTGACCCCAAGTCCACGGCCCAGAGTTCGCCGGCCATGTAGTGCCGTGCTGTTCCAGCCCGCAGCAGGTAATACAGCTTCTTGCCATCGGGAGCAATCGAAGGAAGAAAACCGTAGCCTTCCGAAGTGATCTGCCGGTCGCCACGCGAATCATGGAACCAAAGCGTGCTCTGGCTGCTGCCGATGGACGTAACGAAGAAGCGACCGTCGCGGGCCAATTCAATTCCTTCTTCTTGCGGCGCGCCCGCCGTTATCTGCTGCGGAATGCCATCCGGAAATCGCTGCCGCCAAATGTGAAATCCATTCCCCGTATCGGCCGAGAAATACATCCACTTCCCGTCCGGAGACCACGCAGCGTCGGTACACTGCGCTGCCGCCGGGCCAACCGGTTTGCCCGCAGAGCTGCCATCGAACGGGGTCAGCCGACAGGGCAACCATATCCCCCGGTCCATCTCCACGATCAGCACCTGCTTCCCGTCAGGCGAGGGATACGAGCGGTGGGCCATGCCTGTCTCCGGCGGCATATAAACAAGGTGTTTATTGAGACGGCTCGTTGTTGAGGAAACGATCGCCATCTGCTCGCCCCGGCCGGTCAGCTCGGAAAACAAGAGCTGAGAATGTCTGTCTCCCTTTTCTATCCAGCTAAGTCCGGAAGCATTGGTCACCAATAGGCTCGGCTCGCCACCCAGTACGGGTACCACCCACGTATCAAATCCTGATCCCGGCTTGCTGGCGGCGTATGCAATGAGCGTCCCGTCCGGCGAGAACTTCGGGCTTCCTCTCTTTACCAGTTCGTCGTGCGTCAGTTGCACCGGCTGGCCGTCAGGCAGAAGTTTGACGTAGATCTGGCCCGGTCCTCCGAACGTGTATTCGCTGCGGATGAAAGCCAGTATGCGGCCGTCGGGAGAAAGCGCGGGGCCAACGGCCGAGTCGGTGAAATTGGTGAGCGGCGTGTACTGCAGAACCGCCGGGCCGGTTGACCGATAGAGCCGCCATATGATCAGCGCACTGCTGGCAGCCAATAACAACAGAAGCGCGAAAGCTCGTATCGCCGTGCGTCTCAGCGCCCTGTTCCCTGCGGCGGATGATGGGAAGAGCCGTTTGCCTCGAACTTCCAGCGCCGCCGCCATTGCTGCAGCTTGGCCGTTCCCGTTCTGCCCCGTGAGTGGCTCGATAATGAACCTTTCGGCGCCGCGCTCCTTGAGGCCGGGGTCTTTTCCGTGATGCTCCCGGATGGGAATGGCGAACCGGTATCCACGCCGCGGGATGGTTACGATGTAGTCGGATTCATCGCCATTGCTGCATAACGCCTTGCGCAGCACCGAGATCGCGTTCGTCAAGTTTCCTTCCTCGACGAAAACGTCACCCCACACAGCCTTCATCAGCTCTTCGCGCCCGATGGGCGCTTGCCCGCTCTTGAGCAGCGCAAGCAGCACATCGAACACTTTCGGGGGCAGCGGTACCACTTCGCCACGCCGCATCAAAGTGCCAACCTCAGCATCGGCCGTGAACGGGCCGAATTCGTAGCGCATCCGCTCTCGCAGGCGCAGCTTGGGCACAGCACTCATAGCTACTACTGGTAACGTTAGTTATTTTGGTCCGCTAGAGAGAGGGCATAACTATAGCACTTTCATCACGTTGGCTCATAGAGAAATCGTTGACATCAAAATTGAGCTTTTCTGCAGGACTTTTCTTCCGCCCCTTCCTATCCTGCTGCGGCCAGAAAGCAACCCGCTGCGCGAAGCCGCTGTGTCGTAGGCCAACCGTTGGCCGGCGCCGCCACAGAGGTTAGCTCGGTCACCACGAGGGAGGCCGCCATCATCTCGGCCACAAGTAGAACAAAGCATCAGGAGACAACTGTCGTGAAAATAAGGATCGCTTTCGCACTTGGGATCGCAATTCTCCTTCTGGCCTTCGCTCAACGCCAGCACACCATGGCGGCCGCGCTTTCCGAACCCCGGCAAGCCAGATCGGGCCCGCTCGCTTATGCCATCGCGCCGACGCCAGGTTACTCGGCCACCAATTTCGGCCTGCTGGATATCGGTACCGGAACCTTTCATCCGATTTCCACCACCCCCACACTCGCCTCTGGAATCGCGAAAGACGCGCGCAGCAGGCTGTATTTCCTGGATTCGAACGGCGATATCTATCAGATCAATCCGGGGAACGGGAAAGTGGCCAAACTTGGCCCGAGCGGGATCACGGCCAGCCTGCCAGTCGCACTTGTCGGCATGGCCGATGGCACGCTGTACGCGATGGACGTCCAGAACAATCTTTACCGCGTCAACGCCGAGACCGGCGCGGCCACCTTTGTGGGAGCAACCGGCATCGCGGGGTACAATCCGTTCACGCAGGCTTACTCCTCGTCATTGGCCGCCGATTGCCAATACCTCTATTACATCCAAGGCGTTTATGGCAACTATCCCATCTGGGCCCAATTCCCAACCCTATGGCGAATCCATCCGGACACAGCGCAGGCGGACCTGATCGGCCCAATCACGCCCACCTTGCCTTTCTTCGGAGCCGGATTCGTTGACGGCAAGTTGCTCGAATTCAGTTTTGACGAGACGTCCAGAGGCGGTCCCGGCCCGAAGACTTATCGGGTTAACGTGACCAGCGGTGCCGCCACGTTCGTCTCCAATTTGAACGTTCCCTCGGTCTATGGCGCCGCTCCGCTCGGCGAAGGCAATGGTTGTGATTGCAGCACGGATCGGCATGAATCAGAACGCTGAAGCTGTGCACAAAATGGGGGGTACTCCGGTACTCCCCCCGACCTAGGTAGGGAGATCAGCGACCCGACATTGTTCCAGGCCATGGCGAAGTTTTGCACGATAAAACATATATCTATTTCTTGATTGGCCTGTTCGGGACCGTGGTGAGAGATGTGAATGAACAACTCTCTAGAGATGCCTATGCAAAGCTCGAAGACGTGCAGAAGGCAATTGACTTGACGCCATTCCTAAAAAAGGTCGACAGCCAGGAGAAGTTTACCGCTGGATTTTTCAAATACGCTACGGCCAAGCTTATTGAACTAGCCTATTACGAGGCCAAGAATGACAATCCCCTCCAGCGTAAAAAACACGAGTTCGTTCGTGAGGAGACGCTCGGAAACAACACAAGGCACGCCGGCAGAACCCGGCGTTTGGCTGTGGCTTTTGATTAGTTAGGGGAGCAAAGGATCAGCCATTGCAAGCCGCAGCAATAAAGCGAGCCGAACTCCTGGCGTTGGGCTTCACGTTCGACGGATTCCGAGCGAGTAGTCGGCTACTCGGAAGCTATCACCAGCTCAGGGGAAGGTGGGAAACCATGTTGGGACTGGCGTCGACCAAGGAAGTATGCTCCATCAGTTCAACCAGCGAGTTTGATACCGGCTGACAGCGAGTTGGCGACCATGAAAAACAGTCTCCTAGCGCTAGTGATGGGACTTGCGATGAATGCGTGCACGTCAGGGCAAGCGCCGACGACAGCGGTCGTGGAGTTGAAGCCCTTCCCTTGGATAGCCTGGAAGGGGTACGTGCGACAACCGGGTCTAGCTTCGACCCGAAGATCTCGGCGGATGGAAAGGGTTCTTTGCGAGTCGACGCCAAGGAACCCGATAACGGTGCCACTTTTTGAGATCACCGACGTGGGCGTCGAAAATGCGACCCTGATCTACCAGGCCAGCTTGCAGTCGGAGAACCTGGATGGAAAGGCCTTTTTGGAGATGTGGGTCCGCCTTCCTGGCAAGGGAGAGTTCTTCTCCCGCGGGCTGGATCACCCAATCACGGGCACCATGAGCTGGATGACTGTCGCGACCCCTTTTTTCCTGCAGGCAGGGCAAATGCCGGATCTGATCCGGCTCAACCTGGTGGTACAGGGAAAGGGTCGAGTCTGGATTGATGACGTACACCTAATCCGGGGATCGTTGCCCAGCCGCTGATAACGGTCTGTTTACAACAGCGGTCAAACTCTCAGTGTTTCGAAAGCCCGTTATGCGTCCAGTGGCTGCCCTTGCTACGAAAGTAGCAACATTCCTTCCGGGTGGCCCGTCACTCGAGCGGAGGGCCTATCCTTTGTCGCCAGCAAAAACTATAAAGCAATCTGGTTTTCAGTTCTGTGCTGGCCGAAGAACGTCATGGTTGACCAAACGTCGCCGCCACGATCCGGCTCTCAGGTCCCCTTTGGGCAAGGTCTAAGGGGCTGATCCATAAGTTCGGTGCGGTTTGCGGCTGAACCTTCAATGCGCGAGGCGGACGCTCGGACCCAGAACACCGATGAATGCAATCGCGATGGCACAAGCCGCCACGATTAACGGCCAGCTCTTGTGAATCGGAATTGGTTCTGCAGGTGGTCCGTAAGGAATCAGCGTTCCGCGGTTGAGCCAGTCGGTGGCCCACATCAATCCTGAGGTGCCACCGAAGGTCGATGCCGCCGCGGAGATCAGAATCAGGATCATTCCTTTGGGATTCAGCGCACCGGCCATACACATCAAAATTCCCCCGGCAAAATATGGGATCGCCGAGAGGCGCACCGCGCGCTGATAGCGTTGCTCTTTGTTGCTGCCGATCAGGGGACGCAATTCGAGTAGACTAATGCGCGCGGCGAGCAGATAAGTAACAGCACCGAAGATCGTCAGGCCTATTCGCCAGAGCCACTGAGGGCCGAGGCCTTGAATAAAAGCGCCCCAATCACCAATGCCGCCGATGCCAGAGAACAGGAAATATCCTGTGGCGGTGAAAAGATTCACCGTCATGGAGATCCAGAAGAAGTATTTCAATCGTGGATAACGGGGGCCGGTGAGGCGTCCGAGGACAAAGAGTACCGCTCCCGCGAGTAAGTTCACTAGCGTGCCACCAGCCATTACAAGGCGGCTGTCCAGGCTGCATTCGAAGTGGACCGACGAAAGCACGAGAGGCTTGGCTCCGACCAAAAGACAAGCGCCGCCGTGGCCCATGCCTTCATGTAAGACGTTCCCGAGCATGTAGGCGAGGATGCCGATTGAGCCCACGGTGAATGCGTGAGGCAGGGCAACCGTGTCGATTTCGGCTTCTTGCTTCGTGGCAGTTTGCATTTGCGCGACAAGGTAACACGAAGGATAGAGAATAGGACAGGTTGCAGCAAC
>Ga0137416_10000895_pt1 | contig 14652 bp, 5 predicted proteins | sample CZODoug3_1_1_16f_FD_108282 | JGI IMG/M metagenome (GOLD analysis project Ga0137416, IMG submission 108282) | Vadose zone soil fungal communities from Angelo Coast Range Reserve, California, USA - CZODoug3_1_1_16fungal (Illumina Assembly) | ecosystem: Environmental > Terrestrial > Soil > Vadose...
CTTGGGAGACTTTTCCAGCGCGAACGTAGGATTCACCCAGGTTGTGGTTGGTATCGTAGTTCCGCGGGTCGAGCTCGACCGCTTTCTTGAATTGCTCTTCGGCCAGTTCAAGCTTTCCCAGGCGCACGAGATTGGCGGCCAGGTTGGTTCTGGCGGGAGCCGAATCCGGCTTCAGATGCACAGCCTTCTGGAGGTGTTGCGTGGCCTTGGCGTCTTGCGATTGCGCGGAATAGACCAATCCCAGGAGTTCGTCGACTTCGAAGCTTTCCGTTGCTTCGCGCAAAAGGTTCTCCAGTTTTGCGGCGGCTTCGGCGTAATGGCCCGAGTCATATTGAGCGACGGCCGCCTGGAATTCGCGATCCAAATCCCGGCTCTGCTGCGGGCCGGCCGCCGCTGCAGCAAGGCACGCCAGCAGAGCCACGAAAACTGAACAAATCAACCGGTTTCTCATCATGACGATCTTTGCAGATTACCACCGCCCCGTGACAGGCGGCAGTAGGGATCCACAGAAAGCCAGGATGAAAACAAAGAGCGCCCCGACCAAGTCGGGGCGCCTTCTTTGCGGGGTGTCACTGGGGCCTAGTAGTATAATTTCAGAGCGAACTGGATCTGCCTCGAATCATACGGAGCATCGCGCGTGGACCCGATTTCGCCAAAATTCGAGCTCGTAAAATTAGTCGATCCGGAGATGGAAACAACACCGTTGCCACCAAATCCGGGAGAGTTGAAATTCGGATGGTTAAAGATGTTGAAGATCTCCGTACGGAACTGGAGCCGGATGCGTTCGTTGAAAGGGATATCCTTGAACACAGAGAAATCCAGCCGGTGGAAGCCCGGTCCGGGTATTTGGGTGGGTGCGCCGCCCAAGGCGCTGAGGCCACAATTGGTTTTCACACCGGCTACCAAGCTGCAAGGCGGAGGCTGGCTGAAAGCTCCGGGGTTCCCAATCCAGCTCAATTTGCCATTCGAGTCGGTGTGCAGTCCAAGTTTCGGGCTCTGCCCGCTAACAAGGAGATCATAGCACCCCGTCCCTGAACCCGTGCCCGAAGGGCAAGAAAGGGTAATCGGCTGGCCGCCTTGGAGAGTCGTAATCCAGTTCACGCTCCAGCCTCCGACCAGCTTATCGGCAATCCCGGAAGCGTTCGACATGAAGTGCTTGCCCTTGCCGAGCGGGAGTTGATAACCGCCGCTGAAGTGGAAGACATTCCGGATATCGAAATTCGCCAAGCCGTAATCTCCATGGATTCCGAAGCCTGGAACGGACGGAGCGCGATAGCCTACTCCGGGGCCGTTAAGCAAGTCGTAAGCGTCTGAGCGCACCTTGGACCATGTGTAGGTAGCCAAGAAATTCAAGCCGCCCGCAAATTGCTTTTCCACCTTAGTCTGAAGGCCGTGATAGGCGCTGTTGCCCTCCGTGGCCGCATAACTCGAACCTTGCCCGAAATCCGGAAACGGAACGAAATTGCTCGTCGATTGGCCGGTAGGCAAGCTCGCAGGCAGTATTTGGGTCACGTTGTTGGAGTTTGGAAAAACCTCCAAATGACGCGCCAGCGAGGTCACGTAGCCGGCTTGGACGGACATGGAAGGAGTCAGTTGATACTGCAGAGTCAAGTTGGCACTCATTGAGCGAGGAGTCTGGTAGTTAAACTGAATCCCGCGCAGACCCAGGCCGCTGGCGTTGACCAAAAGCGGGTCTAGCGGGGTGCAAGAAAACCCTGTTTCAAGGGTTGCGCTTCCGATGGGTGTCGCCCCGGGCGAGGTGCACCCGGCATACGTGATGGGGTGACCAGCGTTGGGCGGCTGGAACGAAAAATTGAACTGGAAGGGATAGTTTTCACCGAGGTTAGGTGAATAACCGCGGTTTTCAAAACCGTTGTAGAAAATGCCAAAAGCGCCCCGGGCAACCAACTTGGGATTGACTTGATAGGCGAAGCCAAACCGAGGCGCAAAGTTCGTCTTCTGGGAATTTCCAAGCCCCTTGCCGTAAGTATTCGTGACGGCGAGCTTGACTCCGTCCGCCGCGAGCAAGGAGTTGAAACTGGCAGAGAGGTTGCCCGAGTTCTTCCCGACCGGGATTATGTAGGTCGGACCACCGAGCGGCCCGCCCGAGGGGACGAAGTTGGCCTGGTTCGCATGGTGCTCATAGACCAGCCCAAAGAAGTCCCATCGCAAGCCAAGATTGAGGGTCAGCTTGGGAGTTATCTTCCAGTCGTCGTTGATGTAAGTACCGTAATAGTTTTTGCCGTTGTCGGTCAGAGAGATGTTGGATACGAATACGCCATTATGAGTTCCTCCATCATCACTATTTCCAGAGGGCCCACCGACGAAATCTATTCCGCCTTGGCCGGCCGCAAGCTTGGTTGGAATAGGGGTCAGCAACATTTGAGCGCGGCCCGTGTTGCCTCCTCCCACGCCTGGGATTTCCGTGTACAGACCACTAAAATCGAATTCGCCGCGAGACCAGGGAGGCTGCAGCGTCGAAAACTTGACGTGTTGAAACTCGAAACCCATTTTGAATGTGTGTTTGCCATAAATCTTGGTGACGTCGTCGGTGAACTGGATGGTGGAAGTGACTTCATCCGAGGGCAGGAAGGCGTTGCTGCCCAGGGTCTGAAGTCCGCTGATTCCGAAGGCGGGAAGGCCGCCATTTTCGGCCAATTGAGGGATACCCATGATGCCGAACTGTCCGGGAATGTTAGTAAGAGTGTTGGCGGAGGGCGAAACGCGCGTAGTATGAAGGTAATTCAGCCCAGCACGGGCAACATTCACCAAGGTCGGAGAAACTGTGTGGGTCCACCCCAAGGCACTCTGTTGGGCGCTGGCGGTCTGGCTCCCCTGTTGGAAGCCTCCGCCATCCGCGATGCCGCCGAAAATGCCAGGAATGAACTGCGGGTCGTCCACGAAGCTGAATCTGTAGAATAAGGTATCCTTTTGGCTGAAATTGATGTCCATCCGCGCGTCAAAAGCGTTGCGGTTCTGGCTCAGTTTTGGCGAATTGGCGAAATTGGAGAAAAGGCTTGAGCTGGTTGGAGCTGGATATAGATTCAGCAGTTTAATGGCGTTGGCATCCAAGCGACCTGCCGGGAGCTGGTTCAGACCGCAGGCTGCGAGCGTAAAGTTCGCCGTACTTGCAGGGCAAGTCCCGAAGGGATCCCGGACAAACCCTGAACTGGCTGCCGTTCGGCCTGATACGGGGTCAGTGGTACCCGCCGTGACTGCCCGGGTGGTTGCGGGGTCCAGAATGGTGCCGATCTGGATCGTTCGGCCCAAAGCGTCAGTCTGAGTCCCCGATTGACCAGTGATCAAGTCGGAGAGATTAGTGTAGCCGCTGTTACGTTCCAATACCGTAGGAACGCTCCCGGTCAGAATCGTTCCTTGACGCCTGCGAAAGCCCTCATAGTCGCCGAAGAAGAAGACTTTGTTTTTCCCGTTGAATAAATGAGGAATTACGACCGGCCCGCCAGCAGACAGCCCAAACTGGTTCTGGCGCAGTTCGCCCTTCTTAATTCCACCGGCATTCTCAAAATAGTCGGCAGCATCGAGCTTATCGTTGCGCAAGAATTCCCAGAGGGTGCCATGCAATTCGTTGGTGCCGGATTTGATCGTGGCATTGAGAACCGCGGCTCCGGAGCGGCCGAACTGGGCACTGAAGCCCGAGGTTTCAACTCTGAACTCATCAATCGCGTCGACCGGAGGAAGAACGACGTAGTTCGTACCGTTCAGGAAATCCACGGTGTCCGAGTTGTTGTCAATGCCATCGAGCAGGTAATTGTTTTGCGCCGGCCGATTTCCATTGGCGGCGAAGGCGCCGCTGGCGGCATTGCCTCGTGTGTCCGCTTGGGGGGTGTTCACACCCGCGGCGAGTTGCGCCAGAAATGTGAAATTCCGCCCATTCAGCGGGAGGTCATTCACACTGCGAGAGTCGACGACCTGACCCACAGCAGCGTTTTGGGTTTGCAGAACAGGAACCGCAGCCTCCACCTCGATGGTCTGGGTCACCGAGCCGGGTGGGAGAGAGATATCAGCAACCACGTCAGCACCTACGTCAACCGTTATATTCTTTTTCGTGACTGTCTGGAAACCTTGGAAGGTAGCGGTGACCTTATAGCTCCCAATTCTGAGCGGCGTGAACTTGTATGAACCATCCGGACCTGTGGTGGTCGTCAAGGCTGCATTCGTACCTTCGTTCGTCAGCGTGACAGTGGCGCCGCTAACGGCTGCCCCCGAAGTATCCGTAACGGTCCCCAGGATCGTGCCGGTATCCACTTGAGCAGGGAGAGGCTGCGCGCTCAAGAACACAAACATCATCACGGCTGTCATCGTCAAGGATGCTTGCAGGATTCCAGTTGAAATGGCCTTACGATTCATAACCGTTCCTCCTCAGTCTCTCTGCCCAATTACTCGACAGGCCGCGCAAGGGCTGTCATTCAGGCCCCCCGGCCATTGCAAAGGAACGAAAAACGCATTCCTCCGGCTCCCCGCATAGTGTTCTTGCGGACAGCCACCTGATTGAACGCGTGAAGCAATACGGCATGGCGCTCCACTGCACCAACGTTTTTTTTCTTGAAACCCCAGAGCCACAGAATGGATGCACCCGCGATCCGAATCGGGCCCCCAAACAACTTAAACGCTTAACCTAATGCGCCACGTATTACACCGTCCTTTGCATGTTGTCAAGTAATTTTTTTCATTTATACTTCCGGGGTGGCGGACATGCGCCTGAAGTCCGAAAATAAACAAATGAGAAACGTCCGCGGCCGTGTGAATATTCGGATTAGCGGGTTATGCGTTTAACCATTCGTGATGTCGCCAAGGCTGCCGGCGTCTCCACTGCCACTGTCTCCAACGTCTTAAACAAGACGGGCAAAGTGGGCCGCCGCACGCACCTGCTGGTGCTCTCGACCGTCAAGCGTCTCGGGTATTTCCCGAACGTTCATGCCCGTCACCTCGCTTCGCGAGACAGCCGGACACTCGGGATCATCGTGTCCGACATCGAAAATCCCTTCTTCCCTGAAGTGATCAAGAGCTTTGAAATTCGCGCCCGCCAGCTTGGCTATGACGCCATTCTCAGCGATACCAATTATGACCCCCGCAGAACCAGGGAGGCCGCCGAGAGAATGATGGAGCACAATGTCCGCGGTGTCGCGGTGATGACCTCCGAAATCAGTTTGCGATTGATCCACGAACTAGCCCGCAGAAGGATTGCCGTTACTTTCCTGGACCTCGCGCCGGTTCGAGGATACATGAGCAACTTGAGAATCGATTATTTTTCCGGAGTCGAACAAATCGTCAAATATCTCCATGCAAATGGACATCGGAGAATTGCCTTCGTCGCGGGGAGGCCCCGGCTCAAATCCAACAATGCCCGATTGGAAGCGTACGAAAAGTGCATGCTGGATTTGGGACTGGAGCCGGGACCGATTCTGCGCGGCGACTTGCGCTTCGAAGGCGGCTTGGCGGCGGGCTTGGCAGTCGCAAGACTATCTCCCAGACCCACAGCAGTGGTGACCGTAAACGATCTCACTGCCGTAGGCGTTATCAAGGGATTAATGAAGTCCGGCTGCCGCGTGCCGCAGGACGTTTCTGTTACGGGCTTCGACAACACGCGCCTGGCCGAATATAGCAATCCCTCGATCACCACTGTGGATGTACACCGGGACATGCTGGGCCAGATGGCGGCCGACGCTCTTCATGAACTCTCCCGGTCGCCGAATCCGCAGGGCAGAGAATATCAGATTCCCGCCGAACTGATTTTGGGAGATTCCTCGGGACCCGCCCCCTCTGAGCAGATGCCTTAGCGTTTGGACCGGTCTCACCTGAGTGCTAGCATGCGAAAGCTGAAGCATCGCTAACTGGACACATAAAAATGGCGCGTCGCAAAGACGAAGATTACATTTATTCACGCCGTAGCTTCCTGAGAAGAATGCGGTGGGTGCCTCTACTTTTTCTTCCGGCTCCGATGCATGCGTCCCCCTTCCCCGCGATACTGCCAGGGACCTCCGGAGATCGGACCGCCAGTTTTCCCTTCGCTGATTTTCATCTGACTCCTCACTATCCCGCGAAGTCTCCACTGGATGATGTTCTGAGCCGGGTCGTTCCCGGCGCCGATGAATACGTCACGGAAAAGCACGCTTTTGAAATCATGCGGCTCCTCAACGAATGGAGCCAAGGTCTTAAGGCAGCGCCGCCCGCTCTGGCCATTGTGGCGAAATTCCTCGATCCCTCGATGGAAGCCACCTCGCTCGTACCCGCTCAGGAAACGACACTGCGTTCGGGGAATGGCATCGACATCATTCGAAGACGGTTTTCGAACAATACCTTAGCGGGTCGCGAGCGATTTCTACAGGATATCAAGAGCTATCTGGCGCCGATGTCGCGGGTGGAGACGGCTGAATGCGAAATCGTCGGGATTGCGGAAACGGCAAGTTCTCCGCTTACAGTCCGCATGGACATCAGATATGACTTTGTCGGCATGCGGACAGACAATGGTCGCGAGGAGCGCATCGGATATTGGCGGACTCAGTGGACGCGCGATGAGGCCAACGCATGGCGAGTCCTTCGTTGGGAGGCGACGGAGGAAACTCTTAGCAGGGCGCGCGAGCCGGTGTTCTTGGACGTAACTTCCCAAGCTCTCGGCCAAACGGACTCCTACAAGGATCAGTTGCTTCACGGAGTTGATTATTGGCGCACCGTCCTGGACGGAGCATGCGGCATCGACATTTATGGAAACAACGGTCTGGCCGTGGGAGATTTTGACAACGATGGCCTGGATGACATGTATATCTGCCAGCCGCCGGGACTTCCCAACCGGCTCTATCGCAATCGCGGCGATGGTACGTTCGAGGATGTGACCGAAAAATCCGGAGTGGGCGTGGTGGACGCCACCGCTTCCGCTCTGTTCGCGGATTTCGAGAATAAGGGGCTTCAGGACCTACTGGTGGTCTGCGGCAGCGGCCCGCTGCTCTTCCTGAACCAGGGGAACGGAAAGTTCCTTTTCAAACGTGATGCCTTTCAGTTTGTGCAGCCTCCCCGGGGGACTTTTACGCACGCCGCGCTCGCCGACTATGATCGCGATGGACGCCTCGACATTTATTTCTGCCTCTACAGTTATTACTTGGGCCTCGATCAGTATCACTATCCCACTCCTTATTTTGACGCGCGCAATGGCCCTCCGAACTTTCTTCTTCACAACGAAGGGAATGCAACATTCCTCGACCGCACGGAGGCCGCCGGCCTCAACGTGGATAACGACCGGTACAGCTTTGCGTGCGCTTGGGGTGACTACAACTCCGATGGCTTTCCGGACCTTTATGTGGCCAACGACTTCGGGCGAAACAACCTCTACCGCAACACTGGCGACGGAAAGTTTACCGTCGTTTCTGCCGAGGCCGGTGTCGACGACGTCGGCGCGGGAATGAGCGCCTCCTGGTTCGATTTCGACAACGACGGAAAACTGGATCTCTACAGTGCTGCCATGTGGTCCGCCGCTGGACTTCGAGTTTCAGAACAAGATCGCTTTCATGAAAAAGAACCCGAGAGTATCCGCGCGCTTTATCGTCAGCACGCGCGCGGCAATTCGTTGTATCGAAATCTGGGAAATGGCAAGTTTCAAAACGTAGGCAGCCAATCGGGCGTTGAGATGGGCCGCTGGGCATGGTGCTCGGAAGCCTGGGACTTTGACCATGACGGCTACTCGGACCTCTATATTGCCAACGGCTACATTTCAGGGCCCGAGACTTCTGCGCCCGAGAAAGGCGACCTTTCGAGTTTCTTCTGGCGACAACTGGTGGCGAAATCGCCTCAGAATCCGACTCCGTCATTGAAGTATGAGCAGGGATGGAACGCCATCAATGAACTGATCCGCTCGGACAAGCCCTGGAACGGCCGCGAGAGGAATGTTTTCTACGCAAACAATCGCGACGGCACGTTCTCAGACGTCTCAGGCACAGTTGGATTGGACTTTCTTGAGGACAGCCGCTCGTTTGCACTCGCTGACCTGGACCAGGACGGGCGATTGGAAGTCGTCCTGAAAAACCGGAACGCGCCGCAACTCCGGATTTTGCGCAACGCGATGAAGGACCTTGGCGCCTCGATCGCATTCCGTTTGCGCGGACAAAAGAGCAATCGCGATGCGATCGGGGCCGCGGTAACAGTCAAAGCCGAAGGACATCGCCAGATGAAATACTTGCAGGCCGGCTCCGGGTTTCTATCGCAGCACAGCAAGGAGCTTTTCTTTGGCGTTGGAAAGGCCCAAGGGACTGTGCGTGCCTCGATCCGCTGGCCCAGCGGCTTGACTCAGGCCTTCGAGCATTTACCTGTAAACCATCGAATTGAAATTCAGGAAGGCTCCAAAGATTTTGTGGCCAAGCCCTATGCGGCTTCGCCTCCTTCTTATGCGCGGGCGGATGAACTTCAAAAGCCAGAAGTTTTACCTTCGTCGGTGGAGACTTGGCTCATCGAGCCCCTAAGCGCGCCAGAATTTTCCTTGCAGGACCTCAAGGGCAAGGCTTGGGATCTTCAGTCGTTTCGAGGCGGCGCAGTCCTTCTCCATTTTTGGGCGACAGCTTCGCCGCGCTGCCGCGAACAACTGCGACTTCTGCAGCAATACCAATCCACTCTAGCCGCCGGCGGCCTTCGGATTCTTGGCATCAACGTCGATGACCCTGGCGACGCAGAAAAGACGCGATCATTCGCTGCCAAAGAGGCGCTTAACTTTCCCAACGTGCTCGCCACGCAGGATGTGGCTGGAATCTACAACATCATTTATCGTTACCTGTTCGACCGTCGCAGAGATCTGCCCGTTCCGGCTTCTCTGCTGCTCGATAAGGACGGCATGATTGTTAAGGTTTACCAGGGGCCGGTGCATCCCGACCGGCTGGCGGAAGATCTGAAATCGCTCCCCGGTACTCCCGCCGACCGGTTTCGCAGGGCGCTTCCTTTGGGCGGAGTGCTCTACCAGGGTGCGTTTCAACGCAACGACTTCACCTACGGTGTGGCGCTGTTCCAGCGTGGCTATCTTGAGCAGGCGGCGACGTCCTTTAAGCAGGTGATCGCCGCCAAGCCGCAAGATCCCGAGGCTTATTACAATCTGGGAACGCTCTATCTCCGAAGAAATGCTCTCCACGACGCTCGCCAGTACCTGGAGCAGACGGTGAAGCTGCGTCCGAACTATCCGGAAGCATGGAACAATCTTGGAATGGTGGCCGCCCAGGAAGGTCTGGCGGGCGAGGCCATCCGCAATTTCAAACAGTCTTTGCTCCTCAGGCCAGGCTATGCCATCGCGCTTACGAACCTGGGAAACCTCTATCGGCGGCAGGGTGCCTTTGAGGAAGCAGAAAAGCTCCTTAGCCGCGCGCTCGAAATTACGCCGGACGACCCGGAGGTCAACTACAGCCTCGGAATGCTCTACGCCCGGCAAAACCAACTCGAACAGGCCGCGCGCTATCTGGAAAAAGCGGTCAGCTTGCGCCCCGACTATCCCGACGCGCTGAACAACCTGGGCGTCCTCTTGGTCCGTGAACGGCGCAACTCCGACGCTGAAGAGAGATTCAAGACCTGCATCCGCATTGCCCCGAACTTTGACCAGGCCTATCTGAATCTGGCCCGCCTGTACGTGCTTATAGAGGAAAAGCAAAAGGCCAAAGACGTGTTGCTGGCGCTGCTGCAACAGCAACCCCAGCACAAGGTGGCTCAGAAAGAACTGGAAATGCTACAGTGACCTTGCGACATCCGCAATCAGCGCGCACGGAGGCAAACTGGGGGATGAATATCGGCGGTTCATTTCAGCATGCATCCAGGACCGCAGGCAGCCGGCCGAAATGGAGCGGAATCGTTGGGCTGGCCGTGATTCTCCTATTTCCGAGAGTATTTACCGCGCAGCAGTCTGCCCCTAGCAATAAAAATGTCCAGCAATCTTCGAAAATCCAGCCGCAATTCCGGGAAGCGGAGGAACTGCTTCGCCAAGGGTTGATCGAGCAAGCCAAAGAGAAAATTCAGGCAGAACTCGCACGGAATCCCTCCAGCGTGGAGGGTTACAATTTATTGGGGATTATCTACAGCGACCAAAGGGACTACGCAAACGCCCTCGAAGCATTTCAGCATGCGCTGAAGCTCGACGCAAATTCCACTAGAACTAGAAACAATCTCGGCGACGTATACGTCGCCCAAGAAAAGCCCGATCTTGCGGAAAAAGAGTTCAGAACCGTCCTGCGACTTGACCCCGCGAATCGTGATGGAAACTACAACTTGGGCCTGGTCTTGATGGCAAAAGGTCAGCCTGCCGAAGCGGTATCACACTTTTTGCATGTGCGGCCTGCGAACGTCGAAACTCGCTTCAACCTCATTCGCGCCTTCCTCCAAGCCCGCTGGACCGCTGAAGGGTTAAAGGTGGCCACGGAGCTTTCCGCTCAAAATAAGGATGACGTCCAACTGCATTTCACGCTGGGAGTGTTGCTGGCCTCCGAAAAGCAATACCGGGCGGCCCAACTCGAACTGGAAAAGGCCAATGCATTACAGCCTGAAGCTTTCGAGATTCTTTACAATCTCGGACAGACCTATCTTCGGGGTGCCGAATACACGAAAGCCGAACAAGTGCTGAATCGAGTCCTGAAACTAAAACCCGATTCGCCGGAAACCCTCTACTTGCTGGCTCAAGTTTATGCCGATCAGACGAGGGCGGTGGATGCGCTGGATTTGTTGGTGCGTGCTCACAAGCTGGCTCCTCAGAATACGGACATCATTTTCCTGCTGGCGCGAGTCAGCATGTCCCAGAATTATTTCGAAGACGCAATTCCTCTGCTGGAATCAGGTTTGAAAATCGCGCCGCAACGCGTCGATCTGCACGCCGCCTTGGGCGAGAGCTATTTCATGTCGGGCAAGGCGGAAAAGGCCATCGAGGAGTTCAAGATCCTGATCCAACTGGACCCGTCGGCGCGCTCCTATGCCTTCATGGGGCTCTCTTACCGCCATCTGGGACGGTTCGATGAAGCCAGGAAGTATTTTCAGGAGGGTCTCAAGCAAGATCCCCGCAACGCTTCCTGCCTGTTTAATCTGGGTTTTATCGAGGAGCACCAGGGAAATCACGCGCGGGCCGAAGGGCTGTTTCAGCAGGCGCTCCGGTCGAACCCTGATTTTTCCGAAGCGCTGTTGGAATTGGCGAATCTGCGAATCGCCAACAAGAGATTGGAGGAAGCAGCGGAATTGCTCCGGAGATTCGTTAAGGTAAGCCGCAACGCCGCTGCCGGATATTACAAGCTCGCCATGGTGGAGAGGAGCCTCCATCAGATGGAGGCCGCACAAAGGGATTTGAATGTGTTTCAGACTCTCTCCAAAGACGCATCGCCGGGTCCGTATCCCTATCAACACCTTTTCGACTACCTTGACAATCGTTCCAACCTTTCGCCTCAGGCGCGGAATCAACTGGATTTGACCGAGCTGACGGAGCAGATTCAGAAACACCCGGACCAGCCGCAAGACCTATACCTGCTGGCCGAAACGTATCTGAAACTGGGCAAACCCGAGGAAGCTCGAAAAACAATCGCGCAACTTGACCAGATCAGCTCGGGCGACTACCGCACCCAAACCGGCGTCGGCGTACTGCTTGCCCGTTATCGCTTATACGACGACGCCATCAAGCATTTCCAGGCGGCATTGCGGGCCAATCCCGATTCCGACGATGTGAAATTTGACTTGACCGATGCTTACTTCCGCAGAGGCCTTTATCCCCAGGCGCTCGAAGCTTCCCGGCAAGTTTCCGCAACGGGCCAGCAGGACGATGCCTTCCTGGCGCTGCTCGGAGACATCCACGCGCATCTCGGTGACACAGCCCGGGCCGCAGAAATTTTCCGTGCGGCGATCCGCCGCAATCCTGACAACGACCAGTACCATCTCTCGCTCGCCCTCGTCGAGCTCCGAGAAAACAACGTCAGCGATGCCGAAGAAACTCTGCGGAAAGGTCTGACCCGAATTCCCAGCTCCGGAAAAATCCTCTGGGGCTTGGGAATTGTCGCGGTCCTGGAAGGGAAGACTCCGCAAGCCGCGGAAAACCTCGAGCGCGCCGTGGACTTGTTGCCGGAGTGGCCCGGGAGCTATTCCACCTTGGGCGTTTTTTATTATCAAACCGGAGAAATCACCAAGGCTCGGGAAGTCCTGAATCGCTTCAAGGGCAGCACCGCAGCCGGTGGACTGGACGTGAATCGGATTGAAGAAGCCCTGGCCAAAGCCCCGGCGTCGTCCTCTTCGCTTCGCGAACCCATGCCTATCGTTGCCAGGCAGCAGTTGCTTCAACTGGCGCTGTCGCTCGCTGACCGGACACTGTGAAGCCTCGGGGCAAATTCGGAGTCGCGTGCACCGCAATGCTCATACTAAGCGCCGCCATTGGTATAGCCCGATATCAGCAGGCGCTGGCTGGCCAGGCTCCCAAAGTGCAGGATTCCCGAATTGCTGTCCGTTATACCGACATTCGACAATCCGCTGGAATCACTTTTCGTCAGGATTCCACACAAACCGAGGAAAAGTACTACCTCGAAACCATGGGCACCGGCGTCGGTTGGATTGATTATGACCAGGACGGCCTCATGGATCTCTACTTTGTTCAATCGGCCGCTACAGACATTTACAAACCGGCGCATCCCTTGCGCTCAGCGCTCTACCACAATAACGGTGACGGAACTTTTACAGACGTCACCGAAAAAGCCGGTGTGGGCGGCGAAGGGCATTACGGCCAGGGCGTCGCCGTCGGGGATTACGACAATGACGGCTATCCCGATCTGTACGTGACTGGCTACGGCCGCGCCATCCTTTATCACAATAACGGTGATGGAACATTTACCGACGTCACCGCCAAGGCCGGTGTCGCTGACGAAGGCGGGTGGTCGACGAGTGCAGGATGGTTTGACTACGATAAGGACGGCTGGCTCGATCTGCTCGTCACCAATTACGTCGAGTGGACGCCGAAGACGAATCTCTGGTGCGGCGAACGCCGCCCGGGCTATCGTTCCTATTGCAACCCGGGCAATTACAAAGGGCAGAAGACCAAGCTCTACCACAACAATCACGACGGCACGTTCACCGATGTCAGCAATTCGTCCGGCGTCGGCAAGCCCGAATCGAAGGGCATGGGTGTGGTCCTGGCAGATTTCAATAACGATGGCTGGCCGGACATCGCCATCGCCAACGACACTTGGCCCAATTTTCTGTTCCTCAATAAGCATGACGGAACTTTCCAGGATGTTTCTTTCGTTTCCGGTTTGGCGGCCAGCGAGGACGGCCGCTACGAGGCGGGAATGGGCATCGACGCCGCGGACGTGGACGGCGACAGCTGGCAGGATGTGTATATCACGCACCTCGATTTCGAATTGAATCGCCTCTATCACAACAACCAGGATGGTACCTTCGATGACGCCACGTATCGCTCCGGGATCGGCAACAAGGCCATCCTTCTGAGCGGCGTCTCCATGAAGTTTCTGGATTACGACAATGATGGCTGGCCCGATATCCTGCAATTGAATGGCGCCATGCTCGACAACGTCAATCTCTATCACAGCGAAGTGTCTTACAAGGAGCCCTTGCTGATGTTCCGCAACTTGGGAAAGGGCCGATTCGAAAAAGTATCAGATTCTTTGGGCCCGGACTTCATCCGCCCTATCGCCGGCCGTGGCCTGGCCACCGCCGATTTCGACAATGACGGCGACATCGACATCGCCATCAATAACCGCGGCGACTATCCGGAGTTTCTGCGCAACGATGGCGGGAACGCCAATCACTGGCTGGAAGTTCTGTTGATCGGCACAAAATCCAACCGCGATGGAATCGGCTCTTCGCTGAAGCTAACCTCCGAAGGAGTCACGCACGTCGAGCAGTCCAAGGGCGGCATGAGCTATATGTCGGCCAGCGATCCGCGAATTCATTTTGGTTTGGGCAAACGCACTAGGATCGAATCTCTGGAGATCACTTGGCCTAGCGGGCAGGTGGACCGGCTCACGAATGTGCCCATCGACCGGATCATCGCCGTCAATGAAGGCACTGGAATTGTGCCGCGCAATTTTCCAAAGGTACCGAGCCGATGAAGACAAATGAAGAAGCGCGCTTCGCGAACGGATTTGTCCGCTCGCGAGTTTCCGCCTTGGCGAGCTTCGGTCTCGGTGATCACAGGCTATGAATCTTCTGCGGCGGCGTTTCCTCGGCTCCTCCCTCGTGCTTCTCGGAAGTTCGTTCTTGGACGCGCTCACAACTCCCCTCTGGAAATGGCGAAGCGCGATGCTCCTCGAAGCAGCGCCTGTTTCGAATCCCTCCGTCTCGAATCCACCGGCGGCGTCTCCGGTCGTATTCGTGGACGTGGCGCGCGAAGCGGGCTTGAATGCCCCCAACGTCTGGGGCGGTGCCGATCACAAGAAATACATTATTGAAGCGAAGGGAAGCGGGCTGGCTTTTTTCGATTACGACAATGACGGCTGGCTGGACATCTATCTAACAAACGGAACGCGCTTCGATACCCACTGGCCGCCCGGGAAAGCTCCCACCTCTCACCTGTACAAGAACAATCGCGACGGCACCTTCACCGATGTCACGGAAAAATCCGGACTCGGCCGCACCGGCTGGCAAACCGGCGTCTGCGTGGGAGACTACGACAACGACGGCTGGGACGACCTCTTC
>Ga0137416_10000896_pt1 | contig 14646 bp, 10 predicted proteins | sample CZODoug3_1_1_16f_FD_108282 | JGI IMG/M metagenome (GOLD analysis project Ga0137416, IMG submission 108282) | Vadose zone soil fungal communities from Angelo Coast Range Reserve, California, USA - CZODoug3_1_1_16fungal (Illumina Assembly) | ecosystem: Environmental > Terrestrial > Soil > Vadose...
CTCACTCACCGTGATGCCGCAGGCCCCTCCAACCCTCTCTTCGCTAACGCTGAATCCCACGAGTGTGACTGGCGGATCTCCTTCAACCGGCACGCTGACGCTGAGCGGGCCAGCTCCCACTGGCGGCGCGGTCGTCTCCCTCATGAGCGGCAACACCGCGGCCGCGACGGTCCCGGCCAGCGTGACTATCGCTGCAGGAGCCAGCAGCGCGACATTCACGGTGAGCACCAGCGCCGTTACCACGTCCACTCCGGTCATCATCTCCGCGTCCTACGCTGGAACGACAAAAACGGCCTCACTCACCGTAGCGCCTCCAGGCACTCCTGCTGGAACCTACACGCTCACGATCACGGGAACGTCGGGCACCCTCAGCCATGCCACAACGGTCCAAGTAACAGTGAACTAAGAGTGCTTCCAGAGCCCTAGCCCTCCCAGCGAATCTAGCCCTAAAACCGAGTGATTTTGATGCTCTTCGCGACTGGCCATTTGGCCGATGACGCTCAGAGCAAGTTCCATTGCCACCTCCAGTCCTAAACGGATCCTAAGAGAAGGGAGAACTATCTCCGGGCAATCTCCAAGGATGAAGAGGCGATGGCTGACACGAAAGTTAAGTTCAACTGGGTTGCAGCACTGTGCTTTGTGCTTTCCGCTTGTGTTGCTTGCATTTGCCTCTTAGGAATCTCAAGGGCGAAGGCACAGACCGCATCTTCACCTCAGCAATCGGAATCGAACGCGCGGCTGCTGACGGCGGAAGAGGGCCGGGCAATCGTCACAACCGCGTGGGGATGGGAGCAATCCGCCGAAGGGACGCAGGATTGCTCACACCTGGTTCATCAGGTTTACCTGCTCGCGGGTTACGACTATCCGTATGCCAGCTCGTTCGATATCTATGCAGGGAACGAGAATTTTGGCCGCGTGAAAACGCCACAAGCCGGAGACGTGGTCGCCTGGCCGGGACATGTCGGAATCGTAGTTGATCCATTGCAGCACAGTTTCTATAGCTTGGTGAGCACTGGGCCGGAGGCGCAGGATTACGCCGGGCCCTATTGGAGATCGCGGGGAAGGCCACGTTTTTATCGCTACAAAGTGGAAGACTCGGGGGACGTGACGGCGGCCAACGCCGCGGGCTCGCAGAGAGCATCAAAGAGCGCGGAGCACCGCAAAGGAATTCCCGGCGTTGGAGAGCGCTCCCCTGCAAAATATTCCGTATCGAATAAGGCGCCGAAGACAGCTTCGGAACGGACTGCCGTGATCCATTGCCAAGTACCTCCGGCGGCGCCCGCCGTGACCGCCGAGGTTCCACCGAGCATTGTCATCACGGCGGCAAGCAAGCAGCCAACACGCGGCGAGGTGGCCGCGGCGATCTCCGAATTGAGCAGCGCGGCAGGGAATGTCCTGCGCGCGAGCGATCCTTCGAAACTGCAAATGCCGGTAGTGATCTATGAGCGACTCAACGTGGAGCGAGTGGATATCAATCGCGACCACGGCTGGGCGCGCCTCCAGATTGATTCGAAAGCGTCCATCGCCGGCGGGGAAACGGATCTGAAGCGGCGGCGGGAAAAAGTGCGGTGGGAGCTTCGTCGCACGGAAATGGGCTGGGAGGCAGTCACGCCAACGAATCGGTCGTACGTGCCACAGGATGTGGCCGTACGGAATCTTGCGGCGCGTCTGGCGCGGCTTACTACCAGCGACGGTTCAGCGGCTCACGATAGCAAGATTTTGGTTCAGGAATCGCAACTCGCCAACCTGCTCAGCACGCTGCTTGAGAACAAGTAGCTTCACCCTCCCGGGCACGGATTAGCCGGACCTCGCGTAATTTCAAGAGATCATAAGCGACTCGCGCTGAACATTCAGCGCTAGAAGGGAGTGAGAAAGGAGGAAGTGCCGGCCGCCGGAGAGGCCTAAACCAGAAGCATAAATCTAGTGGTTTCGTTGCGAATTCGAACTAGCATTCGACGAGTCTCGAGGCAGAGCAAAAGCGACGTAAACGCCGCCGGAAGGCGACTTGGGGTCCTTGTCGCCGCCAGCGGCGATGACGACGAATTGGCGGCCGGTCACTTCGTAGGTGGCGGGAGTGGCGTTGCCGGCGAAGGGAAGCGTGGCCTCCCAGAGCAACTCACCTGTGGACTTATCGAAGGCGTGGAACTTTTTGTCGAAGTCGGTTGCTCCGATGAACAGGAGTCCGCCCGCAGTGACAATTGGTCCACCATAATTTTCTGTGCCAGTGTTTTTCAGGCCTTTCGAGGCGAGTTCCGGGTATTCACCCAGCGGAATCTTCCAGACATATTCTCCGGTGTTCAGATTGATGGCGTTCAGCGTGCCCCAGGGAGGGGCGACAGCGGGATAGCCGTCTTGATCGAGAAACTTGTGGTAGCCAGTGAAGCGAAATTTCATCGCGGCAGGGGGCGGCGCGGAGCTGGAAAGCTCCTTATTTTCCCCGCTCATCAGGAAACCGATGAGCGCGAACAGTTGATCGCCTGTCAAATTTGGAAAACCGGGCATCCGGCCTTTTCCGTTCTTGATGGTCGTGGAAAGCTGCGCGGGAGTCAGGCGCTCGCCCACTGCTATTAGAGAGGGCATCGCAGGAGGCGAACCCGTCATTTTTTCTCCGTGGCAGATGCTGCACTGGCTCATATAAATGGCGCGCGCGCTGTTTTCGCCCGTGTTGAGGGCTAGGGCGCCGGTCCAGGCCATCTCATTCGAATTGATGTAGATGATTCCGGTGTCCGCATCCACGGCGGGGCCACCCCATTCCGCGCCACCATCGAAACCTGGAAAAATCACGGTGTCTCTTCCGACGCTGAAGGGAACGAACTGTCCTTCGCTACGAAATTGTCTGAATTTCTCCAGGGCCCACTGATGCGCTTCCGGCGTGCGCATGGTCAGCAGGCCTTCGGTGAGAAGCTGGCGCGCAAAGGGAGCGGGACGGGCGGGAAGCGGCTGCTCGGAAGCTGCGACTTCGCCGGGGACGGTGCTCGGTGGATATTTGCGGGACTCGATGGGGAATAGTGGGTTTCCGTTGGTGCGGTCGAAGAGATAGACGAAACCTTGTTTTGTTGTTTGCGCCACTGCATCGATTTCTTTTCCGTCGCGCTTCACGGTGAGGAGCACAGGCGGTGAAGGGAAGTCGCGGTCCCAAAGATCGTGGTGCACACCTTGGAAATGCCAGATTCGCTCGCCGGTCTGCGCATTCAGGGCGAGCAGACAATTAGCGAAGAGATCGTCGCCGATGCGATCGGCGCCGTAGAAATCGAATGCGGCAGAGCCTGTCGGGGCGTAGAGAATCCCGCGCTGCGGATCGAGCGTCATCCCGGCCCAATTGTTCGCGGCGCCGCTGGTCTTCCACGCATCCTTTGGCCAAGTGTCATATCCAAATTCTCCTGGGTGGGGAATGGTGTGAAACGACCAGCGCAGCTTCCCCGTTCGAACGTCATAGGCTCGAATGTCGCCGGGAGGCGCGGGGAGAGTCTCGGGGTTGCGGCCTCCGAATATGATCAAGTCCTTGTAAACGATGCCCGGGCTGGTCAAATCCACTGACTGGGCGCTGGCAGGTTCCCGGCCAAGATTATCGCGTAGGTCGATTCGGCCGTCGTTTCCAAAGGTTGGGATCGGTTTACCGGTGGCGGCAGCGAGGGCGTAGACAAAGTTCATCACGCCAACGAGAATGCGCTTGTCATTGCCTTGGGCCCAGTAAGCGAGCCCGCGATCCGGTTGCGTTCCGCGAATTCCGGAGTCGAACTTCCACAAGAGCTTGCCCATCGCCGCATCCAAAGAGAAAACTTTTTGTGTTGGGGTGATTCCATAAAGCAGGCCATCGACGATGATGGGGCTGGTCTGAAGACCGCCTTCTTCTTGGGAGTCAAAGCTCCATGCGACGGCGAGATGCTTGACGTTGTTCCGATTGATTTGTGCGAGCCTGGAATAGTGGTTGTTCTCGGGTGCGCCGCCATAGGCTGGCCAATCTTGCCGCTCCTCGCTGGATGCAATGTTTTGTGGCAGCTCGTTTGGCGGGTGGGCGATCAATGTGGCCGCGGTGACGAACAAAGCCGGAACCAGAATTGATGCACAAATCGTAAATGTCTTCACAGTACGCTTCTTTTCCATGGCGGAACGCGGAATTGAGCATAGCACTCCTGCAATTCAAGGCGAGGTGGAGATAATTTTCTTCGACTTCATCCAGGCATTGGTTAGAATTCACGCGCTTGAGATTTTCTAGTCGCTATTTTTCGTGGAGGCGCGCCATGAAGATTCATCTGCGTTTTCGATCACTGGCTCTTGCAGCGGCAATTCTATGTTTAGCAAACGCGGGAGCGCAGGCAACCAGCGCGCAAACCGTACAAGAAAGTTACACGCCTGCCGCCGTGATCCTGAAGGCGCGCGCCTGGTTCCAGGATGCGAAGTTCGGGATGTTCATTCACTGGGGAGTGTATAGCGTGCTGGGCGATGGAGAATGGATCATGGAGACGCGGCCGATAAATAGAACGGATTACGCGAGGGTGCCGGCGTTTTTCAATCCAATCAAGTTTAATCCTGCGGCGTGGGTCGCGCTGGCAAAGGCCGCCGGCATGAAATACATCACCATCACTTCGAAGCATCATGACGGATTTGCAATGTTCGATTCGCGCCTGACGGATTGGAACGTAGTGGCGCGGACGCCGTACGGCAAAGACGTAATCGGGATGCTCGCGGCGGAATGCCGCAAGCAGGGCATCAAGCTGTTCCTGTACCACTCACAACTGGATTGGCATTCACCGGATTATTTTCCGCGTGGGCGCACGGGACATCACACGGGCCGTCCGGATTCCGGGAATTGGGATGCCTATTTGAATTTTATGGACGGGCAGTTGCGGGAACTGCTGACGAACTATGGGGAGATCGGCGGTATCTGGTTCGACGGAATGTGGGACAAGGCGGACGCGGATTGGCATCTCGCCCGCACGTACGCGCTGATTCATCAACTGCAGCCGCAGGCCATGGTCGGCAGCAATCACCATAAGAATCCATTTCCCGGAGAGGACTTCCAGATGTTTGAGAAGGATTTGCCGGGCCAGCACACCTCAGGATTCAACCCCGAACAATCAGTCAGCGCCCTGCCACTCGAGACCGCGGAGACCATGAACAACTCCTGGGGATTCAATCTGACGGACGAACATTTCAAGAGCACGGCTGATTTGATTCGATACCTGGTGCGCGCGGCGGGCTCGAATGCGAATTTTCTTTTGAACGTGGGGCCGATGCCGAGCGGTGAGATCCAGCCCGAGTTTGTGCAGCGCTTGACGGAAGTGGGGCGATGGACTAGGCAGTATGGCGATTCGATTTATGGAACGCGCGGAGGGCCGGTAGCGGCGGGGCCGTGGGGCGTGACGACGCAACGGGGCTCGACGGTTTACGTTCACGTGCTGGATTGGAATGCGCCGGTGCTGGCGCTGCCGGCGATGCCCCGGCCGGTCCGTGCGGCGCGGCTGCTGCGCGATGGGAGCAGCGTCGAGTTCAGCGCCGTCAAGGGAAGACTGGTGCTGAAACTGCCGGACCCGCAACCGGAAGAAGTGGATCGCGTGGTTGTGCTTGAACTGGAAGCGGCAAAGTAAAGAGCCGGATACCTGCCGCTATTTTGGATTGCTGTCCGCAGAGGATTCGTCGAGCTTGAGGATAAGCACCTGGCCGTTGGAATGGAAGGTGCCGCCGGTGGCGGTCTTGGCTTCTTTCATGGGATTGTCGGGGAGAAAGTGAGTGATTTCGGTGACGAGGCCCGTGGAGGTGAGAGTTTTTTCGACGTAGTCGCGCTCAAGATCGATGTCGGGATCAATCTTGTGAGTAATGCCGTCGTTGCGCTGATCGCGTTCGAATCCGATATCGTGAGTGGCGGCGCCAACCCAAAGACTCTCGCCCTTAACCTGGAACGGCGCTTTCCAGATGCGCAGATGATTGCGCGACCTGACGACACTGATGGGCTCGGCGTGAGCCCAGCCGTAATCCTGCGGGCGGCCAAAGAGGTAGAGCTGGCTCATGGGCATGGTCAGGTAGGACTCTTTGGAGAGGCCGCCGATGATGCCATGGAGAATGGTGTCCTTGACGTCGGCGTCGACTTTCACCCAGCCGGCGGTGGTGAAGACACGCTGCATGGCGGCCTCAGAGCCGAGGATCAAGAAATTAACCATGTCGCCAGAATTACCTTCTTTGTCGCCGACGCGACGCGGGAGCTTGGAGAAGAGATTGTTATCGATGCCGGGAAGTGAGCTGACTTGCCCTGCAACTGCGCGCGCGGCGCCACCTTCGGGCGAGTAAACTTCAATGCGCACTGCATAGTTGCCGTCGCCGGTATCGTTGTCGGTCTGATTGACGCCGATGGAAAGGCGGCCAGAGACGGGGGCAAGAACATCGTGGCGGGCGCCGATGACGAAAGGTTGAGCGGTGTCTTTATCGCCGATGCGCCCGATGAGCGTGCCGCGTCCCGCTTCATTGAAGGGGAGAACGCGAAGAAGGTCCTTGAAGCCGCGCGGGAGGCCGTCCGGGCCGTTATCGTCCTTCGCATCGGCGTAACGAAGCTTGCCGGTGGCGGTGATGAGCACGTGTTCGCCGGCTTGAATGTCGATGGTGGTGTCGATCCAGGATTCCTCGCCGGTCAACTGGACTTCCTGGGAAAGGCGCTTTTTCCCAGGGGGCGTTTGAGCGGAAGCGGCATCCTGCGACTCCTGCTTGGGCAAGGTTTTCTGTTGTGGCGGGGCCGTGCTCTCGCGGACGAGTTGCGCGCGAAGGGCATATGGGAAAGCTGCTGCGACGAGGGAAAATCCGAGAATAAATTGGAATTTTGTGATGAGAGGTCGAATCATGGGAGCGGGCCATCCCGCGCAGAGCCAGGGAGCATCTCTACTATCATAGATGCTCGGGGGAGGCGCAAGCGTTGTCCACGTCGAGTCGCCGACTCCGAGGGCAATGGGCAAAGATAGCGCAGAGACGCCCAGACCGGGGAGGGTTCGCAGAGATGAAGCGGGATTCCTTGACGGAGTGCGTTGGGGGCTTGTAGATTGGCAAGATGCCGTAGCATTGTGAGAGGACATAGACCGCTCCCAGATATGCCTTTCCCTGCAGAGAACCGCGACGGTCGGAGATGGAAACATCGACTGGCCCGAGTGAGGAATACGCCAAAAGGCATGAAAAAACTTCAACGACAGACGGTGTTGATTGGATTGTGCTTGGCGATGGCGCTGCCGGCCGCTGGACAAGCCCAGGCGCCCGCGCCAATGCCAGCGCAGGTGCAAACACAAACGCCTCCGGCGGCGCAAACGCCTGCGCCACGACCGCACACGCGGACCGCTCCGCCGAACACAGTGAGCGTGGATGGCAGCGAGGCGATGTTCACGACGATTTGCGCGCTGCTGGCCGCGGGCTTCGAATCGAACATCAGCTCTGACAACTGGATATCGTTCCGCGCGCAGATGCGGGAGCGCTTGCGCCAGCAACAGGGTCCGGCCGTGGAAGCGGTGCGGGAGTTCTACCGGCAGCACGAGCTGCAGGATCCTGGGGCCACGCTCTCAAGATATTTGTGGTTTGGCCTGGTGTCCGGGCCCGCCCCGGGGTTTCAGCCGGTTTTGAGGAGAGATGAGTTGCCGCCGGAAGTAATTGCGCTCGAGGGTTTCAGCGAAATCCTTTCGAGCTATTATCAGGAACAGAAAATCGGGCAACTGTGGCGCCAAGTGCAGCCAATTTATAACCGCGAAGTCGAGCGGCTGCACGATCCCGTGTCGCAGGTTGTGTTCATCGCGTCGGGATATCTCCGCGAAATCCTCGAACCGTCCGGGGCGCGGACATTTGCGATCGTCGTCGAGCCGCTGGTGGGGCGCATCACCAACGTAAGAAATTTCGGGGATCACTATGCGCTGGTGCTGAGCGGAGGGGAAGATATCCCGACGGACGTCGTACGTCACGCGTTTCTGCACTTCCTGCTGGACCCGCTGCCCTTGATGTATCCCCATGTGACGGCCGTGAAACGCCCGTTATTTGAGAGGGCCGCCGCCGCCCCGCGCCTTGCGCCGGAGTTAAAGGACGATTATGCGTCGTACTTCGCCGAGTGCACGGTGCGTGCGGTGGAGCTGAAACTCAAGCGCGTTTCACCCGGCGAACGGGAAGCGGCGATGAGCCGGGACGATGAAGACGGGTACGTTTTAGTGAAACCGCTCTTTGGGGCACTGCCCAAGTTCGAAAACTCCGAACCATCCATGAAGCTCTTTTTCCCGGATTTGGTGAGGGCCATCGATATGGGGGCTGAGGCAAAGCGGCTGGCAGCGGTGAAATTCGCGCCGGCCGATGCAGCAAATCCAGAGGACGAGGCAGCGAATGAAAAAATAGTGCGCGCTAAAAAAGCCGCGCCAACGACGGTGCCGAATGATGCAGAAGTCATTACGGCGTTGACGGAGGGAGAGCGGCGGATCGCGGAGAAAAATCCGCGCGCCGCGGAGGTATCCTTTCAAAAAGTTTTGTCGAAATATCCGGATCAGGCGCGGGCGTGGTATGGAATTGGATTGGTGGCCCTGTTGGATCACGACGCGGCAAGGGCCAAGCAGGTATTCGGCCGGCTGACGGCCGGTGAACATGCGGCGACGCAGGATCCCATGGTGCTGGCGTGGTCGCACGTTTACCTGGCGCGGATTTATGATGATGAGGGGAACCCAGAAGTTGCGAAGATGGAGTATCAGTCCGTGCTCAGCGTGGAAGGTGGGCCGGAGCAGGCAAAGCTGGCGGCACAAAAGGGGCTCGCGGCGTTTGGGGGAGAAAAATACATAGCGCGGCCGTGATCGAAGATCAATAGTTTTATCGGATGGAATTGGCTGGGCAGCCGAGGTGGCTGGCTTTGCGAAAGTCGAGTGAAGCAAAGAAGGGAACAGGAGAAAAAGGATGAGAAAGAAGTGGAATATCTGGTTGGAAGCGGCAACCATCGCGGGATTGCTGGTATGCGCGAGCGGAGTCGCGGCGGCGCCAGGTTTGCAATCTAGCCAGGGAGCCCAGAGCCAGCCTCCGGCGCAGCAGACCGACAAACCGAAGACTCCGGAGGTCACACCTTTGACCCTGGACATGCCGGCGCCCGTGAATGCGGAAGAAGATGCCGCGTACAAAGCCTTTTATGCTGTGCTTTCGGATGATTCCGCCAAGAAGATTGAACTCGGTGAGGCATTCATCCAGAAATATCCCGAGAGCCGCTATAAGTCTCCTGTGTACGGAGCATTGACTTTTGCATACATGCAGGTTGGGAACATGCAAAAGATGCAGGAGGTTGGAGAAAAGGAAATCGCGTTGGCCCCGAACGACGTCTCTACGCTCGCTCTGATGGGGCAGGCGCTGCCTCGGACCTGGAAGGCGAGTGCGCCCGATGCCTCGCAGGTGCTTGTCAAAGCGGAACAGTATTCCAAGCAGGCCATCGAGATTACACCCACGCTCCCGAAGCCCGAGAACATGACCGAGGAAGCTTTTGCATCCGCGAAGAATCAGACGCTGGCGATGGCTCACAGCGGGTTGGGATTGGTGTACGTGCGGCGAGGGAAGAATGCAGAAGCGATTGCGGAGCTCGAACAAGCGGTGAAGATCGATCCGGCTCCGGATCCCGTGAATTACTATCTGCTGGGAATGGCGAACAAGATCACCTCGCACTTCGATGATGCGGCGGCCGCCCTTAACAAGTGTGCGAACATGGCGGGACCTCTGCAAGTGACGTGCAAGACGCAGGCGGAAGAAGCAAAGAAGCTTGGCGCGACGCAACTGAGCGCGCCGAAGTGAGCCAGGCCGCCGGGACGGCGGAAATATGCAAGAGACTATCCGGATCGCGGACGGGGCGTTTGAGGATCGTCTGGGATACAAGTTTTCAACTGGGGAGCTCCTGGCGAGGGCGCTGACCCACAGTTCAGCAGTCCCCGAATTGCGCGCGGCGGGCGCCGAAGAAGCGGTCTCCGCGTTGCTTCCCCGAGACAATGAGCGGCTGGAGTTTCTCGGAGATGCCGTCCTGGAGTTGCTCACCAGCGAATATCTCCTGGCGAGTTTTCCGGAATGGAGCGAAGGGCAGCTTTCCAAGAGTCGTGCGCGAATCGTAAATGCCGGTTCCCTGGAGACGGCCGCCCGGCGGCTGCACTTGGGAGAGCACTTGCGGTTGGGGCGCGGGGAGGAGAAAACCGGCGGGCGGGATAAGCAGACGCTGCTGGCCGACGCGTTCGAAGCGGTAGTTGCCGCGGTTTACCTCGATGGCGGACTGGGCGCGGTGCGCGAGGTGTTGCGAAAAGTTCTCTTCGAACAGGCGCTTGAGGAACGTGGTGATCGCATCTCGGAATCCGATCGCAAGTCCGCTTTGCAGGAACTGTTGCAAGGACGTGGGCGCGCACCGGCGGAATATCGCGTGGCCGGCGAGAGCGGCCCCGACCACCAAAAGGTTTTCCAGATCGAGGTTTGGATTGACGGGGAGTGCCTGGCCACAGGCGAAGGCAGCACGAAAAAAGAGGCGGAGCAACGTGCGGCGCGAAGCGCTTTGGAACAGCTCGAACGTGCGGAAGCGAAAGGCTGAGGCGGCATGCCGGAACAGACGCTAACACAGACTGAAGAACGAGCGCCGCGGAAGAATCAAGAACACCACGAGAACCAGACGACCATATCCGAATATCTGGAATCGCTTCTCGTGACGGTAATCCTGGCTTTGTTTGGAACGAGTTTTATCGTTCAAGCCTTCAAGATCCCCTCGGCTTCGATGGAGGGCACCCTGTTGATCGGCGACCACTTGCTGGTAAACAAATTCATTTTCGGGGGAACCGGCGCCTGGTATGAAAAAATTCTGCCTTATCGTCAATTGGAACGCGGCGACATTATCGTTTTCAAATATCCTTACGCTGACCATCAGCATTTCGTCAAGCGCGTCATCGGCCTGCCGGGAGACCGCCTCAAGGTCGTCGACGGAGACGTCTATATCAATGGCAAGCACTTGAATGAGCCCTATGCTATCCATGACTCATCGGTGTTTGCTGATCCGTTCAACTACTCGTTCCCGCCCGTGCGGGGCCAGATGATATCGCCTAATGCGATCCCGGAATGGAAGCCGGAAATCCGTAAATATGTTCGTGGCGAGGAGATCGTAGTTCCGCCCGGGAAGTATTTCGCGATGGGCGACAATCGGGATCACAGCCAGGACAGCCGTTACTGGGGCTTCGTGGACCGCGATGCCATTATGGGCCGGCCTTTTCTAATTTATTGGTCCGTAGAAGCAACGAGCAACGACTACAGCCGGGAAAGCACCTTCTGGTCCAGATTGGCCGGCGTTTTCGAGACGCTCGTGCATTTGCCGACCCGCACGCGATGGAGCCGGATGCTCCGCACGGTGCACTAGGAGTCCCATCCGGGATAGCGAAAACACCTGGAAACAAACTCTTCAGTCCATTCACGCCACAGGCGCGCCCCTACCTTTTTGCGCATGACTCTGCGAAACTTTCGAGCGGTATGACCAAGCTGCAAAAGTGGTGGAGACCGGCGCTAGTGATCGTAGCCGTCAGCATCGCCTTGCAGGCCGGCGTGTCTCTTCTGGTGCGTACGCACCGAGTTCATGCGTACCTGGCCGCGCATCTGGAAAGAGCGTTCGGACGTCAAGTAGAAGTTGCGAGTTTCGACGCGCGGTTTCTTCCGAGTCCGCAACTGGATGCCAACGGCGTGACCGTGGGTGAGGACCCCTCGTTCGGCCACGAATACTTTCTTCGTGCCGAACGCCTGAGCGCCGGTCTGCGGTGGATGGGCCTGCTTCGTGGCCATTTTGAATTTGGAACCATGTCGCTTAACAAAGCCAGCCTGATTCTCGTCCGGAATTCGGAAGGCCGCTGGAATCTCGAAAGATGGCTGCCGCCGGCAAAAGCCGACGTTCTTCAAGGCCCGCGCATCTATGGCCCACCCTCGCCGGTCGCTCCGGTGAACCGGCTGGAAAGAATCGAATTCGATGAAGGGCGAATCAATTTCAAGACCGGGGACAACAAGCTGCCTTTTGCCTTTACGAGTGTTTCGGGCAGTGTCGAGCAGATCTCGCCCGGGCGCTGGCAGTTGCAACTCGAGGCCCAGCCCTGGCGGAGTGGCGTTTCCTTGCAATCGGCGGGAACAATAAAAGTGCTTGGCGACGTGGCCGGGACTTCTACGCGGCTGCAGCCTGCGGAAATCACTCTGCACTGGAGCGAGGCGTCACTGGCGGACGTCTTCCGGCTCTTCCGCGGGCAAGATTACGGAGTGCGCGGCGTGTTTGCGCTGCACGCCACGGCGAGAAGCGGAGTCGCCAAGGAGGACGGACCCGGAGACTGGAAATTTTCAGCGCAGGGAAGCGCCACGCAGATGCATCGCTGGGATTTGACGGAACGCGCCGACAACCCCCGGCTGAACGTAAACGTGAAAGGGCGCTGGAACGTCGGCGCGGAGACCCTGGTCGCGGAACAAATCGCGGTCGAGGGTCCGAGATCAAATCTTCGCGGAATGTTCCGTCTGGCCGGTGGGAGCGCACCCTCGATGGAATTACGCCTGGATTCGCTGGGGATACAGGCCTCGGACTTGCTGGCCTGGTATCGCGCGTTTCATCCGGACGTCGCGGAGGGTGTGACGGCGGAACAGTATTTTACGGGCGGGATGATCCTTCGCGGTTGGCCCCTGGCGCTGGAATCGGCTGCGCTTTCGAGCAGCGGCGGCATCGTGAGAGTGCCGGGTTTCGCTCAGCCCGTTCGAATTGGTCCCTTGAGCGGAGGCCGCGACCGAAGCGTGCTGGCTATTGGCCCGTTGCGGGTTGCGCTGGGAGGCGAGACTCGCGCAGTATTGGCGCCGAAGCATCGCCGCGTGGCGCTGGCCATGGAAGACGCCGCGGACCTGACCTTTTCGCACGATTTGAATACGCGAGCGGGAAGCGTCAGCATCGAAGGAAACATCCTCACGGTGCAGGATTTTCTGAAACTTTCCGCGGCCTTTGGGCACCAACTGAATCACGGCTGGGAATTGACCGGCCAGGCGACTGCGGTCACGAAATGGGAGTGGAAACAGCCGTTCGCCGGCCGGTGGAATGGCAGGATCGCCTTCAACAAAGCGGCTCTGACTGTCGCTGGATTGAACCAGCCGCTCAACCTATCTGAGAGTGAATTGGATTGGATCGACGGCCGCCGCGTTGCTCGTATCGTGAAAGTGGATGGGTTCGGCGGGACGTGGACGGGAAACATCGAGGAATCCCTTCAGACCGATGCCGAAAATGGGCCCCCATGGAATTTTCATTTGAGCGTGGACCAGTTGGATGCGGCGGATTTGGATCGCTGGGTTGGCCCCAGAGCGCGGCCCAACTGGTTACAGACTCTGTTGCCGACTCTTTTGGGTGGATCGGCGCCGAGCACGCCCGCGAGCGAACTCGTCCGCCGCGTGAATGCGCAAGGCGAGCTGGGCATTGCGCAATTAACTATCGAAAAGTTGAAGCTGGAGCAAGTTCTCGCCAGGGGATCTCTCCACGATCTTCAACTCGATGTGCCTGAAGCACACGCAGAATGGGCCGGCGGCAAAGTGCGCGCGAAAATCAATGCCAGGTTTTTACCGCGGCCCGTTTATGAAATTGCCGCGGAATTGGATCGCGTGAATCTGGCGCAACTGCCGGGAGCAGGCCGCATCGCGGAGCGGCTGGGCGGCGTGGCGTCTGGAACTCTGCAGGTGAAAACCGAAGGCGTGGGCCACGACGAGCTTTTGGGAAAGCTGGCCGGCCGCGGCGAGCTTCATTTGAACAGGGTGGAGTTCCGCGGGTGGGACGTAAACGCGAGTGTTGAGGACGGCGCCGTGCACACCGGCGTTTCGCGCTGGGCCACGGGAGAAGGCTCGCTTCGCTTGCAGAACAGCAGTATCTTGCTCGAGGACTTCCGGCTTGATGGCGGGAAGCAGTTGACGCTGGTGAACGGGACGCTCAGCTTCGGGCGAAACGCCGACTTGGCGATCGCAACGGCGAGCCCGCGAAAGGGCAGAGATCGTAAGCCGAGTGATCCCGGTAGTGGGCACGTGCTGAAGATTTCTGGCCCGCTCGATGGACCGAAAGTTTCCGTGGAAGAGGTGGTCGCCCGGCAGCCTGCGGACTGACCTTCGGATATCTGTATGAATGAAATGCGTAAGCGGAGCGGTTTCCGGAGACTTGCGGAGCGGTAGGGCCATGAGACGCAAACTACAAAGTATTGCTGCGTTGTTGCTTCTTGCGGCTACCGCTCTCTGCGCCGGCGACAGACGCGTCCAACTCCTGCCCAAATTGCTGCCCGCCCAGACCATCACCTACCTCATCCGTTTTCAGAGCGACAAGACCGTCAAGACCGAAAGCAAAGTTGTCGCTCCCATGGCCCCTAATGCCGCGCAGATCGATGCGCACGGTTTGCTGCGCATTGAGATCCTGGATGTCCAAAAGACCGGCGGCAGGGCGGCGATTCACGCGCGCGGTCAGTTTCTGACTCTGGACTCGGGTGTATGGGTGAAAGGGCCGGCTGACAAAAAGCCCGATTGGGATAAACAGCGTGTGGACCCCAACGGCAAAAGCATCGAGTTCACCATTTCCCCGGACGGCTCGGTGAACGACGCAAAAGGGTTGGATTCTCTTTTCCCCGACCAGCAGCAGGCTTGGCAGCAATGGCTGGCACGTTTCGC
>Ga0137416_10000907_pt1 | contig 14583 bp, 11 predicted proteins | sample CZODoug3_1_1_16f_FD_108282 | JGI IMG/M metagenome (GOLD analysis project Ga0137416, IMG submission 108282) | Vadose zone soil fungal communities from Angelo Coast Range Reserve, California, USA - CZODoug3_1_1_16fungal (Illumina Assembly) | ecosystem: Environmental > Terrestrial > Soil > Vadose...
CGCAGCCTCGAACCCAACCAGATCGTGTCAGGAGCTCCCGTGATGCCGCATGAAGTCTGGGTGAAGGCCCAAGCCGTGATTCCACGGCTTCCTGCACTCCGGCAGGCCGTACGCACATTGGAAGAACGGATGAAGCAGCTTGAAGCATCCCTCTCAACCCCCCCAGCCTACAAAACGAAGGCCACAAAAAGGAAACGTAAGGCGTGAGGGGTAAGGGGTAAGGCGGTAGGAAGAATGTTGAATTTTGAATGATGAATGTTCAATGGTGGATGGTCGGACGACAGATTCCTGAATCCCTTCAGCCTGTCGCGCTTTTCGCGCATCTCTCGCGCGTCACGCGGCACGGTCATTCGTGCTAATCCACAACTCCACGCCAACAGAACAACTTGGCCCAGTAGAATGCCGCCCAGGGCACAAACACAGCCGGTATCAGGTCTAGCTCGCCGTAAATAATGGCCAGGGCCGATGAGCCGAAGATCAAGGCCGCTCCGGCAATGGAGATCGCAGTGACAAAGCCACGCCCAGGGTGCTCGATCGCCGGCATATCCGGCTCAGCCCTGGCCTTCCTGTTGCGTTGAGCCACAGCTGTCCGCATCTTTGCTGCATACACCTCGGGAAAGGCCGTAAAAAGATAGCGGTGATAGCGTGCCTGCGCAAATCCACACAACGCACCGACCGCGAGTAAGACTGAGCTGGTGAGAAACGTTACCCAGCTATACGTATGGTTCACCAGTAGTTGATAGCCAAGTGACCCCACTCCACCGACCATGCAGACCAGTCCGATCGTCCCGGCGGGGAGGAGGATATGAGACCGGATATAGTAGCGAGCTTGCTCATCAATTTTCTCCGGCCGCAAAACTGTCACAAGTTTCGGCATCGATGCGTTCTCCGACCATATCTGCTACCAGACTTCTCATCTCTCGACAAGAGAAGGCAGTAAGCCGGTGGCATCATACCATCCTTCCGCGGCTTGTCACATGGACGAGGAAAGGAGACTAGGCGTCTGCGTCGGATCTGATTGAGCAGGACGCGTAATCCCCTTGACTAGACGAGAAATTGTGGATGACGCATGAGCAACGGTGGACGGCATACCTGATTTTCATATCATGGGCACCCATCTGCATACTCAATGGTGCGAAATCAGGCGTTGGCACCGAAACGTCTCACTCTGACAGGCCTTCCGCCGTCATCAGCATGAAGCTCCGCGAAGGAAAAGGCGACAGTGAGGCAGGAGATTGGCACTTCCACTCTCAGTGTCCACAAAAGGTGTGCATGGCGTGTGGATAACCATGTGGATGAGCGGCCAATACCATGCCGTACCATAGTACCTCACACATTGCCCAATCGGTAGGCAGCACAATCCGTGCAATTTCACCGAGATGCAATATTTCAGCAGAAACTCGTATGGGACAAGAGCGCAGATTCCGCACGACCCGGAAGATTCTTTAGAGTCGAGCGTACAGAAGTGTGCAGACTGACAGGGCCAAGTTCACTCGAGACTCGCGTGAAACGCGGGACGAGCGAGAAGGGGGAGAGTTTGAGGTCCGAAGTTCGAGGGTTACGGAACTTAGAGTCGCGTCTGTCGCGCTAGGCTTGCCCGTCGCGCGCTTGAGAAGCTGGAAGGATATCGCTGATGGCGGATCGTTCCACGCGACCGATATTGCCCCACTGTTCCGCCATCGGAATCAATGCATGAATTCTCGTCTCGACCGTTCCCAGTCGCTGTGCCAACGTCGACGTTTTACGATAGGCCGCGACCATGAGGAAAGATCGCAGCCCTTGCAAAAACATCGTGATCATCGTTGCCTGCACATGGCCGGCCAGATCGTAGAGGGCCTCGACCTGTTCGAGAATCGGATCGAGCTGAGACGCCGTGACGAAATCCGTCGCCCCGCTCGCTTGTATATTCGCAAGAGTTGAACTGATGATGGGAACCCGCCGACGGACTTCTTGAAGGAACTCTTCGTCGAGTCGGTCAAGTTCAGTTAAGATGCGCCCGACGCCGGCGACATCAAGATGATCGGCTTCCCGTTCGGCTCGCTGAATCACCGCCTCCAGCACATCGCGGGTTGGCTGCATCGACCGGGCACGAGCTTGCTGCAGGTCCCGCAGGGCATGGATCAGCGGGACGCTAGCGCTCACGGTGAGCGGAGTCTGCAACTGGGGAGCCGCAAGTTGCTCAGTCACGATGGCAGGAAGAGCCCCCACGGATTCGCTCACCCTTTCCACAGGAACGTCATCAGTTCCAGCACGTTCGTCCTCGTGGTCTCCTGCTAAGCGACGCACGGCCAGGCTGATCCGATCCAACCCCTCCTGAAGCGACTGGAGCGCTGCCGTCATCGCACGTGGTTCTTGGCGGCCCACATCGTGGAGAATCGGTAGCAGATTCGAGGCCATCTGCTCGATAGTACGGAGCTGTACCGTCGACGCAGATTTGGCAAGGTTCGTAATGCCGTGTAAGAGAATCCCGTAGAGCTTCGGACGCACCGCTCCGTTGACCCCCTCAGTGAGCTGTTTCACCGCCATCTGAATTTGAGCCATCCATTGATGCGCTTCGAGGGCGAATAACCCGATCACTTCCTTTTCAAAACTTGCATCCGCAAGATCCTGCGCAGGAGGCTGACTTATCCATCGATGCGCGCCAGACAGCGAGGCAGCCCCGCCTTCTGGCACAGAAGTCCTGGACTCGACGGCACCTTGAATCGCACTCGCGAGAGCATCCAAGCCTTCCAAGAGCGACGTAAATTGATCAGATGCCGAGGGAACAACCCCGGATGTCTTGGCGCGCGTTTCATCCGCTGGAAAGGATACGCGCGCAACGTCAGGAGGCTGCAGTGTTTCGATGATTGACACGAGAGGGGTGAGGCTTAGATCGAGCTGCTGCCCCTCCTGACCACGGGCCGCATCGCCGTCGATCCACACGACTGGACGGAGTGGATAGCGCGCATTGACGCGCATGACAGACCCGACTTCGCCGGTGGTCAATCGTACCGAGGTACCCAGCGGATAGGCCGACAGCTGTTCGACCAAGGCTTTGACGACCTCGCGAGGGAACGCCGTCCGTTCCGCCACCATCAATTCTCGCACCGCTTCGTGCGGAAAGAATCGGCGGCGATACCCGCGTGGGCTCACGAGGGCATCGAAAATATCCACCACGCCGATGATTTGGGCAAACTCGCTGATCTGCCGCCCCTTCAGCTTGTTCGGATACCCCTGCCCGTTCCACCGCTCGTGCGCCTGGCGCACCACTTGTGCCAGCCAGTCGTATTTCGGACCCGCCTTTCGAATCGCTTCATAGCCGAGTTCGGGATGCTGTTCAATGAGCGTACGTTCATCATGAGTCAACCGGCCCGACTTGGTGATCAGCGACTGCGGCACGGCAAAGAGACCGATGTCGTGCAGGAGCCCCGCGAAGGTGAGCCGTTCCAGCTCTTTTCCGTGATATCCCAGTCCGGCACCGACCTTTGTCGCCAAAATTGCGACATTCACGAGATTTGTAATCAGTGGAGGGCCTGCGGGACCGCTCATAGCCTGAACGAGCAATTGGTCACTTCTCATGAGCGCCTCCGCCATCCCCGTTGCCAGGGCGGACAAGGCCTCCAAGTCGAGTTCGTCTTGCCGTTGCACGGCAAGAGCCACGCCCGTCAATTGCTCCTGCGCAATGCGATACCAGTCTGTCGCGCTGTATTCGTTCATGGCCTGCGGCCGTCCTCACGGACCATTCGACAATACATCATATGACTTGCCCGACCCGCTGAACAAGCCGGTCATCGGTTTGTAAGACGTGCTCGATCGCTTCAGTGAAGAGACATTGATCACAGAGTGCATTAATGAGCCGCCCGTTCCCATTGCCCTGTTCATAAATGACTGCGTCGATCGGAAGAGCCCGGAGTCCCAAATATGTCGTATGATCGACTTCTGAGTTCATCGTGCCATCATCATCACTCGGAGGTGCTCTTTCGCCACGCGCCTCAACGAACCTCTGTGCAGGGTGTCGGCATATTGGTTACGAGCGGCTGGCAGGGAGCAAATCATCGATCGCGGTACGTTGGGCCCGCCCATGCTCCACCCACTGGCGGATGGCACCGCCCATCACGTGCAGCCGTGCCTTCACCGATTCCACCCGTGTGGCAGCCAGATGCACTCGACGTTGCGCCACCACGGTCAGCAGACTGTGCAGACCTGTGAAAAACATCATGGCCGAGCCCGCATTCACCTGCTGCGCTTCTGTGCGCAGACGTGCGACGTCTTGAAGAGAGGCTTCGAGGGCCATCATGCGTGAGGAGGCCTCACCCCCGTCCATCTTGAGGGCACTCATCCTCTTAACAATCTCGGGAACCCGCTCGTCAATCGCTTTCAGAAATGACTCTTCCGCTTCGGACACCCGCGCAAGATATTCTTGAATGACCGTGGCATCGATACGTTCGACACCGGCCTGAACCTGTCCTTCCATCTGCTCAATCAAGCTCCGGATAAGGTTGTGTCCGGACGCAATACCGGAAGTCTGCTTTTTTTGTAGTTCCCGAAGTGCTTGCAGAAACTCCCCGGGAGAGAGACTTGCGTAAACCGCCTCAGCCGCCGCACCACTCCCGTCGTCTTCAAAGGAGATGCCCGTCGCACGGGTCAACGCCGTATGGATCTGTCCCAGCTGTTTACAGAGCGCAATAAAGTCTTGGGCAGAGAACGCCTTCTGTGGGTCCTGGAGAGCTTCGACAAAGGGAATCGCCGCGAAGCTGGCATGCGCGATATCTGGAAGATTGATCGTGGCCGCGGTCCCGCCGAGATTCGTTACTCCGGCCGAAATCGTCTCAATCAGCTTGGCATGCCGCTCCGGCGCCGGTCCCTGTTGCAGCTCATCAAGAGCGACATGAATATTCTCGAGCCATTCATGCGCTTCCTGAACAAAGATATCGACTAGCTCTTTCTGAAAATCGTCTGTGTCGGCAGCCATGACATCAGTCCTTCAGGACAGTAACGGCCCACGAGAATGGATCGTACAGGATCAGGACTGTCGTTTTCCGCTTCCGAGCTGAGAAGCCAATCCCGCAATCTCGCCAAGCTTTTTCGCCATTTCTTCAAACCGCTTGGTGGCTTGCTCGGCTGATTGTTCAGTTTCCGATACGTGCTTCGCCAGAAGACTATTTCGTTCTCGTTCCGTCTGAAGCAGTGTTTCAAACTCATGGGCTTTCTGCGAAGCGCGCTCAGCCTCGGAAACACGCGCGGCAAGACCCTTGCTTTTTTCCTGTTCAGCAGCGAGAGCTTGCTCTAACGTGCGCACTCGTCCAGCAACCTGTTCACTCTCGGCCACACGACGAGTCAAATCGCTCGTACGCTCCTGCTCTTTCGCAAGTCGCTGCGCCAAGTCCTGAGACCGAGTCACGGATTCTTCCATCGCGGTCATCGTTTGAACCAGTTGCGCGGCTGCATGGCGCTCGGCATTGAGAGTCGCCTCCAGCTCTTGGACACGTCCGCCAGCCTCTGCGAGTTTTTTCTTCAGCTGGTCAGCCTGTTCACGTTCCCTTGCTAGCATCGACTCGAGTTCCTTGACACTACCCAACAGTCCTTCGAGTTGCGCCACTTGCTGTGCACTGTGCGTCGCTTGATCTCGTTCGGCCCGAAATTCTTCCTCTAGCGGTTTCAATCGCGTAACTGTCACCGCCTCGATACTCTTCGCCACAGGCGCGGCAGCGCCTTGCCGCTTGGCCAACAGCTCGAACACGCGATCCTTGAGAGAAGTGCCCTGGAACGGCTTTTTCAAAACCCCGTCGGCGTGACAGGATTCAGCCTGCTTCGTCACCTCATCGTTCACAATGCCGGAGATCAAGAGCACTGGCGTATTCACTAACGCCCGCTGCGCGCGCACAAAGGCGCAAACCTCATAGCCGCTTTTATCCGGCATAATCACGTCGGACACGACCAAGTCAGGCGTCTCTTTGGCCAGATAGGCCAAGGCCTCCTCGCCGTTCGCAGCAAGAGTGACTCCAAATCCAGCCTCAGTCAGTAACCGTTCGGCAACTTTCCGAACCGCAATACTGTCGTCGGCAACCAACACTTTCTGCATAGCAGAGTCCTTTCCTCAGTACTCTGAACTTCTAACGGCATCCTGCCTCGACCGGCCAAGTTGCTGCAAGGCCACGATAGCGACATCGTTTTCACCAATCGTGATTGAGCCCAGCGTTTCAATATCCCCTCTGCCGTTCGGACGAATCGCCGTCGCATCCACAGTCTCGAGAGACGGCACATCGGCGTCGATGCAGATGGCCATCGGCCCGTCGAGGTGGCGAGCCACCAGGCACAGCAAGGGATCTCCCTGCACGGTGCGACTCAGTCTGGCTGCCAAATCGTAGACCGGCATCACATGGTTATCCCGCTTCAGCATGGCTTGCACGAATGGAGTCCGACTCGGCACCGGAATGCTCTCAGTCCAGGGCGACACCCCCCCCACATCTTCTGTCCGTGCGGCCAGCTTCATTCCACCAATGGAAAACACCACCACATTCCACGACCGTTTCGTGGCCTGAGCGTGCTGTTGTCCATGAGCTGCCCTCAGCATGATTCACCGACTGCTGCTGGGGTTGCCGCAACCATCTGTTCCGCCTGCCCGAAGGACACAGGTATTACGTCGGCCAACTCTCCCAGCGCCCACGAAGGATTCAGGATCAACACCAACTGATCCTGATACAGCATCATCCCCCCAAACCAGTTTCGTTCATCGCGTTGAAACTGTGGTGGCAACGGAAGACAGTCCTTCCGTTCTACGTCCGTCAAGCCCACCACCTGCTCAACACGAATCGCGCCGTGGGAGCGGCCGGTCGAGTACAACACTGTCCTCATCTCGAGACCGGACAAGTTGGCGACCACCGAAAGCCGTTGGGCAAGATCTACCGGTTGGTAGACGGTCCCCGCCGCAGTCACGGCCTGTTCGTTCCCTGCCTCTGCTTGCGTGAGAACACCACGAACACCGTCCGCAGGCAGGGCCACATAGCTGCCCCCCAGACGGACGACCAAGAGACTGGCCGTCTCCACGAGCATATTCGTCGAATTATGACGACCTCGTAAACTCATAATTGATACCGCATGTGCGACTGTCCGATACCAGGAACCACTCCAAGGAACGAATGATTGAACCTTATTTACGCGCGGTGGTTTCTTTGCCGATCAAGCGTTCAACTTCCTGGATCAAGGCCCGCTCTTCTACCGGCTTGGCAATATAGGAGCTCGCTCCGATATTGAGTGCCATTTGTTGGTGCTTGTCACCGGCTCGGGTCGTCATGACGATGATCGGTGTCTGCTGCGTTTGCGCTCGGCTGCGCAATCCCTGGATAACTTCATAACCATTGAGCTTCGGCATCTCAAGATCGGTGATAATCAGCCGATAGTTTTGCGTAGACGCCTTACGGAGACCGTCTTCTCCATCCACCGCCGTATCGACTTCATACCCGGCCGACTCCAACATCCGACCCACGAACTTTCGGATGCTCAAGGAGTCGTCGATCAAGAGAAGCGACTGCTTCGACGCGTTCGGCTCTGGGGCCTTGGCGTATGGAACCAGCGAGTCCGCCGACGCCGTCGCATCCGAAGGCAACTCTGGTACCGCAGCGGCGTGCGCCCCTCGCGCCATTAATCGAGCAGGATCCAACACAAGAACCACGCGCCCTTCCGGATCGATGGTGGCACCGCCGAAGCTGGAATGTTCCAACGACTTAAACGGCCCCAACGGCTTAATGACGATTTCCTGACGACCGAGCAATTCATCGACCAGCAGACCGATCATCCCATCGGCCGTTCGCACGATGACAACCGGCTTTCCGGTTTCCATCGGTACTCTGCTTCGGTTGAGGAGCTGCTGGAGGGGCTGCACTTCGATCGCCTCGTCACCGATATGCAAGATCGATCGTTCGCCCATCGGTTGATGCACGTTGGGCGTCAACATGGTGACTTCGCGCACCGCCGGCAGAGGAATCCCGTAGCGCTCACTCCCTACTCGCACCATGAGAGCCGTCGCAATCAATAATGTAAGCGGGAGACTCAAGGTAAACTTCGTCCCCACGCCTCGAATGGATTCGACGTCGATGTGGCCGTTCATGCTTTCAATGACCCGCTTGACCACATCCATGCCGACTCCTCGCCCCGCGTGATCGTCGATCTGGTCGGCCGTCGAGAATCCCGGTACGAAAATAAACTTGATGACTTCGGATTCAGGCATCAAACGGGCCACCTCCGGGCGGATCAGTCCTCGCTCTACCGCCTTGGCCCGGATCTTTTCGACGTCGAGCCCGGCCCCATCGTCTTCCACTTCGATCACCACCGCACTCCCACGATGCGCCGCGTGGAGATATATCGTGCCAGCCGCCGGCTTCCCCTTCGACACGCGATCAGCCGCAAGCTCGATCCCGTGATAGACCGCGTTGCGCACGAGGTGCACTAAAGGATCGACCAGCCGCTCCACGATGCCTGTATCGACTTCAGTATGTTCACCGGACGTGACCACAGTCACTTCTTTCCCTGTCGCACGCGCCATCTCGCGCGTAGCCCGGCGGAATCGGGTGAACGGGGTGCCGACCGGCACCATGCGGGCCCGAGCGATTTCATCCCGCATACCGAGGGTCAGCTGTGCCAGATGACTCATGTCTTCCTGTGAACGGCGGATCGACCCGCTCAATTGCGTCATCGATTCTGAAATATCCGCCGTAACCTCATTGATGCGTCGAGCCAAAATATTAAAATCGTCGTACTTGTCGAATTCAAGGCTGCCGAAGTCGCTGAGACTGGTGACTCCTTGAGCCGGGGCAGTTGCTGGACCGGGGGAGGCGGTCGGAAGAGTAAAGGTATGCTCTTCCGCAAATGAATGGACCGATTCGACCAGTCGGCCCTTATAGGCCAATACTTGTTGCGAGAGTTGCTCCAGCATATGCAGCCGCTGCTCGAGCCGTCCTCGACCGATGACGAGTTCACCGACCAGATTCAACAATCGTTCCAACCGATCGCGGCTGACGCGGATGACTTCGCGGTCTTCTGCGGTTTTACCGTCCGCCGTTTTACCTTCCGCCGCTATGGCAGGTTCGATTTCTTGTTGATCGCGTGGTTCTTGGTCCACCGCCGCTTCGACAAGATGGACGGCGGAACCCGACTCCGTCACCTGAGCCGCCAGTGGCTGATCCAGCTGTTTAAGTCTTTGCATCGCGACAGCAAATCGCTGACGCAGCATGTCGAGGGACGTGAGGTCCCGCCGCATCAACATGCGTACCACATCGACAGATCGCAACAGCACGTCCGTATGCCCGGGGAGAATCTTGACGCGGCCCTCGCGCACCGCCCCCATGAAATCTTCGACATAGTGCGTCAGATCGCCGATCGACTGGAATCCAACGGTATAGGCAGACCCCTTGAGCGTATGAGCTGTCCGGAAGAGTTGATTGATCACTTCCGGATTGTGCTGTTCCTTCTCGAGACGAAGTAGCTGGGACTCAAGAGACTCTAGGTATTCCTGTGCTTCCGGGGCAAAATAGGACAACACTTCGGCATCGAGAACCGGCAACAGATATTCATCCGTCAGCGGACTCGATGTAGAAGACGATTCCACCTCAGAGCCGGCAGATTCCTCGGGACGATCCATGACGGCTGTCGCAACCTGAATAGCCGGAGCGATCGGAACCGCCGCCTGAGCCGTTACCGCCATCTGTTCCCCGTTGCGGATCTGCGCCAGTGCCTGAGTGACTTCCGGCACATCATGCTGAAGCTGGGCGACCTTGCCGTCGTCTCGACGCATCAGCAGTCGAATGACCTCGACGGCCCGTCCGATGACCCCGAGTACATCCGACGAAAGGGAAATCCGTCCCTCGTGGATCGCAATCATACAATCTTCGACTGGATGGATCACGTCGCCGATCACCTTGTACCCGATCGAGTGTGCAGATCCTTTGAGCGTGTGGGCCATACTGTAGAGCCAATGGATGGTCTCCCCATCCTTGGAGTTCTGCCGCAGACGCTGAAGCAGCGCCTCCATGGTTTGCAGATACTCATCCGCCTCTGGGGCGAAATACGATAGGACCTCGGCATCGAGAGTCGGCACGAGATAATCCGGCGCGAGCAAGGTCGGTTCAGATGGGACCACGGCAGGCTTAGATGGGAACAATCCGGCCACTTCGCCTTCCCATCGCGCACTGACCGAGGGGTCTTCAGCGCCCCCACCAGCGACGACTTTCAATTGAGACTCGAACGAGGTCACTATCCCACGTAAGATCTCCAAGGCCTTCGGCCAGAGGGAATCCTCTATAGACGGCGCCTCTTCCAAGGTCGATTCAAGCAATGCCCCCATCAGGGCCAATCCCTCGTAGCCGTAGAGTCCTGACGCCCCCCGGATCTTATGCGCCCACACGTACTGCTCTTGCAGTTGTGCCGGAGTTGGCGCCACCCCATCGGAGGGATGGAACGCCTTCGTAAGCACGTCCAGCGCTTCCGACGCTTCGGTAACGAAAATATCAACGAGGCCCTGTCGGTCAAGTTCGGAACTCATCCCTGTCCTTTCTTACCCGAAACATCCAGAGGAGGCTCCCGGAAGCTGACCCAGGCTCACCCATTCACGACCTCTGATGAGCCCTCCCTTATCAGGGCCGAAGATCGATCACCGCTGCCTTACGAATAGGCTTTTTCATCGTGTTGACTGAGATCCAAGCCTGATCGCTCTTCTTCTTCATTCACACGCAGACCCATTATTGCATCGACGATCGCCAGAATGATTAAGGTCCCGACAAACACGAAGACAATGGTAACCAGTACGGCCATCGCTTGGATGCCCAACTGTGCCGGATTACCAAAAAACAGCCCATCGGCCCCTGCCGAATTCACCGCCTTCGACGCGAAAAGACCAGTCGCCAGTGCGCCCCAACTGCCTCCGATTCCGTGAACGCCGACCGCATCAAGGGCGTCATCATAACCAAACAAGGGCTTCAACATCACCGCCGTATAACACAAGACACCCGCGCCAATCCCGATCCAAATCGACGAGATCGGGCCGACGAACCCCGACGCAGGCGTGATGGCCACCAATCCCGCCACCGCCCCGCTTGCCGCGCCCAAGGCCGACGGTTTGCCTCGATAGATCCACTCCGTGACCATCCAAGCCAGCGCCGCGGTAGCCGCCGCCGTATTGGTGGCGGTAAAGGCGCTGGTCGCCAGTGCCCCGGAGGCCAAGGCGCTGCCGGCGTTGAACCCAAACCATCCAAACCAGAGCATGGACGCGCCCAACAGGGTCATGGGCAAATTGTGGGGGGGCATATGCTCCTTGCCATGTCCCAATCGCTGCTTTACCATGATGGCGGAAGCCAGCCCCGCCATGCCGGAACTGATATGGACGACTGTCCCGCCGGCGAAGTCCAACGCCCCGAGGTTTCTGACCCAGCCCCCGACCCCCCACACCCAATGCGCGAGCGGATCGTAGATGAAGGTCGCCCACAGGAGCGTGAACAGGATGAACGCGCTGAACTTCATCCGTTCGGCATATGCCCCGGTGATCAGCGCCGGCGTGATCACCGCGAACATCATCTGGAAGAGCATGAAGGCCTGGTGCGGTATCGTGGCCGCATAATCGGCATTGGGCTCCACGCCAACCCCGTTGAGCCCGATCCATTCGAGCCCACCGATGATGCCCCCTTTGTCCGGCCCAAAGGCGAGCGAGTACCCCCACAGCACCCACTGGAGACTAATCAGAGCGAGGATAACGAAGCTCTGCAAGAACGTGGACAACGCATTCTTGGAACGCCCCATCCCTCCATAGAACAGCGCAAGGCCCGGCGCGGTCATGGCCAACACCAAGGCCGTCGAGACCAACACCCAGGCCGTATCGCCGGTATCAATCTTCGACGGAGTGGGAACGGCTGCCGCCGCTGGAGCCTGCGCACCTGCATCTTGCGCGTACAGGGCCGCTCCCCCTGCCAACATGGCAAGGCAGATAAGGACCGGCAGAGTCTTCCTCATACTGCTCATATGCGATAGCATAATTGCATCCTTTCATCCCCTGGTTCAGAACGAGGTTGTCAAGAAGCTCGTTGAAATATTTTCGCCCGGACTATTCATGAACACCTGCTGCAATCGTCGACATTTAAATGTTTCCCTTCTCGTCTCCTGCCACTCGCCGGGATTCTAAGCGATTTCGCTGCGGCATTCATGACTAATCCTGGCTAGGCCAATTTGAACTTGGCGACGGAGACCGTCAGCCCTTCGGCAAGTTTTGCCATGTCTTCGACGGTCGCACGCGCTGAGTCCGTCGCTTTTTGCGTCGCCACGGCACCGCCGGCGAAGTCTTTAAGCGAGCGACCCACCTGATCCGTCGAGGCGCTCTGGTTCACCGCGGCACTGGCGATGGTCTGTGCCAGCTCCGACGAACGCTGGGCGATCCCTGAAATTTCGTTGAACACTTCACCGGTACGCAGCGCGGAGGCCGATCCGGCTTCCACCGCCTGAGTTTCCTGCTCCATGGCCACGACCGCGTCCTGCGTTTCTGTTTGAATCACCTTCACGAGGTCGGTGATTTCCCTGGTGGCTTGCGTCGAGCTTTCGGCCAGTTTTCTGACCTGATCGGCGACGACGGCGAATCGGGCTCCGGCTTCGCCTGCGCCGGCCGCCTCGATGGCCGCGTTCAGCGCGAGCAGGTTGGTCTGATTAGCGATGTCTCGAATCGTCGACACGATCTGCGTGATTTCTACCGATCGGTCGCCGAGCGCCTTGACCTGCTTGGACATCCGTTGCACCGTGGACCGGATGCCCTGCATGTCCTGCACGGTTGCATGCACGGCCACACGGCCACGCTCCGTCGCCTGCAACACTTGCTTGGCAGACTCCGACGAGGCACCGGCGGTTTCCGAGACCTGGCGCATGGAAGAGGCCAACTGTTCGACCGCGCTCAACGTCTTGACCGATTCGTCGGCTTGCTGCTTCGCGGTGCCGGCCATCTGCCCTGCGCTGGTTCGGAGGGCCCCAGCCGACTTGTTTACGCTTTCGGCCGAAGCTCGAACCTGTTGAAGCAACTGTCCGAACTGGCCAATCATGAGGTTGAACCCATCCGCGAGGTTGCCGAACATATCGGCCGTCACCTCACCGCGCTTCGTCAGGTCTCCCTTACCGACTTCCGAGACCAAGACCAGAAAGCCCATCAACCGCTTTTGCAACTCGTCGCGTTCACCTTCCGCCTTCTCGAGGGCCGTCGTGATGTAGTCCAACATGGCATTGAACGATGCGGCCAGCTGTCCGAGTTCGTCCTTCGACTCGATCTTGGCGCGGACTTTATAGTTGCCGCTTGCGGCCAACTTAGAGATCTCCGCGATATGAATCAGGTTCTTCGAGAAGAAATTGACAACCCAATACGCGATGACGATTCCGAGGACCACCGCGATGAGTCCGCCGAGGACGAGAACCACCATTCCGATGAAGCCGGTAGTCTGCGCTTCGTTGTTGAGATCCTTCGCCACATCTTGCATGTCCAATACCTGTTCACGACTGCGTTCGATGACCATCTCAAATGTCGGCTGCAAATTTACCGTCAAGGCCAAGATCCCGAGGTTTCGCATGTGCTCAGCCTGTGCCGAGGTCAGCGACTTTCCGAAACTATCATCCAGCGCACTCAGAGCTCCATCGGCCGCCTGGAAGTATTGCTGAATGGCCGGCTTCAAAATCGCCAAGTCCTTTGCCTCGTCACGGCCCGAGCGAGAGACGCGGAGTGTGGAACCTCCATATTCGGCGATAACCTGGTCCGTCTTCTTGCGAAACGATGACAACCGCGCGACTTCCGACACAAAATCATCGTGGTTCGTAACGCTGACAATCCCGGCCAAGACCTGATGGTGGTGCGTTAATGCAGTACCCATTTCAGCGAAGTTCGCCAACGGGAGCGTATAGCCTGTGTACACCGCTTGTGATACAGCGCTCAACTGCCGAAGCGTCAGCACACCGGAGGTTGCCACTACGAAGATAATGGCGCTGACGATACCGTAACTCGACATCAGTTTTGTCCGCGTCTTGAGATCGTCGAACCCCCCCCTGACTCCAGTACTTAGAGTCTTTGCCATCTTTGCCATCGCGTCCTCCTTCTCTCTGATCGTGCCTCGACTTGCGTGAATTATCTGCTTGTTGTCCCCTTGTTAGCTCGCCCCCTCGAGATATGAGAGCATCACCGACGTTTCCAATACACCTCGGAGCCGATCCTCCAACTTGACGACGGTCGACACGAAGGGAAACGCCCCTTCCCCCGTGCCGGCTGGAGCCGGCAGAAATTGATCTTTGGCAATAGTACGAATTTCCGGAACCGTATCGACGAGGACACCGACCTGCCAATTTCCGTGTTGCACCACGACGGCATGCGTCTGGGCCCCTTCGGCGTTGAGGTTGAACATCGGTCTAAGGTCGAGCAACGGAATCACGGTGCCGCGGAGATTCGTGACTCCCACCAAGCCGGAGGGCATCCCGGGAACCGGAGTGATGGATGCGACAACAAAAACTTCTCGCACGCTTTTCAGGTCGATCGTAAAGAGCTCTCCCCCCATAGAGATAATGGCGGCACGCATGGTCGAGGACCCGGCCGCCTGGGTC
>Ga0137416_10000908_pt1 | contig 14582 bp, 15 predicted proteins | sample CZODoug3_1_1_16f_FD_108282 | JGI IMG/M metagenome (GOLD analysis project Ga0137416, IMG submission 108282) | Vadose zone soil fungal communities from Angelo Coast Range Reserve, California, USA - CZODoug3_1_1_16fungal (Illumina Assembly) | ecosystem: Environmental > Terrestrial > Soil > Vadose...
CGAACAAGCCGTCCGAACAAGCAGTCTTGACAAGCAGTCTTGAGGTCATTGGCGATGCCGCCGCTCTTCCGGATCAAGCTCACCTTCCGCCGCTTCGGGCGCCACCATCCCTGGATCATCTTTGCGGTCCGTTCCTTCACGATCTTCTCCGCCGCGTTCGGCGGCGCCTATGGCTTCATTGCCGGCAGCCGGTCGGAGGGGTCGGGCTACGATCCCAACGCCTTTGCGATCGGCAGCAGTTTCCTGTTCGCGCTCGCCTGCGTGGCGTTGGCGACGCTGAGCTTCCGGCTGCGCCTGATGCGGCGGAAATTGCGCAAGATCGCAATGCACAACGAAGCGATGGCCGATCGCAATTGGGAGCTGCAGGAAGCCGAGCAACGCGCCCGCAGCCTGTTCGAATCGCAGGGCGACCTGATCGTGCTGCGCGACGCCGACGGCCGCATCAGCTTCGCCAACGACGCCTATTGCGAGCTGGCGCAAGCGCCGCGCGGCGCGCTGATCGGCAGCCGCGCCACGCTGAAAATTCTCGAGCAGGGCGATACCGCGCTGGAACCGAGCGGCACGCGCGTCCATGACCAGAAGATCGACGGCCCGCTCGGCCCGCGATGGATCGCCTGGCGCGAGGGCCTCGTCCGCAACGATGCCGGCGGGCCGGCGGAGATGCAAAGCGTCGGGCGCGACGTCACCGATCGCACCGAGAGCGAACGGGCGCTGTCGGAAGCCCGCGATCAGGCCGATGCCGCCAACCGCGCCAAGTCGCGCTTCCTCGCAATGGCGAGCCACGAGATCCGCACGCCGCTGAACGGCATCATCGGCATGAGCGGCCTGTTGATGGATACGCCGCTGACGCCGGAGCAGACGAGCTACGTCAAGGCGGTGAAGAGCTCCGGCGATGCGCTGCTGTCGCTGATCGAGGAGCTGTTGGATTATTCCAAGATCGAGGCCGGCAAGATCGATCTCGAACACCGTCCGTTTGCGCTGTCGCGATTGATCGAGGATATCACCGAATTGCTGGCGCCCCGGGCCCAGGCCAAGGGAATCGAGATCGCCGCCTATGTCGACGAGCGGCTGCCGCTGAACGTGATCGGGGATGCCGCGCGGTTGCGGCAGGTGCTGCTCAACCTCGCCGGCAACGCCATCAAGTTCACCGCGACCGGCGGCGTGGCGCTGATCGTCGAGCCCGGCATCTGGCCGAATGAAATCAGTTTTCTAATGCGCGACACCGGCATCGGGATTGCGGCGGAAGCCCAGCAACGGATTTTCCGCGAGTTCGAGCAGGCCGACGACCGCATCGCGCGAAGCTATGGCGGCACCGGCCTCGGCTTGAGCATCAGCGACCGCATCGTCAGGCGCATGGGCGGCCGGATCGCGCTGGCGAGTACGCCGGGCGCCGGTTCGACTTTCGAAGTTTCGATCCCGCTGACGGCGTCCGCCGACAGCGAACAACAATTGTTCGCAGCACCAGATCTTGCCGGCCAGTCGATCATGCTGGTCGCGCCGCAGAGCATCGAGGTCTCGCTGATCGCGCGGCGGCTGCAGCGCTGGGGCGCCCAGACCTGCATGGTGTCCAATGCCGAAGTCGCCCAGGCGCTGCTGTCCGAACGCACATGGCACGCCATCCTGATCGATCACGCGATCGGCGCCTCTGCGATCGAGGCACTGGCAAACGTCGCCCGAATTCATGTGACGCTAAGGATCGTGATGTTCACGCCGGCGACGCGGCAGGAGCTGCAGCCATCGCAAGCGTCCGCCTTCACCGGCTATCTGGTGAAGCCGCTGCGCGCGGCCTCGCTCGCCGCCCGTCTGACGGCGACGCCGGAGATTGTGGCGCCGGGCCTTACCGGCGAACTTGCCGGCGAATCGATCGCCGGGCCGGTCGAGGCATCGGCTGCGCCGGCGCGCAAGGGGCTGTCGATCCTGGTCGCCGAAGACAACGAGATCAACGCGCTGTTGATGCGCTCGCTATTGGGCCGGCTTGGCCATCACGCCGTGATCACGACCAACGGCGAACAGGCGCTGGAATCCTGGCAGGCCGCCAGATCGGCGGGCACGCCCTATGACCTGATCCTGATGGACATCCAGATGCCGCAGCTCGACGGCATCGAAACCACCAAGCGCATCCGAGAGTTCGAGGCCGGCGAGCCCGGCCGGCCAACGCCGGTGCTGGCGCTGACCGCGAACACGCTGGTGGAAGATCGCTACGCCTGCTTCGAGGCCGGGATGGACGGCTTCCTGATCAAGCCGCTCGATCGCGAGAAACTCGCCGAGGCGCTGGCAGGTCTGGCGGCGTCGCGGCATATCGTGGCGTGATAGTTTCACGTCATTGCGAGGAGCGTAGCGACGACGCAATCCATTTTCCGCGGCGGCATGGATTGCTTCGCGGAGCCTGTCATCGGGCGCGCATTCGCGCGACCCGTTGGCCCGCAATGACGATTAGAGTACGCAACGTAATACGAGCTACAGCCGCCGCAGCGCCACCGTTTCAACCAGATGGTCGGCGCCCTTCTTGAGGATCAGCGTCGCCCGCGGCCGGGTCGGCAGGATATTGTCCTCGAGGTTGGCGAGGTTAGTGCGCTCCCAGATCGCGATCGCGGTGGCGGTGGCCTCTTCGTCCGACAAGACGGCAAAGCGATTGAAGTAGGATCTGGGATCGGTGAACGCGGTGTCGCGCAACGCCAGGAAGCGGCGCACATACCATTCGCGCAGCACCGGCTCGTCGGCATCGATATAGACCGAGAAATCGAAGAAGTCGGAGACCACGGGCACGGCCTTGCCGTCACGCGGCAGCCGCCCGGTCTGCAGCACATTGACGCCTTCGACGATCAGGATGTCCGGGCGATCGATCTCGGTCCATTCATTCGGCACGATGTCGTAGGTCAAATGCGAATAGACCGGCGCGCGCACCGGCCGCCGGCCGGCCTTGATGTCGCTCAGGAACGACAGCAGCGTCGGCAGATCGTAGCTTTCGGGAAAGCCCTTCTTCTGCAACAGGCCGTGGCGTTCCAGTGCGGCGTTGGGAAACAGGAAACCGTCGGTTGTGACCAGGTCGACCTTCGGCCGCGGCGACCAGCGCGTCAGCAGCGCCTGCAGCACGCGCGCGGTGGTGGATTTGCCCACCGCCACCGAGCCCGCGACGCCGATGATGTAGGGCACCTTGCGGTCCTGGATGGCGAGGAATTGGCGCTGCGCGTAATAGAGCCGCTGCATGGCATCGACATAGATCGACAGCAGCCGCGACAGCGGCAGATAGATGTCCTCGACCTCCTTCATGTCGAGACGATCATGCATCGAACGCAGCTGCGAGAATTCGCCCGGCTCCAGCGTCATCGGCGTGTCGTCGCGCAGCCGTGCCCACTGCTCACGCGAGAATACCCGATAGGGATTGTACTGTTGCTCCGGTGCCCTGATATCCATGAGCTGCCCCTAATCGCGCTTGCGCGCCGCCTTCTCTTCCAGTCCGGACATCGAGGTGCGCTGCGCCAGCGCCGCCTCGACATCTTCAAGCGTCACGCCGCGCGACTTCAACAGCACCAGCAAATGGAACAGCAGATCGGCGCTCTCGGCGATCAGGTGATCGCGATCGTTCTCGATCGCGGCGATCACGGTCTCGACCGCTTCCTCGCCCAGTTTCTTGGCACAATGCTCCGCGCCCTTGTCGAGCAGCTTGCGGGTGTAGGACGCCTCTCCTCCCGACGCTGCGCGGGCATCGATGGTGGCGGCGAGATCATGGACCGTGAAACGCGACATCAACTCAACCAAGACAATTGCGCCCGCCTTATGCCGGTCGCCATCCCCGACAGGGACTTAGCACTTTTGTGACACCGAGTCGTCAGGGATCGAGCCGCATCGGCAGCCCGGCGCGCACCATGTGATCCTTGGCTTGGCGAATGGTAAATTCCCCGAAATGGAAGATCGACGCCGCCAGCACCGCGGTGGCGTGGCCCTGGCGGATGCCGTCCACAAGGTGGTCGAGGTTGCCGACGCCGCCGGACGCGATTACCGGTACGGGAACACTGTCAGCGATCGCCTGCGTCAACGGCAGGTCAAAACCCTGCCGCGTTCCGTCCCGGTCCATCGAGGTCAGCAGGATCTCGCCGGCGCCGAGCGAGACCACTTCCTGGGCATATTCGATCGCGTCGATGCCGGTCGAGTTGCGCCCGCCATGGGTGAAGATTTCCCAGCGTTCCGAGCCGCCCGCGCGCTTGACGCGCTTGGCGTCGATCGCGACCACAATGCATTGCTCGCCGAATTTTTCCGCAGCCTCCTTGACGAACTCGCGCCGGCCGACCGCGGCAGAGTTGATCGAGACCTTGTCGGCGCCGGAGCGCAACAGCGTCTTGATGTCGTCGACGGTACGGACCCCGCCGCCGACGGTGAGCGGCATGAAACAGGCCTCCGCGGTCCGCCGCACCACGTCCAGCATGGTGCCGCGGTTTTCGTGGGTGGCCGTGATGTCGAGAAAGCAGAGCTCATCGGCGCCCGCGGCGTCATAGGCGATCGCAGCTTCGACGGGATCGCCGGCGTCGCGCAGATCGACGAACTTGACGCCCTTGACCACGCGGCCGTCCTTGACGTCGAGACAGGGGATGACGCGAACCTTGAACATTGGATTCTCCTAAGCCGCGGCGCGCGCGTTGCGGATCAGCGCGAGCGCCGCTGCAGGATCGAGCCGGCCGTCATACAGCGCACGGCCGACGATGGCGCCGGCGAGCCTTTCTGCGCGCGGCTCGAGCAGTGCTTTGACATCCTCGATCGAGGCAAAACCGCCGGAGGCGATAACGGGGATCGAGATGCGCTCGGCGAGCGCGATAGTCGCGTCGAGATTGAGGCCCTTCAACAAGCCATCGCGCGCGATGTCGGTGAAGATGATCGCGGCGACGCCGGCATCTTCAAACCGCTGCGCGATTTCGAGCGCAGTCACTTGCGACGTTTCCGCCCAACCTTCGATCGCGACCTTGCCATCGCGCGCGTCCAGGCCAACGGCGACGCGTCCGGGAAATTTCTTCGCCGCGCCCTTTACGAGCTCGGGATCGCGCACCGCGGCGGTGCCGATGATCACGCGCGTGATGCCCTTCTGGAGCCAAGCCTCGATCGTCTTGAGATCGCGGATGCCGCCGCCGAGCTGCACCGGCATGGTGACCGCGTTGAGCATCGCCTCGACCGCATGCGCATTCATCGGCTGGCCGGCAAAAGCGCCGTCGAGATCGACCACATGCAGATATTCGAACCCTTGCGCCGCGAAGGCTCGCGCCTGCGCCGCCGGGTCGAGGTTAAACACGGTCGCGCGCGCCATGTCGCCCTGTTCGAGGCGCACGCACTGGCCGTTCTTCAGGTCAACCGCGGGAAAAAGAATCACGGCTTCCACTTCAAAAAGTTCGAAATCAGGGCGAGCCCAAAGCGCTGGCTCTTCTCCGGGTGAAACTGGGTGCCGATCGCGGTGTCCTTGCCTACGATCGCGGTCACCGGCCCGCCGTAGTCGGCGCGCGCCAGCACGTCCGCCTCATTGGCGGCGTTGAAGTGATAGGAGTGCACGAAATATGCGTGCCGCCCCTTCGGCCCCAGATCGAGGCGTTCCAGCACCGGATGTTCGCGGAGCACATCGAGCGTATTCCAGCCCATGTGCGGGATCTTCAGATTCTCTTCGCGCGGCCGGATCTTTTCGACATCGCCTTCGATCCAGTTAAAGCCGTCGGTCGTGACATGCTCCTTGCCGCGCGTCGCCATCAGTTGCATGCCGACGCAAATGCCGAAGAACGGTCGCGCCTTCACCCGCACCGCCTCCGTCAGCGCTTCCAGCATGCCGTCGAGCGCATCGACACCCCGGCGGCAATCGGCGAAGGCGCCGACGCCCGGCAGCACGATGCGATCGGCGCGGAACACCGTTTCGGGATCGCGCGTCACCGTGATCTTCTGCGGGTTTTCCATGCTCCGCGCGGCGCGCTCGAACGCTTTCGCCGCCGAGTGCAGATTGCCGGAGCCGTAATCGATGATGGCGACGCTCATCGCGATCCTCCTGGCTCTGGAAACAATCCAATGATGCCGCCCTGCGGCAGCGGCGGCGGCGGTTTTGAGAACGGCTGGCCCGGAATATTGCGGGTCGGCGGCGGCGCGCCGCGATCGATCGACCGTTGGTCGTTGACGAGACCGCGTTGCTTGGCGGTCCAGCGATCGAAGAAACGCCGCTCGGCGGATTCCTCGTCATCGGCCACCACGATATCGAGCTGGCGCCAGTTGCGCCGCGACAGCGTCCAGCGCTGCAGGCTCGCGGCTTCAAATCCCATCAGGACCGCCAGCAACAGGTCCACCAGCAGGATCGTTCCGGTGCTGACACCGAGTTTCACAAGGCCGATATCGGCGGCGAGCGTCAGCACGATCCAGCCGAGCAGCGCCAGCCACAGCCGATGCCAGGCAAGCCAGATCACCGTCAGCGCCGCGGCCCAGAAATGGAAGCCGTCGCGCACGAACGTGAACCTGTCGGTCGCCGCGAGATCGGCACCATCTGTCACCGGGGCATGCACTGTATAGACCGGCATCGTACTCTCCGCCGCAAAACTGGTCGGGATGACTCGTCATCCCGATCAGCCTTTATGTTTGAGCATGATCTTTTCGGAAAACCGGTTCCCACTTTTCCGGATCATGCTCCAGAAATCAGCCGCCGAGCTGACCCTTGGTGGAAGGCACTTCGCCTGCGGCACGTGGATCGATTGTGACCGCGGTGCGCAGCGCCCTTGCCAGACCCTTGAAGCAGGATTCGGCGATATGATGGCTGTTCTCGCCATATAAGGTCTCGACGTGCAAAGTCACGCCGGCGTTGATCGTGAAGGCATTGAACCATTCGCGCACCAGCTCGGTGTCGAATTGGCCGACCTTGTCGCGCGGAAAATCGACCTTGAACACCAGCACCGGACGTCCCGAAATATCGATCACGACGCGCGACAGCGTCTCGTCCATCGGCATATGGATCGAGGCATAGCGGGTGATTCCCGCCATGGATCCGAGCGCCTGCTTCACCGCCTGGCCGAGCGCGATGCCGACGTCTTCGGTGGTGTGGTGGTGATCGACATGGAGATCGCCATCCGCCTTCACCGTGATGTCGATGCGCGAATGCCGGGCCAACAAATCGAGCATATGGTCGAAGAAGCCGATACCGGTCGAAACCTTGGACACACCCGTGCCATCGAGGTTTACCGCTACCTCGATGTCGGTCTCCTTGGTCTTGCGCTTGATGGTCGCCGTGCGCATGAAAAGTGCTTTCCTTATCGGTCCTTAATCGACCCTCGACCGAAAACGCGGCCCTTTTAACAGGCCGATGTCGCCTTCGCTACTGCGGGATGACGCTTTGAAGGCTGAACGTCCCCCTATGGTGACCGAATCCGGGGTGGGAGCCCCGATTGTAACCCCACGCGCAAATCCCTAGATCTGGCCGGAATGAGGGTATTTCATGCAAGCATCTCCAAATGAGCCGCCGGTCTGGCATGGCACCACGATTTTGACCGTCCGCAAGGGCGGCAAGGTCGTGATTGGCGGCGACGGGCAGGTTTCGATCGGCCAGACCGTCATCAAATCCAACGCCAAAAAGGTCCGCAAACTCGGCAAAGGCGACGTCATCGGCGGCTTTGCCGGCGCGACCGCGGATGCCTTCACCCTGTTCGAGCGGCTGGAGAGCAAGCTGGAGCAATATCCGGGGCAGTTGACCCGCGCCGCCGTCGAGCTCGCCAAGGACTGGCGGACCGACCGCTATTTGCGCCGACTGGAGGCGATGATGATCGTCGCCGACAAGGATGTCTCGCTGGTCCTGACCGGTACCGGCGACGTGCTGGAGCCCGAAGCCGGCGTGATGGCGATCGGCTCCGGCGGCAACTATGCGCTCGCCGCCGCCCGCGCTTTGGTCGACACCGACAAGGACGCCGAGACCATCGTGCGCCGGGCGCTGGATATCGCGGCGGATATTTGCGTTTACACCAACAGGAACGTAACGATCGAGACGCTGGGCGGCTGATCATGGGGCCGGTCTACCGCTTCCGTCCCTTGACGCGCGACGACCTGCCGCTGATCCGGCGCTGGCTCGCTTTGCCGCATGTCAGGGAATGGTGGGGCGATCCGTCCGAGCAGTATAAGCTGGTCAGCGGCGACCTCGATGTATCAGCGATGGATCAATTCATCGTCCAGACGGCCGGCGACGATTTCGGCTACCTCCAGTGTTACGATCTCACCGCCTGGAATTCGGGCTTCGGGACGCATCCGAAGGGCACCCGCGGCATCGACCTCTTCATTGGCGAGCCCGGCATGATCGCGCGCGGCCATGGCTCGGCGTTGATTCGCGCCTTCGTCGACGAGCGGCTGAGGAACGGCGCGCCGCGCATCGTCACCGATCCCGATCCCTCCAACACCCGCGCGGTGCGCGCCTATGCGAAAGCGGGGTTTGAAGAAGCTGGTATGGTCGACACCCCCGACGGTCCGGCTCTGTTGATGGTCCGCAACCCGTGATGGCGAAGCGTCCCGACAAAACGCTGGTCGCTTCCGCGACAATCTGACCTTGAACATCGTCGTACTGATCCACCCCTTCGAAGCGATCAGGCAATGGCAGTCCGGGCCTGCCAACCATCCAATACTGCCTTGTGAAGCGCACATTTCCAACCTAGCTAGAACACATGACCGACTTCTCTCCCCGCGAAATCGTTTCCGAACTCGACCGCTTCATTGTCGGCCAGACCGACGCCAAGCGCGCGGTATCGATCGCCTTGCGCAACCGCTGGCGGCGGCTGCAGCTCACCGGTTCGCTTCGTGAAGAGGTGCTGCCGAAGAACATCCTGATGATCGGCCCGACCGGTGTCGGCAAGACCGAGATCGCGCGGCGGCTGGCAAAGCTTGCCGGCGCGCCCTTCATCAAGGTCGAGGCCACCAAATTCACCGAAGTCGGCTATGTCGGCCGCGACGTCGAGCAGATCATCCGCGACCTCGTCGAAGTCGCGATCGCGCAAACCCGCGAGCGCAAGCGGAAGGATGTCCAGGCCCGCGCGCAGCTTGCCGCCGAGGAGCGCGTACTCGATGCGCTGGTTGGAGCGAACTCGAGCGCGGCGACGCGCGATTCCTTCCGCAAGAAGCTACGCGCCGGCGAACTCAACGACAAGGAAATCGAGGTCGAGACGCAATCCTCGGGCGGCATGCCGCTGTTCGAAATTCCGGGCATGCCCGGCGCGCAGATGGGCGCGATTTCGATCGGCGATATCTTTGGCAAGATGGGCGGGCGCACCAAAACCCGACGCCTGACGGTCGAGGGCTCGCACGAGATCCTCGTCAACGAAGAGTCCGACAAACTGCTCGACAACGATCAGCTGGTTCTGGAAGCGATCAATGCGGTTGAGAACAACGGCATCGTGTTCCTCGACGAGATCGACAAGATCTGCGTGCGCGACGGCCGCACCGGCGGCGATGTCTCGCGCGAAGGCGTGCAGCGCGACCTGCTGCCGCTGATCGAAGGCACCACCGTCTCGACCAAGCACGGCGCGGTCAAGACCGACCATATCCTGTTCATCGCGTCGGGCGCGTTCCATATTGCCAAGCCTTCGGACCTGCTGCCCGAGCTACAGGGCCGCCTGCCGATCCGCGTCGAGCTGGAGGCGTTGTCGCGCGACGACATGCGGCGCATCCTGACCGAGCCCGAGGCTTCGTTGATCAAGCAATATGTCGCGCTGATGCAGACCGAAGGCGTGACGCTCGACATCACCGACGGCGCCATCGACGCGCTGGCGGATATCGCGGTCGCGGTCAACTCGTCGGTCGAGAACATCGGCGCGCGGCGGCTGCAAACCGTGATGGAGCGCGTGCTGGACGAGATTTCCTTCGCCGCGCCCGATCGCAACGGCGAGACCATCAAGGTCGATGCCGATTACGTGCAGAAGCATGTCGGCGATCTCGCCAAGAACGCCGATTTGAGCCGGTTCATCCTGTAGTTCTTGCCGGGCCGGTGTGATAGTTCACACCTGATCTGTATTTCAGGTGATGAATGAATTTGCGGGTGCGGGAAGACTCCTGGGCGTTGATGCTTGTCGTCAACGTCGCCGTCTTTTTCGGGGTGTTTCTGTACAAGATCACGCTGCCGCCCTACGTCCCCTACATTCATCTCTTGGTCGATTATCATTTCGGCTTCACCAAGCGCGCGCTGATCGGCGCTGTGGTGTCGCTGTTCACAGACAAGGTGCCGGTCTGGCTGGTGTTTGCGATCGGCGGCGTGATCTGGCTGATCACGCTTGGTCTGTTCGTGCGGCTGTTCCGGCGGACGTTCGGCCTCGGCCGCGAGCACATGCCGCTGTTGGTATTGATGGCTGGCTCGCCGTTCTTTCTCAAGAACTTCATGTACACGCTGGGGCATTTCGATATCTACGGCTGCGCGCTCGCGATCTGCCTGCTGCTGACGCCTGCGCGCTCCATCGCCTACGTACTGCTGGCGGCGGCGTTCTCGATCCTCCTCATTCTGATCCACCATATCAATCTGCTGATGTATGTGCCGACCATCGCGACCATCGTGGTGCTGCGTTATTATCTGTTGCAGGGCGTCACCCGGCAGAATGCCCGCATCGGAATCGCTACGCTCGCGGCGGTGGGCATCCTGTTCATCGCCGCGCAGTTCTTCGGTACGATGGCGGTGCCGCATGAGGAATTCGTTCGCTATCTGCGGAGCCGGATGGCCGATCCGTCGCAGACCAACCTCCTGAGCTTCAGTTACATCTGGTACCAGCCGCTTGCAAAGGAGATCCAGGACACTTGGGCGCGCATGCCGTCCAACCTGTTGGGCGCGCCTGTCTTTGCGCTGCTGATCTGGCTGCACACCCCGCTCTGGCGCTATTTCGCCGCTCTGATCCGCGCGCTTGCTTCCGAAATTCACCGTCGCATCGTTGTCGCCGCGATCGTTCTCGTCAGCGCGGGTTATCTGGTCATGTTCGCGATGGTGTTCGACTATTCGCGATGGATTTCGAACTGGGCGGTGTGCATGTTCCTGATCCTGCATGCGGTGAAGACGCTGCCGGCGTCACGCGACGCCCTGTCGATATCAGGCGATGACCGGAAAACGGCGGTGTTCGGCTGGATCCTCACCCTGATCCCGCGCGTCGGCATCGTGCGACCGTTTTAACTTTTATCTTGACGCGTTTTCTTCACGCGAACCGGTGCCCACTTCGCTCGAAAACGCTTTAAATTCTCGACCGGCGGACCCGCACGTACAGCGCGCCTTCGCCGCCGTGGCCGGTATGGGCCTCTTCAAACCCGACCACCAGCGAACGGAATTCCGGCAGGCTCAGCCATTGCGGCACCTGGCGGCGCAGCACGCCGCGCTCGGATTCCGCGCCACCCACCTTGCCCTTGCCGGTGATGACGAGCACGAATCTCAGGCCGTCGCGATGGGCGCGCTGCAGGAAGGTGAAGAGAACGCGATGCGCGCGCGTCTGCGTCATGCCGTGCAGGTCGAGCCGGGCGTCGATCTCCTTTTTGCCGCGCGACAGTTGCGAACGCTCGCGGCGGCCGAGCGGCGCCAACGGCGGCGGTGACGGCTTTGGCGGGGAAACGGTTGGCGCGGCCGGGTTTGGTCTTGGCAAAATGGCGGGCTTCGCCACAGCGGCAGTATCGCTCGCCGGAGACGCGGCGATCGCCTTGGTGGCGCGAGCCTTCTTGCGCAGCGGCTTGAGCTGCTTGGCGACGCTGTCCCACAGCGCGCGTTCTTCCTCGCTGAGCGCGCGCCTGCGCCGCGGAGCTGCGGACGAATCGGGATTAGACGCGGGGCGTTTCATCGGCGGTAGCGATAGTGGCGGACGTGGCGCGGGCGCCGCCCCTCTTGGCTCGGTTTGATAGTGGGCCGGGCTTCGGGCAGCGGCACCGGCTTGGCCGCGGGCGTCGGTGCCGCTGCAGCCTGGGCGACCGGCGTTGCGGCAGGTGCCGGGTTCTTGCCGCCGTCGGTAGCTTTGGCGGCGTCTTTCGCGGCCGACGTTGCGGGAGCGTCCGCGGGCTTTGCCGCGTTCTTAGCGTCCTTCTGGGGATCGGTTTGCGGAAACAGTTTTGCGATTTTTTCCGACGGCCGCGCGTCCGGCACCGGCATCCTGCGGCCGCGCACCATCGGATCGAGGCTCTTCGGCACCAGGATGACAAAACGCATATTGTGGCGGAGGCGGCCGGAAACTCGCCCGGCATCGGCGCCGGCGCCAAAATAGAGATCGGCGCGTGCGGGGCCGATGATCGCCGAGCCGGTATCTTGCGCAATCATCAGCCGCCGAAATGGCGTCTTCGACTGTTCCGACTCGATCGGCAGTTCGCCCTCGATGAAGAACGGCGTGCCGTAGACATGCAGTGACTTGTCGACCGCGATCGAGCGGCCGGGCGTCAATGGCACGCCTTGGGCGCCGACCGCCTCATCCTTGTCGGACAACTGCACCTCGCGGAAGAACACAAAGGAGCGGTTTTGCCGCCGCAGCTCCTTGGCGCCGTCAGGGTTCTGGTCCATCCATTCCCTGATCTTCTGCATCGACATCTGTTCCTTCGGAATGATGCCGCGGTCGATCAGGATGCGGCCGACCGCCGTATAGGGATAGCCGTTATGCGCATCGTAATTGATGCGGAGCGTGGTGCCGTCGGCGAGACGGACCCGCGCCGAGCCCTGGATCTGCGCGAACAAGAGATCGGTCTGATCCTTGAGCCAGCAGATTTCGAGGCCGCGGCCGGCGATGGCGCCGTCCTCGATCTCGGCGCGATCATAATAAGGCACCAGCTTGCGGCGGCCGATCTTACGAAACACCTGGCCCTTGTTGGGCAATCCGTTCGAACTTTGCTTGGAGCCGCGAACGAACAGATTGGAGGGCCGGCGATAGACCGGCACGTTGTAGACGTCCGTCTGCGTCCGCGAGCCGTCGAGCACGGGCTCATAATAGCCGGTGACAAACCCCTCGCCCTCGCCGAGCCGCGAGATGCGCAAGGGCAGAAAATGCGCCTCGAAGAAGGCCTTCGCCTTGACGCCATCGGACAGTTCAAGCGCCTTGGCGACCCGGCAAGGGTCACGCAGCGAAACCCCCAGCGCCTTCGATTCCGACGGCGGTCCCTGCTGCGCCGCGATCGGCTTGCAGCTGGCGCGAAACGCCTTGTACGCGGCGAGATGATCGTCGTCGTTCCAGCCGGCGATGTCGGACCAGGCCAGCGGCGCATATTGGCTGCCGCTGATCTGGAGTGGCAATTCAAGCCGCGGGTATGGCAGGGGACGAGACGATGTCCGAGAGTTCGCCCGATGCAAACGCGTGTGACGGGCCGCATCCGCATCCAGCGGAGCCAGCAACAACGCAATAGCGATCACCCGACCCGCGAGCCATCCGAGGCTACGCGTCCTAGTGAGCGCTTCCGGTGCCAACCAGCTTCCAGTTCGGATCGCGGGAGCTCGTGTCGCGGGCGAATGTCCAGACATCGGTGATATCGGCAACTTTATCCGGGTTGCCGTCGACAATGGTGCCGGCCTTGTCGCGGGTGACCGAGATCATCTGCGAGACGAAGCGAACCGTCAGTTGCGCCGAACGGTCGCGGGCTTCCGCATTGACGAGTTCGGCCTTGTCGATCGAAACGAAGCGTGTTTCGGTTTTCTGCTCGTGCTTCTCGCGATCCTTGATCGCGGCCTCAAAGCTCTCATAGACCTCGCTCGACAGCAGATCCTTCAGCGCGCGGCGATCACCGTTGGCGAACGCCAGCACGATCATCTCATAGGCGCTGCGCGCGCCCGAGAGGAAATGCCGCGGATCGAACGAGGAATCCTGGGCGGTGATGCCATCGAGCCCCTGCGCCAGCGGCGTGCCCGCCTCCGCGATGCCCTTCCAGCGGTCGGAGGGCGGCGTCACATCGGCGGGCGGCGCCTGCGGCGGCTGATCGATCACCGACCCCGGGATCGGAACGACGTTATTATCCTGGGTGCGCTGCACGACGTTGGGTGCCGCGCGATCATAGGGCGGCCGCTCGCTCCCGGTGCGCTGTCCGAGGACACTACGCAGGCGCAGGAAGATAAAAACAGCCAGCGCCAGGAAGATGATGGTGTAGATATCCACGTCGTATTCGCTTTCTGTCTGCACCGGCAACGAAGCCGGCCGCCGGGCGTTCCCATCAAGGGAACGGCAGAGATTACATCACCGATTGAGTCTTCAGCATGTAGGCATGAAACTTTGCCCGGCCAATGGCGCTTTTTGGCACGGGCGATTGTAGCGTGTTTTGAGAGCAAGGGGAAACCCGATGATGCCCGGAAATCGCGCATATTCAATAATTTAGGGTAGGCGCCCGATAGGCGCCCGGGGGCCGGCCGGTATTGTCGATATAAGCGTCAAATCGCCGATGGTTTGGCCTTTGGCCAGACTGGTCGTCCTTGTGGAACGAGCCGGGGCTATGATAGCCACTCGCCCGACACCGGCATTCCACACCCTAACAAGCCGCTACCGGTCTCCGATCGCCCGGCCTCCAGGAGAGACTTTCATGACCAACGGCAACGGCGCGCCCTCCGAGCAGGCCCCTCCCCAGCTGAACGTGTTGGCGCAGTACACCAAGGACCTGTCGTTCGAGAACCCGAACGC
>Ga0137416_10000911_pt1 | contig 14561 bp, 28 predicted proteins | sample CZODoug3_1_1_16f_FD_108282 | JGI IMG/M metagenome (GOLD analysis project Ga0137416, IMG submission 108282) | Vadose zone soil fungal communities from Angelo Coast Range Reserve, California, USA - CZODoug3_1_1_16fungal (Illumina Assembly) | ecosystem: Environmental > Terrestrial > Soil > Vadose...
AGGGTATGGGGAACCATAGATAGTCTTATATACACTTACTGTGCCCTACTGTGACTAATGTCCAACCGATTCGATGTAACAATCACCTTCAAACTAGACAAGGCCCTGCGAGATCGTATAGTCGAAGAATCCTTCACTCGCGGAGTCTCATTCAGCGATGTGATCAGAGAGATTCTCAAGAAGCACTATAATGGTGGGGCGCGAACTGAGTGAAATATTCTCCCTGGTCGGAGATTCGCAGAGTCAAGATATATCGACTATGGGATGCGATTGCTCAGGAATGTTTCAACAACGGCGGGGATCACACTTATTATTGGGCCGTGAAACAGATAGCGCGTCACATTCTTGATCACCCATCACGAAATACAATGCTCGATTATTTCGAGGACATGGAAGATTCTAAATGGATCAGCATGGAAGGAAATATCGTAAGATTGCTAGAGATACCAGATGCAATGAAGGAAAAATTCGCTACCCGAGAAAAAGAAAAAGCTGAGAAAAAATGACCAGTTCTACTCCGTATCGCGTCGGTTGTCCCTACTGCGGAAAGCTCTACAGCCACAACAGCAAGGGAAAACATCTGGTCAAGTATCACCCTGACAAGCCGAAACCGTCTGATCCCGAGTTCCCAGGATGGAAACAAGAATGAAGTGGAAAAGACGATATTATTCTATTCCGATAATCGCCGTCATGAGCATACTCCTTTGGAGTGTCGTTACACCATCAACAGCGATAGTTGAAGCGCGTGTTAGCCTGACAGCGAATTATGGGAATGGATTTCTATCTCAAGTCAGGTCAACCCATGCTTTCCAGACTTCTGATGGAGGATGGATTTTCGAAGTCTGGTCAAGATGCTCTCTCTCGGTCAATCAGACTGTGGACATCAGCGTTCAAGTCTCAGGAGAGCTTTTCGGTAGCCAGCCAACGGATATGGAAGCAAGTCTTTACAAAGTCGGCGGGTTAATGAATACCGGATTCATTCCTTGGGATGGATGCACATGACCTTTTACTGTCGTATTCACCCTGACTGGGAGGGCGTTGACAAGGGTAAAATCCATGATCATCTCGAAACTGTTCACAGGGACGATTTCCGGGGCAAACTGCCTGAGGAATACAAGGCGACGTTGAAAACCCTGTTCAAAGAAGTCATGTTCGAGATACCCGGCCCGAACCGTTTAGGCGATCAACAATGGATTCAGAGATACCATGGCCGTCCCCCGAAAATCGGGAATCTGATGGGAGCAAACGAGACAGAGAAATGAATCAGTACCATGTTAAGAGCTTGCGTAGCTGGAAGGGCGTGAAGGCTCCCCACTCCGACCGGACAGGCGTTCGGACAGTCAAGTGCGGCTATTGCGGAAGATGGATTCCAAACCATCGGCTAGGATGCCCCGGATTCACCCCGCCACACGATTCCAAACGAGACGGCGGCGACCAGCTTCCCGTGACATTCGCTTGAAAGAATACCATTTCCCCGACCTCTTCCTGGCCTACTGTCTAGGACTAGTCTCAGGCGGAATCGTCGTGTTTCTAGTGATAGTTTTCAAATGACAAGCGGAGGACGATCACCCTACAATGACCGATGGACAACTATGCGATGGGAAAAAGTCGAGAGCAGAATCCCCATCTGCCCAAAATGCGGAGTACGCTGCTCAGTCTGCCGTCGTCTCAAAATGAACACAAGTGATGGCTGCTGTCTCCAAAACCGAAACTGTTAAAAATCATGGAGTACCTTAGCGATAATCTATGTCTCCTCTTATCGAGCTTACAGGACTCACTACCGGACAGATCGCAACCATCGCGGCAGGATTCTTCTTCATCATGTGGATCGCCTCGCTCAAAAAACGCGGCCCAAAACAGCGAAAATGGTACAGCACAGAAATCCCCTCAACACTCCACATCGAAACCGAAGCCTAACACTCGCTCTCCGTCGCTTCCGAGAGCGAGCAGGAATAAATCCTGGGGGAACACACGGCTCGAATCAGAGAAGAAGCCGGGTTCCCCGAATCTCCTCCTCAGAATAACATTCAACGCCCTCAACTATCTAGCAATATGGATCGGCTTCCTCATCGCAGAACTCGCCGGATGGCTCACCAAAGGCCACTGCCACATCACCCACTTCTCCGACGGAACCTACTACATCGACTGCGTCTGCTACCAGCCAGGCTACCGGGGAAAATGTTAAGAACAGCCCTGAAAGGCTTCAAAGCATGAGCTTCAAATTCGAGCTTTGGGACATCGAGAACGGAACAGTAATCACACGGCCAATCATGGTCGGAAAAGACGAGGACAACCAGCCGATCTTCAAGAACGCCAGCATCTATCGAGAAGACCCTCTGGTCGCCGTGAAAGAGGTACAGGTTGCCCTCGATGCCGTCAAAGCAGAGTACCAACGGAAACTAACGCAGAAGCGTTAACTTCCCCCTTCCTCCCGCTTTTTAGGGAATTTAAAGCGTGAGAAGATACAGTCATCGAAGATGTTTGATTTGCGGTGGCTGGATGAAGCGTTCTTATAACCATTGGGATAAACAAAGAAAAAAACGCGTCCAAATCTTCCATTGTAGTGCTTGCGACGCGGAAATGACGCTGAAAAAGACTCTAAAATAAAAAATAAGCCCAAAATAGGACAAAGCTTATTAGTATGGTCTGTCCTATGGACTCTCCACTATGTGGACTATCGGAAAGCAACAGGCCAAGTTCAACGGCTCCTACAGCCTCGCCCCCATTTCAATGCCCTCTCTCAACAGCAGGATAATGAACGCGTCGATTTTCGGCGTGGTCATCGTTGCTGTTCTGGTGATATTCATCATCGCCGCGCTCGTCGCCCCGGTCGCCAACCTGACGACTGGAATCACTATAAGCCATGCTGGAGGGCCCGCCGTCAACCCTAACATCACACAGACCCCAGGACTCGCGCCCGTCCTGCAACTCTACCCTCTGTTCTTCATCTTCGTAGGCTTGCTCTACATCGCAAAGACAGCCAGCGAAGAGACAAGAGGAATCTAACAAACCTGCCTGACTAAGAACCAAAAAAAGACCCAAAATGCTCCCGTCGCCTGACCTGGCGGGAGCCTTTCTTTCAATTCTACCAGTCAGGTGATAGAATATGAACAACAGGAAAAACAGGAAAATACTCACTAGACTCCTACCATTGGTTCTGCTCCTTACCGCGACACTCGGCGCGGGCATCGTGGACATGGTCACGGAGATCGTGCCATTCCGGCCCTACACAGGAGTTTTCCAGTTCACCCCGATAGAACAAATCGGGAGATCAAGCGGGATCATGAGCGATATTCTCATCGTCTCACTGGTCGTTATGCTGGTCGCCTCGTTGTTGGTCGCGGTGGCGAACAGGACAACAGGCATCGTAATCAGCCATACAGGAGGCCCAAGCGTGAACCTGAACCTCACAGGAAGCCCTGGAGCAGCCTCGGCCATACCACTATTCCCTCTCCTGTTCAGCTTCATCGGATTGATCTGGTTCGCTAGACGGTTGAAGGGACAAGAGGCAGGAGTATAATTGGATGCGCTCGAAAAGGATTTTTCGCACTAGCCTGCTTCTTGCTCTGGCTGTTCTGGTTCCTCTTCTTTCTCTACCTCTAGCCCACGCAGTTACCCCAGCACTATTCAACTCGATTCAGAACGGGCCATGCGGTACTCTCGGAGGCTGCACGACTCAAGGCATATCCGGCGTAACGGTGAACATGCTGGTAGTCGTTCATTTTATCAGTAATGGAGCTGGCGGTGGCTGTGCTAGTAACATAATATCGGATAGTTTCGTCGATACATATACGAGACAACTACAGTTAAGCTCGTCAGGAAATTCTTGCTCAGGTATTTGGACGGCCTTTACTAATCAGGGCGGAACACTGACCGTAAATTACCCCGGCACACAGAACACGGGAACATCAGCGTCACAAGTAATCGTAACCTTGTTCACAGGCGTCCTCGTGATCGGCAGCGTAAATAGCAACCAAGTAGTTTCCACGACCTGTACATCGGCCTGTTCTAACACGGCTCCCCTCACAATCGCGGCGAACAGCCTAGTCTTTGGAGGATTCGATATTCAATCAGTCAATCTTAACGCTATCAGTTTCCCTGCCGACTGTCCGGTAATTTCACAGGGGAGTTCACAGTTCATAATCAACAACATCGCCTGCCAGCCAATATCGACGCAGATGGTAGGGGGCCGAGACGTTTATTCTGCGTTATCTGCAAGTGCTGGAACAAACAATTACGCCATGTCCTTCACTTCCTCCGCGACCTGTTCAACCTCTAACTGCTGGTCAACCCAGAACTATCTTCTAGAACTGAAAGGATCAGCCTCGGGCTCGTCAGGCATTATCACTCAATGCTATGGAAACTGTGGAAACCCCGCGATCACCCTGGCGAACACCAACTCGACGCATGGTATCAACTTCAACCAGTCGATCACGATCTTCTACGAGTTCCAATCGAACGTCAACGGGTTCCTCCTCAACGTGACCGCTAACGTCGCTAAAACCTACACGAACAGTATGCAGATTCCAATGGCCGTCTATACGATTCCATCATGTCCACTCGGTGCGACCCCATTCAGCCCACAATGCCCAGGACTTTTGAACACAGGGAATTCTCCACCGATAAATCCGCAGAAGGGAAGAGTCAGCTTCTCAGGACTCAGCGTTCCAGTCTCGAATGGAATGTGGATTGGAATAGCTGTCAGCGCGAACCAGGCACCTCTCGATCTCAACGATACGAACACGAACGTGCAATTATTCCAGACGAACGAGGGCAGAAACCCCGCGATCATACAGAATCCAGGAGTAAGCTCTTGCGCCTGTAAAATCGGACTGTGGGCATGGATAACAGGGAGCATTGTCACAGGCACACCTCCCCCCTCTTCTTCTGGTGGTACTTGTGGCCCAGGACTCGACACTATTCTAACCTGCGCTGTCAACTCGCTCTGTACCATTGTAACGAGCCAATGTCAGACCGGAAGCTCAATGTTTCTGATCGTTATACTGACAATCCTGAGCATGGCAACACTGCTCGGAATATTCAGCTACTGGCTACCAAACCTGAACCTTACAACTAGGGGAATGGGAGAGTTTGCCGTCCTAATCTTCATCGGATGGTTCGTCTCGTTCGCAGCCTTCGGCCTACTCCTACCCTACATGATGATCCTGATGTTCCTAGTCGTAGCATGGCTGTTTCTCGGCAGAGCGAAAGGATCAGGGCCAATATGAGCAAGGGCGAGGACGTTCTCCTATTCGACATCATCTTCAGCATACTCATAATCACATTCGGCTCCGCAACCGGAATCGCAAACGTGAACTTTCTCCAAACCCTCCAAACACCAAAACTCGCTCCCGCCCCAAGCGGCCAATACGCGAACTGTCAGAACACCGATGCAGGCTGCATCTCACAGAACATCGTCCTAGCAACCTCCTACATCGGCTGGGCCATAGTCAATCTCCCAGTCCTCATAATCTTCTTCACACAGATATTCTTCATATTCGGCAACGCCGTCATCAACGTAACCTTCTCGCCAACACTCAACGCTAACGGCGTACCATTTCTCGGAATCTTCTTCAGTGGCCTACAACTCTACGTTCTATGGGAAGTTCTCCGCACCATACGCGGGTCATCAGTAGGGGTCTAGCAAGTGTGGAGAAGGTTACAATCCTGGCTTTTACTCTTGGACTTGCTACTATTCTTTTCTCTATTGGGCCTTACCATTGTCCAGCCCCACTATTACCAAACGGCGCGGGTAGGTGTTCTGATCTTAACATTCCCTTTCTTGGTGGTGCTTCTGTACCGTCACTTACGAGCCTTGGGCTATTCTTTTGCGCGACGGAAATGGCTAATAAGAGCCTCAGGAAAAGATGGAGAGAACTGAAAGATGAGCGACGAAAACAGCGAGAACAATCAGCCTAGACAATACAGTCCAGCATCACCGAAAGAGCTAGAGGATATGAAAGACACGATTCCCGCAGATGACAAGTCGATATTCGACGCTTTCGGAGAATCAGCCAGCAGCATCCCCTCAGTCATAGGCGGATTCATCGCGCTAGGAGACAAGGACAAGTTCGCAATCCTACAGCGAACTAACCTGGACGATGAGGAGATTAACGTGGTCATCAAGCTGATGAGCAAGGCCGAGCATGGTATTGGAGGCGGAGAACTGGATCGCCCGATGCCCTATGTCGCCCACAGGCTCCGAAGGTATCTTGAGGCGAAACTCAGCATTACCGACGACAAAACAGGGCATGGTATGAGTAGACAGGAGGCGGTTGACGCGCTCTCACAATGGACACGGGTGATAGAGGCGCGAGACGCGGAACTGAAGAAGCAGACCAATAAGGGAGTCGCAGGATAATTTGGTTGATGAGGCTGGCGATATTGTCGCTGAGAAACAGACTGGACGGATAGGAGTCGTCACGCGTGTCAAGGGAAGCAAGGTGCGGGTACGCTTCGATGATTCACCGCAGGGGCCTCAGGAGATGAACTTCAACAAGAAGCATCTCCGGTCAATCGTAGAGAGACGGGATTTGCCAGGTCATGTTCGAGAGGCAGAACGACAATGATGACCGACTTAGAATTGCCTACCTGGATCATACTTTTTGTTATCCTAGGTGGATTAACCGTTGTCGGAATAGTGTCTGAACTCATCATTAATCGAATATTCAAGGAGAAATCCTGATGAGTGAAGAGGAAAGACGGAAAGAATCAATCCAGAAAGCCCTAGCGGAGACTGAACGGGCGAGAACACAGGCACAGGAGGGTGCGAGACGTTTCCGTGAGGTAGAAGCAGGACGGCCCTTCGGCCCGTTACCATCACAGGCTCCTGAACGGGTGAAGCACCAGAAGGCTAGACCGGAGACTCTGGAAGGCGCGCCACGGCCTCAACCATTGCCGAAACAGCGAACCATTTTCAGAACCAGAACAGTTCAGGCTCCACGACAACGACGGTCGAGAAGAGGCTCATTCGGCTTCTCCTTTCGGGGGAAAAAGGTTGGTGGACGACCTCCCAATCTTCCTGAAAGCCCGGCCAATATTGATCCTGAGGAGAAGAAACGGGCGATAGAACGGATCAATCTCGCTCTCGCCAGGGAGAACAGGAAATATACGACTCAGATCGTTCATGGGGGAACTGATCCCCGGAAACAGCAGACCAGACAGAAAATCCAGCAACTAGAGAACGAGAAGCGGGCGATACAGAACATGAAGCCGACAGGACGGTTCCGGCATGATCTCTTCTATGGATTACGACGCGTCGGCTCGTTACCAGGCCATGTCAGAGAGGCCGAGAAAGGTTAATGAGTGAGGTGAGACATTGACAGAGTTGACTTCTGAGCAGCGCAAACACCTCCCATCGCACGACTTTGCCATTCCTGAACGACGAGCATATCCAATAGACACTCCCTCACGAGGACGTAATGCTCTATCCAGAGTCTCCGCTTTCGGTTCTTCCTCTGACAAGCAACGTGTCTGTCATGCGGTTGCTGTAAGGTATCCGAAGATACACGCTAGGAGCTGCGTGTTGCCGGGGCATGTTCGAGAAGCAGAGAGAATGTAACAAATGGCCATTGAAATAGACGCGTACACGTTCTACGCTATCGTCTTTATCGTTATCTGGGCCATGGCTACGGTGAACAAGCAGGGAGGACTCAAAATTGTCTCTTGGAGAGTACGAGGGAAACGGGGCTTCTTGGTGACGATGATAGAGCCGGACAAGAAGGTTACACGGAAACCCTTGCCGATGAAGATAGTCCACAATTCGACCCCACGCTTTTCTTTGGATGAGGGAGAATACTTCACAGGCGGGCCGGATGAGACAGCCTACGCGTTCGGTATGCCCAACTGGGTCTATCAGCGGGGAGACGCGAGACCGTTATCTCTCAAGTTCAACGGGGAAGCCATGAGCGCGACCAAAATACACAGCGCGTTCAATGATGACAGTATCGAACGGTTCAACGGGCTGAAACAGAAGAGATCGGTGTTTTCACCGAAAACCTTCACCCTCCTGCTCGTGCTGATACTTATCCTCACCGCCGCCTCGGCCATGTATTCGTATTACTATGGCCTCAACATCAACTGCGCCGTCCATACGAGAGCCTGCCCATGACCATTCTAGGAACCATTCTGATAATCGCGCTCATCATGTTTCTGATCGGCTCGGTCATCGGCCCAGTCGCAGACCAGACTGTAGGCAAGACCGCGCCTCTTCCATCCCTAATTGCCATAGACTCGAACACGGCAGCCGACAGCGGGCTTACAATGGGATTCAACGGAGCCTATCCTGCAAGCCTAAGCGAGGGCGGAATATGCTTCCTAGTCCCAAATAGCTACAATGGCAGACCACTCGACAGTTACAATCTCCGACAGGTCAAGTTCAACATGGTAGTAACCCTCGGAGCGCCATCAGGCACATTCCAAGCATTACTCTTCGCGTCAACAGGGACAATCGGCAACAACTGTACGCCAACCGGGGCCGCTCTAACATCATCCGCAACCCAGGTAATCAGCGCGATAAATGGATATACTCCATTCTTCACTTTCGCGTTTCCCTACTTCCCTCTTGCGGCCGGAGTCGTGTACGCGATAAGCCTACGGATAATCTCCTGCACCACCTGTAACGCTACAAACTATTGGTCATTGGAATACATCAATACTAATCTCTCCATCCACGATAACATCTACTACTGGAACAATCCCTACGCGGTCGGCGGCCCCAACTCCAAACTACAATACGAGATCGATGGCGATCCGATTTCTCTCGCATCAATCAATTTCCCCGCTTCACCCGGACTAATCCCCTCGCTTTCTCTTTTTCCATTATTCCTCGGCTTTCTCGGACTTGTTCTGATCGCTAGAAAGACTGAGACTGAGACGATATGAGCGCGATTCTGGAAGCTAGCGGATACGCGTTCGACTCTAGTAGCTCTGTCAAGACCGATTATGAATGGTGGGGAATCTACCAGCACATCGGCCCCAACCGTTCAGGCAAGGGAATAGGAATGGCGATAGAGGCATGGAAAGCCTACCGTCGCGGAGTACCAGTATTCGCAAACTGCTCCAAGAACCCCTACACAGGAGAAATAGACCATATCCTCCGGTTCCCACACTACGATTATGATCCCGCAGACGTTTTCCCCATGGCCCTCGAAGGCGTGTTCATCCTCATGGATCAGGCAGAACAGTTCGTTGACGCGACAGCAGCCACAAAAGCCGTCCGCAACTTCGGCAACTTCTCCTACCAGGCAAAGAAACGACTGGTCGCTCTCCACTTCGACACGGTACGGGCAAGAAACATCTACAATCGATTACGGTTAAACAGCGACTGGAACATTTACTCGAAAAGATATCCTCACAACTGGCATCTGCCCCTCCAGGCAATCCTCTACGATCTCAGAACCGACGAGAAGGGCGATGGTACAGTTCAATCGAGAAAAGTCGTCCTCCGCAATCCTATCGAGCGAGGATTCGGCAAGCTCTACAACTCGCTGGCCTATGTGAGAAAGGAGGATTCCTAGACGGCGTATCTTCCGGTCAATCTGGTCATCGCAGGCCTCTTCCTCTTCAGCATTGTATGGGGATGGGAAGGCGAGGAGATGAGACAGTTCTTCGCGGTGATCAGCGCGTTTTTCATGTTCCCACTATGGTTCAGCCCCCTCTTCATCATCATCGAAAACAGCGGGGTCATCTCTTTCGTTTCAAAACCCGGCTGGCTCCCAACAGGCATCTTGGAGCCGCTTCTATTCTGGAACGTGGTCCTGATGTACTGGACAGGAGTTCACCTAATGCAGACTCTCGGTAGAGAAGAGCCGATAGGCAAAGGGTTAAAACGGCTGAGAAAACAGCGATAAAACCATGTCAACACCCGCAATTCACTGTCCCGGCTGTGGACAATACGTCGATGAAAGCAAGTACGTCGAGCATATCAAAAGCAACCATGAGCTTCACAGGATCGAGATCAGGGGAGCCGGAACCATGATGGTTCCGAACAGTACCCCGAAAGGCCCAGTCTTTCTCGATATTCCCTTTCTCGGAAGGCTACGACGCGACGGCTTCCTCGCATGGTCGCTGATAATGCTGATACTAGGAATACTGCTCGCAGGATATTACTGGAGAGTTATTTGAGCGACTTATCGCGCAGAGACTTTAGCAAAACCGCCTTGGCTGCACTCGGCGGCGCAGGGATAGCCCTCTTACTAGGAGGATCAAGCGCGGGACTCAGCGGAGAAACAGACTCTAAAGCCGTCCTGTTCAGTCCTCCCGCGTTCGATCCAAACCAGAGAGTCATCAGCCCCGGAGGCAACACTGGAAACCAGGCATGGGTATCCCCCCTCAACAAGACAGGATGGATAGTCGCAGACCCGATAGAAGACCCAGTTTTGGAGGCGAAGGTGCAAATCGCTCTCGCCTCATTCGCGGCCATATCCTTCGATGTAATCCCTGACGGTTCAACTGTACCAAGCACAATCTCCTACGGATTCACTCCCACAAGAATAGGGATAATATACGATGCAGTTGGCGACAAACTCTTCATTGGCGACGATGGAACTGCTCCCTCAGGCGGAATACCAATGACGGGCGGGGTGGCAATCAGAGGCCTCAAGAACCTAAGTAACAATATTCAAAGAATCAACGATGACGAAACACAGTCAACCCGCACTATAGGAACCATAGTAGCTTTTATCAAAAGTTTCGTTCTAGCCCCGAATTCTCATCTGGCCATCGAACTCGAAGGAGATGGATATATTCAGACAGGCCTAACATCTGTCCAACAAGACGTCAACATTCAAGTCCGATACGCTGGAGTACAGATAGGACAGCTTCAAAAGTTCAATCCAGAATCCTTGACGGTTGCCGGGGCCAAGATTCCCTTCTCGATCAAGCGGTCAGCAGCTTTACAGGCAGGCGGAACAGTCGGGATCGCAGTCAACGGGGCCGCGATAGACGCGAACACAACGGTCTTTCTCAACCGTATGGCAATCTACGGGATACTTGCTTGAAAAAGGAGAGAAGATAGCCTATGGAAGAAAAGGCTACCAATAGACGATGCGTCCTCCCGCGCTCCCGCCAGTATCGGTTCCCGTAGGATCACAGTATCCTATCGGGAAACAGTTCGCTAGCGGCTCCTGACTGCCATGAACAGGCGCGGACACTTGGGCCTGTTGTGCTTGATAGCTCAAGCCCATTCCTGTCATCACTGAGACGGCGAGAACCGCTACCAGGATGACTCTTCCCCATCTAACGCTTGTATTTTTCAAATTGCTCGATCACCACCTTCTCAGCCGACACCCTCCTGTCCATCGTCGCTGGCTGGCTCCGATTTCCACGCGCTCTCCTCCTATCCTCACGGGCAATCCACAGAAACGCTACCCCGACGATCAAAGATAGGACAAAGACATATCCCCAGTTGCCCAGGAGAAAACTGCCTAGTAAGAGAACCCCGGACTCGATAGGAAGGATTGGCAGGAAAAGGTATCTCGTAAGTTGTCCCATTACCACGAACAAGCCTATAACAGTTGTGGAAAAACAGGGATTTAGCCATGCTTATATTCAAGAAATTGGAAGAAGTAGTCATGGAAGAACAGGACCGGGAAGCAATCAACCGCATAACCCGGGAACTAGAGAAACGGATCGAACGGTTAGAAGAGAAAGTAGCCATACTGGAAGGGAAAAGATGAACCAAGAAACATCCGAACCTGAACTATCCGCGCTCAGAGACAACCTAGTCAGGTATGAAATATCCTCAGCCCAGGAACGACAGGATAGGGATCGGGTGATCGCAACATGGCGCGAGATACTCCATATCGCGCTCAAACAAGTCGGCCCCATTGACCCCAGGCTAATCCACAAGGTAATCGACAACATGGACGATTTCCTGAACAGGGCAGGAGGACGACGAAAATGAGCGAAATTGATCCGCATGATTCCGAGAACTGTATCCTCTGCCAGTTAGGGGCCGAAAAAGAATGAAACTAGCGAATGTGAACTGCGTTCATTGTGGAGAAGTATTAGAATGGGGAAAGTTTACCGGAGCAAGTATGTGGTGTAAAAAGTGCAGAGTACGGTATCCTATCATGGTCGCGTTGACGATTGAACCATTACTTACGGAACCGGAAGAGAGATAAGATAGGAAACGGAAAGGATAGTCTAGTCCATGCCGGGGATAGCTGTTGAGCGATAACCCTCCAATAAATTTGAGGAACAATCCTCCCCATAAGCACTCGATACGAGGCATGGAAGGGAGTACGGTGTGTTTTGATACGCCGTATGTTCATTACAGACCCGAAAAGGGGATGATCACGATTGCCAGGGCGGGGTCACTGGGGCAGGGACGGAAGGATGAACTCGCTGAAGCCGACCCCACCACCCCTGGCACTTACAGGTCTCTTCGCGCGAAGGACAAGTCTGACGATGCGATAGCAGTTCGATTCTCTGACTGGCCACGGCTGGGGTCTGGTGACTCGCACCGTTGGGCGATTGATTTTCCAAGAATCCAAAGAACCGAGAAAAAAGGGAACTGCGCTGACTGTAACCGGGGAACACACCTGCTCTGGACTTCCCCCAACATCGATTATCGTCTCTGCCAGGGCTGCGCCAAACGACGAGGCCCAGCTTACAGAACCACTGTCAATCTCTTCGTTGAGGGCTGTAAATGACGGTATTCGAGACGGTTGATTCTAAGATAGAATGGAACGCAGAGAAGGAACAATGGGAGATCAATGGCGAAAAATTCGAAGGGGAGATTCTATGGTGTAACGGCTGGCATGACGGCCTCAACATTCACGATCCCTGGTGGTGTCTCTGGCGAACCGAAAAGGAACGGAAAGAGTAATCACCATGACGCTAACTGAGGAAGAAAGACGAATGGCTGAGGTAATCCGAGACCATAATTTCACCGATGATGACTATCTGAAGATGCAAAACGCAATCAGCAAGATACTTCATGAGCTTGACGAGATCGTGGGGGGTTCTTGGCACACAGAACCGCAATCACATGATTCTTCTCAAAAGAGTCGAAAAAAAGCTAGAGGAGAAACGATAATGACGGAAATCAAGAGAAAGAGAATCAAGCCGATAAGAAGGGTAGTAACGCATACTGATGCTTGCGGGTTCTGTGGGACTCTACTCCCTGGTGGGATTCATCGTGGAGATTGTCCTTACAAGGGAGTCAAAGATACGGAAGGGCTGTAAAGAGTAATTCTCATGAGATTCCTGAAAATTCACGATGGACGATTCAAGACTGACATCATGCACATTTGGATCGAAGATGATTGCCCCGAGTGGCTTCTCAAAGAAGCCCAACTCTTGCTCAAGAAAGTCTTCAACGCCAGTCCTTCCTACTCTTGTACCGAACGCAAATTCGACCTTGTGTCTAAGACTGAGGCATGATAACTATGCTTACCAACCCCATCATTAGAATCAGATACGGTCTGCTTGAAGCAGGAGCTACCCACTTCGAGATTGGATGCCCGGATCACGGAGTCATGGTTAACGAGGGGCATAGCCGCTTCCGTTGTGAGGAATGTGGGAAGCAAGTCTACATCGAGGTATGGTAAGGCTTCAAACCATGAAAGTCCTTGACCTTGGCTGCGGTAAAGGAGGCTGGAGCATCCCTTTCATAGAGGACGGCGATGAGGTTTGGGGATATCCTATCGCTCGTCATGTTGCTGACACCGTTCATTCTCTTGTTAATACGGAGAATCAGCCTTGACTCTCTGCGAGAATTGTGGTAACGAGATACGCGAGAACCGTTCACATGACCAGGAGGTCGAGGGCCAACAATGTCTTGTCGTCGAAACGGATACGAAACGGCCCATCGGTTTCTCCCGCCGTCGTCTAGCCAAGAACCTCTACAAGAAATGACCAGTTTCAAGAACTGGCCTGAATGTGGACACAAAAACGGGGACTGTGGAACCTGTCCGAGATGCCACGCGCATTATTTCGGTTTCCTCAATAATCACATCTGCCCTTCTCCCTGGTTGCCTTTCGATTGGGTCAATCTATCTATCCACAAACCATAAAACCCTGAACCACATATCTATCCTCAGTCAACAATGGTCAAGCCACACCGCCGACTCCGCCGTCTATCTATCGGGCAACACGACTACGAGAAAGTCACGCATACGAGAAGCGAACACAAATCTCACGGAAGAAACTCTTACAGAAGAACACACTTGCCGGGCCATGTTCGAGAAGCAGAAAAAGGCTAGCTTTCGATTACTGGCGGTTTGTCGAAACTAGCGACATGCTTCCCTAGAAGCTTGTGGCTTGAACGACATTTCGGATTATTGCATACGATTAAGAAAATATCCATCTCAGGGGTTGAGGCGATTTCGTAGGTCATGTTTCCGCATTTGTTACAGGACATGTAATCAATTCTTTTCATTTCTTGGGCCTGCCGATTACCCATCTCTTCCCCATAAGCTCTAGGGCTTTGTCGATTAGTCCTGTCTCGTAAAGCTCGTACAATTCCGGTCTTGGAAGATTTAGATCATGCGAATAGAAAACTGAATAGGCTTGGTCAATGGCCATATCCACGTTCTGCTCATTGAATTGAGAAC
>Ga0137416_10000912_pt1 | contig 14549 bp, 11 predicted proteins | sample CZODoug3_1_1_16f_FD_108282 | JGI IMG/M metagenome (GOLD analysis project Ga0137416, IMG submission 108282) | Vadose zone soil fungal communities from Angelo Coast Range Reserve, California, USA - CZODoug3_1_1_16fungal (Illumina Assembly) | ecosystem: Environmental > Terrestrial > Soil > Vadose...
GCGGGCATCGACGCCGGAGCGTATTTTTATTTTGCGCATTCCTACGCCGCGCTCGATTCGAATGGCGCGGCAGCAGCGACATGCTCTCACGGCGCGGAGTTCGCCGCCGTCATCGAGCGGCAGAATATCTATGCCGTGCAGTTCCATCCGGAAAAAAGCGGTGACTCTGGCGCGCGCGTGCTGCAAAATTTTCTGAGGCTGGCGGCATGAGCCTCGCGCATCGCATCATTCCCTGCCTCGATACCGACGGCGACCGCGTCGTCAAAGGTGTCAACTTCGTGGGTTTGCGCGATGCCGGCGATCCCGTCGCGCTCGCGGCGCGTTACAACACGGAAGGCGCCGACGAACTGGTCGTGCTGGATATTGCTGCGTCGCGCGATCGCCGGCCCACCTTCCTTGAAACCATCCGCCGCGTCGCCGCGGAATTGGCTATCCCGCTCACCGCTGGCGGCGGCATTCGAACGCTCGAAGACGGACGCGCCGTGGTGCGCGCCGGCGCGGACAAAGTTACCGTGAACACCGCCGCTGTCGAGCGGCCCGCGCTGATTTCCGAATTGTCGCGAGAGTTTGGCACGCAGGCAGTCGTTCTCGCGATTGACGCCAAGCGTTCTGGACATCATTGGGATGTCATGGTTCGCGGCGGACGGGAATCCGCGTCCCGCGATGCCCTCGAGTGGGCGCGCTTGGCCGTCGCTGCGGGCGCCGGTGAAATTCTGCTCACCTCGGTCGATCGCGATGGCACGCAGAGCGGTTTTGACGTAGCGCTGACTGCGGCGATCTCCCGAGCCGTGACCGTCCCCGTGATTGCTTCCGGCGGCGCAAAGTCACCAGAGCACTTTGTCGAAATTTTCCAGGAAGGCGCAGCGGACGCAGCGCTGGCAGCGTCGATCTTTCACGATGAAGTGCAATCCATTCGAACGCTGAAGGAATTCCTCGCGGCTCGCGGCGTCGAGGTCCGCTTGCCGTGTTGATTCCTTGCATCGATTTGCAAGACGGGCAGGCTGTTCAGTTGGTTCACGGGCGAAAGCGCGAGCTGGCCGTCGCCGACGTTTTCGGCCTTCTGAAGAAATTCGCGGACTATCCCTGGCTACACGTTATCGACCTGGATGCCGCCATGGAAAAAGGCCAGAATGACAAACTCGTGCGACAGCTCTGCGCCAGTGCGCGAAAAGATTTCGGCATGAAGGTGCGCGTCGGCGGCGGGATTCGAACCGTTTCTCGTGCCGAAGAAATTGCCGGATGGGGCGCGAGCCAGGTCATTGTCGGGAGCGCCGCTTTCCGCCGGGGAAAAGTGAACACCGGATTCCTGCAGCGGCTCGCAAAAAAAGTCCGCCCGGAACAAATCATCGTCGCTCTCGATACTGCCGGGGGAAACATCACCATTCACGGTTGGCGCACGCGCATCACGCTTCAGGCAGAGGCGGTGATGACGCAGCTCGAACCTTTCTGCGCGGGGTTCCTGTGCACCGACGTGGACCGCGAAGGCACGATGACGGGCGCGAACCTCGAATGGTTTCGCAGGCTGCGCGACGCGACGTCCCATCCAATCATCGCCGCGGGCGGCATCAAAACGCGGCGCGAGATCTCCACACTAGAAAAGATGGGAATGGATGCCGCCGTCGGCATGGCCATGTACAAGAACCGGCTGCGCTGACTCGCGCGCTCGATTCTCGTCTCGCCTTCTCCCAAGCCACGTGCTCAGGCAAGCGCATTCCGCCGCGTCAGCGCAGATACGCGTCGGTGATGTACTGCTGCACCATGCGCTGCGTATTGAAGAACGAGCCGTTGATGGCGATGGCATGCTGCATCACTTCCAGGAATTTCGCGCGCTCGTTGTAATACATCGGGAGAATCACGCCTTCCAGCTTGGCATACAGCGATTCGGCTTCGGCGGTGTTGTCGGTCGGGGCGTTGCCGGCGGCGCTGCGCCGGGATTCGCCGATGCACCAGCCGGTGACGCCCTCGATGTGGCCTTCCACCCACCAGCCGTCGAGTATGCTCAGGCTCGGCACGCCATTCAGCGCGGCCTTCATGCCGCTGGTGCCGGAAGCCTCGAGGGGAAACTGCGGCGTGTTGAGCCAGACGTCCACACCGGAAGTTATCTTTCCGCCGAGTTCGAGATTGTAATCATCGAGGAAAACCACGGGCACCGTTTTCCGCAGCGCTTTTTTCGCGTGGAAAATCCGGCGGATAATGTCCTTCCCGCCGCCGTCATTCGGATGCGCCTTGCCGGCATAAATAATCTGGAAGTGGCCCGCGTTTTTGGCGATCTCCCGCAGGCGATCGAGGTCAGACAGGATCAGGTCGGCGCGCTTGTAGCCCGTCGCGCGGCGTGCGAACCCGATCGTGAAATTTTCCGGATCAATCTTGAGGCCGGTTTTCTCGCGAACCGTCTCGAGCAAATCGTGCTTGGCCATCAGATGAGCCGCCCAGACTTCCTCCGGCGGCAAGCCCAGCGCGCTCCGCAAACTGTAATTGTCCTCGCGCCACGAGGGAATGTAGCGGTCAAAGAGTTGCTGAAACGAAGGCGAAGTCCACGTCCCGGCGTGCACACCGTTGGTGATGGCCTCGATCCGCGCTCCCGGAAACATTTGGCGCGAAGTTTCGCCGTGCTGCTTGGCCACACCATTCACGTAAGTGCTGAGGCTCAAAGCCAGTTGCGTCATGTTGAGTGAAGCTCCGCGTTTCGCGGCTTCCCGCAAATCCGGGAACCTCTGGTCCGCCTGAAGTACCCTTTTCACCAGATCTGCCGATGACGAATCGTTCAAATCGAAAAACGCGGTCTGCGTGGGAAACGCACGCGTCAGAAACTCCATCGGGAACGCGTCGTGCCCCGCCGGTACCGGGGTGTGCGTCGTAAATACGCACTTGCTGCGCACCTTCTCTATGTCTTCTCCGCGAAACGTCTTGCGCCCGGCATTTTCCGCTTCTTCGCCCAGCAGTTCCAGCGACAGCAGCGCCGCGTGCCCTTCGTTCATGTGGTATCGAGTCAGTTCCGTGTAACCCAGCGCGCGCAGCATCCGCACGCCGCCGATCCCCAGCAGCACCTCCTGGCAAAGCCTATAGTAGGAATCGCCCCCGTAAAGGCTGCCTGTCAGGTTACGGTCCGCTTCCACGTTGGAAGGAAGATCTGCATCCAGAAAGTACACCGGCACTTCAAATCCGCGTACACCCTTGACGTCGTACCTCCAGCACCTCAATTCCACTCGCCGGTTTTCCAGCGGCAAGGTGGCGCGGGCGGGCTCTTCTTGCAAGAAATCTTCCATGCGCCATTCGACCGGTTCTTCGGTTTGCGAGCCGTCTTCGGCGAGGCGCTGGGTGAAGTATCCCTTGCGGTAAAGCAGGGACACCGCCACCATGGGCAGGCGCAGGTCCGCAGCGGCGCGAATCGTGTCGCCCGCCAGAACGCCCAGTCCGCCGCTGTAGCTCGGCATGGCGTTCTCCAGCGCAATCTCCATCGAAAAATAAGCGACCAGCCGCTTTATGGAATTCACCTGGCTTGTCATTTCCCTCGCTTCTCGTTTGGACGCGGGCCACCGCTACCGTGCGGAAAAACACGCATCTGTAAACCTCAGATTGTCAGGGATTCACGGCGCGCAAGCAAGTGCCATTGCACGGATTTGTGCTTGGCAATTTTTCCGTCGCATTTAATTTCTAAAAGGTGCGTTGAAAATGGTGTATGACTGTCAGCCCAAGGATGCGGCAATCCGGGCCCCTGCCGGCGTTTCAGCCCGGAAAGTGGCCGGCCCACCAGAATGCGGTGGGCCGGCCACCTCCAAGGCTAGAGCCTCCAGCCAGGGACGAGGGCTAGAACGTAAGCTTGAGAGCGAATTGGACGAGACGGGGGTTGTTCACAGTCGAGTTCACCGAGCCAAAACCAGGCGCGCTAACGTCATTAACTGGCGAACCGAACTGCGCGTGATTGAAAAGGTTGAAGAACTCCGCCCGGAAATTCAAGCCCATGTTTTCCCAGGGCAGCGCGAATTTTTTGATCACGGAGAAGTCGGTATTGACGAAATCCGGACCGTAGACGGGGACACGGGCAGCGTTGCCCAAGTGACCGGCAGGGGGCGCAACAAAGCAGGCGGAATTAATCCACTGAAGCTTGTTGTGGCTGGCGGCGTAGGGACTACAACCAGCAACCTGGTCCGGACGGTTGAAGTTATTCCCATTGCCGCCGTTGTTGAAGAAGACCCCGGAGGAGTTCGCGCTGTCGAGGAGGGGGACCGGAAACCCGGATGTGATCTTTTCGATGACGGTCAATTGCCAGCCCCCAAGAAGAGTGTTGGTCAAACCATTCCAATTACCGCCGAACTTCTTGCCCTTGCCGACCGGCAAGTCGTAGATGACGCTACCCGTGAAGCTGTTATTGAGGTTGATTTGCGACAAACTCCAATCGAGCGTCTGCCAATTCGGGAGCGGGAAGTAGGGCGCACTCAGCAAAGAGCCCAGACCGTCGCTCAGGCCATTGTCATAGGTGTGCGAGTACGTGTACGCGAGGAGGGCGTAAAGACCGTACCTGGCGGTCTTGGTCTCAGCTTTGATTTGCAGCGAGTTGTAGGTGGTTTTGCCGAGATCGCCGAACTCCAAAATAGCATTGCCAACCCCAAACGGCGACACAAAAGGACCGCCATTGGCCGCACACCCAAGGGTGTAACCGCTGACGGTGCCGCAAGCAGTCGGGCCAATCCCGTCCGCGTTATGCAGACTGTTCGTGTTGAGGTTGTTTCCGGCCACCAGGATGTTTTGGCCACGTGAACCGGCATAGCCAACAGTGAGGACAATGTTTCCTGGTATCTGCCGCTCCACGTTTACGTTGAACTGCTGGACCATGCCGAGCTTGAAGTTCGTAGGTTGGAAAAAAAACGTTCCGGTAAAGGTGGAGATGGTGGGAGGGGTGTTAAAAATTGGGAAGCCCTGGGTGGTGGTAACACCCGTAACAGCCGGGGCGCCAGGTCCAGTCAAGGAGGCGCAGAACGAGGTGGCCATGGGGCAACCAACTGGTGTGGTTGGCCCGAACGTTATTCCGGAGTTTTGGGCCAGGCCAAAGTTATCGCCCTCGGCAAAGAAGGGAGGATTCTGCCATAGGCCTTGAGCACCCATGCTCCAAGCGGAATCGTGATAGATAGAATAGCCGCCGCGAACGACGGTCTTGTCGCTCCCAAGGAGCTTATAAGCGAAACCGATGCGGGGCTCAAAGGCCGTCCAATTCATGTTTATGCCTGCCGACGAACTCACACCGCCCTTACTGGCAATCAGAAGCTGGCCCGCGCCAGTCGAAGGGACGTAGTTTGCCATACGCCCGCCGGCCTCGCTGATAGGCGTAGTGAGATCCCACGCCAAGCCTAGATTGAGTGTGAGATCTTTCGTGATTCTCCAATCGTCCTGAACGAAGGGGCGGTAGATTTTCCAGCGGCGGCCGGTGACAGGGCCGTTGAAGGTTTGGTCGTGCTCAGACACGCCCACTAAGCCGAGAACAAAATCCGCCTCCGGATTGCCGGGAATGTCGGCGACGGGGATTTTAGAGCCAGTGGGGGGAGGCAGAAAATAGCCGGAGAAATTGCCAATCGCGCCAGGAATCCAGAATCCGTCCTGGAAGGCATCGGTACCGACATTCATCTGATTTGCACGAACATCAATTCCGACCTTGAAGTCGTGCTTGCCGCGGATCAGGTCGAGGGAGTCTTTAAACGAGAAGATGTTTGTGCCCCCCTGGAAGGGGGAGTAGCCGCGATCGCCCACAGACCAGTAGCCGGCTGTAAGCAACGACATGACCAATCCGCAACTATAGCCGCCCGGCGTGCACTTGGCGCTGCTGCCGAGGCCGCTGCAGCCCAAGTTCGCGCCTGGAATGTTGAGCTTCGCAGATTCACAACTGCCGGTACCTTGCGAAGAGATGTAGTTGAAGATGCGGTTATAACCAAAGCTCGCCTGGTTCACCGTCGAAGGCGAAAAGACGTGGGTCTCCCCAATGGCCACGTTGCGCGCGTGGTTGATAATGCCCTGGTTGCTGCCGAAGGCGTTGGCCTCGGCAAATCCGCCGGTGAAGCCGCCAGGAACGAAGGAGACGGCGTCGTCGTAGCTAAAACGGGCGAAAACAGTGTCGTTGGCCGACAGGTTGTGGTCCAGACGGACGTCAAGCTTGGTTTCGTCAAGTCTGCGGACAGGTTCGCTCACGAAGTTGAATCCCTGGGCGGCATTGCTGGCGTTCGGCAGGGGGTAGAAATTAAGCATGGCCGCACCGATGCTGTTGACCAGGCTGGCAGGTATTTTGGCGCACGGGGTCCCCCGTGCCTGGCTGCCATTTGCGGCTGCCGGCAGGGGGTTGCCACCAGCATCGCACTGGAAATAGACATTTGGAAAGTTGGCAGGGTTTGTCGAAGTTCCAGCCATATTCGGATTGACAATGCCAGGTACCGTAACGGCATTCGCTGTGCCGGTTACGGGATTGCCAAAAGGATCGTTCGTGAAATCTGCAAAGGCCTGCGTTGCACTCGGCCGCATCGCCAGGCTGGGAACCAATCCCGTAAAGGTAATGCCGTGGCGCTGACTCTTTTGTTCGCCATCGACGAAGAAAAAGGTTTTGTCCTTACGAATCGGTCCGCCGATGGAACCTCCATATTGGTTTAGATTAAATTTTTCCGGGGAGGTGGCAAAGAAGCTCTTGGCGTCGAGCGAAGTATTGCGCAAAAACTCGAAGAGCGATCCGTGGAAGTTGTTGGAGCCGGATTTTGTTGTGACCAGCACGGTGGGTCCGGCGCGAGTGCCGTATTCGGCGGAGTAGTTGTAGGTCAAAACCTTGAATTCCTCAATGTCATCGATCGAGGAGAAAGTCCCGATACCGCCGGCAGTCAATTCGTTGTTGTCTACGCCATCCAGCACCCAATCGGTGCTGTTGGGACGGGAGCCGCCGACCGACAGTGAGAAGGAGCCGCGCGCGGCGACCTCACTGCTTGCGGCGGAGGTGAAAAAACTATTGGGGTTCGATTCCGCCGTAGCGCCGGGGGTGAGAGTGGCGAGCTGCACGAAATCGCGCCCGTTCAGGGGGAGCTGCGCCACTTGCTCGGCGGTGATGACCTGTCCGAGGGAAGGATTGGTCGTCTCCACGGCTACGGCGTCTGCCGCCACTTCCACTTGCGTGGCAACGGACGAAGGCGCGAGTATGAAATCCAACTCCCGTGATTCGTCGACTTGCAGCCGCAAGTCCTTTGACTCCACTCTCTGGAAACCCTGGAATTCGACACGCAAGGTGTAGATCCCTACCGGCAGCAAGGGGATGAGGTAATGGCCAGCGTCATCCGTCTTGGACGCGCGAGAGAGGCCGGTACCCTGCGAAGTGGCTGTTACGCTGGCTCCGGAGATGACCGATCCAGATTTGTCCGTAACCGTGCCGGAGAAACTGCCCGTTGCCTGCCCCCACCCGGATGAGGCGAAGCACAACGAAAGTGTCAAAACAAAAAACGCACACAACAGTTTTCGCATTTTCTCTCCCCCAGACATCACAACCCCGATTCGCACGAGCCATGGAATTCCCCAGATGGTGGGGGCGGCCCGCAAGAACAATTACTGCGAGCGAGTTTATGCCGAGACGGTCCAAAAGCACAAGAGTGGTGTCTGTGGAAAGCTTCCGTGCTTCGAACCAAGTTTTGGATGCATTTCATCGGTTTAGGGAAATGCATCACGCGAGGCGCGAAAGCCAGGAAAATGCCGCTTCCGTCCTGCCCGTAGGATTGCCTTCGGGTTTCAAGGCCTGGATGCGGTTGCGCTTTGCGCCCTGATGCTCAGGATTTCCATGGCGCGCTGAAGGAGGTTTTCGAATTCGCACGGTTCGATATGCACGCGCGAACGATTCTCCTCCGCAAGATCCCGCGAAGAAACAGAGTTGCCTTGCAGCGGCTTCATTGCATTGTCGTTCAGATTCATGGGCGTGTAACTCTCCTCGGACAGCAGCTCCAGCACAAGTGGTGACCCCGTCCGCGAAAGCGTTACACCCAAGAACGAGGGCCCCAACGGCCGCGAAGAATCCAACTGGGTTTTGGGGACGACCGGGCCTCTACTTATGAGCCGGCGTAGAGCTGAAAGGGCGCCCAGTAGAAGGGCTTGCGGAAGATGCCTTCGGAGCGGACCAGAGAAAGCTTGGCATTGCGGAGGGCGGTGGCGGGGTCCTGGCCAGCCTTCAGGCCTTTGTACAGCTCATCCATCAGTTTAGGCGTGGAATCGTCGTTGACTTCCCAGAGCGAGGCGATGACGTTGTGCGCGCCGGCGCGAAGGAAGGCCCAGGAGAGACCGACGAGGCCTTCGCCGGCGTAGGTGCGCTTACCGGTCCCATCACAAGCCGAAACGGTGACGAGATAGGCGTGGAGCGGACGCGTGATGATTTCGTGGGCATAGAGCTTTTCCGAATCGCCGGACTTCGTCAGGATAACGGCGGAATCGAGCGGGTGGGTACGGCTGGCCGTGCCATGAGTGACGAAGTGGACGTAGTCGTACCGCTCGGGTTCGGCGGAAAAATAGGATGAAGGAATCGCGTCCTTCCCAGCGAGAATGCGGCGGCGATCCTCCGGGAAATAACCTTTGACGAAAGCCATCTCGCGGGCCGCCTGGCGCAAGGGAGGAAACAGCTCATCCGAAGAGATTGGATCGCCAACAAGGAAAAGCCGCGCATTTTCCGGAGGGGGAGTGGATTGGGAGCGCTGCAGGAGCGTCAAGGAGTTGGCGATGGTGAGCGTGACGTCCTGGATCCAGTAGTGCGGCGCGGGCTTGGGGACGATCAAAGTTTCGAAATTGAGCGAGTTGAGCGCGCCGTCAGGCAAGACGATGACGCGAGAGTTGGGAGGAATGAGCTTCGCGGCAGGTTGGACGAGCATGGAATAGAGTTTGGAGGCCGGAGAATTGGGCGATTCCAGAGGGTTGTCCCCATCGAGGATCTGCTCGCGGTAAGACTTGACCAGCGCATCGATCTCCGACTGTGAAGGCAGAGAAAGAAGAGTTGTCTTCTTTGGAGTGATGACCCAGAGATGGGAGCGAGGCGTGCCCAGCGAGTAAAAGAGCAGCGTGGAATGGAAACGCGCAGCAAGTCGTTGCGGATTAACGCGAGGGAAGGATGTCACCAGCTCCTGAGAAGGTTCGGTGAGGCCTGCGGTAAGGGTTTGCGCGCGGCTGCGCTCCGCGATGGCGAGAGCATCGCCAGGCCGGTGCTGGGCGATTAGAAATTCCACGTAAGCGTTATAGAAGCGAATGGCGCTGGAGAGAAAGGAGAGACGGAATTCCTCGTGCTGCAGATCTCTCTGAGCTTTAGCGATCGTGGAGATGGACTCGCCAAACTCCCGTTCCGCAGCAACCGTTTTTCCTTGCGCAGCGTGAACCTCGGCAAGGCCGGCCAGCGCCTCCCAACGTACAGAAGTGGCCGAAGCGGGGTCACGAAGAACCACGGAGTAGGAGGCTTCCGCTTTCGGGTAATCTGCGGTCTTGAAATAGAGTTGTGCACCGATCAAGCGGGTGTACAGCTCGCGAGGGTGATCTGGAGCAAACTTTTCGAGACGCAGGGCTTCCTCGATGCTTTCCCTCGCCGAATCAAACTGGTTTCGTGCCAGGGAGACCAGAGCGAGAGTCTGCAAGCAATAGATAATATCTCCGTTATCTTTTAGGGATTCGGCGAGAGCAAGGGCTTCGCGAGACTTAGCATCAGCGGAGGCATAGTCATGCAAGTCGTAGTAAACGGTACCTGCGGCAATAAGCCAAGTAATACGGCGTTCGGGCACCCCAGCTTCGACATCGTGTACATCGGCCTGCTTATCCAAGGCGAGTGCGCTGTCGAGATCCCCCACTAAGTAATAGCTCCATCCAATGTTGCCTTCGGCTTTCGCGGTCAAGCCCAACCAACCGTGCGTTTGGTCGAGTTGGAGGGCTTGCTTGTTCCAGTCGAGGGATTCATCGTAGCGCTCCATGCGAGCGGCGACCAGACCAAGGCTGCCAAGGGCGGAACCCTCCAAGAAGGGATCGTTGTGGACGCGTGAGAATTGAAGAGTGGATCGAAACAACGACTGAGCTTTTTCCAGGTCCCATTGCAACGAAGCCGTAGTGCCCTGTCGAAGCATGAGTTCGCCAATAAGTTGTGGCGCAGCGGAGTTGGCAAGAGTTTGGGCTTGGGACAAGACAGCTTGAGCCTGAGGATAGCGTGCTAGATACGCAAGCGAAATCCCCTGTGTGAGCCTCTGCCAAACTGCAATTTCAGATTGAGCCAGTCTTTGAGGTAAGTCGTCTTTTAGGAGTGACAGAGAGTCTTCATATCGGCCCTCGCGCATGAGAATCTCCGATTTCAGCGTGAGGAAGTGCCAATGCCAGTCCGAACGGGGATCGGGAAAAAGAATCAGCCCCTCGTCGACAGTCTTAAGAGCCGCCGTCAGGTCGCCACTCTTGGTCTGCTGCCAAGCAGAGTCGTAGCGGGTCTTTGCCGCTGGCGCCTCTTTTTGGCAACCAAGCAGTGAAATTAGGCTACAGGTAAGAAGCAGAAGAATTAAGGATAGTGCTGGCCGTTGATAGTGGCGGAAGCGGCGGAGCCACTGCCGCTGACGGCAGAGCCGATTTCGAGGCGCACCATCGTCAGGGTGCGCTCGCCATGCTTGATCACAACTTCGCCGAGGAAGATCTTGCCGAAACCGGGAACACTGAAGCGATGTCCGACGCGCGTGACGCCCGGGCAGTCCGTCTCCATCTCTTTGACGCAAGTGCAAAGAAAAGCTCCGTCCGGCTCCACTGTTTTCAACTTCTGGCCGGTCTGAAAGGGATCCTCCGCTATTTTGCGGAATTCCCCTTTATTATCAAAGTCTTTCTTGGCGGCAACGAACGTTGGCAGGAGTTCGAACAGAGCCGTGTTCAGTTTCACATCGACGGGGCAGTCGGCGATGCGCAAGTTTTCGAACCTGCTGCCGACCATGCTGACGGATCCCTCCTTTTCGTCCCGATGATGTTTGGAATACAGGCGGGCGACGATGCGGTCGGCGGTGACAATGTCCATGATGTTGAGCCCCTCGACCGTCGAGGTCACCAATGTGTTATGTGTGTCGTCGTCAGCTTGGTGCGCGCCGGAAACGTGCGTGTAGCTCTTGCGGAACGAGACAAACTCACGAAACTGAAAATTGTCCACGCGCGCATTGCCGTGGCCACCGATGATGGGAAGCGAGCTGGGAGCTTGGACATCGATGGTCTCGCTAAATGGACGGGTGAAACTGCCGTTCAAGGCATGAGCACAGGCATGGTAGTGGAACGTGCGGAAGGGCTCGGGGCTCATTTGGTCACCTTACCTAACTAAAGAATTTCCCAAGAAGCTACGGATGATGCTCAATACCAGACTCAAATGCAACTACAAAAGGAATGCTGGTGATCTCCCGAACTGTGCGAGCCCCAGCGCCCGGCTCCGGCGTGCCAAGCACAATCAAGTGCGCATCGCCTGCGGGAAAACCAGCCGGAATCTCCACGAACACCGTATTCCGAGCTTCTTCGCGGCTTACCGTGACAAGAACACGCGTTGTGCCGGAGCCGTCATCCAATCGAAGCAGGTAACCGGACGTAGGAGCAGCATCCGGGTCGGTAATATCGACTTTGAGCGCGAACGATTCGCCAGCCCTGGCTTGAAAAACCGGATGAGCGCCGCCGCTTCTGCTGGCAGTCTGTAGTGAGAAAACAGGAAGGCCGTTAGGAGCCGCAACTTGCACGGCTTCGACAGTGAGTGGCGCAGAAGCGGAAGGGGTGGCAAGCCCTTTCCAATGTGGGATGCTAACGAGATTTTGGTAGCCCACCAGTAATAGAAGCGCAGCGCACGCGGGAACAAGAGCGGGTTGGAGCCAGCGGAGCCAGCCGCCGCGCGACGGAAGGAGAGCTTTCTCAAGCTGATTCGCCTTCTCTTGCCGCAGGACTTCGCGAGTGGTGTCCGCAAAAGTGGCGAGCATCTTCAGATCGAGCGCGCATTCCGCGCAATCGAAATAATGCTCTTCATACTCCTCCCGCTGGACCTGGGAGAGTTCGCCAAGCACATACTTTACTGCCGCTTGCAGTTGTACAGCTTCGTTATGGTCCATTTGTGCCATCCGAAAGGTAGTGCGGGGGTGCACTAAAACGTTTCACTGTTTTCCCAGGCCGGTCGCCCGCCCGGCAACCCCCATCTGGCCTTTCTCATAGAGCGCCTTGAACTTATCCTTGGCGCGATAAACCAGTACCCTCAGGTATTCGCGATTGACGCCGAAATCCCGGCAGACCGTGTCTTTCTCCTTCTCTTCCAGGAAGATAGCGCGAAGCAAGTCGCGGTCCCGTTTTGGCATTTCGTCCAAGATGCGGCGCACCCGCTCCGCGGATTGCTTGGTGACGAGAAAGCCTTCCAGGTCCAATACTTTGTCGGGGATATCCATGTGCGCGTCCTCCATGGGCTGGTTCTTCGCGGCAGAACGGTAATACTCCCGTAAAACGTTGTTACAAATGGAGTTAACGAAGGCTCCAAAGCGCTCCGGTTGGCGCACTCCGTCAGCTTTGCGTAGATTGGCAAAGACGCGAATGAAAGTTTCCTGCTGCAAATCTTGTACTTTGTCGGATGCCAGCATCCGGGAACGCAGCTTGATGCGCAGAAGTTGTTCAAAATAAGCAACAAAGTGCTCTTCGGTCGAGGGATCCCCCGCCCGCAGCCGTTCCACATACGCTCCATCAAAAGTGAAGAACTCCACGCCAGTATCGGATCCTTGGGGGAGGAGTATAACTTCGCCCCCCTTTGAGGGCAATGATACTTCTGATTCATCAAGTTAGCGTTGAAACGGAATCGCAAGCAACTGCACTACTCGTTTGTAGGAACCCCCGCACGTCCGGGAGTCCTTATCCATGGGGAACCCTCCCCGGTCCCCATGTGCCCCAGCGGGCGCATTCTAGCCCGCCCTGAACGGGCGAGGATGCGCCTCCCTTCTCCCAAAGGGTGGGCCAATTCATTGGAGGAACTTTGGCAAGTCCGGCACGGTACTCAAATGTGACACAAAGTGTCATTTACCCAGTCATGCGAGGCACCCCATTGAAACCGCAGCCGCCTGCGACTGGAACATTAGGCGTTGCTCCCATGACTGCTCTATGCGTTGAATTTGTGGCCAAGCCCCAGGAAGCGCACCGCGTGGAAGCCGCGATTCCAGCCGCCATCGCCGGTGCCCTGAAGGCCGTGGCCGGTTTCGCCGGATGCCTGGTGATGATTTCCGATCAGGAAGCGCGCCTAGTCACCGTCGTCACGCTGTGGGCCGGAGAGGACCGCGTAAAATGTTGCAGCCAAAACGCGCGCTGGGTACATGCGCTGCTCGCGCCCTATGTCGACCGCCGCTTGCGAGCGCAAACCATGGTCGCGCACCTGCCGTTGTTGCCGGTGATTCGGCCGGAAACAAATGCCGCCCGCGAGTGTTCCATGATCCCGGACCGGCTTTCCAACGAAGAAACCGTTTGCATCGCATAACGCATCTTAATCTGAAGAAGAAAGTTCCGAAGAAGAATGAGAACGTTTGTAGAATCAAATCAATGGGCCTGGGTGGGATGGATCCGATGGTTAGGAAACGAAAGTGCAAGGTGGATTCTTGTGGCAGCGCCCCGGTTACTACACTGGATCACCAGGCTCTTTGCCTGAACCACTTCCTGCTGCGTTGTTATGAAAAGCTTGAGGGCCTTGATCCGCGCGGCCGCCAGTTCAGCCCCGAAACCGTCGACTTGGCCTCCATGCGGGCCTTCATCGAGGAATGCTCGCGAAAGGCGCTCGACGTCAGCCTGCAATCTGAAAACCTGAGCAATCTTCAGCGCGGACGCTTGCTGGATATTTTACTTTGGGCAGGTGAACTGTTCGTCTTGCTGCGAGCCCCGCGCGTCACCCTGGCTCCATCAGTAGCTTTCCCTGAAGGGCAGTTTGTGCTTCGCACGACTTCTCCGGATTTCTGACGATCTCAATTCTCCGATTCCCTTTGCCTCCTGCCTGGATCACAAGAATGCGCCGCGCTTTTCAGTCTGCTCTCCGTTTCTAAGCACGCCCGGAGCGGCGAATCCCCACGCCCCGACGATTGTGGCTCTGACACTGGCAGGCGGAGCACGTCAGCCGGAAAATGCAAGCGCCCATCATCTGAACCGCAACAAACTATTTTGAAGAAAGGAGCAAGCAAATGGTGAACCGGGGAGGACTCGAACCTCCAACCCGCTGATAAATCCAGAAACGCTATGTAGTTGGTTTTTCTTGCATTTCCGTGCGTCGTGATTAAGGGTTTTTCATGGTGTTTGGCAGGGTTTTGTTCCCAAACTTGTGCCCAGCTTTCGCAACCTTAGAGGGGTCGAACTATTTTGGGCATTGAACCAGGGGACCGCTCAACGCGCGCGAGGTCATATCCACTTCTGCGCGGATTTTGGGGAGCAGGTCAGCACAGTCTGGAGAAACAGCTTAGCAACGTGCTTATTCTTTATCTAAGCCCTCACAAAGCTGCTGCGACAGTAGGTATGAAGGAGGCCGTAGAAACGATTTCCGGCCAATCATTCGCTTAGTTAACGCCGAA
>Ga0137416_10000913_pt1 | contig 14547 bp, 12 predicted proteins | sample CZODoug3_1_1_16f_FD_108282 | JGI IMG/M metagenome (GOLD analysis project Ga0137416, IMG submission 108282) | Vadose zone soil fungal communities from Angelo Coast Range Reserve, California, USA - CZODoug3_1_1_16fungal (Illumina Assembly) | ecosystem: Environmental > Terrestrial > Soil > Vadose...
GATAGGAACGCGCAGCGGGCTGTTCTTAGATTGAGTCTAGAAATAATCATGGATCAATCAACTCGGCCCCAAACCATCCTTTAATCACACGTGCCAGCCCGACAGGCTGCTAGAGGGTGTTAAATCCTTCCACCCAATGATCGAAGCCGGCCTGCCCGCCTTTGCCGTTGGATACCTTGCTTGGCTACAAAGCTCGTGCTCGAAACTTCCGCTGTGATGGTTGGAGAGCGATCGCGACGCTATCGATAGCCGTGTGGAACGGTCAGAGTTGACTCATGGATCTCGTCTCTCTCGTCGGCGATGACAATCGTCTTGTATGGACGCTGGCACATCCGGCTGGCTCAGCGGAGCGGGGCGGCAAACGGAAACCGGCCGGTGCACAGGTGCTCATCGCGATGGACCGCCAGCCGGACAAATCGTACGCCCGCAAGATCTGCCACTGTGCTAGTTCAACGGACAAACGACACACTCTCGTCGCTAACGCGGCGTGTGCATCGCAGCAATCACGCAGTCGTTGATTTTCATAATCACCGAGGGCATAGTCAAAGAAACGCATATACGCCCATTAGTTAAAAAATGGGGCGGGCAGCAATCCAACTTGCCCGAATCCTGTTGTCTTTTCCGTTGCCGTGAGCAATGACCGGCGAACAGCGCGTGTCAGGAGCGAACTGAATCTGGGCACTGGCACAAAGCAGACTCACGCCGCTCGATTCATCAAGTGCTCGCCACAGCGTCTGCGCTGACAGCTTCAAACAGCGCGGCGCGCCTGTTGATGATGTCAGGAGGGCGCAACCGACGCGCGGACACAAGAAGGCGCCCCTCGAGGCGCCGCAGAGAATTTCCCTTCGGAAATTCTCCAAGAGGATCGCCAGCGGCGCTTCGCCCGTCAATCCGGATCAGACGGGACTTTATTCCGAAATGGACGAAGCTTGTATCGTCACTGGTAATCTCGAAAATGACGAAGCGCCTCCTGATCGTACTCGACCGTTCGCTCTTCCATCGGTTCGGCGAATCCGAGCGGCGCCTCGCCGCGCGCATATCCTATCGCGCGGTAGGTGGCGAGCCGCTTTTCAAACATGCGCATCAACATAGGAACCTCTCGGTCCACATAGTCGTAGATCCGCACTTCTGTCTTGTTGGGGTGAAGTCGGTGGAGTCGACCGCTATATTGAATCAGGGTCCCTTTCCAGGAGACTGGCATGGCGAGAAAGAGCGTGTCGAGCCGCGAATCATCGAAGCCCTCCCCGATGTAGCGACCCGTCGCGAGCACAAGCCGCTCGGTTGTATCCGGAATTGATGCGAGCTGATCCACGAACCGAAGTCGCGCCTTGGCGCTCATCCCGCCCTGTAACACGATGAGGTGGCGCACGAACCCGCGGAGGCGGTCGGCGAGGTACTCAAGATGGTCTTTTCGCTCGGTAAGCAGGATGGGCGAACGGCCGTCCTGAATGGCGGCGATGACATCGTTGATGATTAACGTGTTTCGAACTTCGTCGCGCGCTATCGCCCGGTATATCTCTTGAATGCCGATATCCGCTTGATCGCCTCCCCTTCGGAATCCAGTTTCCCTCACAATAAGCGTGTGATCGAAAGGGCGCCGTGCAGCTTGGCTTTTCGCGTCCACTCGGAATCGCACCGGTCCGAGTTGCATCTCGCTGATTGGATGGCGCCCATCGCGGCGCTGCGGCGTGGCTGTGAGTCCGGTGATGTAGCGAGCCTTCACTGCGGATAGCACGCGCTCGAAGGAACCTGCCGAGACGTGGTGGCACTCATCGACGATGACGTGTCCGTAACTGGCTACAAGGTCGTCGACCTCGTCTTTGCGGACTAGACTTTGGATCGTTGCTACATCGATCAGGCCGTTAGGTGTGCGTTTCCCGCCCCCAATGCGCCCGATGCGTTTCTCATCGATGCCGAGGAACATCGCCAATTGTGCTATCCATTGCTGCAGTAGTGGCTTCCGATGGACGAGGATCAACACACTGCAGGCACGTTGCGCAACGAGATAAGTTCCGAGGACAGTCTTCCCAATGCCGGGTGGCGCAACGAATACACCCGTATCGTGCCCCAACAGCTTGCGCGCAGCCAAGCTTTGCACAGCCGTCAGCTCGCCGTAAAACTTCAATTCCAACGGCGAGCCCAGGTTTCGTTTATCCTCGATCTTCACGGCCACCAGGTGCTCTTGGAGCAGTTCCTGGACCGTCGATACGCAACCGCGTGGCAGTGATATGTATTGTTCCAAGTCTTCGCCACAGGTGATGACCCGAGGAATTATCGAGGTGGATAAACGCATCCGCTGTTTTCTGTAAAACTCCGGGTTCTGGAAGGCGGCGAGCCGCTTCAACTGATTCAACAGTGCAGCGGGCAGCCCCACCTTTTCAATAAAGAATCGTTGTGCAAGCACTGCCTTCACCTCAGACGGCAGCGGACCGGTGATGCGGCTCACCTGCGTTCGCCCCGATGGCAGTCGCGTCCATGGAGCTGCCGCCTCATCATCATCGATCACTTCGGCGAATCGGACACCGACTACTTGACCGGTTCGAGTGGCTTCCTTCGCGATTGCCTCTGCCACGCCGGGCTCAATACGCTGTATGGACGCGAGTAATAACCACTGGTCAGCAAACGGCTCAAACCGCTCGTTGATAAATACGCTATTGCCCTGCTGTCTCGGCTCGTGTTGGAGCGGCAGTGCAATGAGGTTCCCGAAACCACCTCGGGGCATGGTGTCCTGATTCGGGAAGAGACGATCGTAGGACCTCATATCGAGCTCATGCCGACGACTCATCGTCTCCGTAATGAGGTAGCAACCCATTCTTCTTGCCACGTTCGCGGAGACTGGCGCGGTGAAGAAGAACCATGCATGGGCGCCGTTACCAGAGCGGGAGCGTTCGACTGCAGGCGGAATGCCGAAGGCTCGGCTCGTATCAGCAAAGGCGGCAACGTCTTCTCTCCAGGAGGACTTGTCGAAGTCCACAGCCAGAAACCAACATGTCTCGTTTTCGAGTAACGGGTAGACACCCATTACGTGCTTCCCCCGCAAATGATCAGTCACAACCTGGTCGTCAACGGAGACGAACGCTTGATTCGCGCAATCGGTGCACTTGCCTCCGGTCTTGAGCATGCACAGCCCTGGTTCGAATTTGTTTGAGCAGGCCGGTGCGTAGCCAGGGTTTCCCGTCTTCTTGCTTACGAACCGGGTTGGAAAGATGTCGGTACGTCCGCGGAATAGGGATCGGAACAATTGCACCTTGCCAGATGGGGTGTTCGGAACATCGCATCTCGCCGCGACTGTCGGCGGACTTGGTAAGTCCGTTGTGGCAGGGCCTGCGGCAAGTTCTGAACGCAGCGACTCGATCTTGGCTCGAACCTCGTCGCGCGAGCGCTCGATCTGCGCCAACTTTGCTTGGTCGCGGGCGATTTCCTGGAGGATGTCGTCTGTCGTTCGTGGCATGCGGCAGATCCTTTCCCCCATGTTAACATTACTACCTGTTTTACCCGAGAAAGCGAGCGTGGCTAGCTCAATGACCGGCACCACGGATGTCCACAGATGCTTGGGCTCCTCTACATCGACCTCCTTGATGCCTTGTAACTGACAACTTGACCGCACCCATGATGGGGCAGGACATCGTTACGCACTCCTATGAATACGGCCGCCTGACAGCCACAGGACGTAGGAAGCCTAAAGCCTTTTCTATACATGAAACTTGAAACTCTCCCTTTCGATTTTCATGGTATATAGAAAGCCATGATTGAGCGTAAACATCTGAAAGAAGCGATTGGTGCAGCCTTGCGCGCCAATCCCGCGGTGGCTCTCCTGGGACCTCGTCAATGCGGGAAAACGACCCTGGCCCGCATGCTGGTGGTGCCGACCTCTGAAAACTATTTTGATCTCGAGGATCCGGTAAGCCTGCGGAGGCTCGACCAGCCAAGTACGGCTCTCGGCGAACTGCGTGGGCTGGTAGTTATCGATGAAGTGCAGCGCCGCCAGGATCTGTTCCCCGTGCTGCGCGTGCTCATCGATCGGCCCCGATCGCCCGCAAAGTTTCTGCTGCTTGGAAGCGCCTCGCCAGCCCTATTGCGGCAATCATCGGAATCGCTCGCTGGTCGCATTCAGGTGATCGAAACAGCGGGGTTCACGATTGAGGAAATAGGCACACGGTCCAAAGACCGATTGTGGGTCAGAGGCGGATTCCCGAGAGCATTTCTTGCAAGTAGCGAGGAACGGGCATGGGTTTGGCGCCAGCAGTTCGTAAGGACCTTCCTCGAACAAGATATTCCGCAACTCGGAATCCGGGTTCCACCGCCGCAGCTTCAACGCTTCTGGATGATGTTGGCTCACTATCATGGACAACTCTGGAATGCGTCGGAATTAGCTGGCTCCCTGGGGCTGTCGCAACCGACCATGCGCAGTTATCTCGATCTCATGACCAGCGTCTACATGGTGCGTCAACTGCAGCCGTGGCATGAGAATCTGGCCAAGCGCCAAGTTAAGGCACCCAAGATCTATTTGCGCGATTCTGGTCTGTTACATACCCTTCTCGGTATCCGAACACGCAAAGACCTGCTGACCCATCCGAAACTGGGTGCCTCGTGGGAGGGCTGGGTTATCGAGCAGTTACTGCGGACATTCAACGTCGACCAAGCCTATTTCTGGGCAACTCATCAAGGAGCTGAGCTCGATCTACTAATCATGCAGGGAACACGTAGGATCGGTGTCGAGGTAAAGCGTAGCGATGCCCCATCGTTGACGCCATCGATGCGTTCTGCGTTGAAAGATCTCCGACTCGACAAGTTATGGCTCATTTATCCAGGCCTGCAGCGATACTCCCTGAATGACACTACAACGGCGATACCGCTCATCGAAGCCCTTCAAATGAAAGCCAAGGAATTTATTTGAGTCTGCTCAGCGTCCGGTTTCCGCTATGACCGCTCCATGATCTGTGAGGTCGGTCAGGCCGTCGAGACAGCGCTCTAAGTGTCGAAGATCGCCCTCCGGGAAGGCATTCGGTGGGTCTGGGCGAGCGGCGATTCCCCCTGGGATCTTCGATTGTAAGGCGTACTTTTGTGCGACCGCCGCGATCATGCCAAAGGCCACCAACCAACATTTCTTTACACATTTTTTTACACATAGACTTCATGGTGGGCTAAAATAGCAGCCGAACCAAAGACTTAGGGTATCCCCATGCGGACTCAAAATCCGCCGCCCTTAAAAGCGTGTCGGTTCGACTCCGACCTCGGGCACCACGTGAAAATTCGGTTCGGTCAGGGCCAGGTGATTGCCGCGGCAGCATCAAACATCCTCAACGTTCTGACCTTATTTCTGAGTGAATATGTCCTTTCCCCTCCTCAGCTTGCGCCCGCGGAGGGCTACTCAGGCGATCTATCGGCTTACGCGTGCGAACGAGCCTCCTCGCCAATGTAGTAGACGCATTGGACTTTTAGTGCGTAACAAGCTGATTTTCTGGGCTGAAACAGTTACACACTCCTTGCACATAAAAGCACTATCGAAGCGGGTGTCGAGAGCTAACAGGCGGAGGCATGGGATCTGGCTCAGGTGCATGGTCTCCGCGGAGGGCCAATTCCATAATCCGAATTGGACGCCACTCGATTCCGAAATAGACGGGCGCGTCACGGATCGAAAATGCCGACCTTCCGTCCCTCCTCCCGGCCGCTGCCACGCCAACCCCTCGTGTTGCCTCACGTAATCTGTTACCGGTTGCCTCATTAGCGGTCCCACCACACGCCGCGTCCTCGATGCTCCCGGAATCATTGATCTTCCATTCTTGATTCCGTTCTCCATTTCACGTTAATCAACGCAAGGGAGGGTCCCGGCGCGAAGCGCCGGTATGTTCGCGCGAATGGCCGCTCCTGGCCGATAGCACTCCGTATGTTAGGACTGCTTTGACCCTGTGCAGTCACTCGCGATTGTCCGCTGTTGGGAAGTGAAGCACTACCCGAGCGCCGTATGATAGCCGACGACAGAGCATCGTTTCGAGGCCTTCCTTTGAATTTCAGTCATCTGGAATGATTCGAATGGTAGGCGGTGCAATTGAGGTTACGTCAACCACGTGATTCAAGCAGCAGAAGTCGAAGTGCGTGAATCGTCCAGGAAACTGGGCTTTTGCAAAAGTGAACGCACACCGCCGCGCCGCTGACCAGCGGCAAGGTCATCACTACAGCGCTTGCCGGCTCCAAATCTCCTGCAAGTCATTGACTGCCACAGCGACCGCTGCGCGGGCGGTCAAAATTGCGGGCGAATCGGCGAAGACGGATTAACATCTCCGGGATCGGTCGCCAGGCATGTCGCGGTTTGTGAACGGATGCTAAGATACCAACCGCTCTAACCCTGTTAGCTCAGCAATCAACAAAGGCGCACGATGAAGCGAATCGTCCCTTCTTTCGCCTGGATTATGTTGGGATGCGTATCTGCATCGGCTAAAGCCGGCGCCTACATCACGGAACAGAACATTTTGATTCCCACCAGCGACGGCGCGACGGTTTGCGCCGTAGTGGTCCGCCCGGACAGCGCGCTGCGGTTGCCGGCCGCGCTCGAATTCACTATCTACGTCGATCCCAGGAAGAACCTCGAGCGGCTGGAATACGCCGCAGAACGGGGCTATGCCGGCGTGATGGCGTACACCCGTGGGAAGGCCTGCAGTCCACAAGACATCATCCCATACGAACATGACGGTCGTGACGCCAACTCGGTGATCGACTGGATCGCGAAACAGCCATGGAGCGACGGCCAAGTCGGCATGATGGGCGGCAGCTACGACGGCTTCACGCAGTGGGCCGCCGCCAAGCTGTCAAACGAGCACCTGAAGACCATCGTGCCGGTGGTGCCGAACAACCCAGGCAACGGTCTGCCTCTGCAGAACAACGTCTTCCTGCTTGCCAACTACGCTTGGGTTTACTACGTGACCGATAACAAAACGCTCGATGAGACCACCTATAACGATTCGAAATGGGCGGCCTTGCCGAGGCAGTGGTACATGAGCGGGCGCCCGTATGCCGATATCGACACCATCGCCGGAGTTCCGAATCCCTGGCTTCACAAGTGGCTGCAACATCCGAGCTATGATGCGTACTGGCAGAGCATGAGCCCGTATCGCGAAGATTACGCCCGGATCAAAATTCCGGTGCTCACGATCACCGGCTATTACGGCGACAGCACCGCTATCGCCTATTTCAACGACTTTCAACACTACAACCCGGCGGCGCGGAGCTACCTCGTTGCCGGACCTTGGGATCACTTCGGATCGCAGGGGCGGATCAAGCCCGGAGTGCTCCGCGGCTATCACATCGACGCGGCCGCCCAGATCGACACCTGGAAGCTAACGTTCGATTGGTTCGACTTTGTGATGCGCGGCAAAGCACGGCCGGCCCTTGTACAGAATCGCGTCAATGTCGAGGTGATGGGCGAGAATCGGTGGCGCCACGCACCGTCGTTGGACGACTTAGGGAAGCCCGAGCGCTTTTATCTCACCGCCATGCGGGCAGCCCGGAGTGGCTATCTGCTTTCGACGACCAAACCGAAAATGAAGGGCGGGGGCGCGCCCGCCCTACGACAAGAGGTGAATCTCGCCGATCGGACGACGATGAACAACGATTCCTATCCCTACCTGCTCCTGGGCAAGAAACTGGATCTTTCCGACGGCTACACCTTTCTCACGCAACCCTTCCCCCGCGCCGAGGAAGTCAGTGGCATGGATGGCATCGTTTATCTTCGGGTGAATAAGCGTGACCTGGATGTCGGCCTTGCACTTTATGAGCTGTTGCCCGACGGCCAGCTCTTTCAGCTGACTTATTACACGGAGCGCGCCAGTTACGCAGCTGACATGAGCACGCGCCACCTACTGGACTCCGGCTCGGAAGCGACGGTTCCGTTCGAACAGAACTACCTGTTCAGTCGCTTGATCGCCAAGGGGAGTCGTCTCTTGCTCACGGTCAACATGAACAAGAACGCCTTTGCCGAAGTCAACTACGGCACGGGGAAAGACGTCAGTACCGAGGACATTGATGATGCGGACTCACCCGTGCAGGTGGACTGGCTTACAACCAGCTATATTCGTTTACGCCTGCACGATCCCGAGGCTACACCCTCTCATTGAACTTTTGCGTTTTGGACGGACCCGAAGCACAAGATCAGCCAAGTGCCGGCCGTGTAGTAGTCCCGTTCAGGGAGTATGCGGCAAGCGACACTGAAGCCTCACTATCGAACCAAAGCGGGCGCGAATACAAAGCTCACTGGCGCCGGAACCGACACCGAGGACCCCGCGCGAGTCAACGCACCGGAGGAGGGATCAATAGCAAAAGTGACTAGATCTCCCGAACCCTGATTGGCCGCAACCAGGAATTTTCCGGAGGGATCGATATTAAAGAACCTCGGCAGTGTGCCATACGAGGGCACATGACCGGCCGGCACCGGCAGACCGTCGCGATCGATACGGAACATCGCGATCGTATTGCTGTTGCCTCGATTCGAGACATACAAGAATTTGCCGTTCGGATGCAGCACGATCTCCGCACCCCCTTGCTCAGCGGGATCCGCAGCGGGCAGCGTGGAGGTTACGCCCAGTTGAGTCATCGAGCCTCGCTGTGCGTTCCAGCGCAACGTGATGACCGCCGGTGTGAGCTCGGTGACCACATAGATCCTCCGGCCGTCCTTCGAGAACACCAGATGCCGGGGACCATAGCCGGCAGGCAAAACAACCGTCTGTTTGCCGTCGGGTGTCAGTGCACCGGTCGTAGCCTCAATTCCATAGACAAATATTCTGTCTGCACCCAGATCGACTGACAGGAGAAATCTTCCGTCGGGCGACAGCACCACCTCATGGGCGTGAGCACTTTCCTGGCGGGAGGCGACCGGGCCCGAGCCCTTTTGCTGAATAACCTGGCGGGCTTGTCCCAGTCGCCCATCGGACTGAATGAGGTAAACCGCTATCGTCCCACTGACGTAATTTGCAACAAACAGCCATTTGCCGCTCGCATCAATGCTGAGATGACAGGGCGCCAGTCCTTGTGAAGATACGGTTCCAATGGCTCGCAGGCCCTCGGAAGAGTTGTCGTCGCCGATGGCGAACGCAGTGATGTGGTCTGTCCCTGAGGACGGTGCATCCTCGTTCACGGCATAGAGAAATCGCCCGCTGGGATGTAGCGCGAGAAACGACGGATTCGTGGTCGTGCCCACAGGATGAATTCTGCTCATCACCCCCTGTTGGGTGTCCCATTGAAACGCGTAAATTCCAGAGCCGCCCGTGCGCGTGCCGTTCGAGGTCGTGTAGGTTCCGATCCAGCCCGTCATGCTGGCAGTTGCAAGAAAAGCAGTGAGCATGATTTCTTCATCCCAATTGCGCGGGTTTGCGCGCAACGTGTATGGCTACCATTCCAAAGGACAGGCGCTCGAAGCTGACCTCTTCAAAGCCGAGCCGTCGTAGAAGTCCTTCCTACGACGGCTCGGCTTCAGAGGTCTAACCGCCCTGGTCTCAATCCTCCGGCTCATCCAGCTGTGGGGCCGTCTCGTAGTCTCGACCACCGTGAAAAACACCAATGATCGAAACTCTCCCATCATCGACGGTGTAGGCGATCTCCCTACGCCGCTTGTACGCTGTAGTTCGAAGGCCGGCCGTACATCATCTCGCGGTGTCCCGCGCAACGGAAAGGTTGCCAATCCTTCGCAATACTCGACGACCGAACTCGTATAACTGAGCGCCACAGCCGCAGTCGCGTTCTCCTCGATGTAGCGATAAAGCTCGGCTAGTTGCTCTTCCGCTTCCGGCGTGAAGACAACCTCATACCGCGTCATTTTTTGGCCCTACCCCTTTTGTGTTCGGCCGCAAGTCGTGCTCGAACTTGCGCGGCAGAAACCGCACGCGACGGATCGGCCTTGAGCGCGTCATAGGCGGGTGCGACTTGGTTCTTTAACCAGCGATCGACAGCACGATCGCGCGCCATCAGGACACGCAGACCATCGCGAATGACTTCGCTCTCGCTGGCGTATTCACCCGAGGTCACCTTTGCCCTTACCGCCAATGCGAGCTCGTTCGGCAGGGTGATGCTCATCTGCTGGGTGGTCCGCATGGTCAACTCCTTCGCTGGAGTAGGATTAAATCCTACTCCCGGCGCCGCTGTCGGTGTTCCTTATTTCGTGATCCGGGGCCGCTAATCGTGAACCGGTTCCATAATTCGCGACCTGGGATTCCGGGCTGTTGTGTCGGACACCGTCAGCCACGCACAGGTTTCCCCTGTCGATTTAGTGGTGGAGCGCGACAATCGGGTCTGTGCATAGTCACGACGCCAACATTTCTCCGGCCGTTTCCACGTCCACTCAGTACGCGATCTTGGGCGCATTTCGCCTTCAGTTCACGATAAAGGAACCACATCATTCCGCGTAACTTCCTGTATGTGCCGGACTTCCGTTCAGTCTCCAGTTCACGCAATAAGGAACACCGACATCGGGCACCATGTAAAGATTCGGTCCGGTCCGGGCCAAGCGACTGCCGCGACTGAATCAAACAACATTTAATCCGGCCTCATTTCTGGCCGAACACCACTACTTTCCCATCCTCTAGTTGAGCGCTTGCCGCTGCCAGTAGGGGCTGTTGGTTCATCGGCGCGGACGGCCCTACCCACCACAATGGAGTAGACGGCGCGGACTTTTTGTGCGTAACGAACTGATTTCAGCAGCCGAAGCCGCTACACATTCGTTACACATCGTACCGCCCCCCGATGACCCGGGCGGGCACGCTGCCGCGGGTTGCGTCAGACGCTTACTTTTTCTTGCGCGGACGCTTGCCCGTGGATCGCTGATAGAGATGATCTTCGTCCCCAGACAAGGCGCTCCACTCCGCATCCACCGGCGCAATCAGGTCTCCTTCAGTTCGGATTGTCCCCTTTAGGGAGCCGGAGCTCGATGCATGCGCCTTGGGCGGGTGCATCGGTTTACGCACGCGCTTCGCTACGCCTCGCAGCATGCTTTGAGGCGTGCATAAAGCGATTCCTGGCTGCGAAGTTGCACGTTTCCGAAGTGCAGTTGTAAACCCGGTTCGAGAATACAGAATGAACTGCCGCCTGGGGTTGCCCCGGCCATATTCGGTCAGGGAGGCACGCTCGATCAGTTGGTCGAGGATGTTTTCGCCGACTGGATCCTTCCACCACTTGCACTCGCCATAAATCATCGAGCCATCCAGCAGTTTTCCGGCGATATCGATGTCGAAGTCAGCGTGCCAAATCCTTCCGACCTCCTGAGCCGGCGCGGCAAAATTTTCTTGAGAGAATCGCCGAGCATGTTCGCGACAAGTTTCCTCGAAAGCATTTCCCATGAATTCATCGAGGCGCGGAGCAATCTGATGCCGCCAGACATCCCGGCCGAATCCCTGAGCAATACTCGACAGGTTGGGCCGCACAAATCGGTGCCAGAAAGCGATCAGCGGATCGGCGATGAAATAGCGACGATCCCTCTCTTTCGGACCGGCATCCAAGGATCTGACGATTTGAATCAAGCGCATGCGTTTGAGCTTTTCCAGGTATGGGCCCAAGGCTTTGGAGTCGCTAACCTCCTTCACGCGCCCGATGATGTCGCCGTGCTTCGTACATCCATCGGCGATGGCCGCCAGAATACTGGCATACCTGGAGACTTCTCTGAGCTCGGACTGCAACAGCACAACCGGCTCATCGACCAGGCTGCCTGTCTGTGTCAGGAGGAGTCGGACGATGTTGCTTTGGAGGGTTTCAGAGCTATCCAGGAGCTCGAGATAGAACGGCGTTCCTCCGAACACACCGCACGTAAGCAACCGGTCTTCGGCCCGGTATCGGACGAATTGTGCGGCTTCACGAAAGGAGAGCGGCCCGAGATCGAGTACCAGCGTCTTTCGCCCATAGAGAGGATTGCGCTCGGAGAGCAATTCTTCCATGTGTGCAATCATCGAACCACACAGCAGCAGCTTGAGGTTTCCGGCACGGGCAGCGCCGGAATCCCAGAACTTCTGAATGACGGACGGCAGCGCGGGATCAGCATCCGCAAGGTACGGGAACTCATCCAAGACGATTGTCAGACCCGGATTCTGCTCCGCCGCGCGTGCAAGGTAGTGCAATACAGCCAGCCAGTCAGCTAGGCCGGTGAGAAGATCATCGGCTCCCAGCCCATGGGCGACTTGCGCCTTGAATGATTCGAGGTTCAGGGACGATGTGACGCGGGTTGCCTGATAAAATACATGGGTGCGATCCTTTATGGCCTCCCGGATCAAGGTAGATTTTCCGATCCGCCGGCGACCATAGACAATCGCCAAAGACGCTTTGGCGGCCTTCAGCTCCTCGCTCAATAAGGCCAGCTCGTTTTGTCGTCCGACGAACAATATAATTCCAAATAGCCTATTTTAGATTAGCCTAATCTAGTTTAGGTAAAATATCTACCGGTCATTTGTGTTGCGAATTGGCAGGAATGCGGCGCAAGAACCAGGAGTTCACGTGGCCGTCGCCGACCAGTTATGCAATGAGTGTCTCGTTCGCTCATTCTCTCCCCTGTTTCTCGTGCGGGGCGCCGTCGACCCTTCTCAGACGTTGGCGCTTCCCGGGGACAGGCGGTCTGCATGGCCAAACCGGGATCGGCAGTGTCGGGTATATTGGTCTTGTACTCCGCAACAGCACAGGGTTCAGCCTGGCGAGGCCGGTTCAAGCAAGAGGAAGCCGATGGCGACATCACTATACGACCTCAGCGTGCCGACCTTCCTGCAGACCGTGAAGGCCGTCGGGGGCTTCCTCGACCGCGCGGCCAGGCACTGCGCCGAGACCCGCGCAGACCCGAACGACTTCGTACACGCCCGGCTGTTCGACGATATGGCGCCCTTCCATTTCCAGATCGAAGCAGCATGGCATCATTCCGTGTGGGGGCTTGAGGCCGTGAAGACCGGCGCGTTCGCCCCGCCCGCACTGGTCGGACCGGTTCCTTTCGCCGACTTGCAGGCCATGATCGGCAACGCGGAAACGGCGCTAGAGGCGTTCACCCCCGACGAGGTCAACAGCTGGGCGGGCAAGGACTTGGACCTTCAAATCGGCCCGCGGAGGCTAGCCTTCACGTCGGAGACTCTCATCCTTTCGTTTTCGCTGCCCAACTTCTATTTCCACGCCGTCACCGCATACGACATCCTGCGCGCGCGGGGTGTGCCGCTCGGAAAGCGCGATTACGAGGGCCGGCTGCGCACTCGGACTGCCTAGAAAAGTATCCGACAGGACGCTTTCGCCGAATCGACAGCTCCTGGCAGAGAGCGGACCGTCCGGGCCGTCGAAGCCGCTCGCGATCAACGTAATCGGCACATTCGTTTGCCGCGATCAATGACGCTTCGTCAACCACCCCAATGTCGGCCAAGCGCCATGAATCGTGAACTCCAACGGCTACTTGCGGGCCGCCTATCTGCACCAACTTGCTGCCACAGCGAACACGACTAAAAAATCGGTCGAAACAAAAAGTCCAACGACCGGCACTTACACATTTTCTTACACATCATCTTCCGGCCGCGCTAAAATACCAGTCGAACCCGGTACTTAGGTCACCCCCATGCGGACTCAAAATCCGCCGCCCTTAAAAGCGTGTCGGTTCGACTCCGACCTCGGGCACCACTTAAATTCCCGTCTTATCTGTCTCGCCGGCGTTTACGCGCGCTGCCGGAATAGACGCATCGGACTTTTGATGCGTTTCAATCTGAGTGCTCTAGCCGAAGCAGTTACACATTCCTTACACATAAAATCCGCTGCGGATGACCTGGAAGTTGGCGCTCGCCAGAGATATCAATCAAGGCTCCAGAGGTCGGTTATCGGATTTGATGACAGCCTCGCGCGCAGTGGCACGGATTTCGATCCCGATCAGTCGCTCGAAGTTGTGCAAATCAATGTTCATCCAAAGGCCGCCCGGAACTTCCATCGTTTGCCCATGCTTGGTGCCGATGATGTTGCGTTCGACGCTGTTTAACCCAAAGATTTTGCCACTGGAGTTGGACAGGCTCTGCGCGCGCGGCGAAGGACGCACGAAAGATTGCACGCATGCGCGGAACGCCGGTCTACGCGTGGAAGAACGGCAGATAGTGGCTGAGATACCATGAGGGGGATTACCGCGGACGCGGGACAGCGGGCGGTTGCGGATTGACTGTATGCGAGCTCACTGTGCACGAGAGCCGCGAGAAAGGGCAGCCGGAGTTTTGACGCAAAACTGGATTGAAACTCTGAAACCAGCAGTTTCAGTATTTGACCACTGACCGTTAACGACCCGAAGGGCCCGATTGAAGCGGACCTAATCGACGCCGTCTGCGACCCGACGCGCGCCAGCCGGCGCGCGATCCGGCTGTGGCATCCTTGCGTCGATGGTTACATTTCGAACCCGCGGGCGACGGTGGTGGCTCGCAGCGATCGCCACGGCGCTGGTCGTAAGCCTGGCCGCGGTGTTGCTGAGATCCATGCTCGAGCACGCGGTGCGTGCGCGGATCGAGTCCGCGACCGTGCGCCATGGCGTGGTTGCCCGAATCGGGCTGGTACACGTCGGCGTCTGGCCGTTGCTGC
>Ga0137416_10000917_pt1 | contig 14490 bp, 18 predicted proteins | sample CZODoug3_1_1_16f_FD_108282 | JGI IMG/M metagenome (GOLD analysis project Ga0137416, IMG submission 108282) | Vadose zone soil fungal communities from Angelo Coast Range Reserve, California, USA - CZODoug3_1_1_16fungal (Illumina Assembly) | ecosystem: Environmental > Terrestrial > Soil > Vadose...
AACACCCCGGGCTCGAAGAAGGCGCGATAGACGATCAATTGACGGCGGCCCTCGAACAAATCGACGAGGCTTACCTTGCCTTTGGGTCCGTCGAACTCGTACCTCTTGCCCACAGCCAGCCAAGGCATCCGCCGACGCTCGGCGGCCAGCGCATCACGGGAGCGGGTCAAGGCCTTCTCCTTCACGAGGAGCGGCTGCCGCGCAGCCTCCCACTCCTGCTCCGACACGATCGGGGGTGTCTTCATCGCGATATGCCCTTTCGGGTGCTCCTTGTCTCTCTCTTTGCTTGTTGCCATATCATTTCTCCTTTGTTTTCTGAAACAGACCGAGACCACTCGCTCTGAAAAATTTTCTGAACTTGCCGATGCACACCGCCAGAATTCCTCCCGAGGATGTGGCGGCGGCGACCATCACTGCTGTGCTTGAGATGCATGCCGGGCACATATGTCCCTCCTCTGAACTTCTATTCGTTCGATGCTCATTTTGGTTCTCCTTTCTGCTTCCTGTTGCGCATCGCTCGCCGTGCGAGGGTATGTCTCATGAGAGAGATGTTGCGTTTACCCTGTATCGGCTTCCCGAAGCCGCACGTCAGCGCTCACGTCCTTGCGGTATCGCTTTGCCCAGCGGCACATGCCGCCGAGTGGAGCGATGATTGTCCTTCCCAGTTGTGTCAACGAATACTCGACAGCAACGGCCTTCGATTGCGTCACTTGCCTGGCGATTAAACCCGCGGATTCCAGATTGCGAAGAGTTCTAGTGAGCATTCGTTGTGAAATGCTTCCCAGTTGGCGGCGCAACTGTCCGTGTCGATAGGACCTCTCTTTAAGAGAAAACAGAATCTTGGGTGTCCACCTGCCGATAAAGATGGACGAGGCCATTCTTGATCCTTGCGTCGTATTCATGCCGCTCTTCTTTCTGCGAAAACGTTTCTGCAAATTAGCTCTTCGAATTTGCCCCTCACGCCTTTGTTTCGCAGTCGGCACCGTCCCAGCTTGCCAACTCTTGCGTTCAAGGCGCAATTAGGAACATATGTGTGCCTACTGGAACCGCTGGCACCACTTCATCACTTGCCGTACTCGTCGTGTCGGCGCCACCAGAGGCCGGTCTCGTTACGCCCCTTCGGGGCGCGGTCGAGCCATGGGTACATGCCCCAGAGACCGTCGAGCCCTCGCGCATAGGTGGAATAGGCGTGGTAGACGACGCCGTCTTCGAGCGCGAATGCGCTCATGCCCGGCCTCTCGCGAATGTACGTCGCCGCGTCCGTTCCGCACATGGCCGCGAACGTCGCAGCGCCATCGGGCGTTGAGCCCGAGATCTCGGCCCCTTCCCGTCCGCGTGTCCGCAGTGGCGCCTCGCACCGGTAGTTGTATTCGATGCCGCCTTCGCGCTGTTGCTCCTCCGTGTAGGAAGCACAGAAGTCGAAATTGAAGTCACCGCCGACAGAGGACGCCCAAGGGAACGTCCAGCCCATCCGACGCTTGTACGCCTGCAATTGCGCAATCGGGGCGCGCGAGACGGCCCAGAGCAACACGTCATGATTGGCCAGGTGCGTTGTGATGCCGTTGAAGCCGTCTGCGATCGACGAGCAGGAGGGACAGCCAGCGGAGAAGTCAGGCCCGAACATAAAGTGATAGATGAGAAGCTGCGATCGCCCTTGAAAGAGGTCTGCCAGCGAGGCGTTGCCCTTATCGGTCTCGAAGCGATACCCCTTGTTCACGGGTACCCATGACAGTTCCTGCCGCTTGAGCGCTAGCTCGTCGCTGCGCCGGGTGAGTTCCTTCTCCGCCTTGAGCAGCTCGAGCCGCGCCTTCAGCCACTGTTCGCGTGTTCCAGTCTTATGTGTCGTCATCATTCTTTCTCCTTTTATTGTTTGGCCTTCATTGTTCGTTTGCCTAAGCTGTCGTTGCTGCTGACTACATTTCGGACGTCACGCGGCACTGGCCGGGCTTCCCGGCACGAAAGCTGAGAATTGTCGCTCCAGCGCCTTAAGCGCGCCCGTGCGCCAGCCTTCGGCAATCGACAGGGATGCAGGGTCAGGGAAAATTTCCTCTTCGCCATTTTCCAAGCCATTGAAGATGCCGCTCGCGGCGGACTCGGGCGAAGCCTTAGGTATCTCGAAGCCGCGGTTCATGTCTGTGTCGACCGGGCCAAGCACCACAGCGTGAACACTTACGCCTTGGCCGGCTAACAGCGCTCTGAGGGACTGCGTCATGTTGAACGCGGCCGACTTGGAAATGGAGTAGGAAGGTATGACCGGCAAGGCCGCGAGCCCTACCATGGACAGGTTATTGACGATGGCTCCCTGCGAACGCTTGAGCGCCGGCAAGAACGCATGCGTTACTCTGAGCAACCCCAGGAAATTGACTGCCAGATGCTTTTCGATTACTTCGAAATTGCTCAGATCGTCGTAAATCGCGATGCCGGCATTGTTAATGAGGACATCGAGCGTACCGATCTTCTCGACTGCCTGCTGGATCTGCGAAGTGTTGGTCACGTCCAAGGTCACGGGAGTCACGCGTTCGTCGGTGACTTGCAGTGCGCTGCGAGTACCTGCGTAGACCTTCTTTGCCCCGCGTCGAAGCGCCTCAGCAACAAGCGCCCGCCCGATACCGCGGTTCGCGCCGGTGATTAAGATTGTCTTGTTCTCGATGTTCATACGATTCTCCTTTGTCCGATCTCTTTGTTCGTTCCGCTCTTGATGGCCCGTTTCGTTCGTGGCCATGCGCTATATTTAGCGCGGGGTGTCGAAGGGGTGGGAGTAACAAGTGTGGCGGGATTTCGATGGACTCGCTGATCACGGCATCAGCCCGTGCGCTCGCGGCCGGTGATCCTCTGGGCGCATTGAAACGAGTGGCGCTGCGGAACGACGCGCCTGCCCTAGCGCTGCGCGGGATCGCGATGGCACAACTCGGCGATTTCCCGCGGGCGAAAGAACTCTTGCGACGTGCCGCGCGCGCATTCACTGCGAAAGAAGCCGTGGCGCGCGCGAGATGCGTGGTGGCCGAGGCCGAGGTTGCCCTCGCGTCGCGCGATTTGAATTGGCCCGCCAAAACGCTCGATGCGGCGCGAGCGACGCTGGAACAGCACGGCGACCGTTTGAACGCCGCATTCGCGCGCTATCTCGCGGTGCGCCGTCTGCTCCTGATCGGCCGTCTCGACGACGTCGAGCGTATGCTCGCGAATCTCGACCCCGCACCATTTCCCCCTGCATTGAGAACAGCTCACGAACTCGTCATTGCAGGAATTGCGATGCGCCGTCTCCGGACCAAAGAGGCGCGGGCCGCACTAGCGCGCGCCGAGCAGGCCTCACGTCAAGCACATATCCCGGCGCTGACAGCAGAAGTCGAAAGCGCATGCCGCATCCTGAATACCCCGGCGGCGCGCCGGATTGCGCGTGGCGAGGAGCGCCTCCTCCTGCTCGAAGAAGTCGAAGGGCTGTTCTCATCGAAAGTGCTCGTCATCGACGCCTGTCGCAATGTCGTGCGCAACGCAGACACGCTCGTTTCCCTGACAACGCGTCCGGTGCTGTTCGCGCTCGCACGCGCGCTCGCAGAAGCGTGGCCCGCAGATGTGCCGAGAGACCTTCTGCTGGCCCGCGCTTTCGGAGCGAGGTTCGTCGATGAATCCCACCGCGCCCGCCTGCGGGTCGAGATCGGGCGTCTCCGCAGGATGCTTCGCCCGCTCGCCGCGATCACAGCGACAGAGCGCGGCTTCGCGCTAAAGCCTCACAGCCGGAGCGAGGTCGTCGTGCTAGCACGCCCCGTCGAAGAAGAACATGGTGCAGTCCTCGCCTTCCTCGCCGACGGCGAGTCGTGGTCCAGTTCGGCCCTGGCCCTTGCCCTCGGTGCCAGCCAGCGCACCGTACAGCGTGCACTCGACGAACTTGCCGCCGCCGACAAGGTTCAGTCCTTCGGCCAAGCGCGGGCCCGCCGATGGATCACCCCACCCGTCCCCGGTTTCACGACAATCTTGTTACTCCCCGCTCCACTGCCGGGCGACTAGGATGGACGCATGAACAAATCAACCGCCGAAATCGTCCGTGAGTACGGTCCCTTCCCGGGTGCCGAGCGAGTCAATGGCGTCACCTACGATGGTCAGAACGTCTGGTTCGCTTCCGGAGACAAGCTGAACTCCTTCGATCCCTCGACCGGCAAGATGCAGCGCGCGATCGAAGTCGCGGCGCATGCAGGAACAGCCTTCGACGGAAAGCATATTTATCAGATCGCCGAAGATCGCATCCACAAGATCGATCCCAATACTGGCCGCGTGCTCGCCGCGATCCCGGCGCCCGGCGGCGGCGGCGACTCCGGGCTCGCCTGGGCCGAAGGCACGCTCTGGGTCGGCCAATATCGCAACCGCAAGATCCATCAAATCAATCCTGACACCGGCGCGATTCTTCGCACCATCGAGTCCAACCGTTTCGTCACCGGGGTCACCTGGGTCGAAGGAGAGTTATGGCACGCCACATGGGAAGGCGACGAGAGTGATTTGAGGCGAATCGATCCTCAAACGGGCGAGGTTCTTGAGAGCCTCGAGATGCCGCCCGGCGTCAACGTTTCAGGGCTCGAGTCGGATGGCGGAGATCAGTTTTTCTGCGGCGGAGGAAAGAGCGGGAAAGTCAGGGCGGTCCGGCGACCCCGGCGCGGCGCCACGAGGGGCAATGACCCTAACGTCCCAATCGGCTCGAGGAGCAAGTAGTCGGAGGGGCACTCCCGACGACTCGTTCCTCGGCAACCTGATCTCTTCCCGAGCGTGTCGTCGGCCACTCGGAACCAGTCGCTCTCAATTTCCAGATTGCCCGTGACTCGGGCGGAATCAGTCTTCGACTTCGCGGGGCCCTAGTCCTGGCAGTTCGACGGTCTGTCGCCAGTGGCGTTTTAGATGGGGCGGTGGCCAGATTCCGGCGGTTGGCATGTTGGTCAAGTGTGATACAACTGGCTCGCTGGCGAGAGTCCAGGCTTGGCGCCATGGGTTATTCCGCCTTGTCAAGGGTATCCTTCGGTCGAGACGCCGAGCTCTCAGTCGAGCTTCTTCAATCCTCTGCAACTTTTGTCGTTTAGCGCTTGTGAACAACAGCGGCGGTGGGGCAACAAATGGAATACCTGATTGGCTTGATGCTGTCTTTGGTTGTGGCGGGCTCCGCCACCATAGCCGGGTTTGACCGAGACCGTGCCTTTTATCCGACCGTACTCATCGTAATCGCCTCATATTATGTGCTGTTTGCTGTAATGGGAGCTTCTGGGCGGACACTCCTAATGGAAATCGTGGCAGCCAGCGGATTTTTGCTATTTGCCGTACTCGGCTTCAGTAGAAATCTTTGGCTAGTTGTCGCGGCCATTGTCGGGCACGGAATTTTTGACTTCGTCCATCACTTGTTGATTGAAAACCCGGGGGTACCGCGTTGGTGGCCTGGTTTCTGTTTGGCATTTGATGTGATTTTTGGCGGGTCGTTGGCCATGCACCTGATGAGGCGCTCCAAATTTTGGCGCGACCCGGACGCACAGGGTAAGCGCCGGTTAGCAAACCCCAACGGGAACACTTGTGCAGGCGATTCTGCACACCCAATACGGACCTCCCGATCTTCCCGCTAGCCACTCGGGTGCCATCCAAATGTTGGATGAATCTTTCCAATCACATGCAGGTATTTCGCCCTTTGATCCGAAATTTGCTCAAACGTTGGGAGGTAGCGCTACGTCTAACCCCCCGACGGAATTTCTGAAAGCGGATCAAAACAAGGAGCAATCTAGAATGAAACGGTCTTCGCTTGCGCTAGTTGCGGTCACTCTGCTTGCTGCCGTCGGAATGAGTCTTCACGGTCTGGCCCAAACGCAGAATCAAGCTCCGAGTCCGGCCCGCTCTCGATCCGATGAGATGTTGGACAGGTGGAACGACATTGGGAACAAGCTGGTCGCGATGGCGAAGGATTTTCCCGAAGACAAATACGACTTCAAGGTGCAGAAGGACCAGCGCACCTTCGTCCAGAATCTTCTCCACGCCGCCGCGCTGGATTTCGTTCTGATACGCAGGGTTTCCGGATCAAACGTCGGGCCTGACTTCGGCGAGGGCGACAATCCTTCGCGCGACGTTTTCAAGACCAAGGCCGACGTGCTGAAGTTCGTGCAGGAGGCCGTCGCGGACGGAGCGCAAGTGATTCAACAACAGGGCGACGCGGGGCTGGACAATACATCAAGATTTTTGGGGAACCGGCTGGCCCACAACTCCTCCATCTGGACGTTCGCCATCGAGCACAGCGGCGAGCACTATGGCCAGCTTGTGGTCTACTATCGTGCGAACAACCTGGTGCCACCGGACTCGCGGCGCTAATGCGGTAATAAGGTCCTCGAAAGTTCAAGACTGCAATTCCTGACTCCCGTATTCTCGGCAATCTGGAATCCAGGAGGAAAACTGATGCCTAAGAGCATTCTCCCCCACATTGGGCGGCGAGGCTGGCCTAGCCCTCTGGCACTAGACCAGCTTAATTTGATCCTCGGTGCTCATTTGCCACAGAATTATGGATGCCTGCCAAAGCCGCCTGCGGTCTCCGTGGGCGGACTAGCGCCTTGGCAGAAGCGCCGTACAACGGAATTGCTTTACGAGAATATGGCCGGGCGAATACGGCTCTCTCAGCTGGCAAGGGAGTGTGGTCTTTCGGTCAGCCACTTCGCCAGGTCGTTCAAAGTTGGCTTGGGTGTATCGACTCACAAACGGCTGGTGCAGCGACGGGTTGAACGTTCTAAGGATCTTTTGGTACAAACGCACGCGCCACTCGTCGATATTGCCGTTCGAACAGGTTTCACGGATCAAGCGTTCTTCAGAAAAGGAGTTGGCTATGAATCTCGAAAAAGAGCATTTCATCGCCAGGGCCCACACCGCCCCTGCCAGAGTCGACTCCCGCGGCGACTGGCGCAGGTCTCTTGCGATCTCAGTGGCCGTCGCTGCCTTCGGCCTCCTGCTGGCCGCTCCGAACTACAGCCAGACTGTTCGAGCCGCTCATGGCCAGGCCTTTGTTAGCCGGCTTCCCGCCAAACAGAGCGCAGCAGTCGAAGACGATTCAATCCGCCCCTTCCACATCAACGTTCCGGAACAGCAACTCGTTGACCTCCGCCGACGCTTGGCCGGGACACGGTGGCCCGACCAGGAGACCGTCACTGATCGATCGCAGGGCGTTCAGTTGGCAACGATGAAGGACCTCGTGCGCTACTGGCAGACGGACTGCCATTGGCGCAAAGCAGAGGCGAAGCTGAATGCCTTGCCGGAATTTGTGACTACGATCGATGGAGTCGACATTCAGTTCGTGCATGTCCGTTCTCGTTATCCGAACGCCATGCCACTCATGATGACCCACGGCTCGCCCGGCTCAATCTTCGAACTCCTGAAGGTCATTGGTCCGCTCACCGATCCCCCGGCTTATGGAGGACGCGCGGAGGACGCCTTCGATCTCGTTCTGCCTTCGATGCCTGGATATGGCTTCTCCGGCAAGCCGCGGGTCACTGGTTGGACTCCCGATCACATCGCACGCGCCTGGGCCGAGTTGATGAGGCGTCTGGGATACAAGCGCTATGTATCACAAGGCGGCGATTGGGGCGCGGTTGTTTCAGACGCGATGGCGCGTCAGGCGCCGCCGGGACTGCTGGGTATCCACGTCAATATGCCTGCGACCGTGCCACCAGATGTCGCGAAGGTTCTCGCCTGTGGCGGTCCGGCGCCGTCCGGGCTGTCCCCCGAGGAAGAGGCCGCGTTCGATCAAATGGATGCCCTCTACAAGATGGGTTCCGGCGATGCCTTGATGATGGTGACGCGCCCGCAAACGCTGGGCTACAGCCTGGCGGATTCGCCCGTAGGACTGGCTGCGTGGTTCTATGACAAGTTTGCCGATTGGACGTATACCGGCGGGCATCCCGAACGAGAACTCACACGCGATGAGATGCTCGACGACATCACGCTCTACTGGCTCACAAACACTGGGACCTCTTCGGCGCGGCTCTACTGGGAGAATAACGCGAACAACTTCAATGCCGTTGACATCTCCATACCTGCTGCCATAACCGTTTTTCCGGGCGAAATCTATCGTGCGCCGCGAAGCTGGGCCGAGCGCAGTTATCACAACCTCATTTACTTCCACGATGTAGCAAAAGGCGGTCATTTCGCCGCGTGGGAACAACCGCAACTGTTCGCTGAAGAGATTCGAGCGGCATTCAGATCACTGCGTTAGTTGCAGAGGAGGACGGCGCGTACCACGCGCGCCGTCTTCCCACGCCAAACGTGGCCGCATCGATTTCCATCGAGGAGAGAGATAGATGAATGCAAATTCGAAAGCGCAACTAATAGCCCGCGAAAGCCCTGGACGAGCCAGCGCCGAGCAGCGGTTGAAAGAACTTGGCATCAAGCTCCCGGCGCCGCCTCAGCCGTTCGGTACCTATGTAGAAGCCGTGCAGACGGGCAATCTGCTTTTTCTGACCGGGATGCTTCCCACGGAGGGCGGTGGGCCGAAATTCACTGGGCGCGTCGGCGCGGAGCTCGATGTGGAAACGGGGTGCGAGGCGGCTCACCTCGCGGCGCTCAACGTCCTCGCTGTCGCTCGGGAGCATCTGGGATCGCTCGACAAAGTTACGCGGATCGTCCGGCTCGGGGTGTCGGTAGCCACTTCGGGAGATGTTCGCGATCAGCCGAAAGTGGCTGACGCCGCTTCGGAGTTGTTGCAAGACGTTTTCGGAAAAGATAAGAACCCTTGCCGTCTGGTGTACGGTGTCGCAAGCCTTCCGCTCGGCGCCCCGGTCGAACTGGAAGTCATTTTCGAGGTGGCAGGGTAGACGCGACGAGCCAACGTTCGGTCGCCTCGCGTGTGGTAGTAAATGCTTTTCGACAGTGGACTGAAAACTTCATAGGAGGATTTATGGCAACCACAGAAATCGCAGTGCTAACGATGAAGGTGGCGCAAGTCTCCAGTCCCGGAGCAGATTTCGAGATCATCGAGCGTGAGATTCCTGAGCCTGGTGCAGGGCAGGCACGGATCAAGGTGCAGGCCTGTGGCGTTTGCCACAGTGACGTGCTCACGAAAGAAGGCTCGTGGCCCGGAATTCAGTATCCCCGAGTTCGGACATGAAGTGGCGGGCATCATCGATGAACTGGGCGCCGGTGTTTCCGAGTGGAAGAAGGGACAGCGTGTCGGAGTTGGCTGGCACGGCGGCCGGGACGGCACCTGTCGCGAATGCCGGCGCGGCGATTTTCGCAATTGCCGGAGCCTGAAAATTCCGGGCATCAGCTATGACGGCGGATACCAGGAGTACATGGTGGCACCCGTGGAGGCACTCGTGGCGATACCGGACAGTCTAAGCGACGCCGATGCAGCACCACTGCTCTGCGCCGGAATTACCACCTACAACTCTCTGCGGCACAGCGGTGCGCTCCCCGGCGACCTGGTCGCGGTGCAGGGTATCGGCGGTCTGGGTCACCTTGGAATTCAATTCGGGCAGAAGTTTGGTTATAAGGTCGCGGCTATCGGGCGTGGGCCTGAAAACGCTGCGCTTGCAAAGAAACTGGGAGCGACCGTGTACATCGACAGCCCATCGACAAAACGCGGCAGAGGCATTGCAAAAACTGGGCGGGGCACGGGGAATTCTAGCGACAGCCCCGAGCTCGAAAGCGATGTCTGAGTTGCTCAACGGTCTGGGGCCAAACGGCAAGCTCATCGTGGTGGGTGCGACATTCGATCCGATTGAGGTCACAGCGATACAGCTCATCAGTGGAAGTCGAACTATTCAGGGCTGGTCCACAGGAACACCGGCAGACTCCGAGGACACACTGCGCTTCGCCGAACTTACCGGCGTGCGTCCTATGATTGAAACCTATCCGCTCGAAAAGGCGGACGAGGCCTACGCGCGAATGATGAGTGGCAAGGCCCAGTTTCGCGTGGTTCTGACGATGTGACCTTGGCAACAACGAGAAATACTGCGAGCACTGGTTCGACGAGCTCGCATCAGCGGAGCCAAGCCATGCGTCTTTTCACATTGCCCCGTTGGGCCCAGTGCTTGCAGGTTGCCTGCGTCGTCGTGATGGCGATTTCTGTAATGCTTGCGTCATTTCAATTGCTGCCACAAGCCCACGGAAAGGAACGCTCCATGCAGTATCCGACTTTTTATCGGACGATACAGATAGAGGGCCTCTCCATCTTCTACAGAGAGGCCGGCCCGAAAGACGCGCCGAAGATTCTCCTTCTGCACGGACTTCCGTCTTCGTCGCGAATGTTCGAGCCGCTCTTCGCCCGGCTTTCCGATCGCTATCACCTTGTCGCGCCCGATTACCCAGGCTTCGGACACAGCGACTGGCCGGACCCGAAGAAATTCGCGTATACGTTCGATCACTATGCCGACATCATGAATCACTTCACCGAAGCGCTCGGACTCTCGCGCTACACCCTTTACATGCAGGACTACGGCGGCCCAGTGGGTTTTCGCATGGCCTTGGCCCATCCGGACCGGATCGAGGCTCTCATCGTTCAAGACGCGGTCGCACACAACGAAGGCCTGGGCGTGAATTGGAAGACGCGGCGGGCCTTTTGGGCCGATCGCGCTGCCAACGAAAGCACGCTCCGCACCAACCTGCTTTCGCTAGCTACGACGCGGACGCGCCATGTCGGGAACGATCCGAACGTGGATCGCTACGATCCTGATCTGTGGACCGACGAGTTCGCCTTTCTCAACCAGCCCGGCCAGGTCGAGATTCAAAGCGACCTGTTCTACGACTATCGAACCAATGTGGACTCCTACCCGAAATGGCAAGCATGGATGCGCGAGAAACAGCCGCGGCTGCTGGTGATCTGGGGCAAGTATGATCTCTCGTTCGAACTCTCGGAGCCGGAGGCCTATCGCCGGGATGTGCCGAACGCTCAGATTCACGTTCTCGACGCCGGCCATTTCGGGTTGGACACGGCTGCCGATGAGATCGCCGCATTGGTCCAAGGTTTTGTCGCTTCTTCACGTTGAGGGTTCTTGGCGCGGCACGTTGGCTCAGGCCGCTCTGCGAACGCCCAACAAAGGGCATGTATGTCAGGCAAGAAAGCAGCAATCGTCACGGGAGCATCCCAGGGTATTGGTGTGGGTTTGGTGGAGGCCTTCTGAACGAGGGGTATAACGTTGTCGCAACGTCTCGTCATGTCAGTCAATCGTTGACTGGCTCACCCAGCCTGGTTCTCGTCGATGGCGATATCGGGAAGCAGGAGACCGCTGCCCAGGCTGTCGAAGCCGCAATCAATTACTTCGGAACCATCGATGTTCTGGTAAATAACGCCGGAATCTTCCGCACCAAGCCTTTCACCGACTTTACTACCGACGACTTCAATGCCCTGGTCTCGACCAACCTGCTGGGATTCATTTACATCACTCAGCTCACGGTGAGACAGATGCTGAAACAGAAATCGGGGAACGTTGTGAGCATTTCGGCGGCACTTGTAGATCAGCCAGTTGAGGGGATAAATGCCTCGGTTTCGATGATTACGAAGGGGGGCCTGAATGCGGTGATTCGGAGTCTCGCCATCGAGTATGCAAAAGAAGGTATCCGCTTCAACGCCGTCGCGCCCGGCGTCGTGGATACACCCTTGCATAAGGATGATCCCAAAAACTCTCTTAAGACATTCCAGCCAATGGGGAAAATCGTGGAGGTAAAAGACGTTGTCGACGCTGTTCTCTACCTGGCACAGGCAGGTCAAGTCACCGGAGAGATACTCCACGTCGATGGTGGCGCCCATGCTGGCCGCTGGTAGACGCCACTGGCGGCTTAGGCCTGGCTGAAGGCGAGCCGAAATATGACGATCTGGAAAAGCGGCTTGCCGAAGGCCCGGTCATCACCGTGCCAACCATTACCCTTGAAGGTGACGCCAATGGTGCACCACACCCGGAGGCCAGTTCCTATGCCAAGAAATTCTCGGGCGAATACGCGCACCGGATCATCAAGGGCGGCGTCGGGCACAATCTGCCTCAGGAAGCCCCGCAGGACTTTGCCAAGGCTGTCGTAGAAGTCGACGGTTATTGATCGGCAGATGCTGTCCAGGAAATCATGGTCCATTAACAGTCCACGAATTATTTCCCAGTCTTGCTAGAACGTTTCTGCAGCGCCATCCTTGTCGCGTGGTTTCAATTAGTTACGGTCGAAATTATCGCTGTCACCTCCTTCTCGGGGAACTTTCGGAAATTGTGGGGACAGACGGCAGCGTCAAGGCACGGAAGGGAATTACCAGTAGCGAGCGGTTACAAAGCGGGGGGCGTCAGTTGAGCTGGTTAGAACGCCTGCCTGTCACGCAGGTGCTGGCGCATTTTGCATGCACAATGGCGTGTTTTGCATATCGGAATGCTCGGCCGAGCGCCTAGATTAGGTGCATGTACAACGCGAAAGCTTATTCCGCCGCCAGCGCGACATCGCCGCTAGCCTCCACCACGATCACACGGCACGACCCAACTGAATACGACGTACAGATCAAAATCCTTTTCTGCGGCCTCTGTCACTCCGATCTCCACCAAGTCCGCAACGAGTGGAGCGGTTTCATGCCCACCGTCTACCCCTGCGTACCCGGTCACGAGATCGTCGGCCGCGTCACCAAGGTCGGTTCCGCTGTCTCCAGTTCAAACCCGGCGACCTCGCCGCGTGGGCTGCATGGTCGATTCCGACCGCACCTGCCCCGAGTGCCAGGCGGGCCTCGAACAGTTCTGCTCGAATCCGACCTACACGTACAATTTTCCCGACAAGCATCTGGGTGGTGTCACCTACGGCGGCTACTCTGACAGCATCGTGGTCGACGAGAGGTTTGTGCTGCGCGTCCCCTCGAACCTTGACCACGCCGGAGCTGCTCCTTTGCTCTGCGCCGGAATCACAACTTACTCGCCCGTGCGCCACTGGGGTGTCACCAAGGGCAAGAAAGTTGGCGTGGCCGGTCTCGGCGGACTGGGTCACATGGGCGTGAAATTTGCCCATGCGCTCGGAACCCAGGTTGTCGTCTTCACGACTTCCCCCAAAAAGAAGCAAGACGCACTCCGCCTCGGAGCAGACGAAGTCGTCATCTCGCGGAACGCGGACGAGATGCAAAAGCACGCTGGCAGCTTCGACTTCATTCTCGACGCTGTCTCCGCCGATCACGAGATAAGCGCTTACATCCATCTGCCGCGCCGTGATGGCAACATCACCCTCGTCGGCGCGCCGGAGAAGCCTCTCGCGGTTTCGGCATTCGGCCTGATCATGGGCCGCCGCAGCCTCTCCGGCTCGCCTATTGGCGGTATGGCCGAAACCCAGGAGATGCTTGCTTTCTGCGGGCAGCGCAACATCACCACCGACGTCGAAGTCATCCCGATCCAGAAGGTCAACGAAGCTTACGAGAGACTGCTCAAATCAGATGTGAAGTATCGCTTCTCAATCGACATGGCTTCTCTCACAAGTGAGTGAACGCATGAATAAGCACTTTCGCGTCTCTGGCAGCACCTTTCTCAAGCTGGAAGAACTGGGAGTCCGTGCCTCTGCAGTGCTGCGCAGAGCCGGACTTCCCGAGGGATTTATTGATCAACCTCGCGTGCTCCTCAACACGGAGAAACTCTTTGCCCTTTGGCGTGCCATTGGCGAAGTCAGCGCCAACCCCGCGATTGGTCTCCTACTCGGCACAGAAAGCAGGACCGAACGGTTTCATCCCATTGGTCTCGCCGCTCTCTCATCAGAGAACTTCGGCTCAGCCATAGACCAAATGGCTCGCTACAAACAGCTCACCTGCCCGGAACAGATCCTGCGGGAAAAAGACGACGAAGAGTGGAGCATCCAGTTCCGCTGGCTCCTGGCAGATGAAGTCGAGCCTCCGGTGCTGAACGAATGCTGCTTCGCTTGGACCCTCTCGATCGCTCGCCACGGCACGGGTACGCGCCTCTCGCCCCTCCGCGTAGAGTTTGTACAAACACGGCCGCACGTCAAAACCATTGAGTGCCACTTTGGCTGCCCCGTGGTCTGCGGAGCCCTTCGCAATGCGATTGTGTTTCGCGCCTCCGATGCTCAGCGCCCGTTTGTTGCGCGAAATGCTGAGCTGCTGGAGATGCTCGCGCCCCAGTTCGAGGAAGAGTTGAAGCAGGAAAGCGGCGACGAGCACTTCGCCGAGCGAGTCCGCGTGCTGGTACAGCAAAAACTCACTGGCAGGCGTCCGACCATCGAGGACATCGCCGATGCGCTACATATCAGTTCCCGTACTCTGCAGCGGCGTTTACAAGACGAAGGGTCCAGCTTCCAGCGCGTGTTAGAAGAAGCTCGTCACCAGCTTGCTCGTCACTATCTTAACAACTCCGTCCTCGAGTTGAATGAAGCTGCCTACCTTCTCGGATACGAGGACGGAAACTCCTTCGTTCCCGCTTTTCGCGCTTGGGAAGGAGTCCCACCCGCCCGCTGGCGCGAGAAGCAGCGTGCAAGAGCAGCATCGTAACTGGGGCCCAATTTGTAAGGAGAAAGGAGAAGTAATGAAAAAACGCAGAC
>Ga0137416_10000919_pt1 | contig 14484 bp, 11 predicted proteins | sample CZODoug3_1_1_16f_FD_108282 | JGI IMG/M metagenome (GOLD analysis project Ga0137416, IMG submission 108282) | Vadose zone soil fungal communities from Angelo Coast Range Reserve, California, USA - CZODoug3_1_1_16fungal (Illumina Assembly) | ecosystem: Environmental > Terrestrial > Soil > Vadose...
CGAACAGCATCACGCCAAGGAAGCCTGCTTCGAGGAAAAACGCGGTCAGCACCTCATAGGCCATCAGCGGGCCGATCACCGGGCCTGTCTTATCGGAGAAGACCGACCAGTTGGTGCCGAACTGGTAGGACATCACGATGCCCGACACCACGCCCATGCCGAACGCGACGGCGAAGATCTTCAGCCAGTAATTGAACAGGTTGATGAAGACCTCGCGCCCGGTCCATAGCCAGAGCGCCTCGAGCACCGCCAGATAGCTCGCCAGCCCGATCGAGAAGGCGGGGAACACGATGTGGAACGACATCGTGAAGGCAAACTGCGCCCGGGCCAAAACTATCGCATCCCAGCCTTCGAACATCGCGCACCATCCGTCACTGTTAGGTCGACGGTTTATCATGCGCATTGCGGCGATGAAATCGTTGCGCCATCGCAACGATGCACGGCGGAATCGTCAGCGGAACCGGGCGCCGTCACGTCCGTGTGAGCCTTCTCTAGCCAAATCTCACCAAGACACGCCCCAAACGCAGAGCGACCCGGCTGGGGGGCATCCCGGCCGGGTCGTTGGAGGTTACTTGGGGAGGTTAGAAACTTGGTGGTCTGGAAACTGGTTCAGCGAGCGTCGCTGGTGTTCGGCGTTGCGTTGTTGATCTCAGCTATAGGGCTCGCGGTTTTCCGGGTGATGTCGTGGATTGTTTCAATTGTTTCGTCGCCGCTCATTTTTGGCTTAGAGGGCAATCCCCTTTGTGCACCGTATTTTTAATCAAGCCATTGAATTCATTATATTTTACGCAGCGATGCTGTCCACGCCGGCGCCTCTGAGCAAATCGGCTAATTGCTTGCGGGCATAGAACATCCGGGTCTTCACCGTGCTCTGGGGAATACCGATGATCTCGCCGGCCTCTTCCACCGACTTCTCATGGTAGTAGACGAGGTTGATGATCTCGCGGTGGGCCGGCGACAGTTTTGCGACGCAGGCGCGCAGGATGGCGCTGGTATTGGCGCGATCGAGCGAGGCTTCCGGCGTGTCGGCATCGTCGGCGATTTCGAGCACGTCCTCCTGCTCGATGTCCTCGTGTTTGCGCTGGCGCAGCGCGGTCAGCGCCTTGAAGCGGGCGATCGACAACAGCCAGGTGGAAACCTGGGAGCGGCCCTCGAACTGGCTGGCGGTACGCCACACGTCCAGGAACACCTGGCTCACCAGATCCTCGGCCATGGTGGTGTCGCGCACCATGCGCAGCACGAAGCGGTAAACCCGGACATTGTGACGCGAATAAAGCACATGCATCGCGGTACGGCCGCCCTTGGCAATATTCTCGAGCAGCATCTCATCGGATGTCGCGCGGGCCGCCGCGATGTTCTTGCGGGCTGCAGCGTTGATGGCGATGACGTTCGGCATGACAAGCTCCCAGTTCGCCGTTTGGCGGCGTTTCGTTGGGAGGATTGTTAGTTAATCACCGTTTCGGGACGTCTGCGCGAATAGCGGAAAATGGTTTCATGACCAGGAGAATTGTTTCGTCGCAAGGCTTGCGACGAAACATTCGGGGGCGAAAAGCAAGTAATTTCAATATGTGGAAAATTGGAGGGAAGGGAACCCCAGCGCTTGGAACGATTCCGCTGCAAATGCGCCGTCGTGCCCGGCCCAAAGCACAAAACCATCGTAGTCCCGGCGAAAGCGGGGGCGACAGTGGAGTGTTGGCTACGCCTTGTCGCCGGCCGGCGAGAACAGATAGCCGCCGCCGCGGATGGTGCGGATCACCGCGGGCTTGGTCGGATCGATCTCGATCTTGCGGCGGATCCGCATGATGCGCAGATCGACCGCGCGGTCGAAGGCCTCCGCGTCGCGCGCATTGGCCAATTCCAACAGCCGCTCGCGCGACAGCACCCGCTTCGGGTTGGCCGCGAACACTTTTAGCAGGCCGAATTCGGACGCGGTCAGCGGGTGCTCGTTGCCTTCGTCGTCGCGCAGCGCCTGGGCTTCGAGGTCGAGCCATTTGGTGCCGAACCGCACCAATTGATCCTTCTCGGCCTTTGAGCCCGAAGCTTCCGGCGCGGTCACTGTCTTGGCCGGCGTGCTCCGCCGCAGCACCGAGCGGATGCGCGCCATCAATTCGCGGAGCTCGCAGGGCTTCGCGATGTAATCGTCGGCGCCGAGCTCCAGCCCGACCACGCGGTCGATCGGGCTCGCGGTCGCCGTCAGCATGATGACGGGGACGTTGATGCGGCTCTTGAGGTCGCGGATGATCGACAGCCCGTCTTCCTCGGGCATGTTGAGATCGAGCACGACGAGATCGGGCACATTGGTTTCGATGACGCTGCGCAGGCTTTTGCCGCCGTCGCACAGCGTGACGCCAAAGCCATGCATCTTGAGGTAATCGCCGACCATCTCGCGGGCCGGTGCCTCGTCGTCGACGATGATGATATGCGGGCTCTGGGTCATGACGTCTCTGTCGCCGGCAATGTAACGGTAAAGGTCGCCCCCTGTCCGGGCCCGGCGCTGTTTGCGGTCACATGGCCGCCATGCATGTCGATGATGCGTTTGACGATCGAAAGTCCAAGACCGGTCGAGCTTTCGCCGGCGGTCGGCTTGGCCGAGAGGCGCTGGAACCGGCCGAACAGCCGGCCGAGGTCTTCTGGGCTCAGGCCTGCGCCCTGGTCGGTGATGCGGATCACAGTGTTGTCGCCCTCGTGGTTGACGACTGCCGTGATCTTGCCGCCGATCGGTGAGTATTTGATGGCGTTGCTGAACAGGTTGTCGATCGCCTCGCGGATCCGGTCGGCGTCGCACATGGTGACGGAATTCGGCGGCGCGGACACCGAGATGGTCTGCTGCTTGTTGACGGCCAGCGGCAAATTGGCGTCGGCCACTTCGCTGACGAGCGCTGCGACATCGACCGGTTCACGGCGAATCGTGATGTCGAAGGCATCCGCCATCGCATCCGAAATCAAATGATCGACCATCGTGGTCAGGCGTTTGGTGGCGTCGCGGATGTGATCGACCTGCGCGGTGACGTTTTCCTTCGGTGAGCCGGCGCCGATCAATTCGGTCAGCATTTCGGTGCGGCCGAGGATCACGCCAAGCGGATTCTTCAGGTCGTGCGCGACGGTGCCGAGGATTTCATTTTTGAAGCCGTTGGCGCGCTGCAGCCGCAGCCATTGCGCCGAAAGCCGGCGGTTGGCCTGCATCAGCGCGCGGGTGCGCTGGGCGACGCGGTCCTCCAGCTGGGTATTGGCCGCGTGCAATTGCTGGTACAGGATCACGTTGTCGAACGCGATCGAAAGCCGGCTGGAGAAGATCTCGACCAGCGCGCGGTCGGTCTCCGAAAGCTGCCGTTCCGCCTGCAGCAGCACCACGACCTCGCGGCCGCTGCCGGTGCGCAAGTAAAGCACGCTGCGGTGATCGGCGAACTCGTTCTTGCGGCGCTGGAAGGCGGCTTCGACCATCAGCCGCAGATCGGGATCGAGCGATTTCGAGCTGGTGGTGCCGATGAAGCGGCTGTAGCAGCCCGAGCCGGCAAGGACGGAAAAATCGGATTCGGCAGAGCCGCCGTCGTCGCGCAGCACCAAAATGCCGGCGCAATCGACGTTGAGCAGCGAGGCGAGCTGGGTCAGCACGCCTTCCGCGAGACGCTGCATCGATTTGAAGTCGTACAGCGTCGAGGCGGCATCGATGATGATTTCCAGCCCGCGCCGTGTCTGCACCATGCGCTCGAGCTGCTGGTAGCTGCGCAGCGCCGCGGTTAGCGAGGTGAACAGCTTGTCCGCCGTCAGTTCGGTCTTCGCCTTGTAGTCGTTGATGTCGTACTGGACGATGACGCGGCGCTCGGGCGCCTGGCCGGGCTGGCCGGTGCGCAGGATGATGCGGACGGTCTCGTTCTTGATCTCGTTGCGGATGTATTCGACGAGCTCGAGGCCGGCGACGTCGGTCTCCATGATGACGTCGAGCAGCACGGCCGCGATGTCGGGGTTGTCGCGCATCAGGGTGCGGCCCTCGGCCGCGGAATAGGCCGAGAGGATTTGCAGCGTCGCGCCCTGGAGGTTGTAATCGCTCAGCGCGAAGCGGGTGCCCTCATGCACCGCGTGATCGTCGTCGATGACGGCGATCTTCCATTTACGCGCCGACGAATCCTCCGGAGCACTCTCGGTATCGTCGATCAGGTGGAGGACATCGTCCTGTTCGGCCATTGAGGAGTTCCGTCGGCTGCTGTGTCAGTGCTGGTGGGCTGGCCCTTGGCGATCCTGGGCATGATAATGCGAAATGTGGTGCCTTGTCCCACTCTTGACTCCAGCATCATACGGCCGCCGAGCTGTTGGGTGACAAGATTATAGACGATATGCAAGCCCAGTCCGGTGCCGCCCTCGTTGCGCCGCGTCGTAAAAAACGGGTCGAACGCCTGCCGCTGCACGTCCGGGGTCATCCCGGCCCCGTTATCGGCAAAGATGATCTCGACATCGTCGCTGCCGCGGGCCCGCGCCGATATCGTAATCGCCCCGGAGCGGCCGCCGGCGAAGGCATGGTTGACGGCATTGAGGAAAAGATTGGTTAAAATCTGCCCGTAGGCGCCGGGATAGCCGTCGATCAGGAGGCCTTCGGGCACGTCGACCGACAGCGTGATCGCCGCCTTCTTCAGCACTGGCCGCAGGCTCGCGACGATCTGGTCGGTCGATTCGCCCAGATTGAATTGCCGCCGCTCGGCGTGCGAGCGGTCGACCGCGACCTGCTTGAACGATTGGATCAGTTCGCCGGCGCGCAGCAGATTGGCGACCAGTTGCTGGGCGGCGTCGCGCGAGGTCCTGACGAATTCGTCGAGCTTGGAACGGCGCAACGGCTCGGTTTTTAATTCGCTCTCGAACATCTCGGCGCGGCGCGCGAAGCTCGAAGCGACCGTCAGGCTGATGCCGATCGGGTTGTTGACCTCATGGGCGACGCCGGCGACCAGGCCGCCCAGCGCGGCAAGGCGCTCGGCGTCGATCAGGTTCTGCTGGGCGGTATTGAGCTCCAATAGCGCGCTCTCGGCCTTTTCCTTCGAGGTGCGCAATTCATCCTCGGTCTTGCGCTTGGCGATGGCGTTCTCGCGGAATACTTCGACCGCGCGCGCCATCGCGCCGACCTCGTCCTTGGCGGCCGTGCCCTGCACGCTGCGATCGTAATTGCCCGAGGTGATCGCATGCATCGCGGCCATAATCTGCTGCAGCGGCAGGCGGATCGAGAGCGCGATCAGGACGCCGGCGCTTAGGATGATGCCGAGGAAGATCACCGCGATCGACAGCACCCGGCGTGAGATGTCCGACAGCGTCTTGTCGAAGGTCTCCTGCGCCTTCTGCTCGCGCTGGCGCATCTTGACCGAGAGGTCGTCGATGGCGCCGATGGCGTCGGCCTGGCTGGCGTCGATGGTGTTGCGCAACAGCTCGGTCCGGCTGGCGAACTGCTCGGTCAGCTTGGCGAAGCCCTCGCGCAGCGCCAGCGTCCTTGCATTCAGCCGCGTCAGCGCCATGCGCTGCAGGTCGTTGTCGGCGAGGTCGGTCATGACCGGGATCGTCTTCTCGATCGTCTCGGTATTGCGGCGCGCCTCCGCGGCGGAGGCCGACGCCAGCGACAGATAATAGGCGTTGGCGGCCACCAGCATCGCGGTAAAAGCCTCGCGGGATTTGCCGAGCGAGGGCCAGATCAGCGCGTCGCGATGGCCGGTCGCGCCCTCGATGATCGAATAGAGCCCGGCCATGTCCTTGGCCGGACCCAGCACCTGTTCCTCGTAGGTCTTCGCAATGGTTGCCTGCACCGCGCGCAGTTCGCCGAACCCGTCGAGGAAGCGGCTGGTGACCTGTTCGAGCTTCTCGACCGAACCCGACAGCATCGGGTCGGTGGAGGCGCGCGTGGTCAGCGTGCCGAGCACCGCTTCACGCAACAGCAGGATCTCGGCGAACAGTTCCGGGCTCGGCTGGTTGATGTAGCGGTGGATCAGGTTCTGCAGGCGGCTGGTTTCGCTTTCCAGCCGCGCCAGGATCTTGTCGGATTCCCGGACCTGCCGGACATCTTCCCAGGCCGAGCCCAGCACCTTGGCGCCGTTCCAGATCAGCACCGCGAGCACGATCACGACCGCCGAGTTCAGCGCGGCGATCGACAGAATGCGCCAGCGGATCGGTACCGCGCGCAGCAACTGGACGACGCGAAAACGGCCGCGCGCGGCGAAGCTCGCCGGCCGTTCCACTGCTCTGTCCTGTTGGGCCGCATCCAAAACCAGTTCACTCCACCTTGCGGATACGTTCGATCAACTGGGCGATCGCGGGGTCGCGCTCTGCCTTGGCGTAGATTCCTGCCATCGCAGCCTCGAACGGCCGGCGGTCGAAATCGGTCACGATCCTGACGCCGGCGGCCTCCGCCTGCTGGCGCGACCGCTGCTCCAGATCCCGCCATTTTTCGCGCATGAAGCGGCTGGAGCGCTGCGCAGCCTCGCGGAAGATCTTCTGGTCCTCGGCCGACAGGCTGCTCCAGGCCTTTTGCGACATCACCAGCACTTCCGGGCTCATCGCATGTTCGGTGAGGGTGTAGTAGCCGGCGTATTTATAGTGATCGGTGGTGACAAAGGACGGCCAGTTGTTCTCCGCGCCGTCGATCAGCCGGGTCGCGAGCCCGGTCAGGACCTGGCCGTAGGGCAGTTCCACCGGCTCGGCGCCGAGCGAGCGGATCATCGCCGACATCTGCTCGGATTGCTGCACCCGAATCCGCAAACCCTTGACGTCGGCGATCGAGCGCACCGGCCGGACGCTGTTGTAGATCGAGCGGGCGCCGGAATCGTAAAACGCCAGCCCGACAAATCCGTACGGTTCGAAGCTGCCCAGGATTTCGCTGCCGATCGGCCCGTCCAGCACCTTTTGCAGGTGCTCGATGGAGCGGAACAGGAACGGCATCGCCAGCACGTTCACCGCCGGCACCATGGTTCCGATCAGCGCCACGTTGGTGCGGTTGAGATCGATCGCGCCGGCCCGGGTCTGCGCCAGCGTTTCCTTTTCCTCGCCGAGCTGGCGCGAGTGGAACACCCGCATCTGGTGGCGGCCGCCGCTGCGCTCCGCGACCAGGCTAACCATGTAGCCCAATGCCTCGACGGTCGGATAGTCCTCGCTCTGGGTATCGGCGACGCGGAATTCTCGCGCAAACGCGTTCGCCGAGACCGCTGTTAGCAACAGCGCGACGACAAGCGTGATGGTCCGCGAAAGGCCGGCGCGGCGGTACACGGGCGACAAATCCCCTTGTGAATATGTCTGTGGCGGAAAGAAAAGGTTCAAGGCTTTTTTTAGCAGAAGCCGGGACGATCGCCATCCCGGCGAGATCGTCAATTGGTCGGCACAACCGGGCTTGCCGGATTGAAACCGCCAAGGCAGGGTCATAACAAGGCAGGATCGTGAGCGAACGCCTGACCAACCATTTCATTTTGTTTCCGCCGCCGCAGATCAGAGTGGTTCAGCCGTGAAGTTGATTTCGAAGGTACTGCAGCTCGCCGCGATCGCGGCCGTCGTTGTTGGTTCTCCCGCGGCGCTTGTATCTCCCGCGCACGCCGCCACCGAGATCATGTGGTGGCACGCGATGTCGGGAGAACTCGGCAAGCAGGTCGACAAGCTCGCCGCCGACTTCAACGCCTCGCAGGCCGAATACCGCATCGTGCCGAGCTACAAGGGCAGCTACACCGAGACCGTCACCGCGGCGATTTTCGCATTTCGTTCGCGCAGCCAGCCGGCGATCGTTCAGGTCAACGAGATCGCGACCGCCACCATGATGGCGGCGAGGGGCGCGATTTATCCGGTGTTCGAACTGATGCGGGAACAGTCGGAGCCGTTTTCGCCCGGCGCCTATCTGCCGGCCGTCACCGGCTACTACTCGGACGTCGCCGGCAACATGCTGTCGTTTCCGTTCAATGTCTCGACCCCGATCCTGTATTACAACAAGGGCCTGTTCCGTGCCGCCGGGCTCGATCCGGAAATGGCGCCGAAGACCTGGCTGGAGGTTGGCGCCGCGGCCAAGCGGCTGCGGGTGGCGGGCGCGCCTTGCGGCCTCACCACGTCGTGGCCATCCTGGATCAATGTCGAGAATTTTTCCGCCTTTCACAATCTGCCGATCGCGACCAAGGCCAACGGTTTCGGCGGCCTCGATGCGGAGCTGATCTTCAACAATCCGCTGGTGGTGCGCCACATCGCGCAGCTTGCGGAATGGCAGGCCACCAAAGTGTTCGACTATAGCGGCCGCGGCCAGGCGGCCGAGCCGCGGTTTCAAAACGGCGAGTGCGGAATCTTCATCGGCTCCTCCGGGACGCGGGCCGATATCAAGGCCAACTCGAAATTCGAGGTGGGCTACGGCATGATGCCGTACTGGCCCGACGTGCAGGGCGCGCCGCAAAACACCATTATCGGCGGCGCCACTCTGTGGGTGCTGCGGGACCGGCCGCGCGCCGAATATAGCGGCGCGGCGAAGTTCTTTGCGTTCCTGTCGAAGCCCGACGTCCAGGCGGCTTGGCACCAGAACACCGGCTATCTGCCGATCACCCGCGCCGCGTTCGATCTGACCCGCGCGCAGGGCTTTTATGACCGCAATCCCGGGGCATCGATCTCGATCGAGCAGATCACGCTGAAGCCGCCGACCGACAACTCCAAGGGCATCCGGCTCGGATCGTTTGTCCTGATCCGCGGTGTGATCGAGGATGAGCTGGAGCAGGTATTCAGCGGCAAGGCGACCGCCCAGGCCGCGCTCGATCTCGCGGCCGAGCGCGGCAACCGCTTGCTACGGCAGTTCGAGCGGGCCAATCCGGATCGGTAGGCACGCTCGATCTTGATTTTTCCGTCATTACGAGCCAACGGGTAGCGCGAACGCGCTCCCGATGACAGGCTCCGCGAAGCAATCCATTTTCGCAGCCAAACGAAAGAATGGATTGCTTCGTCGCGTCGCTCCTCGCAATGACGGTTGAGTCAATGATGCCATCGCTGCCGGCTTTCACAGACCAGGAAACCTTCCGCGCCTGGCGCGCGGATGCGTCGCGATGGCTGCCGATCGCGATCGACATTGCCCGCAGCCATGGTCTTTCGCCCACGGCGCCGCAGGTCTTCTCGACTGGCACCAATCTGGTGGTCGGGCTCGATGACCGGCTGATCCTGAAGATCTTTCCGCCGATGCTTCGTGCCCAGTTCGTGTCGGAGCGCGGCTCGCTGGCGCAGCTTTGCGGACGGCTCCATGTGCCCATCCCTGAAATCGTGTTCGAAGGCGAACGCGACCAATGGCCCTATCTCGTGATCACGCGTCTGGGCGGCGTGCTGGGCGCGGAAGCCTGGCCCGCTCTGCCCGAAGCACAGAAGGAGCGCGTGCTGGCCGAGATCGGCGAAACGATCACAGCGGTGCAGCGCGTTCCGCCGGGCGAGCTCACGCAGATCGAGCCGCAGTGGGGCTCCTTCCTGCGCGGACAGATCGAAGGATGCCGGGCGAGGCATGCGCGCCTCGGTCTGCCCAAAAAGTTCCTGGATGGGCTCGACGATCTGCTTGCCGACGCCGCCGCGCTGATCCCGATGGACGGCGCGCCGGCGATCCTGACCGGCGAATATATCCCGGAGAATTTCTTGCTGAATTGCCGGGGCGGCGAGTGGCACCTGGCCGGGCTGATCGATTTCGGCGACGTGCTGACGGGATGGGGCGAATACGATCTGCTCGGCCCAAGCGCTTTCATGGCCGCAGGAAGGCCGCGCCGCGTGCGCAGCCTGTTCGATGGTTTCGGCTATTCCCGCGCCGAGGTGAACTTCGCCCTGAAGCGGCGGCTGATGGCCTTGATGCTGCTGCATCGCGCCAGCGATCCCGTCAGACACATCTGCATCGAGGGCTGGCAAAACAAAGCCGATGATCTGGTCCAGTTGCAGGAACTGATCTGGCCGGACTAAGGGGCGCAATCTCCGGTGTTGGAACGTGGCGCTCAAGAAAAGCGCGCGCGAAAATCCTGCTCATAACTTGCGCAAAGCTATGTCTTTGTATGCAATTCTACCCCGGCACGCACCCGGCTCTGTTGCGCTGACCAGCAGATATTACAAGCTAAATCATACAGTTAACGAACGATTGACGCTCCGTTAAGGTTTGGCACGAACCTTGCGATCCCAGTTCCAAAGCCGGTTTTCTCGGGGTTGGAGCATCACCATGAAGCGTCGCGATTTCCTCAAATCCGTCTCCGGATTGGCCGCGGCCGGCGCGCTCACGCCCGCACCCGCGATCTGGTCGCCGGCCAAGGCCGATGCCCGTTCCGAAACCCTTTTGATCGTCTCGGAAGGCGGCCCCAACAATCTCGACATCCATGGCGTCGGCACCAACGTGCCCGGTTATGAGGTGTCGTGGAATTGCTACGATCGCCTGATCAGCCACGAGATGAAGAGCGGCCCCGGCGGCGTGCCGTATTACGACCGCGACAAGTTCAAGCCCGAACTCGCCGAAGACTTCAATGTCGGCGATATGTCGGTGACCTTCAAGCTGAAGAAGAACGCGAAATTCCATGATGGTACGCCGGTCGCGGCGAAAGACGTCAAGTGGTCGCTCGATCGCGCGGTTTCTGTCGGCGGCTTTCCGACCTTCCAGATGAGCGCGGGCTCGCTGACCAAGCCGGAGCAATTCGTCATCGTCGACGACAACACGGTGCGGGTGGATTTTGCCAAGAAAGACCGCCTGACGATTCCCGATCTCGCCGTCATCGTGCCGTGCATCGTCAATTCCGAACTGGTGAAGAAGAACGCGTCCGAGAAAGATCCCTGGGGCCTCGAATATACCAAGCAGCAGACCGCGGGGTCCGGCGCCTACAAAGTGACAAAGTGGACCGCCGGCACCGAAGTGGTGATGGAGCGCAACGACGAGTGGGTCGGCGGTCCGCTGCCGAAGATCAGGCGCGTGATCTGGCGCATGGTGCCGCAGGCCGGCAACCGCCGCGCGCTGCTGGAGCGCGGCGACGCCGATATCTCCTATGAGCTGCCTTACAAGGATTTCCAGGAACTGAAGGCGGCCGGCAAGCTCAACATCGTGTCGCTGCCGTTCTCCAACGGCATCCAGTATATCGGCATGAACGTCACCAAGCCGCCGTTCGATCATCCAAAAGTGCGGCAGGCGATCGCCTATGCGATCCCGTACCAGAAGATCATGGACGCGGTGCTGTTCAACCTTGCCAATCCGATGTTCGGCGCGGCCGCCGACAAGGCGACCGAGGTCGCATGGCCGCAGCCGACCAAATACGCAACCGACATGGCCAAGGCGAAGGCGCTGCTCACCGAGGCCGGTTACGCCGACGGCTTTGAGACCACGATCTCGTTCGACCTGAATTTTGCCGGTGTCAACGAGCCGCTCTGCGTGCTGGTGCAGGAGAGCCTGGCCCAGCTCGGCATCAAGACCACCATCAACAAGATTCCCGGCGCCAACTGGCGCACCGAGCTGAACAAGAAGGAGATGCCGCTCTACACCAACGTGTTCTCGGGCTGGCTCGATTACCCCGAATACTTCTTCTACTGGTGCTATCACGGCAACAATTCCGTCTTCAACACCATGAGCTACAAGTCGCCGGAGATGGACAAACTGATCGACGGCGCGCGCGTTGCGGCCGCGACCGGCGACAAGGCGGCCTACGACACCGACGTGAAGGGGTTTGTCGATCTCGCCTTCAGCGACATCCCGCGCATCCCGCTGTACCAGCCCTATGTCAACGTCGCGATGCAGAAGAACATCTCGGGCTATCAATACTGGTTCCACCGCCGGCTCGACTATCGCGCACTGGTGAAGGGGTGAGTGGAGTGGGCGAATGGCGAATAGGGAGTAGCGAATAGTGACAGAGCGCGGGCACCATCATCCATTCGCCATTCGCTACTCGCCATTCGCGCGCCCGTCGCACAGCGGGGGGCGAGTGCCGTGCTGACCTTGATCGGCAAGCGACTGATGTTTGCGATCCCGTCGCTGATCGGGGTCGTCATCGTCACGTTCCTGTTGACGCGCGCACTGCCTGGCGATCCCGCGGCGTATTTTGCCGGGCCCGCCGCCACCAAGGAAGCGGTCGAACAGATCCGCAAGAAACTCGGCTTCGACAGGCCGCTGATCGAGCAGTTCTTCCGCTACAGCAACGATCTCGCCCATGGCGATTTCGGCAATTCGCTCACTACCGGACAGCCGGTCGCGGCCGAGATACGTAATCGCCTGCCGGCCTCCGCCGAGCTGACGCTGCTCGGTCTCATCGTGTCGATCGTGATCGCTATCCCGCTCGGCGTGCTCGCGGCGACGCGGCCGGGGTCGTGGATCGACCATCTCTGTCGCGTCACAACGACGGCCGGCGTGTCGCTGCCGGTATTCTTTACGGGATTGGTGCTGGTCTATGTCTTCTATTTCCGGCTCGGCTGGTCACCGGCGCCGCTCGGACGGCTGGACGTGTTCTACAGCGCACCGCCGACGATCACCGGATTCTATCTGATCGATACCCTGATCGCGCGTGATTTCGAGGCGTTTCGTTCCGCCGTCAGCCAGTTGATCCTGCCGGCAACGACGCTTGCGATCTTCTCGCTGGCGCCGATCGCGCGCATGACGCGCGCCTCGATGCTGGCGGTGCTGGCGTCGGACTTCGTCCGCACCGCGCGCGCCAGCGGGCTGTCGCCGGGCACCGTGATCGTCACCTACGCGTTCCGCAACGCGATGCTGCCGGTCATCACCACGCTCAGCATGGTGTTCTCGTTCCTGTTGGGCGCCAACGTGCTGGTCGAGAAAGTGTTCGCCTGGCCGGGCATCGGCTCCTACGCGGTGGAGGCGATGATCTCGTCGGACTTTGCGCCGGTGCAGGGCTTCGTGCTGACCATGGCGGTGATGTATGTGCTGCTCAATCTGATCATCGACATCCTCTATGGCGTCATCGATCCACGCGTAAGGCTTGAAGGGTGAGGGCTAAGCATGAGCACCGTTGCGCCTGCCGTTGAACCCGTTGGTCCCGCGCGCACCTCGGGACTGGCTGCGATCTTCGAACACATCCGCTATGTGCTCGGCGAGAACAAGGTCACCGCCTTTGCCTTTGGGCTGCTGGTCGTGATCCTGTTCGCGGCGCTGTTCGGCCCCTATGTCGTGCCCTACGACCCGCTCGCCAGCGACACCGCCGCAGCATTGAAGCCGCCGTCGGCGGCGCACTGGTTCGGCACCGACCAATTGGGCCGCGACATCTTCAGCCGCGTCATGGTGGCAACCCGGCTCGACACCTTCATCGCGGTGGCCTCGGTGGTGCTGGTGTTCCTGATGGGCGGGCTTGCCGGCATCGCCGGGGGCTATTTCGGTGGCTGGACCGATCGCATCGTCGGCCGCATCGCCGATACCATCATGGCGTTTCCTCTGTTCGTGCTGGCGATGGGCATCGTGGCGGCGCTCGGCAACACGGTGCAGAACATCATCATCGCGACCGCGATCGTGAATTTCCCGCTCTATGCCCGTGTCGCCCGCGCCGAAGCCAATGTCCGCCGCAATGCCGGCTTCGTGCAGGCGGCTCGGCTGTCGGGCAATGGCGAATTCCGGATCCTGCTGGTGCACATCCTGCCCAACATCATGCCGATCATGATCGTGCAGATGTCGCTGACCATGGGCTACGCCATCCTCAATGCCGCCGGGCTCTCGTTCATCGGCCTCGGCGTCCGTCCGCCGACCGCGGAATGGGGCATCATGGTCGCGGAAGGCGCCGGCTTCATGGTGTCAGGCGAATGGTGGATCGCGCTGTTTCCGGGTCTGGCGCTGATGATCGCGGTGTTCTGCTTCAATTTGCTCGGCGACGGCCTGCGCGACATCGTCGACCCGCAGCGAAGGACGTGAGCATGAGGGAGGCGACTCGAAAAATCGTCATTGCCGGGCTAGACCCGGCAATCCATCGCGCGGAGCGCATTTTTGAATTTTTGATGGATGCGCGGGTCAAGTCCGCGCATGACGGTCTAGAAATGGGACGCACATTATGACCGCGCCGCCGCTGCTCGACGTCAACGACCTCACCGTGGAATTCGCCACAAGGCGCGGTATCGTCAGGGCGGTGCAGCACGTTAATATTTCCGTGGCCAAGGGCGAGACGCTTGGCATCGTCGGCGAATCCGGCTCCGGCAAATCCGTCACCTCCTACGCGGTGATGCGGATCCTCGATCGCGCCGGCAAGATCGCCGAGGGCTCGGTGGTGTTTTCCGGTATCGACGTCAAGGCTGCGACCGAGAACCAGATGCGCGATCTGCGCGGCCGCGAAATCTCGATGATCTTTCAGAACCCGCGCGCGGCGCTCAATCCGATCCGCAAGGTCGGCGACCAGATCGAGGACGTGCTGCGCCAGCACGTCCAGCAGTCGCAGGTCGGCGATCGCGGCGAGAAAGCGATCGAGGCGCTGCAGCAGGTCAAGATTGCCCGCCCCCGCGAGCGCTACCATGCTTATCCGTTCGAACTGTCGGGCGGCATGTGCCAGCGCGTGGTGATCGCGCTGGCCCTGGCTTGCA
>Ga0137416_10000921_pt1 | contig 14481 bp, 10 predicted proteins | sample CZODoug3_1_1_16f_FD_108282 | JGI IMG/M metagenome (GOLD analysis project Ga0137416, IMG submission 108282) | Vadose zone soil fungal communities from Angelo Coast Range Reserve, California, USA - CZODoug3_1_1_16fungal (Illumina Assembly) | ecosystem: Environmental > Terrestrial > Soil > Vadose...
AAGCGCATCGATGTGCACGTGCACAAGGGAGCTGGTGCCTACATCTGCGGCGAAGAGACAGCGCTGATGGAATCTCTCGAGGGGCGTCGCGGCAATCCGCGCATCAAGCCGCCGTTTCCAGCCGTCTCGGGCGTCTTCGGCATGCCGACGACGATCAACAATGTCGAGACGCTGATTGCCGCGGCGCCGATCCTCCTCAACGGCGCGGAATGGTACAAGAAGATGTCGCTGTCGAGTCCGAAGAGCACAGGCACCAAGCTCTACTCCGTGTGCGGCAACGTGCAGCGTCCCGGAACGTACGAGGTCGTAATGGGCTTCCCATTCAAGGAATTCCTGTACGATCTGTGTGGCGGCCCGCTCCATGGTCGAAAGTTCAAGGCTGTGATTCCGGGTGGCGCTTCAGTTCCGATCCAGAACATGGAGGAGGCCGAAGCGACGCTCATGGATTACGAAGGCTTTGTTGCCGGAGGATCGATGCTCGGCTCCGGCGGCGTAATCGTGATCGACGACGCTCAGCCGATGGTGACCGTGATCGCGCGTCTCGCCCGCTTCTTCGCGCACGAGAGCTGCGGCCAGTGTACGCAATGCCGCGAGGGCACCGCCTGGACCACCAAAATCCTCGAGCGGATCAGAGACGGCGAGGGAACGGTCGAAGACCTCGATACGCTACTCGACATCGGCGAGCAGATGACCGGAAAAACGATCTGCGTTCTCAGCGATTCGTGCGCCGTTCCCGTGGTATCCGGCATCAAGAAGTTCCGCGGCGAGTTCGAGGCGTTGATTCAGGGCAAGCGTTTTCACCCTGTGACTGCGGCGGTCGCGTAATGGCTGAGAAGAAGATGGTCAACCTCACCATCGAGGGACGCCCCGTAAGTGTTGTGGAAGGGACGACGATTCTCGAAGCGGCGAAAACCGCCGGGATTCTCATCCCGCACTACTGCTATCACCCTGGGCTTCCGATCGCGGGCGTCTGCCGCATGTGTCTCGTCGAAGTCGAGAAGGCTCCCAAGCTCGCCCCTTCCTGCGCCACTACGGTGGCGGAGGGACAAGTCGTCCGCGTGTATTCCGACAAGTCGCTCGACGCGCGCAAGGGTGTGCTCGAAATGCTTCTCATCAATCATCCTCTCGATTGTCCCATCTGCGATCAGTCGGGCGAGTGCGAGCTGCAGGACTACACATATCAGGAAGGACGCGAGGATTCGCGCTACCGTGAACCCAAGCGCTTCAATCCAGCCGAGGATTTCGGTGGCGACGTCATCTACGTTCCGAACCGTTGCATCCTCTGCACCCGCTGCGTCCGCTTCATGGATGATGTCGCGCACGAGCCGACACTGAACGTCAGCGAACGCGGTGATCGCGCGCTTATCGGCAAGTTCGAGGGAAAGGATCTTACCCACCCGTGGGCCGCAAATGTAGTCGACCTCTGTCCGGTCGGTGCGCTTCTCTCCAAGGATTTTCTGAACAAGGCTCGGGCGTGGGAGCTGGACCGCACGGCGTCGATCTGCCCCAACTGCACGCAAGGCTGCAACGTGATCATGGAGACGCGCGAGAATCAGCTCGTGCGGATGCGACCGAGGCCGAATGAGAACGTCAACGCGTTCTTCATGTGCGACTGGGGGCGTCTCAACTATCGCTGGATGAACGAGAAGAACCGCGTTGAGCACCCGATGGTTCGTGGCAAGAACGGTCTTGCCGCGTCCGACTGGGAAGCAGCCATTTCGGCGGCGGCACGCGCCCTCAACGGCAAGAAGGTTTTTGTTGCGGCATCGCCGATGCTGTCCAACGAATCGCTCTACCTTCTTACCCAGCTGATGCAAGGCGGAAGCGGAGCGTTCCGAGTCACGGAAGGCGAGGAGGCCCCTCTACCCGGCGTCGAGGATCTCGCGCTTCGCCGTGAACGTGCGGCCAATGTCTACGGCGCCGAGAAGCTCGGTTTCAATAAGACGAAGGATCTGCTGGGCGGTCTGGGGCAGGGAGATGTGCTCGTCATTGCTGGCGAGGACCTCGCCGGCATCGACGCATCCTCTGTCGCGCGCGCGGGCGATGTCATCGTGATCGGCTCCGTCCTTCCCGAAGCGGCGGGCAAAGCATCGGTCGTGCTACCAATCGCCAATTATTCCGAGGAGGAAGGCACGGTTACCAACCTTCGCGGGCGCGTCCAGCGCTTCACGCAGGCGAAGCAGGCTCCGGGCGAAACCCGCCCCAGCTGGCTCGTGCTCGGCGACCTGCTGGGTGCCATCGGAAAGCAGACGAACTTCTTCCTGCCGTCCGAGGTGTTCGCGCAGCTCGCCAGCTCCAACTCGTCATTTGCCGGCTTGAGCTACGACTCGCTCGGCTTCAAGGGACTTCCACTGGTCGATGCGCCGCCGACCAGCCCGAAAGCACCTATCGCGGTGGCTGCCAGATGAGCGTGATTCACGGTTTTCCCGCGCTTCTCCAGGCGGCAGACCCGAATCTGCCGCCGGTGAGCGGAATGGCGTTTTTCATCTTCACGATCGTGAAGATGATAATCATCTTCACGATCTACATGGTCGGCGTCGCAATGCTCACGCTGGCCGAGCGAAAGATCTCCGCCTGGATACAGGATCGTCACGGACCCAACCGCGTAGGCAAGGGATGGCTCCAGCCCGCCGCCGACGGTCTGAAGAACTTCATGAAGGAAGAGACGATGCCGGAAGGTGTGAACAAGCCGCTCTTCGTTCTCGCCCCGATACTTTCGTTCATTCCCGCGCTTACGGCGTGGTGTGTGATTCCGTTCGGAGCACCATGGCCCACACGGTGGGGAAGAATCGACCTCGTGGTCGCGGATCTGCCGGTCGGGTTCCTCTTCATCCTCGCGATCACATCGCTCGGAGTTTACGGAATCGTTCTCGCGGGCTGGTCCTCGAACAACAAGTACGCTTTGCTCGGCGGCCTGCGATCGAGCGCGCAGATGGTTTCCTACGAGATCTCACTGGGAATGTCGACCATTCCGGTTTTGCTTCTCGCCGGCAACGTCAGCTTGAACTCGATCATAAACCAGCAGGCCTGGGGCGGTTGGAACGTCGTCAACCTGACAGTCGCATTCTTCATTTTCATGGTCGCGGCGTTTGCGGAGACCAACAGGCTGCCGTTCGACTTGCCGGAAGCCGAGTCGGAGCTCATCGCCGGTTACCACACCGAGTACAGCGCGATGAAGTTCTCGCTCTTCTTCATCGCCGAATACGCGAGCATGGTCACGCAGAGCGCGCTCATGGCGACGCTTTTCTTTGGCGGCTGGGACGTTCCGTTCACGGCGCATGACAACATCGGGCCGTATAGCAAGTGGCTGTCGCTCCTCTCGATCGGAATTTTCCTCACCAAGATTCTTTTCTTCCTCTTTGTGTTCATGTGGGTGCGGTGGACGCTGCCGCGCTTCCGCTATGACCAGTTGATGTCACTGGGCTGGAAGTTCATGCTGCCCCTCGCCCTTGCCTATATCGTGCTCATCGCCGCGGTCCTGCTTGGCTTGAGCGCGGCGGGAATTGACGAAGGCTACATGTACGCGGCGATACTCGGCTCGGTGAACCTCGGAGTGATCATCATTCTCTTCGTCATTCTTGACCGAGGCCGAATCATCAGTCCCGCCTACGGCAGGATGCATCCCAGGGAGATCGAGCGCCTTCGGCAGCTGGACAAACAGCTCGAGAAACGGCGTCCCATTCCGGCAGAGGCGGGCAGCTAATGGCAATCAAGGTGAAAGTGGTTGAGCGGCCGATAGAGGATGTGAGCTACGTCCGTGCTACTCTCAAGGGAATGGCGCTGACCGTCAAGCATCTCTTCGACGTCCAGGGGCGGGTCACGACGCAATATCCCGAGGAGAAATCGCCGATCTCTCCGCGCTGGCGGGGCACGCACAGAATGTTGACGACCGAGACCGGCAAGGCACGGTGCGTCGCCTGCGGACTTTGCCCGACCGTGTGTCCGGCGAACTGCATCAAGCTGGTGCCGGGCGAAGACGAGGAAGGGAACCGCTATCCATTGGTGTTCGAGATCGACGAGTTCCGCTGCATCTTCTGCGGATATTGCCAGGAGGTCTGCCCGGAGGAGGCGATCCACGTCGGTCGGCACTATGAGAACTCGGAGTACAGCAGGGAGGGTTTCGTTTACGACCTTCAGCGCTTGATGGATCAGACGCACCCGGTGTGCGAGATGTGGGATCCCGAAGATCCGAAGGGCGAGTGATGGAGCCGCACTACTCGCTCTTCTACGTTTTTCACTTCTACCTGTTCGGAGTCATCGCGCTCGCATCCGCGCTGACGTTCGTGACGCGAAAAAGCCCGGTGACGGCGGCGCTCTGGCTGGTGAACACCATGTTCAGCCTCGCCGCGCTGTACGTGATGCTCGACGCGCAATTCGTCGGCGTCATGCAGGTGCTCGTCTACGCGGGCGCGATCATGGTGGTGTTCCTGTTCGTGGTCATGCTCCTCAATCTCGGGCATCCATCAGAACTGGCGGATGCCAGGGGGCTCGGGTGGAAGCTGGCGGCTGGACTCATCGGGCTCGGACTGCTTAGCGAGATCATGGTGATCATCCGGACCAAGCTTCCGCAGCCGCTCATCGTGCCGCCCGATTTCAGCGAGCAACAGCTGCAGAAGCTGAACGCCGTCGGCATGATAGCGGAGCCGCTGTTCAGGGACTATCTGCTGGCGTTCGAGCTGACGAGCGTCCTTCTCCTCGTCGCGATAACGGGCGCGGTGGTACTCGGAAGGGGGAGGGCCGCCGGTGCTCGCTGAGTCGCTCGCCCTTACGGCTGCCCTCTTCATAATTGGCGTGATCGGTGTCCTGATTCACCGGAACGCGATCATCATCTTCATGTGCGTAGAGCTGATGCTGACGGCCGTCAACCTGACGTTCGTCGCCTTCTCGCGCTTTTACGGAACCGCTGGGCAGGTGTTCGTCGTATTCGTGATGACCGTTTCGGCCGCCGAAGCAGCCGTCGGGCTTGCCATCATCATCTCGATATTCCGCCACCGGCAGACGGTGGACCTGAAGAACATCAACCTGCTCAGGGGCTGATGCTGCTCCAGACCGCGGTTTCCGCAGCCTCACAGGTTCGTCCGTTGTCCGGCACGATCGCCGAGTGGGTGTGGCTGCTGCCGATCCTGCCGCTCGCCGGATTCGTGATCAACGGACTGCTCTCGCTCGCCGGTGCGCCCTTCGGTCCGACCGATCCGAACGGTGCCGATAGTCATGCTCACTCTGACGCGGGCGGAACTCCGGCGGTTTCTCACGGTGAGGGAGAGACGGGTGGCGACGACCACGCGGTGAAGCGGCATCGGTGGGCCGGCGTCGTGAGCATCATCGGGCCGGGCGTGCTGATACTCTCGTTCCTGCTCGCGATCGGCATCTGGCAGACGATGGCGAACGCGCAACCCAGCGCCCCTTTCATTCAGCGCTACTTCAGCTGGATGCCGGTCGGCGACCTCCAGATCGACGCGGCCTTCCAGCTCGACCAGCTGTCGATGGTGATGATCCTCGTGATAACGGGAGTCGGCGCGCTGATCCACGTCTTCAGCGTCGGCTACATGCGCGACGATCCCGGTTACCCGCGGTACTTCTCGTATCTGAATCTCTTCGTGTTCTTCATGCTGGTGCTGGTGCTCGGCGCCAACTATCCCGTGCTGTTCGTCGGCTGGGAAGGAGTGGGGCTCTGCTCCTATCTCCTCATCGGCTTCTGGTTCAACGACAAGGTGAACGCGGATGCCGGAAAGAAAGCGTTCATCGTGAACCGCGTTGGAGATTTCGGCCTTCTGGTAGCGATGTTCATGCTGTTCGCGAACATCGGCGTCCTCGATTTCATCGGAGTGAGCGCAAAGGCCGGCGACCTCGTTGCCGGAAGTCCGTTGGTGACCGCGATCTGCCTGTTCATGTTCCTCGGCTGCACCGGCAAGAGCGCGCAGATCCCTCTCTACATCTGGCTGCCCGATGCGATGGCTGGTCCTACTCCGGTCTCGGCGCTGATCCATGCCGCGACGATGGTCACGGCCGGTGTGTACATGATCGCGCGCAGCGCGTTTCTCTTTTCGCTTTCGCCGGTCGCATCACTAACCGTGGCTGTGGTGGGAGCGGTGACCGCGATTTTTGCCGCGACCATTGGCCTCAAGCAGTGGGATATAAAGAAAGTCCTGGCTTATTCGACGATCTCTCAACTCGGGTACATGTTCGTCGGCGTGGGGGTGGGCGCCTACGTGTCAGGAATGTTCCACCTCGTCACGCACGCGTTCTTCAAGGCATTGCTATTCCTCGGGTCCGGGTCGGTGATCCAGGCGATGCATACGGCGTATCACAAGACGCACAGCGACGAGGACGCGCAGGACATGCGCAACATGGGGGGGCTCAAGCGCTACCTGCCGGTAACGTGCGTGCTGATGTGGATCGCGACGCTTGCGATCTCCGGGATCCCGCCGCTCTCTGGATTCTTTTCCAAGGACGAGATTCTTGGGTCTGTGTTCGCGCGAGCGCAGGGATCCACGCTCGCATCGGCTAGCTGGCTCGGAATTCCGGGCGGAACTCTGCTTTACATCATCTACGCGATCGGACTGGCGGCTGCATTTCTCACCGCCGTCTACATGACCAGGATGATGCTCTACACGTTCCACGGTCCTGTTCGCACGGGAGCGGAAGAGGAGAAGAGTCTCCACGAAGCCCCGTGGATAATGACCGGTCCGCTTGTCATCCTCGGCGTGCTCACGGTGTTCGGAGGTTGGCTCAACCTGCCGGAGGTCGTCACTGACATTATTCCGCTCGGACCACGAGAGCTGCTTGCGCACTGGCTCGATCCCGTGGTTGGTGAGGCGTCGGCGCGCATTACAGCGGGCGCCGCGCAAGTCCCAACGGCAACGGAGCAAGCCCTGATTGCCGCGGCCGTTGTGATTGCGGTTGCGGGCATCGTGGCCGCGATGGCGCGTCTCAAGCCCGATCGCCTTCCGCGCAAACGCGACGCCGTTCCCGAGCACGGGTTTGAAGGGGTCGTCGCCAACAAGTATTACGTCGACGAAGCAATCGACAGAACGATCGTCGAGCCCACCTATGCCGTGTCGCGCAATTTCCTGTGGCGGTTTATCGACAATGGCCTGATCGATGGGCTCCTCGTCAACGGCAGTGCAGCCCTCGCGCGAGGGTTCGGCTGGATTGGATCACGGTTGCAGACAGGAAACGTCGGGATTTACGCATGGGTGCTGGTGGTTGGAGTACTCGCGATGCTCGGCGCACTCACCCTTCGCTGATCTGATCAATGGCAAGTTTTCTCGACTCGATCGGCTACAACCTCTGGGTGCTCCCCGCGTTGCTGGCAATTCCGCTTATCGGTGCCGTGATCCTGCTCCTGTTGCCGGTGCGCAAGCCGGCGACTGGCGAAGGTATCGAGACGCAGGCCGCACGCCATGTTGCGCTGTGGCTTTTCGTGCTGGAGTTCCTGGTCTCGCTTGGCCTCTGGTGGTCGTTCAACCCGGCGGACAACGGCTGGCAGGCGCCAATCGATACCGCGTGGATTCCGACGTGGGGAGTGCGATTCACGCTGGGGGTCGATGGCATCGCGTTGATGATGGTGTTGCTAACCACTTTCATCATGCCGCTCTCGGTTCTGGGGAGCTGGACGAGCATCCGAACCAAGTGCCGCAGCTACTACGCACTGCTGCTCATTCTCACCACGGGCATGCTGGGAGTGTTCCTGGCGCGCGATCTCTTTCTCTTCTACGTGATGTGGGAAGTGATGCTGATCCCGATGTATTTCATCATCGGCATCTGGGGTGGGGACCGCCGCATCTACGCCAGCATCAAGTTCTTCATCTACACCTTCTTGCCGTCGCTGCTGATGCTGGTGGCGATCATCTACCTCGGTCTTCACATGAGGACCGCGATCGGGACGCCGGATTTCAGCTACGACCACCTGCTCACCGCGAGTGGCATGCCGGAGCGAACGACGCTCTTGCTGTTCGCGGCGTTCTTCCTGGCGTTTGCGGTCAAGGTCCCAATTTTTCCGTTCCACACCTGGCTGCCTGACGCGCACGTCGAAGCTCCGACCGCGGGATCTGTGATCCTTGCCGGCATCATGCTCAAGATGGGCACGTTCGGATTCATGAGATTCGCGCTGCCATTATTCCCCGGCGCGGCGATGAATCCGACTGTCAGAATGATCATCCTCATTCTTGCTCTGATCGGAATTATCTATGGCGCGCTCGTCGCAATGGTCCAGCCGGACTTTAAAAAGCTCGTCGCCTATTCATCCGTGAGCCATCTTGGTTTTGTCATGCTCGGCATCTTTGCTCTCACGCTCCAGAGTGTGCAGGGCGCGCTGATGGTCATGATCAATCACGGTATCTCGACCGGAGCGCTCTTCCTTCTGGTGGGCATTATCTACGAGCGCCGGCATTCGCGCCTGATCGACTCTTACGGCGGAATAGCGCGAGTGGTTCCGATGTTCGCGGCGGTCCTCACCTTCGTCTCCCTCAGCAGCATCGGACTCCCGGGCACCAATGGATTCGTCGGGGAATTCCTGGTGCTGATCGGGTCGTTCCGCACCTACCCGGTGCTGACGATCATCGCGACGACCGGTGTGATTTTCGCCGCCGTTTACCTGCTCTGGGCGCTTCAACGGATTCTCTTCAATCCGCTTGATAAGCGCGAGAATGCACACCTTCCGGACCTGAACAAGCGCGAGCTCGCACTGCTGGTTCCGCTGATAGCCGCGATCATCTGGCTGGGCGTGTATCCGGCTCCTGTTCTGCGCCGGATGCAAGGGTCTGCCCAGCTTCTTGTCGACCGCGTCGAACGCGCGGGAAGCCTCACACAGGTCAGCGAGGCGGGCCGCTGATGCAATTCGACCTGAGCATGCCTGCCCAACTCACCTCCGCTCTCGGCCCGGACCTGCTGCTGATGGGCGGAGCGATGCTCCTTCTCCTCTGGTCGGGTTGGCGGCGCGAAAGCGACGAGCACCAGCGAAGCGTCGGAATCCTGAGCATGGCGCTGTGCATGTTCACCATGGTGGCGGTGGGCTATTACGCATATCAGGGATACACCGCGACTGACGGCGTCATCGCCGTCGACAACTTTCGCTGGGCCGCTGACGAAATCTTTCTCATCGCCACGATCGGCACTATCGCGATGTCGCTCGACTACAACGGGCGCGAGGGTATTACGCCGGGCGAGTCCCACGTTCTGCTTTTGCTTTCGACGTCGGGAATGATGATTCTCGCCGCGGCGCGCGACCTCATCATCGTCTTTCTCGGCATCGAGCTGATGTCGATTGCCGCATACGTGCTCGTCGGCCTCAATCGGCGCCGGGAGCGGTCCGCCGAAGGCGCGATAAAGTACTTCTTGCTTGGCGCATTCTCGACCGCGTTCCTGTTGTACGGCATCGCTCTCGTTTATGGCGCTACGGGTGCAACCAATTTCCTGACCATCAAGGCGAACATCATCAGCTTCAAACTCGAGCACAGCGGATTGTTGCTCGTCGGAATCGCGCTCCTCCTCGTGGGATTCGGCTTCAAGATCGCCGCTGCGCCGTTCCACATGTGGGCTCCCGATGTCTATGAGGGTGCGCCGACCCCGACTACGGCATACATGGCTGCGGCAGTGAAAGCGGCGTCGTTTGCCGCGCTCTTCCGCCTCTGGCTCGAGGCGTTCCCCACTTTGCTTTCGACCTGGCACGAAGCGGTGTGGTGGCTCGCCGCTCTTACCATGATCGTAGGAAACCTGGTCGCGCTGTCCCAGAAGAATATCAAGCGGCTGCTAGCCTATTCGAGTATCGCGCACGCGGGATACATCCTCGTTGCCCTGGTCGTGGGCACGAGCCTCGGCAGCTCGGCGTTCATGTTCTACCTTTTCGCTTACACCATGGCAACGCTCGGAGCGTTCGCGGTGGTCATCGCGCTTGGGAGAAGGGGAGAGGACCACATGAACGTGGAGGAGTACGCCGGACTTTGGAGCGTCAGGCCGGGACTCGCGGTCGCGATGACGGTGTTCATGCTCGCCCTGCTCGGCTTCCCGATTTTTGGCGGCATCGGGTTCTTCGCCAAGTGGTACATCCTCCAGGCCGCGCTTCAGGCTCCGTTCCCGCAGACCAAACTCGCCGTGATACTCGTGATCACCAGCGTCATCAGTGCGGGATACTATCTGTATGTCGTGATGGTGATGTTCATGAAGCCGCGGGCGAGTTCCGCCATTCTTCCCGAGCGCACGGGCGGCTGGACCCGCGCAGTGATTTGGGGGTCGGCCGCGGTCATCCTTATCTTCGGATTGTTCCCCGACGCCCTTGTTTCCTTGACACAGCGCAGCACGCCGGCTGTGAGCAAGGAAGTCGCGCTCCGATCGCGATAACTCCAATGGCAATGTCGCGCGCGATCTTTCGCGAGTACGACATCCGCGGCGTCGCCGGAAAGGATCTCACCGAAGAAGTAGCCACGGCGGTTGGAGGCGCGTACGCCGCGTTCCTGATCGAGAAGGGTGTGAAGGGTGCGCTCGCGATCGGGCGCGACAACCGGCCGAGCGGGGAAGGATTGCATCGCGCGCTGGTGGCGGGTCTGCTCGCAAGCGGCGTCGACGTGGTGGACATCGGGATCGTTCCGACCCCGCTCGCCTACTGGTCCCAGCACAATCTGGATGTAGTTGGCGGAATCCAGATCACCGGCTCCCACAATCCTCCCGAGTACAACGGATTCAAGCTTGGTCTCGCTACCAGCTCCATCTACGGTGCCGACATCCAGCACATCTATGAGCTCGCCGTCGCGGGCAAATTCCCACGCGGGAAGGGCACGCTTCGCCACGAACAGGTCATCGACCGCTACGTCGACGACATTACGGCACACGTCGGGAAACTTTCTCGCGACCTGAAGGTCATCCTCGATTGTGGCAACGGAGCGGGATCCCTCGTTGCGCCAAGGCTTTTTCCGAAGCTCGGCATCAAGCCTCGCTTTCTGTTCTGCGAGAGCGACGGCACGTTTCCGAATCACCACCCGGATCCCACCGTCCCCAAAAACGTCGAGGATCTCATCGCCGCCGTGAAAAGGGACCACGCCGACATCGGCATTGCGTTCGATGGCGATGCGGACCGCATCGGCGTGATCGACAACACCGGTGAGATAATTTGGGGCGACTACATCCTGATCATCTATGCGCGCGACGTGCTGGCGCGCACGGGGAAGGGTCAGGCAATCGTTTTCGACGTGAAGGCATCGCAGGCATTGCCGGAAGCCATCGAGAAGGCAGGCGGAATTCCCATCATGTGGAAGACGGGACACTCGGTCATCGAGGAGAAGATGCACGAGACCCACGCGCCGGTTGCGGGCGAGATGTCCGGCCACATGTTCTTCGCCGAGGGATTTTATGGATTTGATGACGCGCTCTACGGAGCGGCGAGGTTGCTTCGCATCGTGGCCGATTCGGGGAAAAGCGTGAGGGACCTATTGGCCGACATTCCCCGCTTTGTTTCCACCCCGGAAATCCGGGTTGACTGTCCCGACGACAAGAAGTTCGGCATTGTCGAAGAAGCCAAGAAATACTTCAGCGCGAAATACGAAGTCATCACCGTCGACGGCGCTCGAGTCCTCTTCGGCGATGGCTGGGGGCTCATCAGAGCGTCGAACACTCAGCCCGTGCTCGTCATGCGGTTCGAGGCGCGAACGAAAGAGCAGCTGGAGAGGATTCAATCCGAGATGCAGGGTTGGCTCCGCTCCAGGGGCGTAAAGGTTTGATGTGATGCCTTTCACCCGCAGGCGCCTCCTCATCGGGGTCGTCATCGCGGCTGTAGTACTCGTCGGCGGACGTGCGGCATCCGTGCTCTACGCGGATTACACCTGGTACGACGCGCTCGGAGCGAGCCCGTTGTGGCGTGAACGGACGGGCGATCTCCTGCTGATTTACGGGATCGGTTCCGTCATCGCGGTTCTTGTTGCCTTTCTGAATCTTTCCGCTTTGGGCAGAAGTATTGGTGTCCTCACACTGCCTCGCCGACTCGCCAACGTGGAATTTGGCGAGGCCGTGCCGCGGAAATACATCGACCGGTTCGCCTTTCTCCTCTCGATCGCGATCGCCGCCGCGGTCACACCGGCGCTTCCGGCCTGGACGTCGCTGGCGTTGGCGCGCCTCCGCGTCGGTTTCCGCGAGGGCGATCCATACTTCCAGCACGACCTCGCGTTTTACACGACCTGGCTTCCTTTTGAAAAAGCCGCTTACTCGTGGGCGATGCTGTTGACTGTCGGTGTTTCAATCGTCGTAGTCATTCTTTATTCGCTCACACCCGGCCTTCAGTGGGAGCGAGCCGGACTTCGCATGAGCGCGCGCGTCAGGCGGCATCTAAGCGTGCTTGCAGCACTGCTGCTGCTCATCACGATGTGGAGTTACCGCCTGCAATCGTACGATTTGCTTATGCGCGGCAGTGGCGAGCAGGGCGTTTTTTCCTACGTCGATCATCAGTGGCTGCTGCCGGGCCTGCTGCTGCTCTCGATCGCCACGGCTGCCGTCGCGATCACGGTACTACTCAGCGGATGGACGGGACAGCTTCGCACAAGCTTTGTCGCCGTGACTGTTATCGTGGTGTTGTCGGTCGCGGTGCAGGAAGTCGTGCCGTTGCTAGTGAGGCGGTTCACCTCGCGCGAGACACAGATCATGCGGGAGCGGCCTTACATCGCCACCCGCGGCGAATTTACGCGACGCGCCTACGCTCTTAGCGCGGCATCGTACGAAGCCCTGCGGAACTCCGCGGTGTCCGCCGCGCTCGACAGCGTGGTCACGAGCGCTGCCAGCCAGCAGCTACTGCGCCAGGACTCACTTGTCTATCCTGGCGCACAGGGACTGGTGGTCGTCTCCAATGCACAGCTCGATGTCGCGGGACAAAGGCTTGGCGATGGGCTCTCGAGACTGGGATACGCGTGGGCGTACCAGTCGATCGATCTTCTGAATGATTCGGTCCCGCGACGCGCGCGGCTCGTGACCCTCCGCGACCTGCGGACCAGAATTCGCGCCCTTGCGCCGGTCTTCGCGCAGGGGAGCATGGTCGAGCCGATGTTTCACGCCGACACGCTTTACTGGAAGTTGGAGCTGTACACTGCGTCGTCCAACTATCCTCTTAGCCAGCGCTTCATTCTCGCGGGAGAGGAGCGAAGCTATTTCAGGCACGCCGCAACCGCACTCGCGAACGCGCGCACTGCACGAGTAACGATCGCTGCGGATCCGGCTCCCGATCCTATAGCGTTGGCGTGGATGGCGGCGTTCCCCAACTCAGCGGATTACCGTGCGCCCGGCATCGCGCGCGAGCTAACGGCGACACCGTGGTCTCCTGTTGCGGCGGCGCCGTCGTCCGTCGCCAACGACTCGACGTTCAGAGCCGCCGTTACCAGACTCTACAATCGCATGCGTGCCGCGCTCGCCGCCGCCGATCTCAAGGCATTCGGAATCGCATACGACTCACTGGGGGCTCTCATCTCACCCGTGCATAAATGACCGAGACACGGACCGCCGTAATCGCTGTCGGCGGCAACGCGCTTTCTCCGCCCGGAGAGCATTCGACTATCGCCGATCAGTTTCGCCACACGCGCGAAAGCCTGGGCCCGATCGTCGATTTCGCGCTCGATGGCTGGCGGGTGGTGGTCGTTCACGGCAACGGACCACAGGTCGGCGACGAGCTCGTCAGAAACGAGAAGGCGCGGAGCGAGGTCGCACCGCTCCCGCTTGGCGTGCTCGTCGCCGGCACGGCTGGCTGGATCGGCTACATGTTGCAGCAGTCGCTTGAGAACGCGCTGCGCAGAGCGGGGAATTCGAGAGATGTGGTGACGGTCCTGACGCAGGTCGAGGTTGCCGCCGACGATCCGGCGCTCAAGGATCCGAAGAAGTTCATCGGACACGGCCTCTCGGCCGTGCGCGCCCGTGAGCTGCGGGCTCAAGGCCACGCCGTCAAGAAGGACGCTAAGGGACGCTTTCGACGGGTCGTTGGCAGTCCACAGCCGTTGGCAATCCACGAGCTTGCGACAATTCGAGTACTCCTGGAGCGCGACACCGTCGTGATCGCGTGTGGCGGCGGGGGTGTTCCCATCTACCGCGATGCGGCGCTGGGTCTGGAGGGCGTCGACGCGGTTGTCGACAAGGATCTCGCTGCGGCGGTTCTTGCGAGAGAGCTCGGCGCGGAGCTTTTCCTGATTCTCACCGACGTCGATGCCGTTTATACTGGGTGGGGCACCGAACAGCAGCGCGCGATCAGCTCAATGAGCGTGAGTGAAGCCGATCGCCTCGCGGGAGAAGGAGCGTTCGGCGAAGGAAGCATGGCTCCGAAAGTCGCTGCTGCCGCGGATTATGTGCGTCGAACAAAGGGTCGTGCCATTATTACAGAGTTGAGTAAGGGAAGAGCCGCCGTGCAGGGCGTTGGCGGTACGGAAATCATTCCATAACAGCGCAACTTCAACATCGATAATCCGCGTGCGAGCACGCGTTCGGAGCAAGAGTGAACATCCACGAGTACCAGGCAAAGGA
>Ga0137416_10000927_pt1 | contig 14448 bp, 9 predicted proteins | sample CZODoug3_1_1_16f_FD_108282 | JGI IMG/M metagenome (GOLD analysis project Ga0137416, IMG submission 108282) | Vadose zone soil fungal communities from Angelo Coast Range Reserve, California, USA - CZODoug3_1_1_16fungal (Illumina Assembly) | ecosystem: Environmental > Terrestrial > Soil > Vadose...
AACGTCAGCAGGGGGAGGGGGAATGCCATAGAGCCCAAAAATGGTGGACGTGGCCGGGATCGAACCGGCGACCCCCTGCTTGCAAAGTAAATTGATAATCGCTATGTGGTTGTATCGTCTGGCCTTTACCTATGTCATGTAGCACGGTTTTCGATGGTGTTTGGCAATAATTGTTCCCACTTTGTTCCCACTTTTTGGGGGTGAACCCCTAAGATGGCAGAGTTTTGTTCGGCATGGTTGGCATTGAATACAGAAGTCCAAGACTCGCTGTGGTAAGAAGACCGGCAAACAGCTTGGCATGGCGATAGTGCCGACGACCGAGAACGCCGAAATCCATTCGAGTGCCGATCCACCACCACCAGCCCAAAATCGAGGGAAACCAGACGCCGCATTGCAAGGAAAGTGTCTGAAGGTTTAGCAGCTTGAGGATTGGCTCTCGAAGATTGGTGACATGCCTAGATAGGTCTCGTGAACAGGCATTATCACCATTGAATGTCTCTTGCTGGGTGTAATCTCTCTAGCGAAGCTCCTTCTACCCACCATCACATGAAGGTAGAAGAGTTAGTCGCCTCGATCCTTCTGACCTCTCCACTGAAAAAAAAACGACAGCCTCTGAGGAATCTTTGCGTTCTGTGACCCCGTTTGGCCCTGATTGGCGCATGTATAGGTTGAAGGCAGTCGTTCAAGACGCCTCAAAGGAGACAAATGTCATGAAAAGGACAATCGTAATCGCAGTGTTCTTCGCAGCGAGCTTGATGCTGACGCAGAATGCTCCAGCTCAGGTTTTGCAGCAGGGCCACTATCTAACCATGGGATACGCAGCGCAGGCTCAAGCCGTATGCAACGTCAACGGCGTTGACTACCCAGTTGACGGCTACTCCCGTATATGGGGCCAAGACCCCGTTACCGGCAGGTGGTTTGTCATCGGCCGGATCGTGGCCACTACCTACGGCTACCGGGCGGACGGGATCGACGGAAGAAGCTGGCCGGCGTACTGCCGATGAGGAAGGTCACTTGCGTGGCCAGCACGGGAGTCGCAGCTTGTCTTCAAGGGGCTGAGCGCTATGCACACGGCGCTCAGCCTATCTTTGTAACGTGAGTGTGAAGCGCATTCCCTTGACGAAGATCGTGCCGCACTTCTATCTCACCGAATCAATCCCGAATTTCTAAGAAGAAGCGGTTGGCTGTCAGTTGTGACCCCTGGTTATCGTGAAGACTGCCAAGGCCGCTTCGATCTGTGCGCGGAAATTGTTGTGCATATCCGGCAGTTCCCAGAGGGATGCGGTCACTTGTCTTTCTTCTAGACAATCTGCTCGCTGGCTGCCACGCGCAACAGCAGGACGGTAGATTCAAAGGTGGATGAGGTCGTTAGCTATAAAATGTCGCCAGCTTCCGCACTGTTGCTCGGCGGCAACTGTCTTTGCGGAGATGGCGCTCTTACTAAGCTATGTAGAACTCCAAAGCGGACAGAGTCGACTCGGTTAAGGTAGAATCGCGGCCAATCGCGAGCGCCCTCGACGCGGTACGGGAGGCTGGCCCAGTGGACTCCTCGCCTGAAGACGTCACTCTTCTCTTGTCAGAACTACAGAACGGGAATCAGGAAGCGGCTTCCAAGCTGATGCCGTTGGTCTATAACGAACTGCGTCGGCTCGCCAAAGGCTACATGAGACGCGAACGCGCGGAACATACACTGCAGGCCACGGCTTTGGTGCACGAGGCCTACCTCAAGCTGGTCAAACAACCCTCAGTAAATTGGAAAGGCAGGTCCCACTTCTTTGGAATAGCTGCGCAATTAATGCGGCAGATCCTGATCGACCACGCGCGAGGCCACTTGAGAGAAAAAAGAGGGGGCGCACACGAAGTCGTGTCTCTCGACGAAGCGTTGGTCTTTACTCCTGGGCAGTCGGCGGAATTGGTGCGTGTAGACGAAGCGCTGGAGCGTCTGGCAAAACTTGATCAGCGGCAGAGCAAAATCGTAGAACTTCGTTTCTTTGGCGGTCTGAGCGTCGAGCAAGCGGCGGAATTTCTGGGGATTTCGCCTAAGACCGTAAAGAGGGATTGGAGCGTAGCAAAGGCCTCGCTCCACGGCGAATTGAGGCACGCTGATGGCAACATCACCGGAAAATTGGGACCGCGTTAAAGACCTGTTTGAAGCTGCATTGGAGCGAGATCCGGAGCAGCGCTCTGCTTATCTGAGGCAAAATGCATCCGATCCAGGCGTGCGCGAAGAAGTCGAGAGGCTCCTTGTGGAGCACGACCAAGCCAGCGGATTTCTATCCAGTCCTGCTTTTGAAGGTCTTCAGTTTCAACCAAAACAGTCAGAGCATCGATTCTTGCCAGGAGAAGTACTTGCGGGGAGATTTCGGATTGTGCGTTTTATCGCTGCCGGCGGAATGGGGGAAGTATACGAGACACAAGACCTGGAACTTCGGGAGAATCTGGCCATCAAGACAATCAAACCAGAAGTTCTGCGGCAGTCGAATGCTCTTGAACGGTTCAGGCGCGAGGTTCACCTTGCCCGAAAGGTGACTCACTCAAATGTATGCCGAGTCTTTGATCTTTTTCGTTGCAAGTCACAAGCGAGCAATGCCGATCGAGAGGTGGTTTTTGTTAGCATGGAATTGTTGGAAGGAGAATCGCTTTCGGAACGCATTCGGCGCGTTGGAAGTTTTGCTCCCCAAGAAGCGCTCCCATTGATCGCCCAAATGTGCGCGGGACTGGCCGCGGCCCATCACGTAGGGGTCGTGCACCGCGACTTTAAGCCTGGCAACGTGATCTTAGTTCCCGATGGGGAGTCGGGCCAAGTTCGAGCGGCGATCACTGATTTTGGATTGGCACTTCGATCCGGTGGAGACGAGAGCTGGACCGCTGATTTCATTACGTTGCGTGGATTCTGTGGCACGCCCGCCTATATGGCGCCCGAACAGATAGAAAGCAGTGAAGTAACCTCAGCGGCGGACATCTACGCACTTGGGTTGGTTATCCATGAAATGATGACGGGTGTACTGCCGTTCGCGTCACAAACACCCATGGCGATGCTGGTAAGGCGGATGCATGAACCAATCCCATCGCCGCGCTTGCTGACGCCAAACTTAGACACGGCGTGGGAATCCGCAATCCTCCGGTGCCTAGATCGTGAGCCTGGCAATCGTTTTCACACGGTCGAGGAACTAGTTCAGGCCCTTGAAAAAGCCATGAAGCTGCGATGTCAGAATCCCGCTGACTTTCGCACGGATTTGCAGCGGCTGCGGCGGAACGCAGATTCGGGGAAATCGTCCGGTGAAGAGCAGGCTCGACCGCTCACGGCGATACCCACCGGATCTACGGATCAGTCCATTGTCGTGCTGCCGTTTATCAACATGAGCTCCGATCCGGAGAATGAGTTTTTCGCAGACGGAATCACTGAAGAGATCATCAACGCCCTTGCTCAGATCGAGGATCTTCGCGTCGCTGCGCGGACTTCCTCATTCTCTTTCAAAGGGACCCATGTTGATCTGCGAACCGTTGGAAGTCGCTTGAATGTAACCACCGTTCTTGAGGGCAGCGTGCGCAAGTCGGGTAATCGTCTTCGCATCATGGCTGACCTTATTAGCATCGCCGACGGCTGCCACCTGTGGTCTGAGCGCTATGATCGCGAACTGCAAGATATCTTTGAGGTTCAGGACGAAATCGCGAAAACCATTGCAGACCGGTTGAAGGTCACCCTCGGAGCCGGGAGACAAAAACGGCTTGTGAGAGCAGGAACAAAGAATCTGGAAGCCTACCAGCTCTATCTCAGGGGCCGCTTTCACTGGAACAGGCGAACCCGCGTTGGCATAGGCAAGGCGATAGAATACTTCAGGCTTGCCATTCTAAATGATCCAGAGTTCGCGCCTCCTTTGGTGGGGCTAGCGGAGTGCCATATCATCCAAGGAGTGTACGGGACGCACGAGCCGCACAAAGTATTCCCGCTCGCCAAAGACGCCATCTTCAAAGCCCTTGCTATTGATCCCCAAGCAGCTGACGCACACTGTGCGGCAGGATGCATACAGGCAGTATATGACTGGGATTGGGCTGGTGCTGAGCGGTCATTTCGCCGTGCACTCGACCTAGAACCAAACTGCTCCACAACCCACCACTGGTATGCCGTTAATTACCTAATACCTCGCTCGCAATTCGAAGACGCCTGCATCCATCTTCGTCTCGCTCGGGACAGCGATCCCCTCTCTTTGGTGATCAACTCCACGGTGGCACTGGAATCTTACTTCGAGCGCCATTACGATCAAGCTGTCGCCGGGTACCTCGGGGTATTGGAGATGGACCCAACGTTCGGCGTAGCCGTTTTCTTCCTGGGACAAGCTTACGAAGAAAAGAGGATGCTACCGGAAGCTATTACGGCATTTGAACGTGCTGTCGTGTTGACTGAACGTAGTCCAGAAACGGTTGCGGCTCTAGCCCGTGCATACGCCCTTGCCGGCAGGCTCAAAGATGCTCATACGCTCCTTAACGAACTCCAGCAAATGTCTCTGTCTCAATACGTCTCCCCGATACTCTTTGCACAGTTGATGCTGGCGCTAGGAGAGAGGACTCATGCTATCCAGTTTTTGCAGAACGGGATCGAAATGCGGGCGACTGACATCACATGGTTGGGAGTGCGCCCGACATTCGACTCAATTCGCAATGATGAGGACTTTTGCGCGATCTGCGCCGGCGTCGGTCTCCCATAGCCCTTCCGCCCAGGCGGCTAGAACGCATAACGGTATTCCAAGCGCACAAGATGCTTGTACCACATATCGTGAGTGACGGCCTGTCCGAAACCAATGTAGAACGAGTTGTGCGACCCAATGCTGGTACGGGCGCCCACTTTAATGTTGACGATATTGGTCCCGCTCACCTCGGACCCGGCTCCCATCACTGGACCGCCGGGCAGCGTCTGAAAACCGCCCAAGACTCTCCAACCGAACATCTCGATCACAGGAGTGAACCGGACTCGCTCGCCCCGATAAAGCTGGTAGCTCGGGCCAATTCCGTAGGTGAAGATATCACCAGCGAATCCCTCGGAACTGGTGATCGGAATTCCAGCTGATCCGCCAATTGGATGCCAATCCCCTAATTGAGCTTCGACGGACATGCGATCCGTCAGCTTTTGATAATAAAGCACCGATGGCTCGATGCTGTAATGGTTTGTACCTAGCCCCTTGGAAGCATCGCCCGACGGGAAGTAGGTCCGGAATTGAAATGTGAAGTAATGACTGCGGGATGCCAGCATCGCGAATTTGAAGCCAGCCTCCACGTCGCTCAGTCCGGCCTGGTTTCCAAACGGTGCAAAGTTGAACGGAGTTTGCACAAAGCCCTGCGGTTGAATCCAGCGCACGGGAATTTCTGTGAAAAGGGAGAAACGCCGGACAGGAGCATACTCAACATTGAGGTAGACTTGCTGAAAGTTCAAGGCAGATGGGATCCCTGGACCCGGTCCCGGCGCATTCGGATCGACGGGTCCAGGCGGTAGACCTCGATAGCAGCGGCATTTCGCGTAGAAGAACTCCGCGCGATCTGGGAAGTTATCGTCAAAGGCCGCGTCGACGCGAATCCGCATTTGAGATCCGATAATGGCATTGTCGATGTAGCCGACCATGCTGCCCTCGATCGGAGGACGCTTGATTTCGGGCGGTTTGTTCTTGTCGGGTTTCGGCTTTTGCGGTGCCGGCTTAGCCTGCTGGCCAAAAGTCAGGCTCGCACCAGCATAGTGGCCGGAGTTCAATCCCGCATTACGATCGGACACCGCGGTCACGTTCTCCAAAGGTTCAGCTGCGGCTGCTTCCGCTTGGTTTTGTTTGCGGGCGGAATTGTTCTGCTGGGCAGAACCAGCGACGGGAAGCAGGATCAGGGCGAACAGGGCTGTAGCTGAATGCACCAGTTTCATGTGTCCTCCTGGGAAAGTGCCGCTATTCTATTTATTTTGGTGTCTATTGTCGTTCAATTTCTTTTGCAATTTCTGGTATTCCTCGGTGACTTGTCGGCGGTCAGATTCCACCAATTCTGGCAATAGCTCTACTACACGAGCTAGAGCTAGCCGGGCATCCTCGGTAGATCCAGACTCCAAGCTTCGTTGAGCAAATGCCAAGTAGTCATAGGCGATGTGCACATACATAGCGTGGAATTCGGAGTGTCCCTTGGAGCCCCGATGGCCTTCCAGAATCTCCAACGATCGCTCGATTTCCTTTTGCGCTTCCCGCGGATTCCTGGACTCGACAATTCTGCCGCGGACCAAGTGAGCTCCGATTCGTTCTATCTCCAACGAACGCGGTGGGCTGGCCAGGTCTTCGAGCAGGTCCAACGCTCGATGGTTATGCGGCTCAGCCAAGTCAGGCCGGCTCTCGTCGAGGAAGAGTTTCGCCAAGTTGTTGGAGAACTTCGCCAACTCCACCTTGTACACGCGCTTGTCTGAGTCGTTCTTTATCAACTGCTCATGGATTTCAACGGCGCGTTCAAAAAGCTTCTGTGCTCCTGGCAACTGCTTCTTTTCCCGAAGGATCACACCCAGATTGCTGGATGCGCGCGACAATTCCTGCGCAGGGTCCGGATTTGAGCTCTGGTCCGCTGGCGAAGGGGAAGCCGTTCTGCCTGTCAAAGGTTCAAGCAAGGCAATACCTTGGCGAAAATCCGACTCCGCATCGTCTAAACGGTGGCCGTCGTAATGCAAGATTCCCCGACAATAGTATGTGCGTGCCAACTCCTGCTGATAGTCGGCGTTGCCGGGAAACCGTTGGCGAAGTCGCTGTTGGACATCCAGCGCCGCATCGTATTCGCTCTTCGCCTCGGCCCAATCCGGTTTCGGTGCCTGTACGCGACTCTCGAACCAGAGTCTCAGCGTTTCCGCAAGCTCGTTATGCGCATATCCCAGGTTCCGCTGATATTCCGGGTTCCCTGTATGCTTCGTTGAAAGCTTCTCCAATTGGGAGATGGCTGTGCGGTATTCCGGAGCGGAATCGGCATAATTCTGGAGTACACGATGAATGTCGCCCAGTCGGATATGTGCTGTGGCGGCTTCGTTCTGGAAATCATCGTTCGATGGCATTTCCTGCGCGAACTTGGAGTAGAAGCTCTTTGCTTTGCCCAGTAGCTCCTTCCGAAATTCCTCCAATTGCGGCGTATCTTCTGGTTCTCCCACGAAGTCGGACTGGTTCCCGGAAGCGAGGCTCTGATCCACCGTATGCTTGGCCAATCTCAAGTTGTCTTCGGCGCGCCGCATCTGGTGGCGAATTGCGATGAGCAGCCCCCCCACGATCGCCAGCAGTGACACCAAAACGTAAATTGCGGCTTGGCGGGCCTGCTTTCTCCTTCGCTCCTTCTTTCTCCCCTCCTCGCGCTCGCGCTCGCTCCGGTCCAGAAAGTCCATCGCTTCCGTGAAATTCGAGTCGTACCGCTGCGCCCATGCTGCCGTGGGCCGGCTTTCGCGCTTCCACTGCAGGCCGGTTTCCAGCTGCGGATCGATCCAAAGTCCTCCCGTGCAGTCCTCGCACCACGAGGCTGCCTGAGAGATGTGAATGTAAGAGCGAGCCGATTCCGCCTCTTCTTCGGCCCACGTGATCAACCGAGTCCAGCAGCGCATGAGACTCTCATGCGAGAGATCGATGATGGATTGCGACTGGAGCGTCACAGCCGGAGGCGGAGTCAGAAAACTTCTCCCGGATCTCCGAAAGATATCGATCACTTGAATTACTTCCGCTTCGGGAACTTCGCAGATCGTTGCAAGCTCTTCGATGGAAGTTGGCCGCCTGACCCCGCGATAATCGGAGAACGTGTCTGTGAGCGCTTTGAACATTTTCTCCGCGATTACGGGATTGCGATCCGATCCGGCCTCTTCATACGCCTCTTCTGCATGTAGTGACATCGCGTTGCCTAATCCGCCGACCGCCTCGTAATCTTGGATGTCGATACTTTCTCCGTTCCGGCGACGGGATTTCCAGTGATCCCAGGTACGCATGAGGGCGTGCTGCAGAACGGGAAGCTGGTCCTGATCGTCGCCCAATTCGTTCAGCAATCGCAGAACGAGACGCTGGGTGATGTCGCCGCCTGCCACGGCAACGGGCCCGGTAATGGCCGACCGCAACTCGTCACGCGTCATGCGCGGAACAAGGTAGAGTCCGTTGTTCACGGATTGTGGCAGTCCCGGAAATTCCAAACAATCGCCGATGAAATCCGCGCGCATTGTTAAGGTGATGTAAATCGGGATATCGGTCTGCTGCGTCGCTTCCAACAGCAACTTGAAGAAGGCAACTGCTTCATCGCGCGAGTTTTCGACATGCTGGCTTCGTCGAAACCTGAACAGCTCCTCGAACTGATCGACGACAACAAGAATATTGTCATTCTGCGGAATTCGCGCCTGCCGCACCGCGTCCACCAGACCTAGCGCACTGCGGCGAAGGGTCGCCTCCAGGAGAATCTTGTTGGTGCTGGCGAGCTCACCCTGGGTCCCGAACACCTCAGGTGCGTTGAGTGAAGTCGCAAGGTTTCCGATAGGGTCGGCGCCGGGACGGAAAATTAGCACACGCCAGTCCGTACCTGCCCTTGCCATGAATCCGCTGTACAACGCGGGAATAAGACCAGAGCGAACCAAGGAAGATTTTCCGCTCCCGGACGCGCCGACTACTTGCAAAAAACGGGTCGAGCGCAAGCGGCGAAGGAGTTCGTCGATCTCCTTTTCCCGTCCAAAGAAAACGTGATCTTCGTCAGGCTCGAACGGACGAAGACCGGGGAAAGGGTTAAAGAGGGCCATGGGCGGAATTAACCCGATGATTGCCTTTCCTATGCCTGCAGCCGGGAAACGAACTGACGCAAAGGTTCAGGCGAAAAACCTTCGAACTGAGGAATCACGATGGCCTCATGGGTTCGGAAGCGTTCCTTGTCCGCAGTTTTTGGAGCGATCAACGAAATGCCAACGACCGGAGCTGGCTTAATGCGTCCATATCCGGCGCTTTTCTGCAATTCGCGAAGCTTCCGGCGCAGCCAGCATTCGCTGGCGGCGCCGTAGAAGATGAGAGCGCCGTCGCAGGTGCGGAGATTCTCTTCATGGTAGTCTCGGATTTCCGCTTCATCGCCTTCGAACACGGGCCGAACCACCTCGACCCGCCGCTCGAAGAGAAAATCAGCCCACGCGGAAGTAAGCTCAAAGTCCCGCTGATCGCAAATCAAATAGACGCGGCAGAGATTCTTGCCTCCCGCCACGGAAATCTGCGCCGGCAGTTGCGGTTTCTCCGCTCGCCTTAGCCGGTCGTGAATGACGGTCTTGAGATCCTCGAGAAAAGTCTCTAGAAGATCCGCTCCGTTCATGGTTCGGGGATCCATTCGGAGGCGTTCTATAACTTTGCGCTGCCGGTCGTCGTCGACTTGTAGTCCCGGCGGTATCCACAGCAGGCGTGCGAATTCGCCCTGCGCGTGGCGCTCGATCGCCAGTTCGTTTTGAATTTCCAGCACAGACTCGACCGAGCCTTCGGGCACCAAACCATAATTCTTGCCAATAAGATGAATGGACATCTGGCATTGAGCAAGGTCCGCGCGTATCGCGTTTTTCAGTTCGAGAGCTATAGGAGCCAACGACCGCGCGGGAAGAACCGTGTAGCCACGCTGCTGCAGGTCGCGGCGGATGGTCTCACGCTGCTCGACAAGATCAGAAGTCGTTTCCGCGAGAAAGATGGGTGCTCGTTGCGATCCCGTCTGTCCCCCACCGGGGCCTTCATGCTTCTGCACGATTTCCAGGAGACAGCAAATGTCGTGCGCCAGATCATCCAGCTTCAACCAGAAATCCCGCTGCGCTTCTGGACCGAATATCTCGTCTAGTTCGCGAACCCTTCCGGTTTCCGGGTCCACTTTGAAGAATTCGTAGCCTAGGAGCGGCTGCAATTCAGGCGGATGCATCTCCAGCGGCACAGGGGTCTTTAAGACCTTGAATACACGAACCTTGTCCTCAAAACGAACCCCGCCTTGCTCCCGGGCCGCTTTCCAAAACTCATCTAGTTCCTTGCGCGTCCATTCGGACTTTACATACCGGGGTGAGATGACAGGTACGAGCGCGGCCACGCGTTGTAGCCTATCCACCAGCGTATCTTCGAAGAAGTCATTACCTTGCAGCTTTGGGTCCCTCCAAATGTGAGGTTGCTTGCCGAGTAGTTGGCCGACTCGAACTTCGAGCGCGCGATGCAGGTTCGACACCCAACCACGATGTCCCTCAACTAGCTCGACATTGTCCATGTGAGCGTAGCTTATGAACGCATCGCCTTCGAAGTCCACGGTTGGGATCTGGGCTCTCACTTCGATGCCTGGGTTGTCTCTTGGTCGGCGCACGATAACGGGGTGCGACTTCCCGCTCTTATAGCTTAAGGAATAGAGGTTAGCAAGTTCTTTCGTTTCAATGAGGAGGGGGCAGGGCGGACACTCCCTTGGCGGCGGGCGACGATATATGTAGGGAAGCTGCCGTATTTCTTTGCCATCGAAGTCTGGCCGACGTAGGAGCACCTGAATTCTTCAACTCCTTGCGCCGCCGCAAGCGCCGCAAATGGTTGACTCGCATACACTTGACCAATCGGCGTAATCGGCTCGATACGCGCCGCACGGCTCACATGAGCACCAATATAGTTTAACCGATGCGTCACCGGGTCCGTGCACATATACACCGGGCCGGCGTGCAGCCCGATGCGAACGTTTAGATTTGGCAGACCCCGCGATACCCAATCTGTACGTCGTACACGATCGCACAACTCTAGTGCGAACAGCCCGGCTTCACGTACATGCTCAAACACGAAATACAGACCATCTCCCCAGGTGTTTTTGACTAATGGTTTGTGCGTCGAATCCTCCGCCAAGCTGCCCGCCAGTCCCAGAAAATGCTCGACAAACCGCGGCACTTCCTCATCGCTCAGTTTGCTGAATCCCTCAGCGTCGGCAAATAGCAGCGCCCGGATCTCTGCTTTGAATTGCGGTGGAGAATTGGCAGCGCGCGGCCGATCGGGAACAATCGGCATCGCCCTGCTGGGTGAAAGCTCCGGTGAACCTTCGGCCAGGATCTTGGCCAGATCGATGATTTCCACTTCAAGGCCGGCTCCGCGCCAGCGCTCGATCGTTGCGGCCGTGCCGCCAATCTCGTCTCCGGGCTTGCCGTCCCAGACACCGAGTAGAATAAGCTTGGTATCTAGCTGTTGAGCGTGGATGCTGGCGAGACCGTGTAGCAACAGATTTGCAAACTCGAGGGAAACATTGCCGCACATCTGGCTTCTCTGCGAAGCTTCCTGGATCTCCACGGCTCTGCCCATGATCCGTTCGAACCGGCTGGTCCAACCGCCGCTACCAATAAGCTCGACGCTGTCTTTGGTAAAGAATTGCTTTTCGTAGGGCAGCACTATGTGGCTTTCGCCGTTCCTCTCCAGCATGGCCTCGTGGAAAAGAATGTCCGAGCCGCACGCCGCCGAGGCGTAACCGAATTTCGAATCGAGCACCTGGAGCCTGCTCCTAATCGCTTCTCTTACGGCACCTTCGAGCTGAGGTGGAAATCGTGCGACTTGGCGGTCCGGCTTATCCACCATGTGCCCGACAAACATGACCACGCTGGGAAACTGGAACAGCCTGTCGACAAGCTCGTTTCCCTCCCCTAGGTGCTGCGCCACCAGCCTAGCGTTGAGACGCGTCGAATGGAGACTACCCCAGTTCCCGCTCCCCACTTCCAAAGCCTGCGAATACCACTCCTCGGCCTCGCTCCAACGCCGGAGCAGGAGAGCCGTCTCCCCCAAGGTTGACAGAATCCAATAGCGATCTTCGTTTGCAGGCTCGCTTTGACTCAGCTTTTCGCGGCAGCGCCTCGCGACTTCATCGGCGAGTGTGGTCGCTCGCTCGTGCTCTCCCAAGAACAGTGCGAGCGTGGCAGCATTGAGCCCGGTCCAGTAGCCTCCGGTGCTGCCATAAGCTTGGGAGTAGTAATCAAATGCCTTTCGCAGATGCTTCTGTGCTTCGGGTGATCCTTCGGTCTCACGGGCCAACTCTTTGTGAGTGCGGGCGAGCAATCCGACAGTTTCTTCGTCTCGATGGCCTTCCGAATACAGCTCGTTCAGAAGTGCGTTGGCTGATCCAGCCGCTCCGCTCCGCGTCAAGGCGAGTGCCAGAAGCTGACGTAAGTCCACATTCCGCGGGAATCTCTGGACCCCTTCGGCGGCAACGTCGTAAGCTAGCAGCGGCTCCCCGATTTGCAGAATTCTACTGGCCAAGAGCTTGTAGCTCTGTACACCCAGCCAGCTGTCGGCGTCGCGTTCGCGCCAAAGACGCCGCAAAGTGACGCGGCTCTGCGCGACCGAGGCTTCCAAATCTTGTAATTCGCTTTGTAACCGTGCGGAAGATGCGTTCGACCCACGATCGACTGGCATGGGCGGCTGAATAGCGTAGCCCATGGCCAGCAAGGTTTTGATCGCTTCAAGGACCGTTTGGCGGTCGTACTCTTTCTCAGCCTCGCTCAGTTGCTCATACGGAACTAGACCTGGGTGCTCTTTCCGCTGATCGCTGCGCTCAGGTCCCTGTCGCCATCCCTCCGCGAACCGCAGCTTCGCCCACCTGTCGTGTGTATTCCGTGCCAACAACTCGGTCAATTCGAGGATGTCTCGGCTGAGGTTGACGCCACATACGTCAAACGGTGTTGGCTTGTAATCCACCGCAATATCCTCCATGCGTCGCCGGAGGGCACACTACAGCGGAAACACGCCCTCGGCAAGACTCGGATTTAGCTGTGCTATAGGCCGCGTGGGACGAAATACAAAGCTTCACTAATCGGCGGACGCCCAACAAGAAATCGTAGGGCTCTGACGCCACAGCCAATTTGCCCATGTTCCTCCCAGAGCTACACACCTCGATTTTTGCATTGCGACTATATGTCAATGACAATAGTTTGTGCAAAGGATCGTCTTGCTTGGCCACATCGAGTTGTTCCGCCCGCAGTTCAGCACGAGAGGAAACATCAAATCAATATGGCTTCTTGCACACGCCATAAGCGGTACGCAGTCCGTCGTGGCATTGTGCAGCCCTAATTCTTCTCTGTGACTTTCCAGTCCCTTATAAAGCCTACTGCACGCAGCACGCTGGAGTTGCCGGGCGAAATCGACTTTATTCAGGCAGCTTCTGTACCGTGCGGAGGCCCAGGGGTAGGTGTGAGTCTGTGTTTTTGGCAAGAAGTCGGGCCGCGCTGTCGTCCTCAGGTTCCTCTTCTGATTCGCGCTGACCAGCTCTCACTGTGGTCCCCTCGCTGCCCGCCACGCTCCTCGGAAAAAATGTACTAGTACCAAGATTTTTTCTCCCTCCTCGATGTTCCTTAAATAAGTAGAGGGCTGTGATCCAGATTTCATTCCCCGAGGGATCTTTCGGAGGGATTAAAGTTTTTTCTTACTTTTTCCCTTCTGGATGTTCCTTAAATAAGTAGGGGCTGTGGCCGGGATTTCTCTGGCAGCCCGGGACCCCTCAGAGGGATTAAAGTTTTTCCTTACTTTTTCCCGACTGGATGTTCCCTGGTAAGTAGAGGATCTCGTTGAACTTTCTACGATGAAGCGATTCGCTACGGTTTCTTGCAGGTCAGGCGGCCAACATGGTTATTGAGCTTTTCCATTTTCGAGGCCTCTTCTCTTATGGTGTGAGACTTGACTATTTCAATGAGCCTCGATCGCTATTTGCAGCGCGGGAAGGTGACGGGCGTATGAAAGACAAAGATCATCATATCCGTCACCCTCGCGGTCACTTTGGCGATCGAGCAAGTGCCCAAGGAACAAGAGGTTGTGCATGGCGCGACGATCAATTTGGACGCGGGCAAAACACCGTGTTGGGCTGGAGCGACCCCACTTTTGCACACGGTTCCGTGCCCAAAGTGACTCGTGGGTCGCTCCAGCCCAATCAGTGGAACGAGGGATTAGTTTGCGGCGTGTTTTGCCGACGTGCCCAGCGAGAATTCGGACGGAGCAGGTGAAGAGAGGTTTTGTAATGCAGTCTGTAGTGCATCGCGGATAACGAAAAGAGAAGAAACACATGGACCACCAACCAATCCGCCCCACCCTACTTTGGACGGAGCTGGGTTCGAGCGATACAGTCTCATCCCCTCGCGCCGGGTGGACATCCTCATTCCTCCTCCCCTTCCTCAACAATCGAGTTCGAGGTGAAGAGCTCTTCACCCCAATACCTCACTGCGGACCTCACCAATCATTTCACGGGGGCGCGGCAGTCATAGCTAGCCAAATCAGTCCGATACATGGTCCGAAGTGGACCGCGCTGCACGCAGACTGGAACGATGTGAGGGCGGGAGCGACCCCACCCTTTGCCGCACGGTGCGTCACCGGTTTCGTGAGGTCGCTCCCGCCCTCACAGGAACTTCGTGCCGCCGTTTTAAGCGGTTGCATGCTCAGGCCTAAGAATTTGTCAGACGAAACGTCTGACACTTTGTAAGAGCAC
>Ga0137416_10000931_pt1 | contig 14402 bp, 10 predicted proteins | sample CZODoug3_1_1_16f_FD_108282 | JGI IMG/M metagenome (GOLD analysis project Ga0137416, IMG submission 108282) | Vadose zone soil fungal communities from Angelo Coast Range Reserve, California, USA - CZODoug3_1_1_16fungal (Illumina Assembly) | ecosystem: Environmental > Terrestrial > Soil > Vadose...
ATTCGCACCGACGCGTTGGCCCGGACGGTTGGTGTCAGATGCGCTGGTTCCTTCGGACGCGCGGCCTTTGCTGTCGGTGCCGCGCTTCGCGTCTGCGAAGGTGCGCATGTCGACGTTGCGGCTGATCTCCGCGGAGTCTCCCGCGTCGGCGCCACGCTTTGCATCGACCGTGCCGTCTGTGCCCGCTGCGCCATGCTTGATGTCCGAAGAGCCATTCGCGTCCGCCGCGGCACGCCCAGCGTCCGCGCGCTCCGCCTCATCTGCAGAGGAATCGCGCGATTCAGCTTTGCTGTCGGATCCCGCAGCACCACCAACATCCGATGGCGGCTTACGCATAGCCTCAGCCGCTTTCGCATCAGCTGCATCCGCCGCATCAGTTGTTACAGCCATTTTCGCCGGCAGCACCACCGACGGGGTTTCTCCGTCACGCGTGTATGCAAGGTTCGCGAGCCGCCGCGCAACCCGCTTCTCAATCATCCTCAGCGCCAACCGCACGGAGGTCTTCAGCCGCTCCGGCGTGAGCAAGCGCTTGGGCAGATAGTCCACAGCTCCGAGCTGCAACGCCCGCACAGCCGTGAGCTCGTTGCCTTCTTCCGCAACAGCAATCACCGCAGGGAAATGCGGCTTCTCGCGCAACTGTCGCAACAACTCGAGACCCTGGGCCTGCGGATCCTCCGGGCTGGATCCAAATGAGGCCGCCAACATCAACATGTCACAATCCCGCCCCGACAGCTCCTCACTCCAACGTTCGAAGTCGGTGAGCTGCAGAACGCTGACCGGGGATTCCGGACAGAGGACGCCCAAGTGATGTTTCAGCCACTCGCCATAGCGAGTGTCCTGGTCAACCACGAGCAACCGGGCAGGCATCGTCTTGGCCATTATTTATCCAGTGCGAATTTCATCCGTAAACGCGCACGCTGATCGACTGCGTGTCCGTCGCGCTCCACGGGCTTGTAGCGCCACTTTTTGACAGCATCGACGGCGGCCTGCTCAAAGAGGCCCACCGGCTCTGCACCCGTGATGATCACATCGGAAACCAAACCATCCGGCTTCACAACAAACTGCACATCAACCCAGCCACTCATGCCGCGCTCGCGTGCGGAGACCGGAAATGTGGGCGGCACATATCTGGCCAGCTCCAGGTTCCCGGCGGGCACGATCTCAGTGGCGCGCTTCGTGGCGTCCTGTACCGTTGTCATGTCATGTTCGACGGCGCTGATGCTTGCATCATCAGTGCCTGCAGCATGTGTCTCGGCGAGCCAGCGGCGCGCTCCAACAAAATCCTGACGGCGAACCGCGGCTTTTGCTTCGTCCAGCGTTCGACTCGCCAACGCCTGCCGAGCCAACACCGTCGACGGATGCGTCGCGTCAGATTGCACCAACTGTGCGAGGTAGAATTTCGCGCTGTCCGACGGCGGGTCGATGACCTTGGCTTGTGTCAGCCGCTGGTTGAAGAGCAGCGTCAGTCGCGCCATGGCATCTGCCTTGGCACTCGTCTGAACCCGCTGCGCATCCCGTGTCATCGCCGTGATCTCATCGTGGCTCACGCCGGAGTCAGCGGCGGCATCTATCCAACGCTGCGCAACGTCCGCATTCCCGGCCTCCAAGGCCTTGCGGACCTCCGCTACCAACCGCTCTTCGAGCCGCTTTTGAGCTTGCCGCACTTCCGGCTCATCCGGCGCAACAGCCCGCGCCGACTCAATAAAAAAGCGCGCATTATCCTGGGCCGGTTCCACCAGCTGTCCATTGCGAAGGCGAACCGCCGCCTGGGTCAGATACTCTCCCACCCGATCGTCCAGCTTCTTCTGCTCCAGCTCCTGGCGTGCCTCGGCAAGCAGTGGTGAGTGTTTGCCTTCGTTGTTGGCGCTGGCGCCGTCGAGTACGGCGATGGCCTGCTCGATGTTGCCGCTCGAGGCGGCCTGGCGCGCCTGGTTCAACACCGAACGCTCGCGCTCCTTGCCGATCTGGGTACTCAGGAAGGCAACGCGGACGTGATCCGGCTTGATGGTGCGGGCCTGGTCGGTGAGCTTCTGGGCTTCGTCCAGATGTTGGGCGCCGAGTTGATCCTCGGCCGCCGACAACAGCTTGTCGATCACTTTCTCGATGCCGGCCGCGGGACGCGGATCGCTGCCATTGCGGTGAAGCGCCTGTTTGTAGAGATCCGCGGCGTTCTGGCCGGCAGGTGCGACGAGCGCGCCGGCCGCCAAGGCCGTATCAGCTCGCGTCAGCAGCGACTCGAATTGTTCGTCCCGCTCGGCCGTCGCTGTTGTCTTCGAAACAGGCGCCGGGGACGGCTTGCGTGTCATGAACCAACCGCCCCCGATCACCAGCGCAACCAACACGGCGCCGCCGATGAGAAGCATGTTGCGCGGCAGAGGAACCCGATCGTCGGCGAGCACGCCGGTCGAAGCCAGCGGATCTGCAGCACCTGACAGCTCCTCGCCGTGTCTGCGCCATGCGGCATCGACAAACAACTTTACCCGCTGCTCGGAAACCGGCTTGTGCAGAAAACGGTAGACCGTCCCGTTGGTAATTTGAGGGGCCAGTGCACTTTGATCATCCAGCCGCCCGGCAACGATGAGCACCAGGTCGGGGAACTGCGACTTGAGTTTCTCAGTCAACCGCTCGACCGCGGTGGACGCGGCGGCATCAATGATCGCCACACCCATTTGTCTGCCCACGAGCTCGCCTGCCAGATCGGATTCGGCATCGACGGTCACGATGTTGTGCTCAGAGCCGAGGACCTTCAGGGTCTCGACCAACGCCTCATCACGGGTCAACACGACCAGGCTCTCGCCGGTCGGTACCCGCTCACGTGGCATATCGCTCACGATTGGCGTTCCCGCGAAATTTTGCACAGTGGGCTAGCTCGGAAAGTTCAAGGTTCCCGCGGACGTAAAGCCGTTCGCAGGCGGAATGACGATGACGCAGGCGTTGGACATTTGTCGCCTGCGACGGACGATTTCTGTGAATCCCATCAATATCTTCCATCGGCGCGAATGAAGGTGGCGTTGAGTTCCGGTGCGCTATCCTTCGACCCCCGGGAAGGTTGGGCCGGCATCCTCAAAATGCGTCATTCTGGTGCGTCCCTGTGGCTGCTTGCGGCCTTGGTCTGGCTCCCTGTTCTCGGTGCTCCTGTGGCTGAGAAAGTTTCGAGCGGGCAAAGAACCGCTGTCCTGGAGTTCCTCTCGGCCGTTGCCAGCGGCGATCCCCAGGCAGTGGCCCTCTCGATTCACCCTGACGAATTGCAGGCCCTGAGGCTTCGAATATTGGCGCTCCTGCGGGACGAGGCCAAACGAGGCGATAGCACCGTCCGATCCAGACTATTCGGTCAGGGAATGCCGCTGGATGACATCGAGCGCCTCACAAATACGGGTTTCTACGCGACCCTTGCCTACAAGATTTACCTGACAGGCCGGGAGTACACCGAGGTTGAGGGCCTAGCGGCTATCCCCGACAAGGGTGATCACGTCCATGTAGTGGTCCTTGGTAGGCAACCCAGGGACCACGGGAAGGTACAGGTCGTGAGCGTCGTGACCCTTCGACCTTACGGGAAGGATTGGAAGGCGACGTTACCGAGCGAGATCGAGGCGCAGATCGACGACCTCATTGAAGGGCGGCGTATTGCAGTGGCTCCTCGCCAGTCAGCGGCCGTTGGCGTCGGGACGGCAACTACGCTTCCGGCGATTGTGGAATTGCTAAACGCCGCGGAAAAGTCGCTCAGCGAGGGCAAGTGCGACGAGTACTACAGTAAGCAGATGAGTCCCAACTTCCGCCGGGTCACGGGGAAGAAGGCCCTGGAAGCCTTAGTGACCAGCTGTCAGAACGGCATGGGCACGCGGCAACTGCTCCTGTCGACTCTACATATTGTTCGCGGCCTGGAGCCGCACTACGAAAACGAAAGTCAGCGTGCCGTCTACGATCTGACCGGTCAGGGACTTCCATTTCAGACGTTCAGCCTGGAGCAGGTGGACCGCCATTGGTTCATTGCCGAATGACCAGGCCGCCACGGCTCGTACCGTTGATCCGAAGCGTTACTCTCGCGGTAGCAGGAACTTCGTGCCGTTGTGTGACATAACGACGCCGTCAGGCGTGATGGCTTCGACTCGAACACCGTCTTTGAGTGTGTCGCCCTCATGCATTTTGCGCATGTTGATGAGCGCAAACCGATCTTGCGGGTTTGCGGCATACACGTGGAGATCGAGGCGTAATTCCGGCAAATTGGCACCGTTCGCCACCGCCAGGTCCTGATACAACATCAGCCCGCTCTCGGTGCCGCGCTTCACGTGACCTTTGAATATCGACGCGCCTGGATCGGTTGCCGGCGCGTAATCATCGGCATTGGCCCCGCCCGAATCAGCCCCGGAATCCCTTGGGGCACCGGCGAGTGTGGGTTCGTTCTGATCTCGATCGGGCAGGTGCACGGGCGGCTGGCTGGATTCCGCAGCAGGCGCGCGTGATATGGCTGAGGTTTGTGGTGCGCTTGCCGGCTCAGTCGGCGGCGGCGCATACCTCAGCGACGTGCCATTGTTCGAAGAGGCATCGGTGTTCGCGGCAGTGTTGGGCGGTGTGTTGGCTGTCGGTGGCGGGATGGTTGCGACTGGCGGCGACCACGTACCACTGTTGGGGGTTGGTGTTGGTGCTGCTTGGCTCGCGGCAACAGGCGGCGCATTCTGCACGGTCGTTTCGTCGCTCCGTGATGAGCGGCGTAGCAGCAACCAGCCTACGATGACCATGTTGATGACGAGCAGCGCCACGATGGCAACGGCCCACACCGGAAAACGCGCCTTCGGTGGCGCTACCTTGACTTCAAACAGGGCGGGCCCGGTTTGCCGCTGGCGGTCGGTCTCGGATTTCTTGAGTGCGTCTAGAATGAACGACATCGTTCAACCGCCGTGTGTGTCGGCCAGGTAGAGGAACGGCGAGTCCGGCGGTGCCACTGCGCTGGCAAGCACGATTTGCGTCTGTACGCCCGCGATCCCGTCCACCGTGAGACGGTGCTGGCGTTGGAAATCGCGCACTAGCTTGCTGAGATCTGCATCGAACACGTCGCTCACCGGCCCGTCACTGTGTTCACCCTCCACTCGCTGCAGGCTCTGGCGGAGCCAGCGTACATCATCGCCTCGCATGCCCTGTGACAGAGACTTTACCTGGCTGGTACCCGGACGCCACAACATAACGAAATCGCCGAACCAGTAACGTGACAGCTCACCAATACTGACATCGTGGCTGCTTCCCCCCAGCTGCACCGTGGCGTGCTCGTCGTCTAAAGCCGTCAGTACCACCTGATGGCTGGCGCCGGCGTTGTCGTTGAGCATCAGGATCGCTGGTCGATTGTACAGTCGTAACTGCCCGAAGGAGCCCCGCTGATTCAGGCATTCCAGGCCCTGGTTGGAGGCTTGGCTGCACGGATCCACGCCGGCGGGTACGTACTGGATCCTCCAGATGCCGAACAGCTTGGAAAACGCGCTGTCGGTGTCGGTCTCATTGGCGTGTTTGGCCAGCAGATCGGTCAACTCGTGGCCCGAGAGCGCCGCCTTGGTAGGGAGCGGGGGCGACTGTGCCACCACGGGCGTCAACGGCATCGCTGCAGGCGGCGCAGTCGTTGCGACCTTTTTTGGCTCAACGTGTGTGTGGGTAGCTGCTACCGCGTGCGACACGGAGTTCCAGGGTCTGAAATTCCACAAGAGAACGGATGTGATCGCCAACAGGCCCGCCGCGGCCGCCGTTCCTAGCCACGGTAACCAGTGCGGCGCGAAGCGTTTACCGAAGACCTCAGAGGCTGCGTTTCGAACAAGGTTCGAGGTCACCCGATGGCGATCCATCGAGTAGGCGCCAAGAAGCGCGCGGTCGCAAACAACGTTGATGACGCGCGGGACGCCGACGGCTAACCGATGCACTTCAGCGAGCGCTGCCGGAGAAAAGATATCGCTGGTGGCTCCGGCTACGCGTAGGCGATGTCGCACGTACGCCGCCGTTTCCGCGGTGGTCAGCGGGTTTAGGTGATAACGGCCGGTAATGCGTTGAGCCAACTGCCGTAGCTCGTTACGGCCAAGGAGCTCACGTAGCTCGGGTTGGCCGATGAGGATGATCTGCAGGAGCTTGCGCGTGTTGGTTTCGAGGTTGGTCAGGAGGCGCACCTGCTCGAGCACCGTGGGCGCGAGATTTTGCGCCTCGTCCACAACGACCACGACGCGACGACCGCCAGCGTGAGCGCGCAGAAGATAGCCGCTGAGGATATCGACGAGATCCTTGAGGCTTTCCGTGGCTGAGTCCGGAACACCAATGCCCAATTCCTCGCAGATCGTCAGCAGGAACTCGGGAGCGGTCATCTTCGGGTTGAGAATGAGCGCGATCTCGGCGTTCTTGGGCGTCTGTGACAGCAGTGAGCGGACGATCGTCGTCTTGCCGGTACCCACCTCGCCGGTCAGCTGCACGAAACCGCCTGCCTCATTGATGCCGTAGAGCAGATGAGCCAGGGCCTCAGCGTGGCGCTCGCTCAGATACAAATAGCGCGGATCAGGCGTGATCGCGAACGGCTTCTCGTTCAGGCCGAAAAAAGAAAGATACATGGGCGAATGTTACTTGATCGTATTTCCACGCCGTAGCGCTCGACTTCCGAACCGCGCCCGGGCCTCGTCCAGGGCAGCATCCAGACGGCTCTTAGTGCCAAGCGTGTCGTCGAACAGGCCGAGCTGAGATGCAGCGCTGAGGTCACTCAAGACCACCCCCAGCAGCCGAAGTTTCTCCCCTGGATTCTCCGTCAGCCAGCGTGTCAGCAGCTCGTTCGCTACTTTAGCGATAGTACGCCCATCGTGTGTCGGCGGCGCGACGACTCTTCTGCGGGTGAAAGTGGAGAAGTCGGCCCGCCTGATCTTGATGCCGATGCACCGCGTCATCAGCTCCTTTTTTCGCAGACGCTCGCAAGCCCGATCGGCCAGCTGGGACAATTGCGCTCGCAAGGCGTTCGGGTCGCCGAGGTCCCGCTCGAATGTGTCCTCGGCACTGATGGATTTCTCTTCCAGGTCGGGGTGCACCAGCCGGTCGTCGATACCGGCTGCCCGGTCCCGTATCCGTTGGGTGTATCGGCCGAACAACGGCCAAAGCACGGAATCCGGCGCCGAACGCAGCTGCGCAAAAGTTTGAATTCCCCGCGCCTCGACCTTGGCCCCGGTCTTGCGGCCGAGTCCCGGCAACCGTCGCACCGACAATGGGTCCAGCACCGCATGGACCCGATCGGGGGTTACGACCGTCAGCCCGTCCGGCTTGGCAAGATCAGAGGCAATCTTGGCGACCAGCTTGTTGGGCGCCACCCCAACGGACGCGGTCAGACTCGTCGTTTCGAGGATTCGGTTCTTGATCCACTTTGCAATTGTTACCTCATCCCCCAGCAGGGCCACGCTGTCGGTGACGTCGAGGAAGGCCTCGTCGAGGGAAAGTCCCTGAACCAGCGGCGTCACCTCGTGAAAGATTGCGAATACCTGCCCCGAGACTTCTTTGTAGCGCGCCATCCGAGGGCGAACGCAGATGGCGTGTGGGCACAGGCGCAATGCCGTGCTCATGGGCATGGCCGAGTGGACGCCGAATTGTCTGACTTCGTAACTGGCGGCGGCTACGACTCCGCGGCCATCGATGCCGCCGACGATGAGAGGAAAGCCTGCGGTTTCGGGGTTGTCGCGCTGTTCAACAGATGCATAGAACGCATCCATGTCAACATGAAGAACAGCGCGACGACCTCGCCACACAAAATTGGGCGTTATTGTGTGACTGTTATGGTGATCTTCTTCGAGATCACGGGTGGGTTGTGAGGCACGTGACCGGCGTCGCCGAGCAGCAGTTGCAGTGTGTGCTTCCCGGGTGTCAGTTTCACGGTGGTCTCGGTCTGTCCCTTGCCGAAGTGCACAACCTTGTCGGAAGCCGGCAGCGGCGCGTTGAGATCAGCCGGCGCGTCCGTGTCAATCAACAGGTGGTGGTGGCCGGTGTTCTCCAACTTCACGCCCGCGGGCGCAATGCCCATGCCCTTCAAACCGAACTGCACCGTGACCGGGCTGGAAACCTTGGCGCCGTCCTTCGGGCTGATGATGTAAACCTGTGCATCCGCCGGCGAGGGCGTACGGTCCTGGGCCCAGGCGGCGGTGGCCGCCAGTGCAAGCGCGGCGGTGACTACAAACATACGCATAGCAAATCTCTCCATAATCGAGGGGTTTGTGGCCAATGGTTGGCCGCAATCCAAGCTTATCACCGTGTCAGCAGCTCGGTAGGGAACACAGTGTTGGCGTCGGGCGACACGGTTACTCAGAGCATGTAAACACTGTAGGTTACGGTCAAAGCAAGTGTGAGTGCCGCGCCGTAGCGGCGTGGCCGCCAGTACATCAGTTTCATGACGGCCGCGAGCGCTGCGACCAATTGCGCTGCCGGACTCTCCGGCTCAGCCGATGGCGGGGCGTTGGAAACCGGCCCCGTCTGTTCAGGCAACATGAATGCTGGATAGTGCCGGTGCAGGCGCCTGCGGGACCGGCTCAGCTTTCGTGCCCAACTCGTGTTGGGCGAAGTCGTCGACGCTGATGAGATCAATCACCTTGCGATCGTACTCGCGCAGCGCAGCCCCTTCCGTTTCCGAGATGATCCCTGCGGCAACCGCCTGTTGGATCTGTCCAGGCAGGTCCAGGGCCGTGACCTTGCCGGTCTTGACGCCTTCGACCCGAATGCGCTTCTCGATCGGCTCGACGCTCTGCGCGAGCAACAGTGCCTCCTGCAGCAGTCCCAGCGGATTCGTCGGCTCCAACGTCCAGTAGATCTGGTGGCACAGCCGATCGCGAGCCGCGGTTGCGTTGGTTACCAGGTCGGCGACCTTGCGTCCCAGCCGGTCATCGGGCGCGGAGTAGGTGCGGCCCCGCGGAAAGACAAAAAAGCGCATGGCTCCCGCGAGAAAGCGATTCGGGAAGTTGCGCAGGAAGCCGTGCATCTGCTCTTGTGCGTGATACAACAGATTGCGGCAGGCCCACTCGACGATCGGCAGGTCTTCGGCCGGTCGGCCCTGGTTTTCATGGTGTTTCAGCACCATGGAGGCCAGGTACATGCAGGAGAGTATGTCGCCGAGCCGGGCGGAAAGATTTTCCTTCTTTTTCAGGTACCCGCCCAGAGTCAGCATCGCCACGTCCACACAAAACGCGAAGGATGAGCTGAAGCGCACGATATGTTGGAAATACCGGGCGGTCGGTCCCTTCACGGGCACACACGCGAAACGCGCATGCGTGAGCGCCATGATGAAGGAGCGCACCGAGTTGGAAATTGTAAATCCAATGTGCCCGAACAGCGCCTGGTCGAATTCGTCGACTCCCTTGGTACGGTCGGGGTTGCGTGCAGCGTTCATCTCACGCAATACAAACGGGTGACAGCGGACGGCACCCTGCCCGAAAATGATCAGGCTGCGCGTGAGCAGGTTGGCGCCTTCGACCGTGATTGCAACGGGAACTGACTCATAACCGCGCGCGAGATAATTGCGCGGGCCCAGGCAAATTCCCTTGCCACCGTGAACATCCATCGCGTCATTGGCGACCTGCCGCCCCATTTCCGTAACGTGATATTTGAGCATGGCCGACGGGACCGACGGTTTTTCGCCGCCATCGATTGCGCCCGCCGTCACGGATCGTGCGGCGTCCTGGGTGTATGTCAGGCCGACCATTCGCGCGATGACTGTTTCGACGCCCTCGAACTTGCCTACCGGCATGTTGAATTGACGACGGATGCGAGCGTAGGCGCCGGTTGCCCAGACACCGGCCTTGGAGCCGCCGGTTGCGTTTGAGGGCAGCGATATGCAGCGTCCGACGGACAGTTGCTCCACGAGCATGCGCCAACCGGAGCCGGCCATCTTGGGTCCGCCAATGATGACGTCGAGCGGTACAAAGACGTCCTTGCCCTGGATCGGGCCGTTCTGGAATGGAATGTTGATCGGAAAATGCCGCCGTCCGATCGTGACTCCCGCAGTGTTGCGCGGGATCAGTGCGCAAGTGATGCCGATATCGGCCTTCTCGCCGAGCAGCTTGTCAGGATCGAACATCCGGAAGGCTAGTCCGACGACCGTCGCTACGGGCGCAAGCGTGATATAGCGCTTGTTGAAGTTGAGCTCGATGCCGACGATCTCGCGTCCCTGCCACATACCGCGGCAGACGACGCCCGTGTCCGGAATCGATGCGGCATCCGAGCCGGCACGTGGCCCCGTCAACGCAAAACACGGAACTTCCTCGCCGCGCGCGAGGCGTGGCAGGTAGTAATCCTTCTGTTCCTGCGTGCCATAGTGGTTCAACAGCTCGGCTGGGCCGAGTGAGTTGGGCACGGCGACCGTGGAGGATGCGGTGGTGCTACGGCTCGCCAGTTTGACCAGCACACACGAGTGCGCGTACGCCGAGAACTCCAGGCCGCCGTACTTCTTCGGAATGATCATCGCGAAGAAGCCGCGCGATTTCATGAAATCCCACACGTGCGGCGGCATGTCCCCACGCTCGTGGGTGATATTCCAATCATCGAGCATCCGACAGAGCTCTTCGCAGGGGCCGTCGAGGAACGCCTGCTCTTCGGCGGACAGCGCCGGCGCTTTCGCCGAAAGAAGCTTGGACCATTTCGGGGCACCGGTGAACAACTCACCGTCCCACCACACAGTCCCCGCCTCGAGCGCTTCGCGCTCGGTCTGCGACATTGGCGGCAGTAGCTTCAAATACGCCTTCATGAACGGCCGGGTGATGATCGCTTTGCGCAACGGCCGCACGTTGAGGAGCCACAGCGAGGCGAGCAACAGCCACAGGAATCCCATCCATATCCCGGCGGGCACGCTTCTCTCGCCCAGCGAGGTGTACGCGATCAGCAGGACGGTGAATGTTGCGGTAAATGCCAGCAGCGAGAGGCGGCGGTAAGCGAGGACTAGAACCGCTGCGATGAACAGCAGCGTGATGACCCCGCCGACTTGCGTCACGGCATAGGCCGCGGCTGCGACGAGCAGAAGCGTAATTATCGCGCCGAGCATGAGGGTCTCCTTTTGCGCAGACCGTTCGGCCCGCTCACCGTCGATCCGGGGTTGTCCCTTCGCGGGCCAACCCGTGCAACGCATGCGTTGCACCCTTTTGCGCGGACTTCCGTCCGCTCACCGTCGATTCTGGGCATCCGCTGCCGCGTCATCACCGGCCAGCGTGCGCGCAGCGCACCGCTTCGGCGCTGCGCGCGGCCATGTTGCGAGGGTCGCTTAGCCGAGGAGTTCCTTGACGCCATCGCGCTCCTCGCGCAACTCCTTGTCCGTCGCATCCATCCGCTTGCGGCTGAACTCGTCAACCGACAGGCCCTGCACGATCTGGTAGCTGCCGTCCTTGATCGTCACGGGGTAGGAATAGATGACGCCTTCCTTGATCCCGTAGCTGCCGTCGGACGGCACGGCCATGCTCACCCATTCACCGGCAGGAGTGCCGTGGAACCAATCGTGGATGTGGTCGATCGCCGCTGATGCGGCAGAAGCGGCTGACGACGCGCCACGCGCTTTGATGATCGCGGCACCGCGCTGTTGCACGACCGGAATGAACGTCTCTTCCAACCACTTCTGATCGACGAGCGACTTCGCGGGCTTGCCGTTCACAACGGTGTGGCTGATATCGGGGTACTGCGTCGCGGAGTGATTGCCCCAGATCGTCATCTTGCGGATAGCGGTGACATGGGTGCCGGTCTTCTCGGCGAGTTGCGTGAGCGCGCGATTGTGATCCAAGCGCGTCATTGCCGTGAAATTGTGCGGGTTGAGATCGCGCGCGTTTGCGCGGGCGATCAGCGCGTTGGTGTTGGCCGGGTTGCCGACGACGAGCACTTTGACGTTGCGATCGGCGACTTCATTCAGGGCTTTGCCCTGCGCGGAGAAGATCTGAGCGTTAGCCAGGAGCAGGTCCTTACGCTCCATGCCGGGGCCGCGCGGTCGCGCGCCGACGAGCATCGCGGCGTTGCAATCACGGAAGGCAACTTTCGCGTCGTCCGTAGCGATGACTTTATTCAGAGTCGGGAATGCGCAGTCGGTGAGCTCCATGACCACGCCTTGCAGCGCTGGCAGAGCCGGCGTGATTTCCAGGAGGTGCAGGTTGACCGGCTGATCCGGTCCGAGCAGCGCCCCGGAGGCGACGCGAAAGGCGAGGGCATAACCGATCTGACCGGCAGCGCCGGTGATCGCAACGTTCAAGGCTGGCTTCATGACGGTGCGCTTTTTTCCAACGAAAGGGCCCGCGATTTTACTGCAATGGCGGCCCAGGCGCCCCCAGCTATTTTGGCGCCTCGGTCGACGGGGGCGGCGACGGCTTCGCTACATATCCCGGGAAGGCTGCCCGAAAGCGCTGTATCTCGGCATCCGCCTGCCCTGTTTTGCCTGCGGCGCGTAGAGCATCAATCTGCCGCAGCCAGACCTTCGGGTCGGCGGGGTGGGGCACCGCCGCGGGCGCTTGTGACGCGGGGGTTGCCTGGTTGTGGGCCGCCGGCGGAGCTGCATCAGCGCCCGCTCCCGCAGTCCCCGGCCCCCCAGCAGATGGCGCCTGAAGCGAATCGGCGGTAGCGGAGCGTTTGGCAGCGGAGGGCGCGGCGGCGGAGTTGATCTCACCGAGGGTGCCCGATGTCGCTGGCGCGGCGGGCCGCGCGGGCGCCGCCGGATACGGGTCGGCAGCCGGCGCCGACCCGGGAGCTGAGGTACCGGCTCGCTTCGCAAACAGCACCGCCTTGTCCGCCGCCGACTTGGCAGCAACCCGCGGCTCCTCGTCGGCCGGCGGTGGCCCCGCTTCCGCAGCGGATGCAGGCGAGCGAGCTTGGGCTGCGGGTGTCGGTGCCGAAGGAGGTGGCGGCGCCAGCGCCGACTCCGCCTGCACCGGCGCATGGCGCGCCGGCAAACCTGCGACTTTTGCTTCCGGAAGGATTACTTCATTCGACGGAATGTCACCCGACACGCTTTCGCGGCGCTCGCTGTAGTTGACGGTGCCCCCGTTACCGCGCGCGTCGGCAGTGGCACTTGCCTTCAAATCGGCGCGTGCGGCCGTCGCACGCTGTAGGTTCGGGCTAGGCCGATTCGTGTTGAGACTGACATTCATCACGACCGACAAACACAACAATATGGTTGCCGCCAGCGCCACCGGCACAGCCCACCGCGGCGCGCGGTCATTCTGCTTTCTCGCTGGCGCTTGCGCGGGCCCAGCTCCGTTGGTGGCGGGTGCCGGGGCGGTAGCAGCGGAGGCTGCAGCCGCAGGTCCGGCCACAGTCGCGAGCGTGGGACCACTCCGCGTTCTGAGCGCATCGCGCGCTTCGTTCAGCACAATCTGATCGAGCGCCGCAGGCGGCTCGAGTCTGTCATCAACGGCGTGAGGCAACACCGAACGCCGCTTCAGATAAGCCTCGAAAGCTTCGTCATGCTCAGGATTGGTCATAGCCCTGGCTCCTGAATCACTCCAACAGCAGGCGAAAACGTCTCCGCCACCGGCGCGAGAGTGGCACGTAGTTTCGCTACGGCATAGCGGAGGCGGCTCTTCGCAGTTTCCGGACCAACAGCGCTGATGGCCGCAACTTCCTCGAGCGACAGCCCGGATTCGTACAAAAGGAAAACATCGCGCTGCTCTGCCGGCAGCGTGGCGAGAGCCGCGCGATACCGGGCGGTCAATTGGGCCTGCTCCGCGCGCGTGTCAGGTCGGTCTTGTTCAGAGCCGGGCAACATGCTTTCCCAACCATCCTCTGCGCCGTTGGATTCGTTACGCACAGACGCGCGCCGGCAGTGGTCGATAAAGCAGTTGTGCGCAATTCGAAATAAAAACGTGCGGAATTGCGCCCGTGGCTCGTATCGCTCACGGCTCACGATGACTTTGCTCCAGGCCTCCTGGAACAGATCGTTGGCGGTCTCCGTGTTACGTGTCTGCCGCGCGAGATAGCGATACAAGGCGCTCTTGTGGCGCCGATAAAGAGTCTCAAAAGCGCGCATGTCGCCGCGCGCGTACCGCAGCATGAGCTCGCCATCGTCATCTGTGCTCATCACCCGTAACTCTACGCGCGTGCCACGTCGCAGGCCACGCCACCCCGCCGTACGACATAACCACCCCCGGGGACGAGCCCCAACCCCCAGCAGACGCGCCAATTCCCCGGGCCCGCCGCACTCCCCCAACCGCCAAGTAGAGGGCTGGTCCCCTAGTGCACTCCCACCCCATTCCAACCTTTTCCCGCCTCAGTCCCTCCAAAGCCAGCGAGACATAAGTGCAAAGCCATGCCAAAGCTTGAGCTAACCCCCCTTGAAATTACTTGGTGATCCGCCTTGACACTATGGTAGTGATGTAGTCATATACAACACCAAGACGACGACGAAATGCATACCGCAAATCGCGACGTCTGAACCGAAGGAGAACGACCATGAA
>Ga0137416_10000932_pt1 | contig 14401 bp, 12 predicted proteins | sample CZODoug3_1_1_16f_FD_108282 | JGI IMG/M metagenome (GOLD analysis project Ga0137416, IMG submission 108282) | Vadose zone soil fungal communities from Angelo Coast Range Reserve, California, USA - CZODoug3_1_1_16fungal (Illumina Assembly) | ecosystem: Environmental > Terrestrial > Soil > Vadose...
CGGTAACAACTGCGCTGTCCTTCAGTCCCATCTGCCTGCGAGCGTTCAGTTGCCGGGCACGATCCGGCTGCTGAATGGACACGTATATAAAGACGCCGTCGAGCTTTTCCCGATAGACCCGAGGGATCCGACACCCCACCTAGAGACACGGCGCGGGCTTTATCGTATCGCAGTGATACAATTACCTCGGTTCGTGGAACTTATTGTTGCGTGGTCCCCAAGGGCATCAATGCCGCGCAACTGGGCAGATTCTTCGCTGCCCGGCAGGCAGGCGCGTTGTCGAACTACGCCGTGAAGCCTTCGGTGGCGCGCCTGATCACGTTCAAACAACTCAACCTGATGCACGAGCTGCCCATGCGGGGCCCGTTGGATGTCATTTTCTGCCGCAATGTGATCATCTATTTTGACAAGGACACGCAGCGGCGCCTGTTCCAGCGATTTGCCCGCCTGCAGCGGCCGGGGGATCTGCTTTTCATCGGCCACTCGGAAAGCATGTTCAAGGTGTCGGACGCCTACACCCTCATCGGCCGGACCATCTACCAGCGAAACGAGGTGGAGGCCTGACTGGGGCGTTGAAATCCACCCGCGCTGGCTCCCGCCCCACGGAGCGGGCATGATTGCGCACTGCCGCGAATCAGAATCCTGCGGGGGTCAACAAATGCGACTGCCACTGTGCCTGGGCGCAATCGTCTGGTGCATTTCAAATGTCTGCAACGGACAGGGACCGGAGCCCACCGTGGTTGTTCGAGCCCAGACGCTCATCGACGGTACGAGTGCCCAGCCCCGGCACAACCAGGACATCGTCATCCGGGGCAATCACATCGTCGAAGTCAGCCCGACCGGTACCCATCCGCCCCCGGCCGGCGCGCAGCTCATCGATCTTGGAGGCGCAACCGTTCTCCCCGGTCTCATCGATACGCACACTCACATCTTCCTGCAGGGAGAGGTGCCCTCGGCCGGTGGCTATGACGTGCAGCTGCTGAAATTCCCGGCCTCGTTTCGGGCGGCGCGTGCCACGGTCGCCGCACGCCGGGCCCTCGAACAGGGATTCACCACGATCCGCGATGTTGAGACGGAAGGGGCCGGGTACGGTGACGTAGGGATCAAGAAAGCGATCAACGAGGGCTATATTCCGGGGCCGCGGATGTTTGTTGCGACCCGCGCGATCTCCTCAACGGGGGGTTACTCGCCCGATGACTACGCGCCGGAGATCACCATTCCCAAGGGCGCGCAGCTGATCGATGGGCCCGTTGAAGCGCGCAAAGCGGCTCGTGAGCAGCTCGACAACGGGGCTGACTGGATCAAGGTCTACATGACCCATCGCTCGTGGCTCGATGAGCACGGCGACCTGGTCTCCCAGCCCACGCTGACAGTGGAGGAGCTGAAGGCCGTCGTAGACGAGGCGCACGGTTGGCGTAAGAAGGTCGCATGCCATGCTTATAATGGCCTCGGCCTGCAACGCGCCCTGGATGGCGGTTGTGACTCCATTGAGCACGGCCTCGAGCTCACGGACGCTCAGATCGCGCAGATGATCAAACAAGGCACCTGGTATGTGCCTACATTGGCGGTTTACTACTACGACCCCGATCCACCGGAAACTGCTTCCGGCAAACGCGATCGGAAACGGGTTGCTCTGCACGGCGTTTCGTTTCAAAAGGCGTTGCGTGCCGGAGTGAAAATCGCATTCGGTACGGATGTGGGCGGGTTTGTCTGGACCGACCCGATTGCGCAGGAGTTTTCCCGCGAAGTGGAATTCGGAATGACGCCGATGCAGGCGATTCAGTCAGCTACGTCGCGCGCGGCCGAGCTGTTGGGGAAGCGTGGCGAGTTGGGCGTGGTCGCTCCCGGCGCGCTGGCGGATCTGGTGGCCGTGGCGGGCAACCCGCTCGAGGATGTCCACGTGCTCGAGAAGGTCGAGTTCGTGATGAAAGACGGCGCCGTATTCAAGCCGATGTCAGCGGCACAGCACTGACGGCTATTTGACCACCGGCCCGAATGCACACCCCTCCGGGGCATTCAACGTGGTCGCCTCGCCGACGATGAACGTGGCGGGTGCAGCGGAGCCGGTGGTGAGTTGAGAGGCCCTGAAAACCGCGATTCCAAAGGACCCGGCCGTATTCACAGCAGCGAGGTTCCCCACATCGTCAATACAAACACCGTGGGGCTGATTGAGAGTGGCATCTGCATTCGCCATGGTTGAGCTGAGGGTCGCCGCCGGCGTCGGCGCACCTGTCACGAGGCTGGCCTTGGCGAATCCAACCAGTGTGGATGTCCCGGAGTTGCTCGACCACAGCGTGCCTGCTGAGTCGAACGCCAGCGCCCACGGCGACTGAATCGTGACCTGACCTGCATCGCTCAAGGTCACATCCGAGACGAGCTGCGGTGTGGAAGTGCCCTGTTCCGGTATCGCGGGCACGTGCGCCGCGCTGATTTCAACAATAGTGGTGCCGCCCCCGAATGCGGCACCCGCGGAAGGTGGCGCGCCTTGGTTCGCAATCCACATATCGCCGCTGCTGTCGAACGCGATTCCGGAAGGGGCGTTGAATTGGGCCGAGGTGATGAGCAGCACCGGCGCGATGACATTGGTGCCGGTCTGCGCCAGTTGACCCGGCGTGTAAGTCATGACCGCGTTGGCGGTCGGATCGGTAATCCAGGCATTGCCCAGTACATCAATCGCAATCTGGCGCGGTGTTTTCAAAAAGGCGGACGTGATGGTGGCCACCGGCTCGGGAGCATTGTCGGTGGCCAGGGCCGCGAGTTGCGCTGCACTGAATTCGAACATCGCCGGCGTCGCGGCTCCATTCACCATGCCCGTCGGGTCGAGCACCCAGAGGTTGCCGTTCGGGTCGAACGCGACGCCTTGCGGCGTTCCAAACACAGCGCTGTTGATTGACACATGGGGTGCAGGAGCGCTGGTACCGCTGCCCAACTGACTCGGATTGTACTCGACGACATTGGTGCCGTTCGCGACCCACAGTCCCTTGCTGCCGACGTTCGCGCCGTCATCAGCGGGGAAATTGCAGGCGGCGACCAGTCCGCAGCCTGCTATCGCCGGCAGCCACACACTCGCTGGGATCCCCATACCAATCTTCCGCAAGCCAAACCCGGTTTATAGCCCGGCCCCGGAAGATGAGTAAAGTTACGGCGTCGCTGTTTTTGCAGCGAACCGGTTGCGAAGTGTTGTTGTCACTGTCTGGCGACAGTCGTTACGTATAATCGATCAGGCCCCTGAGCCCAAAGTCCGCCTGCAGCTGCCGGGTGGAATGGAACAGCACAGGTCCACACCCCTGCGCCTGGAAATCAACTTCAACGCGCTGCTGAGGACCTACGACAACCACATCCTTGAGAACCCCGGCCGCTCTCAGCCGATGACGTTGCAAATGTAGCGGGATCAGCTCGTCACTGGTGTTATGAATCTGCAGCCGGTAGTGCGCACCCGAGCGTATCCGGAGGACCGGCTGCGGTGCGACCGATGAGAAATTCATTCCATTGACAGACCAGCGGTTGAGACCGCTGCGGGCCGCCGAGTGTCGAGTCAACACCATCGGCAGCACAGCGTCCGGCTCAATGTGACTCGCGGTGCCAAAGTGCCGCAGGTCCGGTGTTGAATCGAAGGTCTCGCGTACCCGCCACGTGGCGGGTTGGTTCATCACAACATGGGCCGAGATTCGCTCGCCGGGACTCAGTTGGAGCGCCGCGACTGTGACGGGTATGGGCAGCGGATTGCCGTCGAGGGCGGTGACCTCGAAGTCGTGGCCGGGAAGCTCCAGGTGGTAGGATTCTGTTGCGCCCGCGTTCAACACGTGCAGCAGGACCCGCTCGCCGGTGTTGGCCCGCAAAGGGCGGCCATGGCCGGGCAGGCGACCGTTGAGGGTGAGCGCTGAGTAGCCAACTTCGCAGCCGCGTGCAGTGCGGCGCATGAAAGGCTCACACCCCTTGAGTACGACTAACCATTCGCGATCGTAGCGCCCGGGATCATTGGCGGGCTCAACCAGTAATGCGCCGGCCTGGCCACTGTACAGGCCGGCCCCGAGATCCGCGGCGGCCACCACCTGCGAATGGTAGAGATACAGGCCCGGGCGATCGGGAGTAAATTCCACCCGCCGTCGGCAATGAGGAGGGATGAGCGCGGTGGTCTCATTGCAAAGGGCCTGCCCCTGCCAATGGATCTGCTCAATCGCGTCAGTTTCGTTATAGACATCGACGTGGATTTGCTGTCCAACAATCGCTCGCAACACAGGGGCGGGAAACCGGCCATTGTAGGTCGTGGTTATAAAGTGGTGACCGGGCGCCAACTCAACCCGCGTCCTGCAGATTCGCAGGGTGTGGGTTGCATGCGTTGCGGGTGCGGTACCGCCCGGTTCGGCAGCGCTGGCCAACGGCCCGAGGCACGAGCCGGCCGCCGCAAGACCTGATAGCTGCAGAAAGGCTCGCCGTCCGAACTGGCTGGATGCGTTACACTTCACTGTCTCAAGTTTACCAACCTGCCGCCCGTCCCATCCACCGGCATGCTCGAGCTCGAACACATCTATAAGTCATTCGAAGGGCGGACCGTCCTGTCGGACGTGAGCCTGATTGTCCCGAAAGGCGCCACACACGCCCTGATCGGTTCGAGCGGCTCGGGCAAGACCACCTTATTGCGCCTCACGCTGGGCCTGATCCCGTTCGACACCGGCTACGTGAAGATCAATGACCAGGCGCTGCTGTCATTCACACCGACCGAGTGGGCGGACCGGATCGGCTACGTTCCCCAGGAGGGCGGCCTGTTTCCCCACATCAGCGGCAAACAGAACGTGTCGCTGGTACCGGGACTGCGCAATTGGCCCGCCGCCCGGATCGAAACCCGGGTGGAGGAATTGCGCGCCCTGGTTGGGCTGGAGGCGGCCGTGCTGGCCCGTTTCCCCCATGAAATGAGCGGCGGTCAACGGCAGCGGGTCGCCATCATGCGCGCCGCCATGATGAATCCCCCGGTCATGCTGCTCGATGAGCCCATGGCAGCGCTGGATCCCCTGATTCGCAGCAGCCTGCAGGAAGAGCTGAAATCCATCTTTCAGCGACTGGGGAAGACCGTGCTGCTCGTGACACATGACCTGGGCGAGGCCGTGTATCTGGCCGAGCGGATCACCTTGTTGCACGAGGGGCGAGTCATTCAGACCGGCACCTATCGCGAGTTATACCTCACGCCGGCGGATCCCTTTGTCACCTCCTTCATCAACGCACAGCGCACCTTGCCCGATGTTGGTGCGGCAGCATGAGGAAACTGTTGCTGGCCGTGCTGCTGTGCGCGGGCCTGTGCGCGAATGCGGTTTCGGCCCCGGCCATCGTGGTGGGCTCGAAGATATTCACGGAAGGGTATGTACTCGGTGAAGTCGCGGCCCAAACCATTGAGGCGTCATCACCGCCGGTTCCGGTTACACGGAAGCTGGGAATGGGCAGCACCGGGATCCTGTTTCAATCGCTGAGCTCCGGCGCGATCGACGTGTATGCGGACTACACGGGAACGCTGACCGAGGCCATCATCAAAAATCCACAGCTGAAGTCGCAGCAGGAGATTCAGAACGCGCTGGCCAAGTTGAATCTGGTCATGTCGGATCCGCTGGGATTCAACAACACGTACGCGCTCGCGGTGCGGGAGTCGTTTGCCCGGCAGAACAACGTGCACACCATCACCGACCTGGCACGGTTGAAAGGTACGGTGCGGGCCGCTTTCAGCTACGAATTCATGGATCGCGCGGACGGTTGGCCGGGTTTGGCCGCGGCATATCATCTCGACCTGAGTGCGAAAAATGTCAACCGCATGGAGCACAGCCTCACATACCAGGCCATCGACCAGAATGCGGTCGATGTGATCGACGTGTATTCGACTGATGCGAAGATCCGGAAGTTTGATCTGCGCGTGCTCGATGACGATCGCGCCTATTTTCCGGTGTACCAGGCCGTCTGGGTGGCGCGTAAAGACTTCGTGGACCGCTATCCCGCCCAGTGGCAGGCGCTGCAGAAGCTCGCGGGCACGATCGATGTCAACACCATGCTCGACATGAACGCCGCGGCGGATATCGACAAGCAAAGCTACGCGCAAATCGCCGCCAGGTTCCGCGGCGCGCAGGCCCGCGTCACCGACACTCTGACGAGCCGGATAGCCCATCGGACGGTCGAGCACCTGTGGCTGGTTGCGATCTCACTCGTGTTCTCCATTGTGATCGGGGTACCCCTGGGTGTCGCGGCCGTGCGGTTTCAGACCACCGGCCAGGCGATCCTGCTGTTGAGTGCGATGATCCAGACGGTGCCGTCACTGGCCCTGCTGTGTTTCCTGATCCCCCTGTTTGGGGTTGGAACCAAGCCCGCCCTGGTCGCGCTGTGCCTCTACAGCCTGTTGCCGGTCGTGTTGAACACGTTCACGGGGATCCGATCCATTGATCCCCGGCACCTGGAGAACGCGCGCGCCTTCGGGTTGAACAGCCGCCAGATCCTGTTTCGAATCGTGCTGCCGCTGGCCAGCCCGATGCTGTTGGCCGGCGTCAAGACGGCGACCATTGTCAGCATTGGAACCGCCACTCTGGCGGCGCTCGTCGGTGCCGGCGGTTACGGTGCGCCGATCGTTTCGGGGCTGTCCTTGAACGATGTGCCGACCATACTGACGGGCGCAATTCCTGCTGCCCTGATGGCATGGCTGGCACACGGCGTTTTTGAGGTACTGGGCAAATTCCTGATTCCGGCGGGGTTGCAAGTACGGCCCTGAGGTGGACTGTTCTCATGCGAAGACTGACCGTCGGGGCGTTGGCGTGCGGGTTTTTTCTGGCAACAGCGGCAGTAATACCTGCATCGGCGCGCCCTCCGGGGTTCGTTGACGCGGAGCGTATGCAGGCGGCGGCTGCGGAGCCCGATAACTGGCTGGCGACGGGTCGCGACAACCAAGGCACCTACTACTCGCCTCTCACCCGAATCAACAACAAAAACGTCGGCAAACTGGGGTTTGCCTGGGCATACGACCTCGGCACCTATCGCGGCCAGGAGGCGACGCCAATCGTTGTCGACGGCGTGATGTACACGTCTGGCACATGGGGTTACGTGTACGCTGTTGATGCCGCGACAGGAAAGCAGATCTGGCGTTATGACCCCCAGGCGACCCATCTCGCTGCCCGGCATCCCTGTTGTGATCTCGTCAATCGCGGCGTTGCGGTGTGGAAAGGCAGAGTGTATGTCGCGTCCGTCGATGGCCGACTCCATGCACTCGACGCGGCCACCGGCGTTGAGGTCTGGGAAGCCGACACGGTCATCGACCACAAGATGCCGTATTCGAGTACCGGCGCGCCGCAGATCGCCGGTCGGGTCGTTGTGATCGGCAACAGCGGCGCTGACATGGGCAAGGGTGGCGTGCGTGGCTATGTATCCGCCTACGACCTCGACACCGGGACGTTCAAATGGCGGGTTTTCACGGTTCCCCCGGAGCCCGGACATGCCTATGAGAGTCCGGCCCTGGCGGCGGCTGCCAAGACCTGGGATTCCCCCCGGGACCCCAAATACAAGTTGGGTGGAACCGCCTGGGACGGTTTTGCATACGATCCCGCGCTCGACCTCGTCTACTTCGGCACCGCCAACGCCGCCCCCTATGACTCGAGACAGATCGGTCCCTCGAACCTCGACGAGCTCTATACCGCCAGTATTCTTGCGGTGAAGGCCGATTCGGGGCAACTCGCCTGGCATTACCAGCCGACGCCCCACGATCACTGGGACTTCGATGCGGTCCAGAAGTTTGTGATGGCCGACCTGCTGATCGACGGCAAGCTGCGCCAGACAATCATGCAGGCCAACAAGAATGGATTCTTCTATGTGTTGGATCGCAAGTCCGGCGAGCTGCTGTCAGCGGCCAACTACACCTATGTCACCTGGGCCTCCCATGTCGATCTGAAGACGGGCAAGCCGGTGGTCACTGAGCAGGCGGACTGGACGAAGAAACCGAGCAACCTCTATCCCTCCTGGGCCGGCGGGCACACCTGGAACCCGATGTCCTACAGTCTCACGACCCATCTCGTATACATCCCCGTGCTGGATGTCCCCAACATCTGGGTGGACATGGCGAACAACGGCGGCTCCGTGAAGTACATTGACGGATTCTTCACTGTGAACGGAATCATGCCGGACGATTTGTATGCGCCCGCTGATTTGCGCGGAATGTTTGGTCCGCTGCCGGATAAAGCTTCCCTCGTCGGAACGCGCAAGGAGAAGTTGGTGCGCGAGCTGCTGCGCGCCTGGGATCCGGTGGCCGGCAAAACCGTGTGGGAGCACGAGACCTCCACGGGTGTACGCGGCTATGACGGTGGCGTGATGAGCACTGCGGGCAATCTCGTGTTCCAGGGGCGCGGGAGTGGGGAGTTGTGGGTATATGCGGCTGACACAGGCAAGGTGTTGAAAACCATTCCGACGGGCAGCCACATCATGGCTGCTCCCACCACCTACACAGTGAACGGCGAGCAATATGTCGCGGTGCAGGCCGGGTATGGCGGCGCTGCAATCACGGTGGGCTCCATTCCACAGTCCAGTGCAGCCGCCCAATACCAGAACAACAATCGCATCATCGCCTTCAAACTGGGCGGCCCCGCCGTCCCGACACCGGCACCGCGTGTCGATGCGCCGATCCGCAAGCCGCCGCAGCAGACCGCGAGCAAGGCGGGCATCCAGGCGGGCGAGGCCCGATTTGTCCAGGAATGCTCGCGCTGCCACGTTCTCGGACCCAGCGTGACTCCGGATCTGCGCAACCTCGCGCCGGGTCTGCATGCCGCGTTCAAGGACATCGTTCTACGCGGCGCCGTGGCTCCAACTGGCATGGAAGCGTTCGATGATCTGCTGACGGAAAAGGACGTAGAGGACATCCACGCCTATCTCATCGATCAGGCATGGCAGGCCTACAAGTAGGGAACGAGCAAGCGCGCAGCTCCATCTCTCAGTCGCAGCGGAAGCGAACGGCCATCGAGCATGCTCGGGTTCAGTCGAGCTCCCTGGTGGGCCGTGATCAGTGAGTTGATCTCTCGCACGACTCCGGAGTGATACACCTCGAGGTCCAACTCGAAGTTGAGCCGGAAGCTGCGTACGTCCCAGTTGGCGCTGCCCACCATCGCCCACAGATCGTCGATGGTCATCAGCTTGGAGTGATTGAACGGCGCCGGATAAGTCCAGACGCGGCAGCCTGCTTTCAGCAGGGGGCCCATCTGCACTCGGGATCCCCAGTCTACAGTGGGGTGATTGCTATGCTCCGGGAGCACCAGATCAACTTCCACTCCGCGGTAGGCAGCGAGGGAAAGTGCCGTGATGATCCGCTCATCCGGCAGGAAGTAGGGCGTCATGATCCTGATCGACGTGCGCGCGCAGCTCAGCGCCTGCAGAGTCACGAACTCGATCTTCTCCAGGTCGTTGTCCGGGCCTGAAGTCACCACCCGGGCAGTGCTGTCGCCGGTAGGTGCGAGAGCCGGGAACCAGGCATCGCCCGACAGGCGTTCCCGGGTCGCGAACAGCCAGTCGGCCGCGAATACGTCGATCAATTGCGCTACCACCGGGCCCTCAAACTTGAAGTGCGTGTCGAATACCGGGTGTTTGGGATGGGTCTGCGTCAGATTTTCCGCGCCGATGTTGAGTCCGCCGGTGAAGACGCTGCGGCCGTCGATACCGAGGATCTTTTTGTGGCTGCGCAGGTTGAGGAATGGCATGCGCCACGGCAGCGTGGAGTGCAGAAAGCGTGCGGCGGGAACGCCCGCGCGGTGCAGCCGATGATAGGTTGATGAAGTGAAATAGCCGCCGCCGTAGCCGTCAATGAGCACGCGGACTTCCACGCCGCGTTGCTTCGCTCGAAGCAACGCATCGATGAATGGAGTTCCGGCGGCATCGGCCCGAAAAATATAACTCGACAGTGCGATGGATTGCTTGGCCGCGTCGATGGCGGCGAGCATTTGCGGATAGGCGTTGTCGCCGTTCCGCAGAATCTCGATTGAGTTGCCGTCCTCGGTTGGGCGGCCGGTAATCCGTTCTCCCGCTAGTTCCAGCGCGGCAAAATGATCCGAGCGGGATTTTGCGGTCCTCCGCGCTCGCGGTGCCGGACGCGGCCTGCGAAGGCTCTGTGCACGCCGCTTGACCCGATTGATACCCAACAACAGATACAACACGCTGCCGAGAATCGGAGCGAGCCACGAGAGCCCGATCCAGGCAACGCTCGAGCCGGCTTCGCGTTTGGTGAGCAGCACATGCACAGTGACGCCGGCGGCCAACACCAGGTGTATTAGAGGAACGACAATGTCGCGGCGTGCGTACATTGTGATGTCGGTCGCGCTCATATCAAATGCCAATGTACTTTTCCTGGGCTCACCTTGTGATCAATCCGCTGAACTCACTCAGCCGCTCACGGCGGCTCCGCGTACTTGCCTCTTTGGCCGTCCTGCTCAGCTGTGCGGCGCCGACGCAGGCCCAGAAGACGGTGTTCGCACACTACATGGTAACGAACCAGGACTATCAAGGGGATACCGATCCCACCGGCGAGGCGAAGTACAGCGGCGGTGCCGGTTTGCGCGCGATGTGGATGGATGCGATCAACGTTACGCACCCGGAGTGGGTGGAGATCTGCACTTCGCCGAACTGACCTGGACGGCAGCCGGCCAAAGGAAATTCAACGTCGCCATCAACGGAACGAACGTGTTGACGGGGTTCGACATCTTTGCAGCCGCGGGTGGCCGCAACAGGGCAATCACGGAGCAGTTCACGGCCACGGCGAACGCGTCAGGCCAGATTATCATCGGGTTCAGTCAGGGAGGCGCTGACAATCCTGAGGTGAGCGGCATCGAAGTGTTGCACTGATCGGCAGCGCGGCGCCCGGCCTGACCAACCCGGGCGCTGCGCTGCGGGTGGGGCGGAAGCTGACGTCGGCCAGCCGCCGCATGGTATATGTTGCGCGAGGGTCAGCGAGCCAGACACCTGCTTGGCGCACGGCGCTGCGGCTCAACCCATGAGCCGCGTCTGCTCTTCCAACTCCTCGGAGGCCTCCATCCAGGCGGTCTCTACTTTCTCGGTGTCGCGCGCGACCTGGGCCTGCTGCGCCAGCAGGTCCTTCAACTTGTCCTTGGATGCCGCGGCGTAAATGTCCGGCGCGGCCAACTCCGCCTGCAATGCAGCGGATTTTTTTGCTAGCCGCGCCAGGTCGGCATCGTAACCGGCAATTTTCGCCTTGAGCGGCGTCAATCGGTTGCGCCGCTCGGCCTCTTCACGTTTGCGTTGCTTACGTGACTCGGCGCTTTCGGACTGCGACTGCGTCGCGAGCGCCGGGGCGGCGGCTTCCTCGCCAGTCTCATCCAACCACTTCGCGTAGTCCTCGAGATCTCCATCAAACGGTGTCGCGCGGCCTTTGTGTACGACGATGAATTCGTCTGCGACCGTGCGCAGAAGGTGCCTATCGTGCGAAACGAGCACCACGGCCCCCTCATAGTCCTGTAGCGCGACGGCCAACGCCTGGCGCATCTCCAGGTCCAGGTGGTTGGTTGGCTCGTCGAGGAGCATCAGGTTCGGCCGCAGGTAGGCTGTCAGCGCCAGCATGAGTCGTGCTTTCTCGCCACCTGAGAAGGGCCCGACGGGCTCAAACACCCGATCGCCGCGGAATCCGTAGCCTGCGAGGAAATCGCGCAGCTCCTGCTCAGTTGCTTTGGCCGCGAGCTCGGCGCCATTGCGTCGCAGGTTAGCCAGTGCGGAGTCCTGAACATTCAGCTGCTCGAGTTGATGCTGCGCGAAGTATCCGATCCGCAGATCGCGTGCCTCGGTGCGCGTGCCCGCCAGTCCGGGTAGCTCACCCGCGAGCAGCTTCATGTAGGTGGATTTGCCGGCGCCGTTGCGGCCGAGCAGTGCCACCCTTGCGCCCGGAGCCAATGTCAGGCTGACCCGCTCGAGAAGGGGTTTCCCGTTATAGCCGGCCGACTGATTCTCCAACGCCAGCAGGGGGCGCGGCAATTTGGCCGGCTGTGCAAATGCGAACTCAAACGGCGAATCCACGTGAGCCGGCGCAATGCGCTGCATTCGCTCCAGGGCTTTGAGGCGGCTTTGCGCCTGGCGGGCCTTCGTGGCCTGGGCGCGGAAGCGCTCCACGAACGATTCCATGTGTTTGATCTCGCGCTGCTGGCGGGTGAACAGGGCCGATTGCTCTGCCAGCTCGGACGCGCGCTGATCTTCAAACGATGAGTAGTTCCCCCGGTACGCGCGGGCCTTGGCATGCTCAATGTTGACGATGCGATTCACGATCCGGTCGAGGAATTCGCGGTCATGCGCAATCAGCAACAACGTACCGGGATATTCCAGCAACCACCGCTCCAGCCACAGGATGGCATCGAGATCGAGGTGATTGGTGGGCTCGTCGAGCAGCAGGAGGTCCGACCGACACATCAAGGCCTGGGCCACGTTGAGACGGACCCGCCAGCCGCCGGAAAACGATCGAACCGGACGCGATTCGTCCGCCGTCGTGAAGCCGAGTCCGTGCATGAGACGTCCGGCGCGGCTGCGCGCGTCGTAACCGCCTACCGCTGCGTAGCGTGCGTGGAGGTCACCGACCTTCAAACCATCATCATTGGCTTCTGCCGTGGCGATGGCCTTTTCAATCTCACGCAACTCGGTATCGCCGTCCAGGACGAACTCGATCGCGGCCTCATCGGTCGCAAGCAACTCCTGTGAGACATGCGCAATCGCCAGGTTCGAAGGCATCTCAAACGTGCCGGCATCCGCTTGCAGGTCACCCCGGACCAGCGCAAGCAGGCTCGACTTTCCGCTGCCGTTCTCGCCGGTGATCCCCACCTTCTCGCCGCGAAACAACCCAAAGGTGGCGTCGGAGAAAAGAACACGGGGTCCGCGTCGTATGGTGACGTCGGTAAAGTTCAGCATGCGGGTTGGAAAGTGAGGCTGGTCAGCCTGACTGGCTCGACGCGGCCCAGATGTTCAGGCCACCGTCGCTCGAATGAGAGTCGATTTCGGCGAGCTCCGCCTGGCTGAACTGTGTGTTGCGTAAGGCGCCCAAGCAGTCTTCGACCTGGGCCCAACGACTGGCACCGATCAGCGCGCTGGTGACAGCCGGTTTTCTCAGTACCCAGGCAATGGCCATCTGCGCGAGGGTCTGGCCGCGCCGTTGGGCGATCGCGTTGAGTGCGCGCACGTTCGCAAGGTTGCTTTCCGTCAACATGCCCTTGTCAAAAGAGCCGTTCTGAGCAGCTCTCGAGGAGTCCGGAACGCCTTGCAGGTATTTATTGGTGAGCAGTCCCTGGGCCAGCGGCGAGAAGGCGATACAACCCAACCCTTCCGCCTCGAGCACACTCAACAGCTCCTGTTCCACCCAGCGGTTGAGCATGGAGTAGGAGGGCTGGTGGATGACGAAAGGCAGCTTCATCTCGCGCAGCAGGGCCGCTGCTTCGCGGGTTTTCTGCGGGCCGTAGGAAGAGATTCCAACATAGAGCGCCTTGCCGCTGTGCACCGCGGTCGCGAGCGCGCCCATGGTTTCCTCCAGGGGCGTGTTGGGGTCATAGCGATGCGAATAGAAGATGTCGACGTAGTCGAGTCCCATGCGCCGCAGACTCTGGTCGAGGCTGGCCAGCAGGTACTTGCGCGAGCCCCATTCGCCGTAGGGTCCTGGCCACATGTCGTAGCCGGCCTTGGTCGAGATGATCAGCTCATCGCGGTAGGGGGCCAGGTCGTCTTTGAGGATCCGCCCGAAATTCTCTTCCGCCGAGCCGGGTGGGGGGCCGTAGTTGTTGGCCAGATCGAAATGGGTGATGCCGCGATCGAACGACTTCAGCACCATTTCCCGGGCGTTCTCCAACGCGGTGCTGCCGCCGAAGTTCTGCCACAGGCCGAGCGAAATGCGCGGCAACTGCAAACCGCTGCGTCCGCAGCGGGCATACGGGGTCGATTCGTAACGGTCGTCAGCGGCGAGATACATGGGCTACCACATCAAATCATCAGGAACCACGAAGTCCTTGTAGGCGTCGTCCGGCTGTTCGGTTGCCTTGGGCTGGACAACGGGAACGACCATGTTCTCGTCGCGCTCGCGGATGCGCTCTGCGATTGCCTTCGGCACGACGGCGTAGTGGCCCTTGTAGCGCACGATCGCGAGCACGCCACTGGTCAACTGTTCACGGCGTTGCGGATCGACCGACATGCGGCGGATCTTTTTGCCGTCAATGAAACTGTAGTAGTCCTCTGTCTCGAGGCGCGGTGCGCGGTTCTGCTCAATGAGCTGCTCGATTTCAGCGATGCGCGCCCGGCGCTTGGCTTTTTCTTCGCGACGCCGGTTCAACTCCTGGTCGCGTGCAACTTTCGCTGCCTGCGCTTGCTGCGCGGCGAGACTGGCAGAAGGAGCTGAAAAGGCCTGGGGTGTCGCCTGACCCACGCC
>Ga0137416_10000936_pt1 | contig 14390 bp, 15 predicted proteins | sample CZODoug3_1_1_16f_FD_108282 | JGI IMG/M metagenome (GOLD analysis project Ga0137416, IMG submission 108282) | Vadose zone soil fungal communities from Angelo Coast Range Reserve, California, USA - CZODoug3_1_1_16fungal (Illumina Assembly) | ecosystem: Environmental > Terrestrial > Soil > Vadose...
CCTCGGTTCTGTCCTCGACTGAGCCGTAGCAGCGAAAGCCGGCCGTGTGCCAACGCACGAGCGTCTCGGGCCGGATGATTGTGAGAACCTGCAGGATTGATGGAAACCAGCGATACAGCTGATAAGGAACCAGCGATCATCGTTGGTGAGCGGGACGCAACCACGCAGCCTACGCTTCAAAACAATCAACTGATGTCGAAGCACCGTGTTCTCAGCCTCAAGCCGCAACTTCGACTTGAATGGCGAGGCCAGGACGGCCAGAGCGAAACAGAGTAGCCCGATCATTCCGCCAGCTTAGGTGATTCCATCGCTTCATCAACTCGGATAAGGTTTTCGGTACACACAGGTGCCTCCTCAGGTACTCGTTTGTTAATAGTGTGAAGGTCGGACCGAGTTCTGAGCTGACAATTTGCCTTGGAGACAAAACTTGAAGCTCATTTTTACGCTTGTCGCCGTATTTGTCACGACGGGCCCGTTTTCCGGTTTCGCGCAATCCACTTATCCGGATCGACCCATCCACCTGATCTACGGCTTCCCGGCCGGCAATGATATCGTCCCTCGAATTTTCGCCGGTAAGCTTGCTGAAGTCCTCAGGCAGCCGGTTATCTTTGACAATGTAACTGGTGCGGCTGGCAACATTGCCGCTGATCATATCGCCAAAGCACCTCCGGATGGTTACACCATCGGAATATTGACCGGGGCCAACATCACGATCAATCCGACGCTATACAAGAAGCTACCGTATGATCCAGCGAGGGACCTCAAACCAGTTACGCTCATATTCGGCTATCCGAATTTGCTGGTTGTCCATAATGACGTGCCCGCGAGATCTGTGGGGGAGCTAGTCGATTTGGCGCGAAGGCAGCCCAACATCCTTACGTACGGGCACCAGGGTCCCGGGACGACAGTCCACTTATCTGCAGAGATATTAAAGTCGATGGCACACATCGACGTTCAGGGCGTACCGTATCGCGGCCCATCAGCGGTTCTCACCGATTTAATGAGCGAGCGGATCACGATGGCATTCGTTAGTCCTGCTCCAACAATACCTCTCATTCAGGAGGGCAAACTCAGGGCGCTCGCGGTGACCTCCCGCAGTCGCGCATCATTTGCGCCTGATATTCCGACCATGGAAGAGGCGGGATTTCCGGGTTTTGAGGTCACGGTTTGGTTTGGCCTGTTTGTGCCCGCCGGAACGCCCGCTGTCATTGTCGAAAGGCTCAATCAAGAAGCTGTAAAGATAATGACTTCTCCAGATGTACAGAAGAAGGCAATGGACATTGGCCAAGTGGCGCTAAGCGATACATCGGCCGAGTTCGCGGAATTGATAAAAAATGAAACGCCGTATTGGGCGCGAGTGATCAAAAACGCTGGCATCGAGCAGATCGAGTAACGAGCGCAAACGACGACTTAGTTCCGCTGGCCGGACAACTTGACCGCCGAAAGATTACGATAGCCACGCGCCAACTTCGATATTTCGTCCTTCTCCAATCCTGATAGTATTCTCGAACAGTGCATTTGCATTCTTCGGCCGTCAGGAGCCCGATAGCTCTTTTCAATTTCCACGGTTTTCTCGCGCAGGAAGCTTGGCGTCGCGAGATCGCAGGATTCCAACCATTTTAAATAAAGCCTCCTCGTATCGGTTTTCTGATACCGCCGAAGGTTAAGTCACACGTCTGTCACTGGTAATAGGCACGTATCTTGCCAGTGGTTGAGCTGAAGCTCTTGAGTTCTGCCGAAGTTGCATATTTCCGGTTTCCGGCCGCTCGTAGATTAGAGGTCGTGTTCTTAGGTTCATTTAAGACGACAGGGTCTTCTCAAGCTCTGTAAAGCTAAACGGCAGCACCGCAGTCGTGGAGAAAGAAGTGCCTTCGAGCCAGGTTCTCACATTTGCCGATCCCGTTCCTTATCAGTCGGCCATTCGTGCCGCCGACATTGAAATTCTGCCGACAGCAAAAGGTATTTTCCACGCCGAGTTAACGCAAGTGAGTCTGGGCCGGCTGTGGATACAACGGGCTCACGAAACTCTGCCGCGGGTTTACGTTGGATCGATAAGCGTTGACCGAACGCCGATTGGCTTTCTAACCAGAGCAAACCAGTCGGCGATGCAACATCGCGGTATGGACGTAGCGGTCGGTGATATTGTCGTCAACAACGCTGAATTGGTGCACCGGCGAACACAAGCTCACTGCGATTGGGGATCGATGTCGCTAACGCCCGACGATCTTGATGCAACTTGTCTAGCTTTAACCGGACAAGAATTTTTCGGATCATCGCTCAAGCCATTTATCCGGCCAAGCGATCAGCTGATGTCACGGTTGTTGAAGCTGCATGAAATGGTTGGTCAGATCGCTAAAATAACCCCTGATCTTCTCGAGCTTCTGGAGGTGGCCCGGGCCATAGAAAACGAGCTGATCCACCTTATGATCAGGTGTCTCACCGAGGGCCAATCTTTAGGAATGACCAACGGCGATCGTCGTCACAATGCAATCGTGGCACGCTTCGAGGGATTTTTGGAAGCCAATCCGGACCAGCCGCTTTATCTTGCAGAAATTTGCGCCGCGATTGGTGTTGCGGAGCGAACACTGCGCATCTGCTGTGAACAGCATTTGGGAATGGGTCCGATCCGCTATCTGAGTTTGCGGAGAATGCACCTCGCTCGGCGCGCTCTTTTGCGCAAGGACGCTTCGAAATCGACCGTCACACAAATAGCCACCGATCACGGCTTCTGGGAGCTTGGCCGCTTCGCTGTCGCATACCGCGGATTATTTGGAGAAACCCCATCGCAGTCGTTGCAGAGAATACCTGATGAGCAGCGGAGCTTTCTAAATCGTCCATCATCGCTAGCTTAACGTCAATGACTATGTCGCGGCCCAATGTCGGAGAAGTTGATTGCATAACAAGAAATTCGACGACCCCGCGGCCGAAATTCGGCCTTTAGAGACCGCATCTGCCAGGAAAAATGTCCAAATCGTTGGGGGTCCGGAAAAGACGGTAGGGCCGGCTGCCGAACTCGATAGACCCGTTCGCGAACTTGTTTCGCCGCGGTGGCGCTCGAATCGGAGGAGGCCGCCAGCCTTGCGCGGCGTGGGAACAGCAGCCATCGGATGGACCAGGCCTTGGACTCTATGGCGAGCGACTGAGGATGTCGCTTCTGCCGATTCGATCGCCAGTTTGACGACGTGCAAGTCTCGGCTTCCGAGAGCAATGGGGTAAACTTCGCCGACATCTTTCATGCGCGGGGCAACTAGCGAAATGTGAGGCTAAGGACCTCGTTCAAAAAGCAAGGCCCGATTGTCACCATTCTACCACACCTACCTTCAATTGCCGGTCGGTGCGCGAAATCGGCCGTTTCCGCATAGCCCAGACCTCTCGCAGGCTGCTTATCAATGGAAGGTCTCATTGAGAATCGAGGGCTGATCGAAATCTGATCAGCCTTAAACCTTGAAAAGGCAGTCCGATGAAGAAAATCCTGTTGTCCGCCAGGGCTGCGCTGGCATGTGCTGCCATTGGCTCTGCCAGCGCCTTTGCTGCCGATCTCCCGGCCCGAATGGAGCCGGTTGCGCCGGTCGCCTATGTACCTGCGTTTTCATGGACCGGTTTTTATCTTGGGGGTGAGCTTGGCTGGATACAAACGAACCCCAAATACACGACCGGAGCGCTTTTGCTAGGGGCACCTTTCGTGGTCACGTCCGGATCCGACAAGAATGGTCTGACCTACGGAATTCTGGCTGGGTATAATTACCAAGTGGGCCAGCTTGTGCTTGGCGTCGAAGGTGACTTCGTAGGTTGGACGGTTGGCAAGATACGCTACACTGCAATCACCGGAGATTTCCTGACGGCGCACAGCAAGTGGGGCGGCTCGATCCGCGGGCGGCTGGGTTACGCCGCCGATCACGCACTGTTCTATGTGACGGGCGGCGCCGCGTTCGTCTCGCATGAGACCTCGATCCCCTTTACCGGGATTTCAATCGGTGGCGATGACACGCGCGTAGGTTGGACGGTCGGAGCAGGTCTCGATTACGCCTTCACGAACAACTGGTTCACAGGGCTCGAGTACCGCTACTCGCAGTACGAGGCAAAGTCCTTTGTATATCCGATACCGATCCTGAATCTTGGCTTTGTCGGCTTCAAACAAGAACTGAGTAACAATCAGATTACGGCGCGGGTCGGTTATAAGTTCTGATATCTGCCGAATTCGCATAGTCGTTTCGACTCCTGATCGTATGTTTGGCGATGCCAGCGAATAATTCCAGAACGCGGGAAGTTTAGTCATGTTGAGAGCTCTCATTGCGCTGGTGCTTGTTGCGCTCGCTGCGGTCGTTTCTCCAGCACGTGCCCAGACCCCACCGACAACTAGTGCCGGTACGCTCACCTGCCAGATGGCGCCTTCGATTGGCCTGATCTTCGGATCCCGGCAGCGGATGGCCTGCCGCTTCGCTGCCAACGGTCCATACCCGCCAGAGGCTTATGTCGGTGTTATGGGCACGATTGGTCTCGATGTCGGCGTCACCGCAGGCGGTGTCTTGGCCTGGGGCGTATTGGCGCCGACGGCAGGCCCAATGCGGGGAAAACTAGCCGGTACCTATGTGGGTGCGAGCGGCGCTGTAGGCGTTGGTGTCGGTGTTGGTGCCAACCTCTTGTTCGGCGGATCCAACCGTTCGATCGCGCTACAACCGCTTTCAGTCGAAGGCTCGGTTGGGATCAACCTGTCCCTTGGAGTTTCAAGTCTCACGCTTGCCTTGGCTCAATGAGGATATGAGCGAAAAGCGACCTTCAGCCTCCATCGCGACCCAGCGGCAACTTCGGCGAAGCCGTTTAGTTCGTAGCCAGTCATCAGAGGACGTTCGATGAAAATCACAATGCGTTTGCTGGCCAAGCTTGGACTGTTGCCCTTTCTGGCAATATTGTCGGTCGGTCTCGTTTCCGCGCAGACGGATCTTGGAAAAACGATTCTGGAAAAGCTGACAGCTAGAGTCGCAAAACTCGAAAGCGCCTGCGCCAAGGACATAAAGAAGTACTGCAGTACGGTGACGCCCGGCGAGGGACGTATGATCTACTGCATGCAAGCTCACGAGGACAAGATAAGCCCCAAATGTGCGTTCGAATTGGGGGACGCTGCATCGAGCGTGCAAACTGCGGCTGACACTCTGAAAGACGCAGTAATTGCGTGCAAACCGGAGATAACAGGCGTGTGCGGAAAGACGCAGCCGGGTCAAGGTCGGATCGCTGCATGTCTGTTAGCTAACAAATCGACGGCTTCAAGCGGTTGCGCGGAAGCCATTAAGAAAATCGAAGCTATGGCCGCTAAATAGCGGTGATGCCGCCTGCCATGATGGGTTGTATTGCCTGAGCTTCGCCAGTGCACCCTGCTTCTTCGAATCCGCCATTTGCGCTTGTCCATAAGATCTTGTGGTTCCTTTGGACAGCAATAGCGGAAATCCATTGCGAACTAACGGACTGGAGAAATCAGATGCGCAAATTCTTGCTTCTCGCAACGGTGAGTCTCATGATCGTCGGTTCACCGGTTCAGGCTCAGGTGCCACTCAGCGCTTACGCCGATGCAAATGGGTTCATCGATGTTCAGCAAATGATGTGCGCTCAGCTCGCAGGAACGTTCCAGGAAGATGCTGATATGCTCACGACCTGGTATAGCGGCTGGTACAACGGCCTTGCAAAGAAGCACTACATTCATGTGACAAGGGCAAAGGTGTTTGAACACGAAGTGATTCTATACTGCAAGGCAAATCCGAACGTTAAGATCATCACCGCGATTGACGTGCTTTTGAAGGATGAGAAGATATCGGGCGCATTTAGATAATCGGGGAGAGGAAATGCACCTGTAAGATGTCGTCCGGTTAAAGCCGGATCGGCACCACCTGCCGAAGGTACGGTGCTTGACCTTTCCGAGCTCCAGCGATTGGTACTGCAGGGGTAGTTCGAATTGTCCATTTCTAACCGGCCGTCGTCCATTGGCCCGTTCACCAGGTCATCGCGTGGTGTGGAAGGAATTTTTTCGGCTCTTCCCGGCCATCATGCTGTTGATGTGCGGGTCGCTTCTGGCAGCGGTAGAGCCGCCGAGCAAACCGTTTCTGGAAAAGAACAGCTTTTATCTGTCCTCGGCCGGTTCAAAATCTGCACGCGCTGCCGCCGCAGATCCGCGCCCTATTCGAAGGTGACTGCCGTTTTCGCATAGACGTAGTCTCCGGCAGCCCTTTATATCGTATTCGTTTCGGTACGGGGTACCGCAGGCGAGGGTCGCTCCAGCGAGCCCAACGTCCTGATTGTTAAAACCCTTTCGAGATCATCCAGACCGTCGTGAGAGGAATTAAAACAATGTCAAAAATAGCCTCGATTTTGGCTTGCGGCTTGGTTGCCTCGATATTCTCGTTCAACGCCCAAGCCTTTCCGGCCCCGTCCGCGCCACGGGCAACGGCGTCTGATGTCATCGAGGTGCGGGGCTTCTGCGGGCTCGGCTTTCACCGCGGTCCTTATGGCGGCTGCGTACCCAACGGTGTGCCTTACGGGTATGTAGCCCCGGTAGTGATAGCACCCTATGCGGCGCCCGTTGTAGTCGCGCCGCGCGTGGTATGCCCATATGGCTACTACTACTATGTTCCCTATGGCCGTTGCGTGCCCACGCCGTGATTGATCAAGCAACGCGAGGCCGTCTTCAGTACGAGGCCGCCGCTTGCGGCGTATTCGTCACGATCAAACTTCAGTGCCGAAGTGACCTCGCCAGACTTTCCAGGTTCTGCGGACTGACGTGAATCAGGCCATGCCGCGGAGCATCGATATCGGCGATCAAAAGAAAGGAAATCGAAACGACGAGGGGCAGTGCGAGAACGACCTTTCCTGCGCTTCGCGCGCGATAGCCGAACAGCACGTTGGAGCACAACGCAATAGCCGCCATTAGACACCACGCGGCGGTAGGAATTCGATTCCAGTACGCCGCTTGAGTGTAGCCCTGAGAATTGATCACGTCGTTCATGCCGGCAAGGGCCAGCGCCGTAATAGGTGTTGGTTGTGCAGCGGCCGGTCCGCGGACCGCAGCCCAGAGATCAGCCTCTAATTGGCTGATCTGCTCGTCGATCCGTGTTCGCTGCGCATCGTCCTTATTGACGTAGAACACGATGCGCTGGTCGAGGTAGTCGCCGAGAAGTTGGCGCACGCTCGCTGCATCTGCCGGAGGTAGAAGGTCGGCCGCAAGAGTTCGGTCCCAATCGCATTGGCTTCCGCCTCCTCGAAATTCTTACGCTGATCGTAGCGGTTGGTGGCCATCGAAAAGCTGAAACCAATAATCAATGCCAGCAGCGTCAAGGTAGCCGCAAGGATGACGCTCAGATCCTCATTCTGCTCGTCGCTGACGCTTGGGTACCGTCTGCGCAACAAGGCACCCGCCGCTGAAGCGAGCGACAGCGAAACAAGGCTACCGCGAACACCAGCACGGGATAATGCGTCAGGTTTTCCATTGAAACCACGATTCGCTGATCTTATTGCGTGACCTGTCGGCCAACGCTATGCCAGACCTGATCCTTGAGGGCAATCAACGCCGGGGGCGGCAACATTGCCGGCGGCTCCGTTCTCTTGACGCCGTCAAGGACAAGGCGCGCGACGTCGATTTCTCCGTCCGTATAATAGGTATCACCCTCGCCATTCCGGGCGCGCAGCGTCGGCCCTATTCCGGAAATCTGGAAGAAGGTCTCGACCATTCCAGCCGCGCGCAAATCACGCATCAGCAGGTCGCGCTCGGCATCTATGTTCGGTCCGATGTGATGGGTGACTTGCCCCGTATCATGGCTCAAACCGACCCCACGATCGAACGTTATTGAGCCAAGCCATACCGGACGACCATCCGTTCCCCTTTGAAGGACCAGCCACAGCCGGACGTGGTGTCGTTGATCGGCGCTCCCGCCGTCCGGCTTTTCGAAGGCCAGCTGTTCCTTTTTTCCGTCATAGTAGAGCGGACTGACAGGCGCGTCGTGATATGGACGGTCAAGTACGACGCTGCCGACAATGTCGATGCTCGTACGCAGCGTGATCGGGTCAGCGGGAAACCACTCGGCCGAATGCATGGCGCGGATGATATCTTCCTTGCTGCCGACAAGTCCGACGTTAAGCGCATCGCCCGGAATGCCGGCGCTGGTGCGTGTCACCATGGGCAAGGTGGCCAAGCCCGGTTCATGCTCGTGGTGCGTCCACAGCCCAGGCAGGACGAGGTAGGCCAGCATGAGATAGACGATCGGTACGGCCGCGAGAAGGAACAGCCACCGTCGGGTTCTTGCGTGCAGCTTCACTTGGATCGCTCCCTGGGTGTGTGCGCTCAAAGAAGAGAGCATCAAAGTAAGCGATGTCCACATTTTTCACGACGGGGCGGTACCTTACACCTTCAACTGTAGTGCTGCCTGCGGCTAGCGATCTGTATCATGCCAAAGCACCAACGTTTGTCGGCTGGTTCGTTCAACGAATCTGTTCGTCAGTAGCAGGGCGGATAGGGATAATAGCCGCAGGCCGGGCGGGCATACGGATAGGCCGGCGGCGGGTACGCATAGGGAGCAGCATATGCCGCCGCTCCATACGCAGCCGCTCCAACGGCGCCGGCATACATCGCGCCGCGGAACGCGCTGCGGCGGGCAACACCGGCAAACGATAGCGGTGTGAGCGGCCGGCCGATGATGTCGATGAATATTGATGCGGCTCCGTCGCCTCCCACTAGATCGCCTTCCAGGGTTTGGACGCTGAAGGTCAATTTGTCGCCGTCGAGCTTCGGATTTTTCAGCACGACGACAGCATCCTTTACGGACCCATCCTTGCTGAAGACCGAGACGGTGGCATTCGGTGGATTTTTGGCAAAGCTGTCGTCACCGCTTCCCCAATCTGCGATGATGTCTGTCGTGAGTTGATGGCCCGCAGCCCTTACTGGACGATCGGCAAATATGATGGAATGCGGTGTTACGCCGGTTAGAGTTAAAGTATCACCTTGCAACGTCGCACCGCGAGAATTGAGCACAAATAACGAAGGAACGACCTCCGGCTTCGCCGCCGAGGCGGGCGTTCCTATGGTCTTCATAGGAGACGTTCCCTGAGCAATCTGAGCGTTTGCCGCTCCTGCACCGCACGTCGCCGCCGCCAAGGCAAGTACTCTGGCAATTCGATTCAATCTTGTGACGCTCATTTTTTCCATTCCTCTTGAGTAGATCCAACTGGTTGGCGTCTTGAAGCATCTCGCTATGGGTACGGCAGATTGTGTACTTCGCGTTTATCGAATCCTCGTCGCATCGACTATGCGAAAACGGCGGGAATGCGCAAAGGCCGAAAAAGGAAACCTGCCGGAATTGCATAGACAGCTCTATCCTCATCTCCAAACTCTATAACGGCTTGGGTTGCAATCCCAGTTTCCAATCGAATTTGGCGAGCGCCACCATGAAAAACAAACATTTCATCGTCTTAGCGGTCGCGCTCCTTGCATCGGCCGCAGGCTTGGGCTGGTCATTCCAGGCGTCTGCTCAAAGCGATCCATTGGCTTCATGGAATGATACGCCGACGAAGCAAGCTATCGTCGATTTTGTCGGCCGGGTCACCAAAACCGGTAGCCCTGATTTTGTGGCGTCTGCGGAGCGCATCGCAACATTCGATAATGACGGCACGCTTTGGGTTGAACAGCCGATGTACGTGCAGATGGCTTTCGCGCTGGACCGGGTGAAGGCGCTGGCTCCCCTGCATCCTGAATGGAAGGACACGCAGCCATTCAAGGCGGTGTTGGAGGGGGACATGAAGACCCTCGCCGAAGCGGGCGAGCGCGGTCTTGTCGAAGTCATCATGGCAACCCATGCTGGCATGACCACCGATGAATTCTCGAAAATCGTCACCGACTGGCTAGCCACGGCACGCGATCCGCGGTTCAAGCGGCCCCATACCGAACCCATCTACCAGCCGATGCTCGAATTGCTTCGCTATCTGCGTGCCAACGGTTTCAAGACGTTTATCGTGTCGGGCGGCGGGGTCGAGTTCATGCGCCCGTGGACCGAAGCGGTTTACGGTGTTCCGTCCGAACAAGTGATCGGATCGTCGATCAAGATCAAATTCCAGATGCGCGACGGAAGCCCCACGCTTTTTCGTCTACCAGACGTGAACTTCATCGACGACAAGACCGGCAAGCCGGTCGGAATCAACGAGGCCATCGGCCGCCGCCCCATCGCCACATTCGGTAATTCCGACGGCGATCTCCAAATGCTACAGCGGACGACCATGAGCGGCGGGGTTCGCCTGGGTGTGATCGTTCATCACACGGACGCAGAGCGCGAGTACAGCTACGACCGGCAGTCGCATTTCGGTCGTCTCGACATTGCCTTGGACGCAGCTGCTATGAATAGATGGACGGTGGTGGACATGAAGAAAGATTGGAAAGTGATCTTTCCGTTCGACATGCGTTGAAATTCTATCGTAGCTACATCCTATGCATTGAAGAGTCCGGTAACCACGGACCGTTATAAGATAGCTTTTTACTTTGTGCATCCTCTGGTTTTATGTCATCATCCGTACCTAGGAACCGCGCAGCATCCCGGTTTGACGAATTGGCTAGCGCCATCACCGATCGCGAGATCGCGGCGATCCATTTCGGTGGCAAGCCGAACTCGAGCCGCAATAATTTCTGGCGATCTCCGGCAAAAAGGATGCCGCTCGTCGCGCCCCATCTCATGCAAGCGCGGCCCAGCAATCCCTTTTTGTTTCGGCAAGTCCAGGAGAGCGAAAATGCCTTGGAGCAGAGTACTCAGCTTTACCGACCCGTTTGCCTATCAATCGGCTTTCCGTTCCGTGGATGTGGAGCTCTTCCCGACCGCGAAGGGGAAATTCCGCGCCGAGCTAACCCAGGTCAACATGAACAAGCTCTGGATCCACGGCGCTCACGAAGATCTTCCGCGAGTATACAGTGGTGCGGTCAAGCCTAACCGAGCAGCAATCGGCTTTCTTACCAGGCCAAACCAGCCAGCGATGCAACACTGTGGCATGGAGGTCTTGCCTGACGATATCATCATCAACGACACTGACTTGATGTATCGGCGGACCGAGGCCAACTGCGATTGGGGGTCGATGTCTCTACCCAAGGACGATCTCGATGCAACCTACCGAGTTATAAGCGGCCATGAATGTGCGCGGTCGCCGCCGAAGCATCTTGTTAGGCCGGCTCCCGACTTGATGTCACGGCTGCTGAACATTCATGAGATGGTCGGTCAGCTCGCCAAAACCACGCCGGATATTCTTTCTCTCCCCGAGGTGGCTCGGGCGTTGGAGCAGGAGCTGACTCTTGTGATGATCCGGTGCCTGACCGAAGGCAAATCCTCGGAAATGACTGCTGGCGGTCGCCGCCACGATATGATTATCGCCCGGTTCGAAGAATTCCTGGAGACGCATCCGGACCAGCCGCTGTATCTGACGGAAATTTGTGCGGCGATCGGCGTGGCGGAACGAACGCTGCGCGTCGTCTGCGAGGAGTATCTGGGAATGGGTCCGATCCGCTATCTCTCCTTGCGAAGAATGCATCTTGTACGCCGCGCACTCTTGCGCGCTGATCCGACGACGGCGACAGTCACTTGGCTTGCCACCAACCACGGCTTTTGGGAGCTTGGTCGGTTCTCTGTCGCCTATCGCGCCCTGTTTGGCGAGTCGCCCCTGCAATCGTTGCGTCGACCCGCGGACGAGCGGCCCGCATTTCTGAATCGTCCGTCGTCGCTGGCGGGAATCTGACTATCGGTGAGTCTTTCGAACGCAGGTCCGTGGTGCGTTTAGCCGCCGATTTCGCATAGTCGGCCCTGCTCGACTAGTCTCAAATGGAGCTTCTTGCTTGAGGGGGCGTATCAGGAAATTAACATGAAATCAGCGATTATTTGTTCCGCGTTTGCTGGCGCAGCCCTGCTGGCCTCGTCGCAACTAGTCGCGGCGCAAGGCACGTCAGGCAGCACCGGCGCCGTTGCATCCATTCCCAGCAGCGTCGTGAGAGGTGGCGAACAGGGCCGTCCCGTCACGCAAACTGGTCTTATCTCCATCATTGCCGGCTCGGCTCCGCCTGATCCCAATTCCAATTCGAAACAAAATGGGGTCCGTCGCGACGGGGCAACGCCGCCTATCAAATAGGGTTCCGGAAAGCAGCAAAACCGGAGCTGGCGAATCTTCAATCGTCAGGAAGCCAAGGGTGATTCGTCTAGTTCATCGCTCACCTCGTCACCAAGTGCCAAGGTGGGGCGCGTCGGTGCGCCGTCGATGAAATCGCGAACATTAACCACGCATTCCAACCGGGCAGGCCGATCGAAGCCCTCCGCTTTTGCTTGATTGTCAGTGCAATGCGGAATGGCAGCTAGCGTGGCGTTGCACGAACGAAGGTCACCTCGAACCTCTGCTTTGCAACGACCTGGTCGTAAACACCAGTCAGCCTATCGCTCGTCGCATCGTAGCTTAGTGTGTAGGTTGACCCATTGTATCCACTAGCTCGCAGCTCAAAGAATAATCTCAGTGCGTTGCCATCCTTGGTTGCGACTGCGCTGTAAAACGGTAGCAGCTTCGGATTTGCATAGTTAGCATCCAACTTGCCGTCGGCGTCGACCGCCGTGATAGTGATAACGTAGCCTCCCTCTACCCGCACCCAGCGGCCAGGCAGCGCGCCGAAAGCAGTTTGAGCGTCTGACCTTGGCGAAGCCGGCGCAATCGTAGCAGCAGACGGTTGCTGTCCATGCGCCTGGGGAAGAGCGATCGCGAGGCTCATGATGGCAAGGTGGGTTCCCTTCATGATTTCGTCATCTTATCCGTTTGTGTGTTGGTGAAGTTATCCGGGTACGACACCTCGGGCGCACTGCTGCGAATTGCCGATCGATCCGGACCATCAAGCGTTTGGTCCTCCGGCAACATCTTTCGCGATAGACCCGCATCGACGATGCTACTGCAATTTGGTTTTGCTCGGCTATGCAAATACGGCAGATCCCGCGCGTCATTAAGAACTTCCATCGTGCCACGTGATCCATCGCCTTCCGGGATGCTCCAGCGCCGTACGCCGCCGGTCAACGCGTCCAATGCACTGTTTCTAGAATAATTTTAAGGAACTTCCGAAGTCGCATAGCGAAAGTCGGAGCCGGTCCTCCATCCTGCGCGTCTAGCGATTGCGGTTCGCAATGGCATCGCGTGTCGAATGAGATGGAGCGGATGGCGGAGAACGGCACAGCCACGTTTGCCAATCCGGGCGACTACCAAGCCGGTATTGGGGGAGCGAGTGTCAATCTCATCGTCACCGGTGGCGGAGATTTCAATGCGCGCCTGACGTGGTTGAACTTGCGCAATCTCCATGTGCTTCGTGGCTACGAAAATCTATCGCGCATTGCCTTTATCTCTTTATCGCCGGCGCAGGTGTTTGTTTCGTTTCCAACGAGCGAGGATCCGACCCTAACGTATGGCGGACTTGGATTGCAGTTCGGCGACGTCGTGTTTCACAGCCGCGGTGAGCGAATGCATCAGCGGACCAACGGAGAAAGTCAATGGGGCCTTATATCGTTGCCGCCCGAGCAGCTCGCCGCCTGTGGTAAGGCCCTGACTGGACTGAAAATAACTTCGCCACCTGTCGGCAGGGTGTTGCGACCGTCGCGGAGTGCCGCATCGGGTTTGCTGCGCTTTCATTCAAGGGCCTGCCGTCTCGCCGAAACGAGACATAAGCTAATCGCGAATCCGGAGGTCGCGCGAGCGCTCGAGCAGGAATTGCTTCACGCGCTGGTCAATTGCCTGACGGCTGACGATGCCATCGGCTATCTGAAAACGAGGCGACATCACGCCGACATCATGGTTCGGTTCGAGGATGCGTTGACCACGCATATTGGCCCACAGCTGAACATGCCCGCGCTTTGCGCCGCGATCGACGTGCCAGAGCGAACGTTGCGAGTTTGCTGCGCTGAATTCCTGGGCATGAGTCCTACGCGGTACCTTCTGCTACGACGATTGAACCTGGCGCGCTCAGCATTGCGGCGTGCCGACCCGGCGACAGCAAGCGTTGCAGAGATTGCCCGAACCCATCAATTCCTGGAGCTTGGGCGCTTCGCCGTGACCTACCGCACCATCTTCGGGGAAATGCCCTCGACTACGCTGCGGGCCCGCTGATCAAAACGACTTGATCAAAGCATTCCTGCCGAAACTGCATAGCGAGCGAAACAACTCTTCGGGCAGTGTCACGAACGAAGCAACAGGCCGCTGATGCGCCGCCCGGAGTTCGTGATGAATCTCGCGGATACGAAATCGCCGCCTGACGACCGACAATCGTTCGAGCATTCGCCGGACGACAGGATGCTGTACGTGCCAGGCGGCACCTATCGCATGGGTTCGGATCGGCATTATCCGGAGGAAGCGCCGGTCCACCG
>Ga0137416_10000939_pt1 | contig 14375 bp, 10 predicted proteins | sample CZODoug3_1_1_16f_FD_108282 | JGI IMG/M metagenome (GOLD analysis project Ga0137416, IMG submission 108282) | Vadose zone soil fungal communities from Angelo Coast Range Reserve, California, USA - CZODoug3_1_1_16fungal (Illumina Assembly) | ecosystem: Environmental > Terrestrial > Soil > Vadose...
CCGTTCGGCGCGCTGAAATTCCACCAGGTGCCGCTGTCGCCGAACATGATTTCGGAAGCGCTGGAGCAAGCGGGGCATTAGAGGGTGATCGGCCCAAGTTTGAGGCGAGCGACGCACCCTTTCGAGGCGATGCCTTCAAATCTAGAAAAATTCGAACGAAATCGACAACGCTCCGCAATCCATATCGATTCAGCGGCCGTCAACGTCAGCGTCCTACGCTCCTTCGAAATCGCATAGGGAGCCGAGCATGCCGACAAAAGCACGAGCCGACGCGGCCAACGCCCGAGAAGATATCATGAACCCGCACGCTATAAGTGCCCTGAGCGCGGGCGCCGTAAGTGCGATGAGCGCGGTGGGGGCGGCCGTGATCAAGATGCACAAAGAGGTGTTGGACAAAAAGCCGGATTGGTTTTGGCACATCTTCGCGAAGTGCGAAGCCAAGGCCGTACGCATCGCCGAGCAGGCCGCGCGGGGTCCGAACGCCTGCGGAGATGCGACCTTCATTGAAATATACGCCAAGAACCTGCCGAAGCTGACGACAGCCGCGCTGAACGCGCACGAGCAGGCGCTAGCCCGCGAGGCGGGTGAGCCGTAGGGGTAGTCCTCCGCCCCAGCTACGTTCGTCATGTCCGGCCGTCGCAGTCTGTTTTCGCAGACTGCGTAAACTTGTCTGCGATGCCGGGCATCTACGTCGTTGCGGTCCTTCCGCAAGAAAAACGTGGATGGCCGAGACGACGCCTGGCCCGGCATTCCCCACGCCCTCTAGGGGCGGAGAACTTTGCAACGGCTCGGGCGCGATGCGCCGCGGGATACAAACTCATGTTCGAAACTAGACTGCCGTCATTGCGAGCGAAGCGAAGCAATCCATTCTTCCTTTGCGCGGCGAGATGGATTGCTTCGCTTCGCTCGCAATGACGATGGCGAAATTTCTTTTTCTGTTTGAAAATTGAATCGATGATCGCCCCGGCGACGGCAGGCTATCGCCGCTCCTCGCGGACGTGCGGCTGGCCGAGCGCGCCGGGCTCCTGGCTGCCGCGAGCATCCTTGGCGCCGACCCAGATCATCACGGCGATGGTTGCCAGATACGGCGTCATCAGCATCAGATATTGCGGCACCCGGATGCCGGCGGCGGCGATATGCGGGATCAGCGCCTCGATGCAGCCGAACAACAGCGCGCCGGCCAGCGCCGGCCGCGGCGCCCAGCGCGCGAACACCACCAGCGCCACCGCAATCCAGCCGCGGCCGCCGGTCATTCCCGTCACCCACAGTTTGACGCTGACGACCGAGATGTAGCCGCCGGCCAACCCGATCAGCGACGAGCCGGCGACGATCGCCAAAATGCGATGCAGCGCGACGCTGATGCCGGCCGCATCCGCAGCAGCCGGATTTTCGCCGACCGCGCGGATGCGCAGGCCGAGCATGGTCTTGAACAGCAGGAAATTGACGGCAAAGAAAATCAGGATGGTGAGATAGACGACCGGATCCTGCATGAAGAAGATCCGCCCGATGTCAGGGATTTCAGAGAGCGGCCAGATTTTTAGCGGCGCAAGTCCGGTCAATTGCTTGTTCTGCCATTTCGCCAGCGTGCCGATCAGGCCGGTCAGGCCCTGGCAGAAGAACACCACGGATAATCCCGCGATTACCTGGTTGATCCGCAGCACCACCACCAGCGCTGCAAACAACAGCGAGACGATGCTCGCCGCAACCATGGCAACGAGGAGGGCGACCGCCGGATGGCCGACGAACAGCAGCGAGGTTCCGGCGCCCGCCAGCGCGCCGATCAGCATCAAGCCTTCGGCGGTGAGATTCAGCACACCGGAGCGTTCCGCCACGATCAGGCCGAGGGCTGCCAGCGCATAGGGCACCGCGGTGACCGGAGCATTTGCAAGCCAGTTGACCAGGAAATCGATCACGGCATTTCCTTCAGCGAATCCAGCGGATGCGATGGCGGATCAGGAACTCCGACGATGCGACCGCCATGACGATGATCGCCTCGATCATCTGCACCATCGTGAACGGGATTTGATAGAACACCTGCAGGGTCTGGCCGGTGATGAACAACACGGCGATCAGAAAGCCCACGATGGCGACGACGATCGGATCGTTGCGCGACAGGAATGCAATCAGGACGCCGGAAAACACGTAGCCGTTGGCGTACGACTGGGTGAGCCGGCCTTCCTGGCTCGCGACATTGACGAAGCCGGCGAGCCCGGCGCAGGCGCCGGAGGCCGCGATGATCCAGACCGTCGTCGCCTGTACGGGAACGCCGACGATTTTGGCCATGCGCGGATTGGCGCTGATGAAGCGGGTGTAGAAGCCGATCCGGCTGAGGTGAATGAGCCAGCCTGCCGCCAGCACGCCGGCGATGGCGATGACGAGGCCGCTGTTGACGCCGTACCCGATATCCGTCAGCCGCTCGAACGGGCGGAAGGGAGACGATTGCGGAAACGCCGTCTTGGAGTCCTGCCAGGCGCCGTACAGCAGGTGGAACAGGAAATACATCGCGACATAGTTCAAAAGCAGCGTCGCGATGATCTCGTTGACACGAAACCGGATTTTCAGGAACACCGGCAACAGCACCCAGAGCGCGCCGCCGAGCGCTGCGGCCGCACCCATCAGCAGCAGCCGCGTCGCGGGCGGGCCGATGTCGTAGATCGAGATCGCGGCGGCGAAAATCCCCCCGAAGACCATCTGGCCTTCAATGCCGAGATTCCAGAAACCGATGCGGAACGCGAGGCTCGCGCTGAGACCGACCAGGATCAGCGGCGCGGCCTGGATCAGCACGCCGCGCAGGTTCTCAGTGGTGAGCACGCCGGCGAGCTCACTGGCCAGCGTCAACGGCGCGATGCCGGCGAGAGCGAGGATGGCGATGGAAATCGCGAGCCCTGACATCAGCGATGCGCCGACGAATACGGCTTGCTTCCAGGGTGCCAGATCCTGGCGCACGTCGAGGTTGAGACGGCCGAGGCGCCGCGACGCGGAAGGGGCAGGAGAGATCAAGGGACCCGCTTGGCGTGAAAGATCATCCATGGTCGACCATAGCACGGCCGATCGCCTGGCGATCCGCGGGGCGTGCGAATTCGCCGGCAATGGCGCCGCGCGTCATGACCCCGATGCGGTCTGACAGGCTGAGAATCTCATCGAGGTCCTCGCTGATCAGGACGATGGCCGCGCCGCGTTCGCGCGCCTCGATCAGGCTTTGATGGACGGCCGCGCAGGCGCGCGCGTCCAGCCCGCGGCTCGGGCTGTGCGCGACGACGACCTCCGGCGCGCGGCTGAATTCGCGCGCGATGACGAGCTTTTGCGCATTGCCCCCGGACAGCAGCGAGGCCTTCTGGTTGATGCTGCGGACGCCCTGGACGTCGTAATCCCTGACCGCGATGGCGGCGTCACGGCGCGTCGCCGACCGGTCGAGCCTGATGAGGCTGCCGTAGCGGCCGGAGCGGATTTGCGCGACCGCGAGGTTGTCGGTAATCGGCAGGCTCCCCGCCAGCGCATAGGCGTAGCGGTCGGCGGGGATCGCGGCAATCGCCGCCTCGCGGCGCTTCGCCTGGCTCGCGCGGCTGATATCGCCGACGCCGTCGAGCCAGATTTCGCCGGAGGACGACTCGATCGCACCGATCAGCGCTTCCGCCAATTCGGCCTGGCCGTTGCCGCTGACGCCGGCGATGCCGTAGATCTCGCCGGCGCGAACGTAGAAGCTCAAGTTGTTCAGCATGCTGCGGCCGTCGCCGCGTGTGTAGGTCAAGGCGCCGACATTGAGCCGCGTCGGTCCGCCCCGATGCGGCGTGCGCTCGGGCAGCGCCAGGGTCTGGCCTACCGTCAGCTCGGTCAATTGTGCCGCGCTCGACTGGCGCGGATCGAGTCTCGCGACGGTCTTGCCGCCGCGCATGATCGTGACCACGTCGGCATAACGCTTCACCTCGTGCAGCTTGTGCGTCACCAGAACCACGGCGGTGCCGGAACGCGCCAGGCGCTGCACGATCTCTAGCAGGCCGATCGCCTCCGCATCGGTCAGCACCGCGGTCGGCTCATCGAGGATGAGGATCCTGACGCCGCCGACCAGAACCTTGACGATCTCGACCTGCTGCTGCTCGGCCACCGTCATGGTATCGATGCGACGGTCGGGATCGATCGCGAATTTGAGTTCGGCGACCTGCTTCTCGATGGTGGCGCGGATGTCCCGCATCCCCGACGAGAAATGCGGCTGTCGATTTGCCAGCAACACGTTCTCTGCCACGGTGAACGGCTTCACCAGTTTGAAATGCTGATGAACCATGCCGATGCCATGCTGGCGGGCGGCCGCCGGGCCGCTCAGCGAAACCGCAACACCGTCGATGAAAATCGATCCCGCGTCCGGCGCGTAGAGCCCCGCGGCGACGTTCATCAATGATGATTTGCCGGCGCCATTTTCACCCAGCAGCGCATGCACCTCGCCGGCCTGGCTCTCGAAGGACGCGCCATCGAGAGCCAGCGCCCCGTCAAAGGATTTTCGGATGCCAACGAGTTGCAGCGCCAGGGACATCAAGCGGCGAGGTTGGTCATTTCTGGGTTATCACCCCAGGTACGTACCAATCCATCTTCCAGAATCCGGCGTCGTCGAGCGAAGCGTTGGCCGCAACGCGTTCGGTGCCGGCGATGTCCTTGATCGGCCCGGTGAAGATTTTCTTTCCGACAATGATGGCGTCGCGTTCGGCCATCACCTGGTCGACCACATCCTTCGGCACCACGGTATTGCAGCAGGCGATGTCGGTGCCGCCGTCCTTGATGCCGGGGAAGGCACCATAAGGACTCGGCTCCCAGTTGCCGGCCGCCACCTTCTTCAGTTCCGGCGACAGGAAATGATCCCACGTCCATGCCGACGAGCACAGAGTCGCCTTCGGTGCGAATTCACGCAGGTCGCGGTGATGTCCGGTGCCGTAGATGCCGCGCTCCTGCGCGACGATCTGCGGCGTCGGCGTGTCGACGTGCTGGCCGATGACGTCGATGCCCTGGTCGGCCATGGCCTGCGCGGCGGCGCGCTCCTTGACCGGATCATTCCACGCGCCGGTGAAGATTACCGTCACCGTCGCCTTCGGGTTCATCTTCAGTGCGCCCATCTCATAGGCATTGATGGTCCAGTTCACCGGGCCGATCGGATGCGCGGCGACGAAGCCGAGCTTGCCGGTCTTCGACATCGCGCCCGCCACCATGCCGCAGAGATACTGGCTCTCATAGGTGCGGCCGTAGAAAGACTCGAGGTTCGGACCGTTGGTGGTGCCGGAGGCATTGAGGAAGACGACCTTCGGATATTTCTGCGACAGCTCCTTGAACGTGTCGGAGTAGCCGAACGCGGTGCCGACGATCACGTTGTAGCCGCGCTGGATGAAGCGCTCGGCCGCCGGCGTGATCTGGCCCGCCACTTCCGGGACGTTTTCAACGAATGGAATCTGCTGACCGAGCGCCGTCTCGATCTTTGGACGAGCCTCGTCGAACGCCTGGGTCCAGCCGCCGTCGGTCTTGTCGGCAAAATACAGGAACGCTATCTTCGGCGGCGCCGGGAGTGTGAGGCCGGCCGCGTAGGCGATTGCCGCGCCGCCGGTCAGGGCAGCCGCAAGAACAGGGATTGAAGTCCAGCGCATCATGCAAATCCTCTAGCTGTGCGAGTTCTGCGGCCACTCGAAACGGGCGCAGAAAAAGCTTCGCATTGTTGGGAAAAATAGCACGCCAATTGTTTAGTCACCGTCGAGCAATCGATGGGCAGTTTCCCCTTGAATCGTCGTCACGGACCGATCGCAGTCCGTGCTGGAATGCCGGATGCAGCCTCCGGTTCAGATGTCGGATGCCGGCAGCCAGGCGTTGCGGATCAGAAACGGCCGATCTGCTTGTCGACTGTCGCAACGTGCGGAACTGATCAGTGGCGGTTGTCCGGCGTACGGCCTGGATATTGCTTCGACCGCAACAACCAGGGGATCGAGAGTGCCGAAAGGAGTTTTGGTGAAAGCTTACGTTTACGGGACCAAGCGCGATCTGCCGGAAGGCTTTGAGGACTTCCTCGAGGCCTCGCGCTCGGCGATCGTGTCGATCGACATGCATCAGGGCCACCTCGCCGATACGCCGGACTGCCCGTGTCCTGCGCCGCGGGCGCGGGAGATCGTCGCGCCGATCGATCAGTTCCATGCCGCGGCGCGTGCGATCGGCGTGCCGGTCATCCACGTCAAATCGGTGCTGCGCAAGGGCGGGGTCGATGACGTCGCTGGCATTGCTTCCGCGTGGAGGCGGACCTTCCCGCTCTACGTCGGCGCCATTCCCAATTCCGACGCGCACGCCATCGAAGGCTCGCGCTGGACCGAGTTCGTGACGTACGTCGAAGGTCAGGATCTGATTGTCGCCGGCAAGAAGCGGCTGTCGCCGTTCTTCGCCACCGACCTCGACTTCCTGCTTCGCCAGATGAAGGTTCAGACCGTGGTACTGAACGGCGGCATGACCGATTGCTGCATTCTCGATGCGGCGTTCGACGCCAGCAATTTGAGCTATCGCGTGGTCGTGTTGCGCGACCTCGTCCGCGGCACCAATGAGGATATGGAGGATGCTGCCCTCAAGATGGTCTCGCTGCATCTCGGCCTGGTGACCGACGCCTCCGACCTGCTGGAGCAATGGCGGAGCCGCTGAGGCTGACGCTCGCGGCGGGAAGGCTGGCCTGGGGCGAGATGAAAAACGACCGTCGCTGCTCACCGCCGCTTCGGATACAGCATTTCCGATCTCTCCGAGCTTGAACGCTGCCGGTCTCACGGAGCCGGCGGCTGCCGTCCGACGACTCCTGGAAGCGCGACCGACCGCGATCGGATTGTCCGTCCCTGGCATGCCCCCCGGTTCGCCTGGAATGGAAGCGGGAACACCCCAGCGATACGACGTCATTCTCTTCGGAAAGACTGGCCGGCAATCGTTTATGCACTTTATTGGTTCGGAAAACGTCGGGTGAGGCGTTAGGGCCGAGCTAACCATTTGTGTTTTCGATGCTTTTAGCACGCGCGATTAGCTATCTGGCGAACATGTGAAGGGATGGTCCTTCACAAGCTCCCGGTCCCGTGTGATGATGGGATATGAATCTTCGCCGACTCATCGGTCGTTTGCTGGCGGTCTTTGTGATCGTTGGGCTGGTTACTGCGCCGCTGGTATCCCCGGCTGCGGCAACACGGCTGGCTGTTGGCGAGATGAGCGATATGGCTATGTCCGGGGACATGCAGTGCTGTCCGGACGGACAGAAGAACAATAGCTGCCAGGATTGCCCGCTGGTTGCGATGTGCATGCTGACGATCGCTCAGGCTGAGCCGTCCCCGACAAACGGCATCCAGATTTCTTTCCAGACCCGCAGGCTGTCCTTCGTTCTCGTCGACTTGGCTGCCGACGGTCTCATTGGCGACCCTCCGGATCATCCTCCTCGAATCCTGACCTGATCGGCGGCACCACGCCGTTTGCTGCTGCGCGGTCCAAAGGCCGTGCAGATAAACGCATGCCGCTGTTCGCGGCACATCAGGACATCGAGGATCGCAAAAATGAAAAGCTTCAACTATGCGCGTGCCGTCCAGGCTGCGCTGATCGGCATGGTCATGACCGGTTCAACCACGCTCGCCCGCGCCGACATCAAAGACTACGAATTCCAACTGATCGATCAGACCGTCAAGAAGGGCGATGCGATCATCTCGGTTCGCCTCGTCCACAAGCCCGACGGCAAGCCCGTGCCAGATGCGGTCATTTTTGCGACACGTCTGGATATGGCTCCTGACGGCATGCAGGAGATGGCGACCAAGATTGCGCCGATGCCCAGCACGGAACCCGGTATTTACAAGTTCAAGGCGACCTTGAGCATGGCCGGGGGCTGGCAGCTTTCGCTCGGCGCGAAGGTGCAGGGCGAAACCGGAACGGTCGAAAACAAGCTGGTCCTGAAGGCGACACCGTGATCCGCTCGGTCGGAATCACTCGGCTCGTTGCAATCGGAGCAACCACAGCAATGCTGTGGTTGTCTCCTGCGGCCGCGGTCGAGCAAACTCTGCCCGGCGCCACCGTGGAGAGCGTCGTCGCGATCGCCAAGCGTCTCAATCCAACGGTGGCGGCGGCGTCGCTCGACTTCGATGCGGCGGTCCACAAGATCGGAACGGCGGGCGTTTTGGCCGATCCGACCCTGATTCTCGAAGCGTGGGACGTCAATCGGTTAGGCGTCGGGCAGCGTCGCATCGGCCTTGAACAGGAAATCAAGCTTTGGGGCAAATACGGCCTCGAGCGCAACGTTGCGCAGGCTGAAGCCGACGCGGCAAAATTCCAGGGCCGTGCAACCGTTATCGACCTCATTGCGCAGGTCGTTGCCGCGCACGGCGAATACAACGCCGCCTATGAGGCCACAGGAATCTCCGTCGAAATCAAACGGCGCTATGACGAGATACTCGGCCTGTTGCGGTCGCGATATGGCACGACGTCGGTCGATCAGCAGGACGTCATCAAGGCTGAAATCGAAGCGGCTACCGCCGAGGGTGACGTCATCCGCCGGCAGGGCGAACAGAAAGCCGCCGCAGCCAGGCTGAATGCGTTGATCGGCCGTCCGTCGCTCGCGCCTTTAGCTGCGCCGACCGGCTTTCGGGCGGTCAAGGCAATCAGCCTCGCGCAGGTGCAGGTGCTCGCGCGCTCCGCGAACCCGATGCTGGCGCTGGCGGGAGCGCAGAGCAATTCCGCGGCCCAGACCAAATCGCTTACCGATCTCAACTACTATCCCGATGTGACGCTGGGCGCCAAATACGTGCAGCGGCCCGGCACGGAAGATACCGGCGAGTTCATGCTGGGCGTCAAGCTGCCGCTGCACTACGAGGTCAAGGACGCCGAGCAGCGCGCGGCGGGCGCGCGACTTGGCGCGGCGCAAGCTCGCAATGAGGCGCTGCGGCTGCGGATCGACGGACAGATCGCCGACGCCTGGTTCGGCGTCGATGCACTACGGAAGGTCGTGCAAATCTACACAACGCGACAACTGCCGCCGTCCCGCTCATCGGTCGACAACGCGCGAAATGGCTTCCAGGCCGGCACGTCCGATCTTTCTTCCGTTTTTGAATCGGAGCGACGGCTTCGATCAGTTCAGCTCGACTTGCTGAAGCTCAAGGTCGACCTGCAAACGAAATATGCCGAGATGGAACGTCTGGCGGGAGGTTCGCTATGAGCGAAACGCATTGGGCGTCTTCACGTCGGCGTGAGCGCGTAACCGGCCTGCGACTTGGTCCGAACTCACTGATGAAACGCAAATCATACTTTTCGCACGCAAGTGCCCGCCAGATTCAAACGCGCTGAGATGAAACGCTTAGCGGGAGGTTCACTATGAGACGGCCAGTAAGCGCTCTCTTGATCGTGTTCGCGGTGTTGGCTGCCGGAGTGACCGGATTAGCCTTCGGGCGTGCGATCGGTCCGCTTGCCGGATGGCTCGACGGTGTTCTGCCCGCTGCCGCAAAACAGGGTCCAGCGCCGACGGAAGCGACCGGGTCCGTGATCTACTACCGTGATCCGGACGGCTTGCCGCACTACTCGCTCGCGCCCAAGAAAACATCCGCAGGCAAGGACTATGTCGGGGTCCGCGGCAGCGAAGACGTGAGCTTCGAGGAGAAAGCTCCGGAAGTCATGACCGCGAAGGGCGGGGATCGAGGTAAAATCCGCTACTACCGCAATCCGATGGGCCTTCCCGACACCTCGCCGATACCGAAGAAGGATTCGATGGGGATGGACTATCTGCCGGTCTATGAGGGCGACCAAGACGACGATTCGTCGGTCAAGGTCAGTGCCGGCAAACTGCAAAAGGCGGGCGTTCAGACTGAGGTTGCGGAACGACGCACTCTGAGCACGGTGGTTCGGGCGCCGGGCACCGTTCAGGAAGACGAGCGCCGCAAAGCGGTCGTATCGCTGCGTTTCGAAGGCTTCATCGACAGCGTCGAAAACGTCACCACCGGCTCGCATGTCCACAAGGGACAGCGGCTGATGCGCATCTACGGCCCGAGCCTGTCGAGCGCCGCCGCCGAATATCTTTCGGCGCTCAATGCCAGCCCTAACGCCGGCATCAGCAATCAAGCCTTGAAAGGCGCACGCCGGCGCCTCGAAAACCTGGATGCCCCCGAGAAGTTTATTGCCGAGATCGAGCGCACGCGCGAAATCCCGGCTTATGTGAGCTGGCTTGCGCCGCAGGACGGCGAGATCGTGGAGCGCGTGGCCGTCAACGGTATGCGCGCCGCCCCCGGCGATGTCCTGTTTCGGATCTCGGATCATGACGTCGTCTGGGTGTTGGCCGATGTCGCCGAGCGCGATCTTTCCCTAATTGACGTCGGACAAAAGGCCAGTGTCCGGCTTCGCGCTTATCCCGATCGGGTCTTCACCGGCAACGTCACGTTGATCTATCCGCACTTGATGGCGGAGACGCGAACCGCACGGATCAGGATCGAATTGCCGAATCCGGACGAATTGCTGCGGCCGGACATGTATGCCGATGTCGAAATCGCCACCGGCGCGGAGACGCCGGTCCTGACCGTGTCCAGCAGCGCCGTCATTGACAGCGGGGAGCGGCAGATTGTGTTGCTCGACAAGGGTGAGGGACGTTTTGAACCGCGCACCGTGAAGCTTGGGCGGCGTGGCGCTGGCCGCGTCGAGATCAGGGAAGGGCTCGCTGAAAACGACAAGGTCGTTGTCTCCGCGAACTTCCTGATCGATGCCGAAAGCAATCTCAAGGCCGCGCTCAATGGACTTGACGCCGGGGAGAAATCGCAATGATCGCGCGGCTCATCGACTGGTCGGCCCGCAATCTGATGCTGGTCTTGATCGGCGCGATCTTTGCGGTGGCAGCCGGGGTTTATGCTCTAAAAAATTCGGCGCTGGACGCGATTCCCGACCTCTCCGACACCCAAGTCATCGTCTACACCGACTACAAGGGCCAGGCGCCCCAGGTCATCGAGGATCAGGTGACTTATCCGCTGACAACAGCCATGCTGACTGTTCCCAAATCGAAGGTCGTGCGGGGCTTTTCCTTCTTCGGCGTCTCATTCGTCTACATCATCTTCGAGGATGGCACCGATATCTATTGGGCGCGCTCGCGTGTGCTGGAATATCTCAACGCAGCAGCGCGCAAGCTCCCGGCCGGCGTGACGCCAACCTTGGGACCCGACGCCACCGGCGTCGGTTGGGTCTATCAATACGCGCTGCAATCCAAGGACAAATCGCTGGCTGATCTCCGATCCCTGCAGGATTGGACCATCCGCTACGGCATTTCCAAAGCCGAGGGCGTCGCCGAAGTCGCCAGCGTCGGCGGCTTCGTCAAGCAATACAATATCATCGTCGACCCGAACCGTTTGAGGTCGCTCAATATCCCGCTTGCCAAGGTGCGCGATGCGGTCCGCGGCAGCAACATGGATGTCGGCGGACGGACCGTGGAGTTGTCGGAATTTGAATTCATCGTACGTGGACGCGGCTATGTCAAAAGCCTTTCGGACCTCTCGAACGTTGTGCTGAAGGTCGAAAAGGGCACGCCGGTCTTGCTCAAGGACGTGGCGCGGATCGAGCTTGGTCCTGACGAGCGCCGCGGCATCACCGAACTCAACGGAGAGGGTGAGGTCGCCAGCGGGATCGCGCTGCAGCGTTTCGGCCAGAACGCGCTCGACGTCATCGACAATGTGAAGGCACGGCTTGCCGATATGGCGTCGGCGCTTCCCAAAGGCGTCGAGATCATACCGGTCTATGACCGCTCGAACCTCATCCACAGCGCGATTGAGACGCTGAAGCGGACGCTCACGGAGGAGAGCATCGTCGTCGCACTCGTCTGCATCGTGTTCCTGTTGCACGTGCGTAGCGCGCTCGTTGCCATCATCATGTTGCCGGTCGGCATCCTGATGGCGTTCGCCGCCATGAAGGCGCTGGGGATCGGCTCGAATATCATGAGCCTCGGCGGCATCGCGATTGCGATCGGCGCCATGATCGACGGCGCCATCGTCATGATCGAGAACGCGCACAAGCATCTCGAACGCGCGCCGCCCGACAAGCCGCGCCTTGAAGTCCTGATCGAGGCCGCGAGCGAAGTCGGCCCAGCGCTGTTTTTCAGCTTGCTGATCATCACGGTGTCGTTCCTGCCGATCTTCACCATGGAATCGCAGGAGGGGCGCCTGTTCAGCCCGTTGGCCTTCACCAAGACGTTCTCGATGGCGGCGGCGGCGATCCTGTCGGTCACTCTGGTCCCGGTTCTGATGGTGTTGTTCATTCGCGGCAAGATCATTCCGGAGCACAAGAATCCTATCAATCGGTTCCTGATATGGGTGTACCGGCCGCTGATTCAGGGGGTGCTGAAGGCCAAGACGCTGACAATCGTTCTCGCGCTTGCCGCCCTGGCGGTCAGCCTGTGGCCGGCGCGGCAACTCGGCACCGAGTTCATGCCGAGCCTCAACGAAGGCACCCTGATGTACATGCCGACGACTTTGCCCGGCATTTCCGTAACCAAGGCGGCGGAACTTCTTCAGACCCAGAACAAGATCATCAAGACGTTTCCCGAAGTCGAATCGGTTTATGGCAAGGCTGGACGCGCCGAGACCGCGACCGATCCTGCCCCTACCGAGATGTTTGAGACGGTCGTCAATCTCAAGCCCAAGGAACAATGGCGGGCGGGCCTGACGGTCGACGGTCTGATCGCCGAGCTGGACAAGTCGTTGCAGTTTCCTGGCGTCTCCAACGCCTGGACCATGCCGATCAAGGCGCGCACGGACATGCTCGCGACCGGAATCCGCACGCCGGTCGGCATCAAGGTCCTGGGTACGGACCTGACGGAGATGGAGAAGCTCGCACGGCAAATCGAAACCGTTGTGAAGGCGGTGCCGGGCACTTCAAGCGCCTACGCCGAGCGGGTGATCGGCGGTTACTATCTGGACGTCGCACCTGACCGGGAGGCGCTGGCGCGCTATGGTCTGATGGTCAGCGATGTGCAGGACACGGTCTCATCCGCGCTCGGCGGCGAGACGATCACGACCACCGTTGAAGGTCGCGAACGTTACGGCGTCAATCTGCGCTATCCACGCGATTTGCGCAGCGATCCTCAATCGATTGCGCGAGATGTGTTGGTGGCCATGCCGGGCGGCGGGACTGTCCCGCTGGGTGAGGTCGCCGCCATCAAGCTGACGCGAGGCCCGACAACGATCCGTACCGAGAATGGTCAGCTCGCCGTCTACATTTTCGTGGACATCCGCGACCGCGATCTCGGCGGCTACGTCGCCGATGCCAAGGCGGCCGTCGCCGCCAACGTGCAGTTTCCGCCTGGAAATTACGTCGTCTGGAGCGGCCAGTTCGAATATCTGGAGCGCGCCACTGCGCGGCTGAAGATTGTGGTCCCTGTCACGCTGCTGATCATCTTCTTGCTGCTCTATCTGAATTTCCGAAGGCTGACTGAGACGCTGATCGTGATGCTGTCGCTGCCGTTTGCGCTGGTCGGCGGTCTCTGGTTGATGTGGTGGCTCGGTTTCAACATGTCCGTGGCCGTGGCCGTGGGCTTCATTGCGCTGGCGGGGGTCGCGGCGGAGACTGGCGTCATCATGCTGATCTATCTCGACCACGCGATGAAGGAGGTCGAGGCCGAACGGCTTGCTGAAGGCAAGACCTTCACGCGAGCGGACCTCAACAAGGCGATCATGCTGGGCGCGGTCGAACGCGTCAGGCCCAAGATGATGACCGTCGTCGCCATCATGGCCGGCCTCATTCCGATCCTGTGGAGCACCGGCACGGGCTCTGAGGTCATGCAACGCATCGCGGTGCCGATGATCGGCGGCATGATTTCATCGACCATCCTGACGCTGATCGTGATCCCGGCGGTCTATGCGTTGATCAAGGGATTTGGATTGCCGCGCCAACCGAACGCAGCAGTTTCGGTTGAAAGGGGCGCCGAGGTTCAGGCCACGGCACATACCGTCGACCGTTCGCAAGCCGCGGAATGACGGAAGCGCGCGCACGTTCCTCAGCTCGGGGATAACGCTATGGACCAGTGGGACTTCAAAAAGTGGCGGAAGAAGCTGGGAATCAATCAGGTTTCTGCAGGAGAAATGCTCGGCCTGAGTCGTGGCGCAGTTCAACACTGGGAAAGCGAGATCAGGCCGGTGCCACATACCGTCGAGCTTGCCTGCCAGGAGCTGTTGCGGCGTTGGAAGCAGCGACCGGAGTTTGGGCCCGTGACTCTGCTTTATGCCGACGATCCGATATCGCGGGTGGACCATCTCTCCCGTGGAGATCTGGTCCTTCGATGCGAACTATATCCGGACAACGAAAGCGCCCTCGGCCGCGTCGCTCGTTTGAGGGAAACCATGAATCTGTTCACGGCGCTCATCGTGGAAGACGATGGAACTGTCATC
>Ga0137416_10000940_pt1 | contig 14374 bp, 9 predicted proteins | sample CZODoug3_1_1_16f_FD_108282 | JGI IMG/M metagenome (GOLD analysis project Ga0137416, IMG submission 108282) | Vadose zone soil fungal communities from Angelo Coast Range Reserve, California, USA - CZODoug3_1_1_16fungal (Illumina Assembly) | ecosystem: Environmental > Terrestrial > Soil > Vadose...
GGGGGGAGGTTCGTCATTAAACGATCTGTTCAGTTCACGTATCACAACGCAGACTGCAACGGTAGGTGGCACGTGGCTGATATCTCCCGCGATGACCAATGATGTTCGGTTTAACTACAGCAGAACGAATGCCGATACTAGTGGTTCCCTTGATAACTTCGGTGGTGCGACTCCCTTCTCGTCTCTGCCGTTCCCAAGCCAATTCAACTCCCAGAATGCTCAACTCTTCCTGGCGGTTTTTTCCATTTTGCCCGGTGGTATCTTGCAGGTAGGTCAGTCCGAGCGAAACTTGCAGAGGCAGATAAATGTCGTTGACAGTCTGTCTATGCAAAGGGGTTCACACGCCTTGAAGTTCGGAGTTGATTTTCGAAGGTTGTCTCCACAATACAAGCCGAACCAGTATAGCCAGACGGTTTTCTTTTTCGACGTGCCATCTTTCGAAAACGGAAACATGTATGGCAGTTTCGTCGCCTCTAATCTTAACGTGACGTTCCTCTTCCGCGATCTGGGCATCTATGCCCAAGACACCTGGCGTATCTCCAGACGTCTTACCTTGACCTACGGCGTCCGCTGGGACACCGAATTCGTGCCCCAATCCATCAATGGCCCAGCATTCTCTGCAGCGACCGGTTTTGATTTGAACGACTTGTCAAAATTGGCTTTGGCACGAGCCGGTACTCCCCTGTTTGAGACCAAATATGGTAATTTCGCGCCTCGCCTCGGCACCGCCTATCAGCTGCGGCAATCTCAAGACTCACAAACAGTAATTCGTGGAGGGTTTGGGCTTTTTTATGATCTCGCGACATCGGAGATGGGCAACCTGGTTAATAATGCGGCCTATCCCTTTGGGTCAACGACGTTCGTTCCTGGGCCGGGGGCGGGTGGAACGGCCACGTTTCCACTGAGTCCCGCCAATGCAGCACCGCCTCCAATCGCGCCACCAAGCGCGAGTAACGGCGGCATCCTACGTGCATTCGATCCCCATCTTCAACTGCCTTATACACTGGAGTGGAATTTCGCTGTTGAGCAGGCGCTGGGCAAGGAGCAGAGGCTCTCTGCGTCGTACATTGGCGCGGCAGGAAGACGGCTGCTTAAGACACTAGATGTGCTCTCACCGAACGGCAATCTTGCACATGCGCAGTTAGTGACCAACGCGGCCACATCGGATTATAACGGCGCCCAGGTCCAATTCGAGCGGCGCTTGTCACACGGATTACAGGCGCTCGCCTCGTACACATGGTCGCATTCAATTGATACGGGATCCGCTGGTTCAGTGGCGTCTACTACGCTCGTACCGGGAAGCAATTCAAACCAGGACAGAGGTTCCTCCGATTTCGACATCCGCAGCGCGTTCTCGGCGGGGCTGACATACGAGCTCCCCGCTCCTAAGGTAAACGCGTTTGCGAAGGCGATTCTCCGCGGTTGGTCACTTCAGAATATCATTCAGGTTCGTTCCGCGCCCCCGGTTAACGTATACAACTCTAGATTTAGCGAGCTCAACAACGCCTTCACGCTGGTTCGTCCTGATTTAGTTCCGGGAATTCCCCTTTACCTATATGGGTCGCAGTACCCGGGGGGAGAAATATTCAACAACACTCCAAATCAAGGTGGCTCTGGGTGCAAGGGGCCATTCTGTCCTCCACCAGCAAATGGGAACGTACCTGCTCGGCAGGGAAACCTCGGACGAAACGTACTCAGAGGCTTCGGTGCTACTCAATGGGACTTTGCTGTTCACAGGGACTTTCCAATTCATGAGTCGCTCAGATTGCAATTTCGAACGGAGATGTTCAATGTCCTTAATCATCCCAACTTCGGGCAACCGGACGGAAACCTCAACGATGCTACATTCGGCTTCTCACGAAACATGCTTGGACGGAGTCTCGGAGAGAGCAATCTAGGTAGCGGCGGATTTGATGCTCTATATCAGATCGGAGGACCACGCTCCATCCAGTTTGCGTTGAAGCTGTCGTTCTGAAGAGGGTTAGAACCTGAAATCGATAGTATTTAAGCCAAAAGAATAACTGCACTGGATGTCTCTCATCAGAAACGATGAGTAATTAGGTTTAATGCGAGTAGAACCCCTGAATCCCAGTTCCTTTGTTGGTCAGTGGAGAGGGCACTCGATGAGACGGAAAGGTCCCTGCGCCGAGAATGACCAAGGGTTGCGGAGGATCTTCCGAATCTCGTCAACGTGCATCCTAATTTTCTCCCAAGCAGCCATCACGCTTCAAAGTAAAGCAATCCATCGAGCGCAGGAAGCTTCGACTCAGGAAGGGAGACGCCCCGTTACAGCAGGGGATTGCATTGGCATGACCAAGCTCGGCGATCCGAGTTACTGGTATGGAGCCCCTTCTCGAGGGCTAGTAGCGAAATTCTCCCCGGATGGTGAGAAGTTTGTCGTTGTATTAAGGAGAGGTAATCTTGAACAGAATACTAACGACTATTCACTATTGCTATGGAAGACCGATGACTTGTTCAGATCACCTGATCCTGACGTGCTTTTGACCATGTCTTCTTCTTCCAACCGTCCCGCTATTCAAAATGTGAAGTGGCTTGCGGATAACGAGACAGTTGTGTTTATCGGGGAGAACGTCAGAGAGCTACCAGAACTCTACGCCTTCAACGTCCAAACTCGCATAAGAAAAAGGCTTTCTGACAGTCAGATGAATATTGTTTCATATGATGTGACTCCGAACGGTGATCGAACCGCCTATCTGACCGACAGGCCCGAACTGGCCTTGTTTGACGAGAAAGCTCTTCGGGAAGGGGCTGTTATCCCGCACGGACAGCTGTTCGATAGTTTTGCGGCCGGTCTAAAGTTGCAGTCTTGGGAGCAAAGCAAGTTACTCTTCCTTACCGGAGGCACCGCACATGCTCGCAGAGTTGAGGGAGCAGAAGGTATTCAATATGGAACTGCGGGCGGCAGCATTCCGCTCATTTCGCCCAATGGGAGATACGTTGTCCTATTGTTTCAAGTGCAGATAGTTCCCACCGCATGGAAGGAGTATACGAATAAGGGTTTGAAGGGATGGATTTCACAAAAACTGATTGAGAACCAGCATTCATACTTATCGCGATACGAACTAATAGATACAACTACAGGCGAGAGACAAGTTCTCCTGGATTCCCCCGTTCTGGCCTGGGACACTGAAGTCGCTTGGGCGCCGGATAGTGGTTCGGTTGTCATCGCCAATGCGTTCCTTCCATTGGATAACACTCAGGGTGAAGAGCGCCGCGAAAGGCAGAGCAAGAGGTTTGCCGTTGAGGTAAAGGTGCCCACTGGCGAATTAAGCAAGATCAGCGGTGAAGACCTAAAATTGCTCGGATGGGATGAGAGAAATAATCAGGTTACTTTCGAAGCCGGAAGGCCACTTTCAACCCCTGAAGTTGGGCCAAAGGTTCTATTTCACAAGTACGGAGATAAATGGGAGAAAACGAGTAACTCTCTCCCAGATGATCCGCAACCGGAGATCGTTTTGGAAGAAGACCCGAGCGATGCGCCGAAGATCGCTGCGGTTGATTCGGCGTCTCATCGCCATGCTACGCTCCTTGATTTAAATCCTCAGTTCAAAGATTTAAAGTTCGGTAGAGTAGAGGAGATCCGGTGGAAAGGTTCTGATAAACGTTTTAGCGCGGGTGGTTTGTATTACCCAGTGAATTATGTCCCAGGAAAAAAATATCCATTAGTGATCCAAACTCACGGATGGACTTCGAAACGATTCTACATAGATGGCGTGTTTACTACTGCCTTCGCCGCTCAGCCTCTGGCCGGAAAGAACATAATGGTACTTCAAATGGGAGAACTTGGGGACGACCCGAATTACGATTGGTATTTTGCAAATGTTAGTACCCCCAACGAAGTCCTTAGAGCTGTGTCTAGCTATGAGGGCGCTATTAATTACCTTGACTCAAGAGGGATCATAGATCGGTCCCGCATCGGAATTATCGGATTTAGTCGTTCTTCCTACTATGTCAAATATGCATTGACTCATTCGAAGTACCATTTTGCAGCGGCTTCGATTACGGATGGCTTCGATGGCGGATATTTTCAGTACTTGGCGTATAACTATGCCAATTCAAAGGATATGGAGGGAATCAATGGCGGCCCTCCATTTGGACGGGAGTTAAAGTCATGGATCAAACTCTCCCCGGCTTTCAGCATTGACAAGGTTCGTACTCCTGTACGTGTGATGGCTCTGCATCCCGGAGCTTCGGAGTGGGAGTGGTTTGCAGCATTGTCTCGTTTGGGCAAACCTGTCGAAATGATCACTTTGAAAAATGGCGAGCACTTGTTGCAGAAGCCCTGGGACCGAATGGCGTCACTACAAGGCAACGTGGACTGGTTTTGCTTCTGGCTCAAGGGTGAGGAAGACCCCAACCCCGCAAAGGCCGAACAGTATGCTCGGTGGCGCGAAATGCAGAAGTTAAATAACTGACGAGCGGCCGCAAGACCCTCCGTTTATTTTGACAGTGCCATGACCGGCGGCGGTGATGTACAATTTCAGACGGCCCTTGCTGAAAGTATCTTCCCGGCCGCTAGAACGGCCGGGAAGATTGTTAGTTGAGATGCCTGCTGAAAGACAAGCATGGCATCTCTTTTGTTGGTTACTCGTCTAGGTCATACGCGGGCCCGACTGCATTAATCGGCGATTGGCCGTCGAACGGAGATCCGGCCTTGCTAGACTGATTGGCAATCACTGCTTCAGCCTCGCCGAGAACTTCAATCGTCGGTTTTGTATAAGTCATTGTTGTGCCCTCCTTTCTTAGGATAATCCGCCACTCCTGCTAGCGGGAGTGGCAGAGACCGTTATTTGCGCTCACGCACCCACATGGAGTGACTCCGGCACAAAGGATGCGCGTGGGGCTGGCGCAGCATTAACCAAACGGCGCGCAAACAAATCACGCAACCAAAACTCGAGTGAGATGGCCCTTACCAGCCGGACAATGTGGTGTTCTTTACCGTTCCTGGTAGCATTCAGTACTTCGAGAAACTGAGCTTGGTTAATGTATCCAAGTCTTGAACTTAGGGGCGACTCAAAAGATGTCTGCAATGCTTCCCAGCTCCTATCCAGAGCGACTACAGGCGTGCGTGCCCCGAACTGCTTTGTTCGACGGCCTAATATTTCTTGGGGTACGATGTCAGCCAATGAGCGCCGCATCAGAGACCGTCTTTCTCCCGGGCGAAGTAACTGGCTTGCAGGTATGGAGATGATCATCTCAATTAGATTCTGATCAAGGTAAGGATACCGAATTTCCTCCAGTGCTAATGTTGGTACATTCCACTTTGCCATTTTCTTCGACATAGCTATAACTCCAGAGATACAAGAACGGCGAGTTGGCAGCCGGACGCCAAAGGTTTCTCGCGGTCCCAACAGGCGAAGTCCTAGCTTAGTTCGTTTGGCAAAGTCTTTTTCAATCCAGCGTTCGACTTCTGCTTCCTTAAGAAGGTATTGGCCAAGGGAAATTGGTAACAAATCTGTGGAAGCTTGGCAGAGAAGCTGAATCCAAGGCCTGCGCTTAACGATGCTCCAAGCCACGAGTTGTTTGGCTAGTTTGACCAACTTGAATCTGACTATGAGATCAGCCAGTTGAGAGCGAGGATCTGGGATGCCCCCTGTGAACTCGTCACCACCAATCCCTGAGAGGACTACCCTGTAGCCGTTGGCTCGCACGAGACTGGCTCTTTGGGCCTCGAGCTGGCGACCAGCGCCGAAATATCCTGGCAGGGCCGAAAATTGGGAGTATTCCAACGAAGCTGGAGAGGTCCCCAGGCTGCTTGCATCGATGTGAGAACCAATTCTCCCGCGCTTTTCCTCGACTTTCCGGAAGTACATCCAATCATCTCCGTTCGGCTCGGTTTTGTCGTAATAGGAGAGCGTGTCAAGGCGTGGTGTTTGCGCCCCCTCATTGGCCAGGATATCGTCCGCCATGCAGACTATGGACGATGAATCTAGTCCGCCGCTCAATTCGGCGAGGACAGGCGTATCTGTGCGCAATCTGCGACTTACGGCTCGACGAAAGAGCTGTCGAAAATGTTCTTCGTATTCGGCGTCCGTCTTGTAGCGAATTTGAGATTTGGGGTTAATTGACCAATAGCGATGAACGGAAACGGTCCCATTATTGCGAACGCGAACGAATTGTCCGGGAGGAACTTCGCATACTTCACGATAGGGCGTCAGGTGAGCATCGGGGTCGTGCGCGAAGTACCCGGCGATATAGTCATCCTCGATGTGGAACTCATCCCCGGAGAGGAGCAGCAATGGAGAAAGATCTGTCGACCACCAGATTCGGTCCTTCCTCGGGTAATAGAAAATATGCCGTATCGCCATGTAATCACATGCGAACAGAAGTTCGCGCTCTAAGGGCCTCCAGATAGACAAGGCCCAGTCGCCGATGAGGCGTCGGAAGCAATCTGTGCCCCATCGTTCAAAGGCGGCGCCGACAATGGCAGCGTCCGTTTGATCCGCCGCAATTGCGTCCCAGAGAAGGGGAATCAATTCGTCGCGATTGTCGAGGCGGCCGTCCCAGGTAATAACGGCTCCCTGAGGTGAGAACTGTGGCTGGCGTTCGAGACGAGATTCCAACGTCGTATGAAACGCGCGGTACACCAGCGCAAGGGAGCCGTCGGTGTAAGCGCTGCCGCCGTCGGGACCATAGGGCTCGATTGCCAAGCTGAGTTTCGCGAGAAAGGATTCATCTACAGGCTTGCCATCGAAATTCCAAACGCCAGCTTGTGCGCTCATTCTTGCCTCTGACTAACAGCGTTCCCAGACACCGTAAATCGCCTGAACGTCTGATCGTTCATTTATTGCGCGGCCGTTTACTTCCACCCATGCATGAGCTTTGAAGGGGAGTTTCTGAGCTCCCAAGACCATCTGCGCACAGACGCCCTGCTTCCTGAGGAGGTACGTAGTGACGAAACAGCGTTGCAAGCAGAGCGCACGCTTTGGGTACCAGACGCAGGCGTAGTTGACCGCCGCGCAGACGCGGTTGACGTCGTCCCGGGCGAGGAGCTTCTCGGTCACCTTCCATCCTTTTACGGTCGAGTGAAGAGTTTTGAAGGAACGGAATGTAGTAAGGATGTCATAGACGAACAGCATGACTAAGGCTTGGACGAACAGCATCACGACTACCTCCTCGGCTCGACGTGGACTCCGAGTTCGTGGCAGACGAACGCAAGCCTGTCGGTTAGAGTCTCGATCTTGGTCGAGATAGGCTGAACTGGCGTGTGACCCCAACTCGGCTTGTAATCGAGCAGGATTGGATGGTGAGAGCTCGTTGCGGCCTGAAGACGCGCAGCCATTTTCCGCGCGTGCATCGGGTTGCATCGGGTATCCGCATCGCCCGAGATGATTAGGACTGCTGGATAGCGCACGCCATCCTTTACGCGGTGGTAGGGCGAATAGGACAGCAGGGAACGGAAGTCCTGCTCGTCTTCAGGTGATCCAAACTCTTCCGCCCAGCTAGCTGCAAAATCGAAAAGATGATATCTCGTCATGTCGAGCAGCGGCCCGAGGCAGATGGCAGCACGGAAAAGGTCCGGCCTCTGGGTTAGAGCTGCTCCCACGAGGAGCCCTGCATTTGAGCCGCCGCCGATGGCGATTCGGCCGGGTAAGCAACGGTCTGCTGTGATAAGCCATTCGGCAGCCGCGATAAAGTCATCGAAGGAGTTCTGCCGATTTTCGCGCTTGCCGGCCAGATGCCACTCTTCGCCGAGCTCGGAGCCACCGCGCAGCGCGGGAACTGCAAACAGGAATCCCTGTTCGATCAGTGAGGTGGCAAAAGCGGTGAACCGGGGTGTTACGCAACTGCCGAAACCACCATAACCAGTGAGGAAGGTGGGCAGGGGGCCGGAGTGCAAGAGGTCTTTCTTCGCGGCGAGCAGGAGGGGCACTGACGTTCCGTCCTTGGAAGCAAAGGTTACCTCTTCGACAGCGATCGCAGAAGAATCGAAAAAGACATTGGCTTCATCCCAGACGTATGTCTTTCCTTCCTGGATGTCGTAGCAATAGACCGTAGGGGGTTTGGAGATAGAGGTGAAGCTGTAGAACAACTTGTCGGTCGTGTACTTCCGGTTTAGCAGGTTGACGGTTCCGTGCGGAGAAAAGTGGATCTCTTCCTTTCGTTTGCCATCAAGGCCGAAGACCTCGACCTTAGTGGAGAAGTGATCGACGCGAGTGACGAAAATTTGGTCACTGGCGACGGAAAACTGTTGGATGCGCCTGTCGGACTCGGGGACGACATCACGCCAGTGCGCAGGATCGGCATCGGTAATGTCGATGCGTACGATGCGGAAGTTTGGAGCAGCCAAATCCGTGTAGGCGAGCAATTGACTGCGCACAAAAAAAGGCACGAAGCAGCCTTCGATTTCGTGGAGCAGCAGCTTAGGCACCGCTGCGGGTGACAGGGTGGATAGGTGAATCGAAGTGCTGCGCTGCTTGCCGGTGGAGAACGTGGTGTAGGCCAAGAGGTGCGCTTCGGGTGAGTCGAGGATTCCGAGGAAGAGATTGGGCCTTTCTCCAGCGAAGAATACTTCCCGATCTTGTGATTGCTCGGTGCCGAAATGGTGCCAAAAGGCAGCACGATATTTTGGGCGCGGATCGCACAGTTTAAGATGGGAATAAAAGAATCCTGTGGCGTCGGGCGCGAAGGTAAATCCAGTACAGAAGCCCTCCGGAAGACGATCCGGTAGCACGGTATTCCGCTCGGTATCTAGAATCTCCAGAGCTGAGTAATCAGTACCGGCTTGACGGACAGAGTAGGCTAAGAAACGTCCGTCCTGAGAGATTGCAGCGATAGAGATGGCAGTTGCCGTTCCGATTGCGCGCGTCGCTGGGTCAATGAGGATTGTCTCCTTTCCGAACAACCCATTTCTTAGAACGATGACGGGCTGTTCCTTGCCTTCGTGACGCTTCAGGAAGAAATACCGGTCACCAACGTTCCAAGGTTCAGCAGGTGGGGGGATCGAAAGGAACTCAGTAACACGTTCTCGGATTCGATCGCGACCTGGAATGACATCTACGTAGGCTCGTGTGTACACAGTTTGTTCGTCGAGCCACTTGCGTGTGCGCGGAGAATTTTGGTCTTCGAGCCACCGATAGGGGTCCGTGACCTCGACACCATGCAGAGTCTCTGTCACGGGCTCGGCGGGGGTCGGCGGTAGCGGATTTAGTATGAATGTCATTTGTCTCAGCCTTCGCGCTCTTTTAGTTCTGGAACATTGGTTGTAGGAGCCACGAATCTTGCAAGCCCGAGGAAAGTTCCTTGAGTCCGGATTCGAGGCCAGGAGTATGTTGTATTGGGCAATGGTCGCGGAATGCTTTTTGGATTTCGGAATCAGAAAGTTTCATCAATAAACACTGGACCATCAAAAGCCAAGGCTCAGGGAAACGGACTCCCAGGACTCCCAGCTCCGAGAGTTCACGGACCCAAGTTACAATTGCATCTACTGGGTCTCGCGACGGATAGCGTTGCCCAATCAGACTGAGAATCACGGGGAGGTCGGGAATGTTGAGCAGTAGTGCTAAGAAGAATTGTAAGTCGCTGTTGGTAACGCGCTCGCGGATCGCCGCAATCTTGTTCCTCCTTTCAGCATGAAGCAAGGCCGGTCGCAGCGCCTCGATGAGCTTGGGGTGCTTCAATCTAGCAGCTAGGAGCAGCTCGTGTCGTTCGTCCTCGTCTTCAATCATCTCGAGGGTCGAAAACAGAAATTGGAATACGGAGTAGGCATCTTCCGTTCCGAGTATATGACGCATGATTTCTACATATTCGGCCCGTTTTCCGCTGATCAAAAGCATTCTTAGAAGTTGAGTGCGGCGCTGCACGGAGGGGACAATGTTGAATGGGTCGTAGGCGATTGTGGGTGGAAGGTAAGAGTACTGCGGCTGCTGATTTGCCTCGCCTATTGTACGAACCACAACCGTCAGGCTCGGGCGGTCAAGATGAAACGTCGAATGAATCAACTGCTTTCCGGCGATAATCGGACGGGAATCCCCCTTCCTTAAAAGCTCGGCCTTCTTGAGGAAAACCCGGCCGAATGCCAAACGCATCGCTACTTGCTCGGAGAGCTCAAACTCCCACAAGCTCTGTAGGCTGGAACCATGCACGACGTGGAACGCCCCCGAAAAACCGTGCTGGTGTATGGCAGGAATGCCCTGAACCCAAAAAAGGACCTCGATACGAAAATCACGGCCGCCATATACTGTTAGCGGTGGCTGCCCGAATTTAGCGCTAAGATCGGCTTGCCCGGACAATCGTTCACACGTCAGACCCCATTTCGCAACGTCCCAAAAGGAAACGTGCTGATGAGGCGGTAGTTCAGTGAGCCCGAGGCCTGCCACCTCGGGAAAGTCTTGCTCGTTGTAGTTTCGTTCTTTCCAAAGACGAGAAACTAGCGAGCCGAGCCTTTGAAAAAATTCCATGAGTACCTACGCCTCCCCTGACGTCAAGAGTTCTGTTGGGTTTTGGGGGGATCATTCATCCACTGAGGAACCCGCCAACCCCCGTCTCGCGCCAAATCCATGCGTCGTGCAACCGCGAACCCCTCTGGATCAGTCGCCAGTTGATGGCGACCAAGCCAGCCTGTCACGAGGTGACCTTCAGGATCGCCCTCTAGGCTCCGAGGGAACCACCATTCAAGGATGTTGCGGCTGTCTTGGAGCTTTCCAAAGAGTGCATCTGCTGCTTTCCAATCGGTGTTACATTGAATCCCTCCAGCTAGCCGGAGGGCTTGGTTCACAAAAGCGAAAGAGTTGTTTTGTTTAAGATGTTCGGAGAGTAGTTCATCAAGCGGCGGACACGAAGCATCCGTGATCTCGCCGCGTCTCAGGAGATAAGCTAGGTTCAACGAAGCAATAGGGTTGCCTTGGCGACTTGCCTCTTGGAACAAAACGCTAGCCTCTTTCGCAAGTCCACGCGCCGCCTTTGTCGTGGCCATGAGGGACTTTTGGTATAAATAGAGGCCAAGCTCTAACAATTGACTTGCGTCCGTGGCTCCCGCGCGTCGCAGCCAACGTAGGCCTTCTTCATGGTTCGGACTTAGTCCCCAACCACAAAGTAGATATGCACCTAACTTCATCATTGCGATCTGACTACCCTGCTCAGCTGCCCCACGCAGCAAGCGTTCGCCCTTCTCCGGATCAGGTTCCAATCCGTTGGCCGTTATGAGTCTGGTGCCGAGATTGACCGCGGCAACGCGATTACCGAGTTGAACAGCATTGCGGAGCCAGCGTTCGCCTTCCGCAGAAGAGTCCGGTGTTTGGCTTTCGTCGAACTCATATTCCCCAAGCCTTTCCATGGCGAAAGGATTGCCCAATTCGGCTGACTTCTTGAGCCACACTAGCCCCTCTTCGACTGATTTCGGCAAGCCATCCCCAGTCAGCAGACGCCGTCCCAGCTTCTCCATTGCGTACACGTCGCCGTCCTGAGCGCGGTTTCGAAGCCATAGTTCGCCCTCGCTTGGGGAGCTTTCAAGCCAGCCGCGAAAGCTGGAAGCTGAAACAATGTTCTTAATGGAGAATTTCCGTTGTCTTTTCAGAAGAATGATCGAGTCCAGACCGAGGTCTAAAGGCGAAGACTTGGTGCGAGTTTCAGTATCCGTAGCGACTGTAGCCGCTGCATTCGTCACCGTCATGGAACTTAACCTCCAGAGTCTCGCCTTTTCTTAGATACTCTCGAACTTGCTACCGTCAGGTCACTTTGTAGAGGGCTGGGTCACTTGGATATTTTCTTGATCCCGTTCGCGATGGTGCGCGGGTGACAGCTATCGAGTCAATTCAAATGAGTACGCATACTCGGCCAAATGCACGCGGATTCGGCCATGTACTTAATTCACAGGCGGACACATTTTCGTCAGCAGGTATGCCTAAAGATTGGAAAGAAGGTTTAGTCACCCGCCGCGACGGCTGGTGTGTTATGCAGGTGGGCGTAGAGGCCGCCGTTACGAATCAATTGTGGATGGGTGCCTTGTTCCTCGATCATGCCTCGATTCACTACGACAATACGGTCAACCCAGCTAAGCGAGGAGATCCGGTGCGAGATAAAGACCATTGTCTGGTGTCGAAAATGCTGCGCCAGATTTGTAAGAACCCGTCGTTCTGATGGAGCATCCAGCGCCGATGTCGATTCGTCCAGCAGAAGCAACGAAGGGTTCTGAAGCACAGCCCGTGCCAAGGCAACGCGCTGCCGTTCGCCACCTGACAATGCACTGCCTCTCGGGCCGAGTGGACTGTCCCAAACCTTGGGCAGGCGCTGAAGTAACTCCCCTAGATCGGCAATTTCGATCGCACGACACAGGTCTTTCATTGTTGCGGAGGGATTTCCCAGCAAGACATTCTCTTTCAGAGTTCTATCGAAGAGGACAGTGTCCTGCATGACGTAACAGACTTTTGTTCGAAGACATCCGAGTCGCAATTCTCGAATGTCGATTCCGTCGATATAGACGGCGCCGGAATCAACGTCATACAACCTGGCCATCAGCTTGGCGACGGTACTTTTGCCGCTCCCACTCACGCCGACTAACCCGACTTTGATGCCGGCCTCCAGTTTCAGATCGAAGCCCTGCAGCACGGGTTGCCGATCGGAGTATGAAAACGAGACGCCTCGCATCTCAACATAACCGCGACTTGGTGAGGGAAGACGGAGCGCGGCGGGCTTTTCCGTCACGCTCGGAGTCATTTCGATAACTTCCAGGATTCTCCGAACGCTCGTGCTCAGCCGGTTTAGCCTCGAATAGATCTCCACAGCAGCATGAAGGGGGTCAAAGAGTCTCGCCATGTAACTGTAGAAGGCAACGAGGCCACCAATTGTCAAAGCTCCAGCAAACACCTGGTAGCCGCCATATCCCAGGATGGCAATGGTGCCTAGAGCGATTACCGCCATATAGGACGTGCTGAACAATATCTCGATCAGGCTACGATGATTGATTGCTCTCAGTTTTGCAGCGGCACGCTCCATGAATGCCCTCGTTTGATTTCGCGCCTGGTACAAGAGCTGGATTTGGATGATGGAGGTTAAATGCTCTTGGAGAAAGCTGCTTTCCAGGCTGGACTGATGCTGCGCATCATCCGAGGCTGCCCGCAGGCGGGCTTCGAAGTATCTGCGGAAGACGAAGAAAACAGGCATGAGGGGAAGAACCATGCACGTCAGCCGGAAATCCAGGACGAACATGGTCCCGACGACAAAGATTGCGTTGAAAGCAGCCTGAAGGGCATAGGGCACGAGGCTCGATCCCAATTCCGCCACCTGATCAACGTCCTGTTCCATGCGGTAGAGCTTTTGACCTACAGGCGTTGTTTCGTGGTAGTCCGCGGACAGGCGGTTCATTTGCTCGAGAATTTCGAGTCGAATGCGGAAAACAAGATTTTGCATTGTGCGGGAATAGACCAAGGCCCCGAGGCCCGAGAAGCCTAACCGAGCAACATAAATTAGGAAAAATCCTGACGCGGCAATAAGCAGCAAGTGGGCGTCTTTACTGGGAAGAATTCGGTCAATCAACCACTTGATGAGCAGGGGGTCCAGGAGAAACATCAGGCTGCTCAAGACGATCATGGAAACGCTGAGCAGATGTGCCCGCAGGAAGGGCCTCGCTTGTCGGACAAACCATCGAAACTGGGGATTGAGTCTCAGACCCAAGAGTGCTCCTCGGCTATTTCGATCAGCCGACCTCCAAATCCTACGACCAGTTGGCATGGCCAATTTGAAAAGGTGTAGTGTCGCCTGGACACGTCCAAGTGGGATCAATCGGTTCTAAATGCATATGGGCGAAGTGGGCTTCTCCTTCCTCTTATTCCTCTCTGGTGGGAACCCTCCTAGGGCCTCAGATACGCGGTTGTGGATTTTCGTCCCTCTTCGATTATGGTCAGCAAAAAGTCCGTAAATTGCCCAAGCTCCAAGGTCCTGACCTCTCGGCCCATAGCGTGCTGAACTACCGGCTCCATGTTGTTCCGGTCAGTAAATGTCACGGTCATGTCGTGTTCTTTCCAGTGGTAAACCAACAAGGTCTTATCCTTTCCTCTGGAGTCTGCCGAAAGACTCATTCGACATGGCGCAATAACTCAAATTCTCCCGAGCAGCATAAGCGTGTTTGAACCTGCTTGGGGCTGCACCGAGATAGGCCCTAACCCGTTAGGCTGCAGATTCCCTTCGACTCCAGATCCTTCTGAATTCCAACGGACTCAGGCGAAACAGTTCCTTAAAGCTCCTTGTGAATTCGGCAGTTCTGCGATACCCAATTTCTAGGGCGATCACCTTGATGGGTGCCCCCGTGGCTTGCAATTGTCTTGCTGCGAAAGCGAGGCGTTTATTCTTTGCGTATTTTCTGACGCTTATCCCGGTCGAGGTCTTGAACAAGCGTCGTGTTTGACGCTCGGATGTA
>Ga0137416_10000944_pt1 | contig 14348 bp, 14 predicted proteins | sample CZODoug3_1_1_16f_FD_108282 | JGI IMG/M metagenome (GOLD analysis project Ga0137416, IMG submission 108282) | Vadose zone soil fungal communities from Angelo Coast Range Reserve, California, USA - CZODoug3_1_1_16fungal (Illumina Assembly) | ecosystem: Environmental > Terrestrial > Soil > Vadose...
CGCCGGCGCGCTGGTGGACAGCGAAACGTGTGCACGTCTTTCGATCTCGGAGATCGACGTCGACGATTCTATGCGCCGGGCAGATTCAGGCGCTGCTCTCGCGGCGAGTGGTGATCTGGTCCATACAGGTCCCACGGGCACTAATGTCGGCGATCTCGTAATCGGCCTGAAACTGTCCCACGCGGCTGCGAGGATTGTTGTCGAAGGCCGTGACGGGCTCGATACGCACGTGCTGTAATTGAGCGATGCGTTTGTTGCTGATCGAAGACGACGCGGCTCAGTGCGAAATCATCCAACATCGTCTGACGTCGCGTAAACCTGATGCTCAGATCGTGGTCCGAAGCCCTGATCTGCAGGGTCCCGTTGCGCCGGAGTTTCTAGCACAGGGATTCGACGCGGTTCTGTTAGGACATGGCCGCGGGCTCATCGAGCTCAGGGAACTGACGGCACGCACCGGTTTTGCACCCGTCATCTTTATCACCATGAACGCGGCGCACGTCGACTCGGTGGAGGCGAAAGAGATCGGCGCGCACTCGGTTTTGGGGCGCGACGAGATCAATACCGAGAGATTCTTCCAGCTTCTCGACGATGCGGAATGGGTGCAGTCGCGAGCGCGCACGAAGTGGCGTACCAGTCCCGTCGGACGTGAAACGCAGCGATTCGGTAGCGCGTTCATCCGAGGGTATCGATGCATCCGACGGATCGCAACGGGTCCGATTTCTGACTTGTATCTTGCTGAGAGTGAGGCTGCGGGCGCGTTGGTTGCGCTGAAGGTTGTGCGCGACAGGCACAAGGATCAATACGATCTGGACCACACGTTCCGACGCTTTCTGCAGGAATACGAAATCGTCCAACGTATTCAGCATCCCAGCGTCGTGCAGCTTTACGATATTGGAGTGAGTGACGATCACGCCTGGCTGGTGATGGAGTATTTCAAGGAAGGCGACCTTCGGCGTCGCATGCGTGCCGGCATGCGTCCACGGCCGGCATTGCGAACCGCGATTGCTATCGCACACGCGCTCGAGGCAATGCACGGCTGTGGCGTGCTGCACAGGGACCTCAAACCGGGCAACGTCATGTTGCGTGAAGACGGGTCACCGGCCCTGATTGATTTCGGGATGTCCAAGGACACGGCGCTTGCGCATGAGGTCACAGACACGGGGCTCATTTTCGGGACGCCTCACTACATGAGCCCGGAGCAGGGGCACGGCGAGCCGATCGATGCGCGGAGTGATATCTATAGCCTCGGCGTGATTGTGTTTGAGATGTTGACGCGAATGAAGCCCTTTGCGGCCGAGAACCCGATGGCCATCATCTACAAACATCGCAAGGAGCCGGTGCCTCGGTTGCCCGAGCCCTTCGAGGCCTTGCAACCCATCATCGAGCGTTTCCTCGCAAAGGACCCGCAGGACCGCTATCCGAATGCGACGGAAGCGCGGATTGCCTTGGAGAAGGCATACCGCTTTTTGAAAACGACGGCCGAAGCCACCTGATGTCGATCCCGATGACGTCGATACTTCGCGCGCCAACGCCGGAAGCCTGGGTGGCTACCGCGGTTGAGCGGTGGCGTGAGCTGCTCGTTGATCACGCCAACTGCGAGAAGAAGGCGGCGTCTACTGCGCTGGCGCTGATGTTTGCGTATCCGGAAGATCATTCGCTGGCAATGGCTCTGTCGAGGCTTGCTCGGGAAGAGCTGCGGCATTTTGAGCAGGTGCAGAAAATGATGCTTGCGCTCGGAGTTGATTTCGAGCGTCAACAGCCGGGCCGTTACGCGTCCGGCTTACGCACGATCCTCAGTACGTCAGAGCCCGGGCGGAAGTTGGATTTGTTGCTGGCGGGGGCCTTGATCGAGGCGCGCTCGTCCGAGCGGTTTCGCCTGTTGAGCGGCCGATTGCGCAAGCCGTTGGGGGACTTCTACGGGCAACTGGAGCGGTCAGAGGCGCGTCACTTCGAGTTGTATGTGAATTTGGCGCGTGCCGTCGCGCCGGAACGATGGCAGGAGCGGTTGGGTACGCTCGCGGAGCGTGAGGCGGAGCTGGCTACGGAGGCGGATCCGGTATTTCGGTTTCACTCGGGGCCGCCGTAGCGGGATGGCGCGCTTGCGCGACGCCATCCGCGCACCGGTTGTCGTTAGGGTCGGGGTGTCGTTACGGTTCAACGCTCTTTACGCGGTCGTACACCCGCTTGATCTCAACTTTCCCCAGTCGGCCGCCCTTGGTCTGGGTGGTCATGATGAGGCGGCCATCGTCTTCATCGATGGCGAAGTCATCTTCCCGCGTGCCGAATTTCTTGGCAGCGGTGGTCACAACGAAAACTTGACCCCGCCAGCCGGCGGTGCGCTCAGCGGTATCGTCCGTGCCAAACGGTATGGTTGCCTTCGTGCCGGCCGTGTATTCGTCTGCTGTCTGTGCACCATCCGGCATGTTGGCTTTGACGGTCACGGTGGACTTGTCCTGGGTGATCGACATGGTCAGTGGCGCACGCAAGATGCGATTGATGCTTGCGCCGCGGCTGGGCTTGGCGCTGGTTGTGCCGGCTGCCGTTCCAGTGGTCGGCGGAAGGGGTGCCGACTGTTCGATGCCGGGGGCGCTCAGTGCCACGGGTATGAAGTCAGCCGATGTGGCGGTGGTCGCGGAGGTCCCGCCATTGGCAGCGCGCACAAAGTCGCCCGCCGTGGGCGTGGCGTCAGCCGCCGTGTGGACAAAGGCGCCAGACGCCGGCCCATGGGCGTCATTGCTTGCCGTAGGGCCAAACTCATAGTTGCCCGTGCCGTCCGGCGGTGAGCCTATGGGCGGCATTCCGCCCCCGCCACCCCGTCCGCCGCCACCGTGGCCCCGGTGCGTTCCTGGGGCTCGTTGAGGCGTGCTTTTATCGGGATCGGGCCCCAGCTTGTCGGGGTCGTCACTGAGATTGAGATTGAGCTTCCAATCGCCCGTCAGATTCACGCCACTGGGCGCCGCGGCATCCAGCCGGTCAGTCGCGCACCCCGCGACCCCAAACGCGACGAGCGCACCGACCATTGCTTTGCACAATATGGAAGACTGAACCGATCGCATCATCATTTCCCGTGTTGACCTGGTGGAAGGAGGCTAGCCGACTTCGACTATATGCTGCAGCTCGAGTTCACTGTTAGCACTGCCGCGAAATGTAGACTAAAGTTGACTCGAAAGCTGTCCGTTGTCCTTAACAGTTTGTTACAACCGCCGAGGCCCGATGACCGATCGTCCACATCTCGTCATTGTTGATGACGACCGCGAAATTCGCACCTTGCTGAGCCAGTATCTGGAGAAGCATGACTTCCGCACGACTGCCGTCGCCGAGGGAAAGGAGATGCGGCGTGTGATGGAGCGCTCCCGGGTTGATCTCGTCGTTCTCGATCTGATGTTGCCTGGTGAGGATGGCCTCTCCATTTGTCGCGAGCTGCGCACGCGCTCGCAGGTGCCGATCATCATGCTCACCGCGAGAGGCGAGGATGTTGATCGCATTGTTGGCTTGGAGCTCGGAGCGGACGACTATGTTCCAAAGCCTTTCAACCCGCGCGAGCTGCTTGGCCGGATCCGGGCTGTGTTACGTCGGGCCGCACATGCGCCGCGGGACCCGAGCCCGGAGTCGGTGCGAGCGTTTTCCTTCGGTAACTGGAAACTCGATACCACGACGCGCACCCTGACAGACACTGACGGAAAAGACGTTGCATTGAGCGGGGCGGAGTATCGGTTGCTGGCCGTTCTGCTGTCTTCCGCGAATCGCGTGCTCAGTCGGGCGCAGCTCACCGAGCTTCTGCGGGGCAGGGAAGCCGACCCGTTTGATCGCAGCATTGATGTTCGAGTTAGCCGCTTGCGCCAGATTCTCGGCGACGATGCTCGTGCTCCGCAGATCATTAAAACAGTGTATGGCGAGGGATATGTCGTTGGAGTCCCCGTCCAGACGCAGTGACCGGGGCAATGGCGCAGCCGGCTGCGCGCCCCGGGCAAAAGTCACGCCTTTTGCCCGGCCCGCGCAGGGGGCGGAAACGGAGCTACTGTCCGAAAAAGCGCCGCAGGCGACTTTTTCCAATGAACTAGGGCAGGTGTCGAACAATTGAAGATACGCGGATCCTCCCTTTGGCCTCAGTCGCTCTTTGGGCGATTGATTGCGGCCTCCATTGTTGCGTTGTTGCTTGCCCAAGTGGTGAGCCTGGTGCTCATCGCACGTGAGCGCGAACGTTTTATATTGCAAGGAAGTGTGCGGGAGTGGTCGCGCCGGATTGCAGAGGTGACCAACCTCCTGCAAGGCATGGATGACACGGAACGCGCGACGATGATCGCGCGCTTGAGCGAGCGGCCGTGGCGCTTTGGCCGCCGACCGCCCGATGCTGTGATGTTCCGCGATGGGCTCGTTTCGACACCCGAGGGGGACCCGGCGTTCTTCCCGGGGCCGGGTGGGCGCAGCACGGGCGGGGGCCGCATGGGGCCGCTCGGTGCGCTGCCGCTAGGGGCAGGTGGACCCGACGGAGGCCCACCCGACGGGCCACCACCCGCAGCCGACCGGCCCGACGCAGAACTAGGCGCTGCAGTCCGACCGAGCGCCGGCGAACCCGGCACAGAGCGGTCCGACCACGGCCGCCGGCCCGCCAACGCAGGCCAAACTGGCGCCGCGGCCCAACCGAACGCCGCGGCCCAATCTGGCGCCGCGATCCGGCCCAACGCCGTGGCCCAGCCCGGCCTGGCACAGCCTGACACCGCACGATCTGGCGCGGGCCGCCGCTCTGCAGATGGCTCGTCTGATGCGTCTCTTGTGGCGCGGGAGCACGCGCGGGTCCCCGTCCCGTCGGCTGCCGATGCGGGCGCAGCGGGCCAAACCGGGCGCCAGGGCCCGTCGGGGCTGCCTGGGTCACCCGACCATTTGGGTCCAGCGGGCCCGCCAGGCGGCCCGGATGGGGGACCACGTGGGCCACCACCCGAGGATGGCCGCAGCCTCATCCTGCGAGCCACGAGCTACCAAACCGTAGTGCCGTTTACGAAGGCCGGTGACTTCGAGCCGGCGTTTGAGCAGCAGTTGCGCACAGCGTTGGGTTCCGGGTTCGAAGTGGATGTCAGTCAGACCGCCGATCCGACGAAGCGGGCCATTTCCATCGGTGGGCCGTTGTTCTCCGAGGTACGTGACAACAGCGCCGAGTTCTACGACGCGAAGGTTAAATTTCCCGACGGCTACACGGCGGTGTTTCGGGTGACGCGCTTCGCGCGCGGCGCCCCGCTGCCTCGTGGTCTGTTCATGAACCTGGCGCTGCTGGTCATTGTCATGTCCATCGCGTTGTTCGTCGTGGCTCGCAGCATCACTCGCCCCTTGTCGGAGCTTGCACGAGCGGCTGACAGTGTGGGCCGCAATTTGCGCCAGCCGAAGATTGCCGAACGGGGCGCGCGCGAGATACGCAACGCGGCCCGAGCATTCAACACCATGCAAGACCGAATGCAACGCTACCTGGACAGCCGCAGCCGGGTGCTCGCCGCGATGTCACATGATCTGAAGACCCCACTGACTCGCCTGCGACTGCAAGTGGAAATGTTGGACGACTCGGCCGCCCAGGTGAAACTGGGCAAGCAGCTCGATGAGATGGAGAGCATGGTGCACGGTTCGCTGGCCCTGTTCCGCGGCCTGGATGACAACGAAGCATTCACGCCGCTGGACATCAATGACATGCTCGCGACGCTGCAGTCCGAATTTGCAGAGATGAGCGCGCAGGTCTCGATCCAGGGGCATGCAATCCGGTCCATCCTCGGCAAGCCGCAGGCGCTCAGGCGGTGCCTGACCAACCTCATTGCGAACGCCGTCAAGTTTGGCTCGCAAGCGGCAGTTGTCGTAGAAGACGGCGCATCCCTCGTGATTCGAATCCGCGACGATGGACCGGGAATACCGGAAGATCAGCTGGAACGCGTGTTCGAGCCCTTCTACCGGCTGGAGTCCTCGCGCAACCGCGATACGGGCGGCAGCGGGCTGGGGTTGAGTATTGCGCGTGATGTTATACAGGCCCATGGCGGCTCTCTCGTTCTGAGAAATCTGGCCGTGCGGGGCCTCGAGGCCATCGTAACGCTGCCTCGAACGTAACGGTCAGAAATCTCCACTTGCACTGACGTGGATAACAGTCTTTAACGATTGATTACCGCTGGTGGATGCCGGCGCCTCTACGTTCGCTTCGCAACTACAGCCGGAAAGTTGGGAGCAAACATGAAAGCCAGTTTACTTGCAGTCGCGGCCCTCTGGGTCGGGGTGGCCCTTGCGCAGGCACCGGATGCCCCTCCCGCGGGCGGCCCGGGTCCCGGCGGCCGGCACGAGAGCCCGGCGGAGCACATGGATCATCTCGCCACGCTGCTCGATCTCACGGATGCCCAGAAAACGCAGGTCCAGGCGGTGCTCGAGGAAGAGCACACCAAGATGAAGGCGCAGCACGATCAGGCCGAGGCCTCGGGAACGAAACCAACCTTCGAACAGATGAAAGCCGCGCACGAACAGGCGCAGCAGGACACGCTGACCAAGCTGACACCCATACTGACGCCAGCGCAGCTCAAGAAGTTTCAAGTGTTGATGGCCGAGCACGGTCCCCCAGGGCGCCCGCACTGAGGGGGCGCGCGTGTGCGCGACTGGAGTGATTCAGCCCGTAGGGGAATTCGCGTGAGCTCCCCGGGGCCGGCGACTCGCAGTACGTTTGCGCGCCGCAATCTGTTTCTGCTGGGGCACGTGCGCAGCTACTCCTCGGTGTTGAGTCACATCCTGGGGTCGCATCCACAAATCAACGGATACTGCGAGACGCACACCAAGTACCGCACGTACTTTGATCTGTGGAAACTCCGCCGGCGCGTGCGGAAACTGACAGGCGAACCGCTCAACGGCGACTATGTGCTCGACGAGGTCCTGCACGACTATCCAATGGCACGCAGCATTCTGGATAGCGGCCGTACACGGGCGATCGTGTTGGTGCGCCGGCCGCGCGAAACCGTCCGCAGCATCATTGAAATGGGACTGACTCATAGCCCGGTCGCGTGGCATCGGGATTTTGAGCTGGTTGCGCGTTACTACGAGACGCGGCTGGCGGGGCTCCTGCGGCTCACCGAGGCGTTGCGCGGGCGAGTGGTGTTTCTCGAAGCGGAAGCTCTGTTGTCAGACACACGGAACGTGCTCGACCAACTGGGTGTATTTCTCGAGTTGCAGTCCCCGTTGCAAACGGAGTATCGCCGCTTTGCACATACAGGCGAACTGGGATTTGGCGATCCATCCAAGGCCATTGCGACCGGCCGAATTACAGTGACGGCGCGCGAGAGACGCACAGCCGTATCATTGCCCCGGCCGCTGACCACTCGTTTGCAGATCGCTTACGACTTCTGGTGTGCGGCCATCCGCCAGAGCTGCCCGGCGATCAGGGCGACCTCGAGCGCTGCGCAGAGCGACGAAAGAAGCAGTCGCTAGCGCGGCAGACTCCGCAACTCGTAGCGTCCATTCTCGTATCGAATATAACTTCCCTGCTCGTACCACGCTCCGAGGACCATCCGCTGAGCGGGCTCTCCTTCAATTGCCGTGTCGTGAACGCCCGGACGATGAGTGTGTCCGTGAATGATTCGCCGGACACGCGTCGCGCGGTATGCCGTTGATACCGCATCTTCGTTCACATCCATGATGTTGGGAACCACGCGAGAGGTGTGGTCCTTACTTCCTGCACGTGCCTGATCGGCAAGCAACTCGCGATCCGCGAGCGGCAGCGCCAGAAATCGGCGTTGCCAATCGGGAGTCCTGACCGTGCTGCGCAACTCCTGGTATGAATGGTCATCGGTACACAGCGAATCCCCATGGGTCAGCAACACTCGTTCGCCGTCGAGATCTGCAACGATCGGGTCCGCCAGAAGACGGCTGCCGGTCTTGCGGCAGAAGTCGCGCCCAATCAGAAAGTCCCGGTTGCCATGAAGCACGAAGCAGCCGACGCCGCTGGCCGTTAACGCGCGCAGGCCCTCGCAAATGCGCGCCTTGGCAGGGTCCGGATCGTCGTCCCCCACCCAGGTTTCGAAAAGATCGCCGAGGATGTAAAGCGCTTCCGCATCCGCAGCGTGTGTGCGCAGGAATTCGAGGAACTGCTCATTCGCCTCTGGCGCGCCGGCATCCAAGTGCACATCAGATACGAACAACCGGCTCATTTTGGCGAGAGAATTGTGTCCTGGGACGGTGTAGCGATAGGCGTTGCAACAGGGGCGGGTGGCGACGCGGCGGCCTGACCGGCCGCATCGAGCACTTCCACCTTCGTGATGATGACGGGTTTGAGCGGAGTGTCAGACTTGAAGGGTCCCGAGGCGCCCGTGGGCGTGACGCCGATCCGATCGACGACATCCATACCTTGTACGACACGGCCGAAGACCGCATATCCCCAGCGTGTGGGGAGTGGGTCGAGGTCGGGATTGTCGACCAGGTTTACGTAGAACTGGGCGTTGCCGGAGTGAGCGCTTTCACCGCGGGCCAGGCCGACCGTGCCCCGCTTGTTCTGCAAGCCGCTGCCCGATTCATTGTTGACCGGGTCGTGCACGGCTTTGAGCTTCAGGTCGCTGGCCGAGTGGCCGCCACCCTGAATGACGAAATTGGCCACCACCCGATGGATGAGGGTGCCCGAGTAATAGCCTTCCTTCACGTAGCGCAGGAAGTTCGCGACAGTCAGCGGCGCACGATCCGGCATCACCTCGATGACGAAATCACCCATGCTCGTCGACACCCGAACTTGTGTAGCCTGGTCCGCAGCCGGTGCGGATGAATGGACCAGCAGCCCTGCGAGCACCAGCAGCGCGGACGCCAGTCGGTTGCGGGGCCAATTCCGGGGGGTTATGCGCATCGAGCCTCCATTAATATTGCCGGTACGGTGCCTGTTCTCGAGGACCTTTACCGACCGGCAATTCTATCAAGCGCGGCGCCCGCCGGGTCCCGTAACATCACGCCATGAGCGGAATGGACATTTCAGCGGCCGAGACGTTCGGTCAGCGACACACGACACGCTTTGCGCCGAGCCCCACAGGTGAATTGCACCTGGGAAATGCGCGCACAGCTTTATTTAACTTTCTTCTGGCCCATCACGGGCTGGCCCATCATGATTTGGGGCGGTTTCTGCTGCGTATCGAGGACACGGATGCCGAACGGAGTAGCGAGAAGCATACCGAGGCCCTGATTGCGGACTTGAAGTGGCTGGGAATGGACTGGGATGCGGGCCCGGACCATGAAGATGCCAAGGGACCCTACCGGCAGTCGCAACGGAGCGCGTTCTACGCCCGCTATTTCACTGAGCTGGAAAAGCGCAACGCGGTCTATCCCTGCTATTGCACGCCACTGGAGCTCGAAGCGTCGCGTCGCGCACAGCTCGCATCCGGGCGGCCGCCGCGATATGCGGGAACCTGCCGCGATCTTTCAGCTGACCAGGGTGAAAAGAAGCGACTCGAGGGGGTCTCACCCACGACTCGATTTCGCGTGCCACTCGGCCGTCGAATCGAGTTCGTGGACTTCGTGCACGGGTCGCAGAGTTTCCTGTCCGATGACATTGGCGACTTCGTCGTCCGACGTGCTGACGGGACTGCCGCATTCTTCTTTTGCAATGCGGTCGACGATGCGGATATGGGCGTCACGCACGTCCTGCGTGGCGAAGATCATCTGACGAATACACCGCGTCAGTTGATGATTCTGGAGGCTCTCGGATTGAGGACGCCGAGCTACGGACACGTGTCTCTGATAGTCGGAAATGACGGTTCGCCGCTATCAAAACGGCATGGCGCGACGAGTGTTCGCGAGTATCGCGAACGCGGTTACCTTCCCCAGGCGATGACGAACCATCTCTTTCGTCTCGGGCATTCCACTCCTGAGCATGGTTTTCTGTCGATGGAGGAAATGGCGCGCGCGTTTGACTCCTCCCACCTCGGGCGCGCTCCGGCTCGTTTCGACGAGCAGCAGTTACACGTCTGGCAGAAGGAAGCGGTACATCGCTTGAGCCCTGAGGAGGCTCTGCGTTGGTTGGGGCCGATCGTGCCTCGTGGAATCGATGCCGCAGCCCTGCAGGCATTTATTGCTGCGGTTCTGCCCAACCTCGTGCTGCCGGAAGATGCGCGAACATGGGTCAACGTCGTGTTTGGCGACCTGCCGGTCCTGGCCGCTGCGGAACAACAGCTGGTGCTCGAGGCCGGCAAGAGTTATTTTGCGGCGGCCGCAGAGGCCGCGGCCGCCCATGGGAACGACCTGGCGGCAATCGCGGGCGCGGTGCGTGCGGCGACTGGCAAAAAGGGCGCAGCTTTGTATATGCCGTTGCGTGCGGCATTGACGGGCGTTGCGCATGGACCGGAGCTCGCCCCGTTGTTGAAAGCAATGCCGCCAGGCAAAGCGCGTGAGCGTCTGGCCCGTTTCGCCTGAGGAATCATGATTCGCATACACAATTCGATGTCGGGCGAAAAGGAGCCCCTGAAGCCGATCAATGCTGGCCAGGTCCGCATGTACGTCTGCGGCATGACCGTGTACGACTACATACACATCGGGCACGCCCGTATGTTGATCGTGTTTGATGTCGTGAGCCGCTATCTGAGGTATCGGGGGTACGAGCTGACCTACGTCCGTAATATCACCGATATCGACGACAAGATCATCCGCCGGGCCCTGGAGAACAACGAGCCGATGGAGGCCGTTACGGGAAAGTTCATCCGGGCCATGGATGAAGACTCTGCATTGCTCGGGTTGGCGCGACCTGACTCCGAGCCGCGCGTCACCCAGTATCTGCCCGAAATCATCAGGATGATCGGTCAGCTGATTGACAACGGGTATGCCTATGTCGCGGCCGATGGCGATGTGTTGTACGCCGTCGCGAAGTTTGACGGATACGGCAAACTCTCAGGCAAGCGGTTGGCAGATCTGCGCGCGGGTGCGCGAGTGGAAGTGGACGAAGGCAAGCGCGATCCACTGGATTTCGTGCTGTGGAAGCACGCGAAGCCCGACGAACCCTCGTGGGAGTCGCCGTGGGGAGCCGGGCGCCCCGGCTGGCACATCGAGTGCTCGGCCATGTCGACGGCTTTGTTGGGTACCCACTTCGACATCCATGGCGGCGGTATGGACCTGAAGTTTCCGCACCATGAGAACGAGATCGCACAGTCGTGCGGCGCAAACGGCGACAAGTTCGCCAACATCTGGATGCACAACGGCTTCGTCAACATCGACAACGAGAAGATGTCGAAGTCGCTCGGCAACTTCTTCACGGTCCGCGAAGTGTTGCCCCGGCTGCGACATCCGGAGGTGTTGCGGTATTTTGTGTTGTCGAGTCACTACCGGGGACCGATCAACTATTCGCTGGAGCAGCTCGAGCAGGCGGACAGCGCGTTGTCGAGGATCTATACGGCGCTGCGTGATCTACCGGACGTCGACGTCGTCGAGAGCGAGCATTCGACTCGTTTCCGCGAGGTCATGGACGATGATTTCAATACGCCGGAGACCATCGCGGTCCTGCAGAACATGACCCGCGAAATCAACTCTGCGAAGGCGACGGGTCAGGCTAAGAAGCTGGCCCAGGCGGCCGCGCTCGGTGCGGAGCTGCGTTCGCTGTCGAGCGTGTTGGGGTTAGCGCAAGTGGCGCCGGAGGAGTTTCTAAAGCTGCAGTCGTCCCACGAGCGTGGTGGCGATGCGTCGCAGGCGACCGGACTGAGCGACGGCGAGATTGAACAGCGCATCGCCGATCGAATTGCCGCACGCAAGGCGAAGAACTGGGCCGAGTCGGATCGCATTCGCGACGAGCTCGTGACGGCGGGAATCATTCTGGAAGACAAGCCTGGCGGTACAACGACCTGGCGCCGGGCGTAGTCGAAGCATTCGAGTGGGGCGCCCAACGCATCCGCGTGGGCACCCCATCCGTAGTCAAATCAGGCGTCCATCCCGGACGGAGGCAAACACTTCTGGGCGGGAGTCAGTGCTGCCAATGTTGTCGCGGGGTGGTCGCCTCAGCATCAGCTGTTACGGCCCGCGCTGCGTAAAGCTGATGGCATAGGCCGGAGGACGGGCCGCAAGAATCGGGTCCGTCGATGCCTCAATGCCGGGGGTCAGCGATAACGGGTTGTACAGCAGCGCCTTCTGTTCCTTGACCTGGTCCTTCTGCGTTGCTGTCAGGCTGATGACTCCCAGCTCGACGACTTCGCGATCCGCCGGCCACAACACGGTGGCGTCGTTGGTCACGTCACCCTCTTTGGCGACCTGGACCATTAGCTTGAATTTCACCGGCCCGGCGGCAATGCGCTTCGGCAGCTCGTCCATGAGGTAGTTCGGATCAACCTTCGCGACTTCCGCGGGGGTGAGCGCGTGCTCACCCGCGACCGGCAGTATCTGGTAGCGGCCGTAGTGGCTGACACCCTTGGCATTCGTGAATTTGAACGCGTTGACGCCGTAAAACGCCAGCGTTCCGAAGCTCTGTGGCGGTGGGCGGGGAGTCGTAACCCACTTCAACGCAGCCGGATGTGAGCCCAGAAACTGCTCTACCGGTGTTGGCTTCGCCACGCCGGGACCGCTATTGCCGATGGCGGTCAGGAGCGCCAGAAAGTCTTCCGGGGTGGCTACCGGGAAGCCATTATTTGAAGAGATGCTGACGATGTCCGTCTGACCACTGTCGAGCTTGAAGCGGATTGCCATGCCGTGAGGACTCGCGTCCGGGCTGGCATCCGGAATGTTCGGCACACCCGTCGTGTCTGAGAAACGCACGAGCACTGGCACAGTCTTGGCAAAGTGCGGTGCCATGCTGAAGGAAGGGGCCGTCTTGGATGGCGTGAACGTGCCTGTGACCAAAACGCCCTTGGCGTGGTTGGCACGGAAGCCGGTGTGAGGGCCGCCAGCGACCTTGTTCAGTGCATGGACCAGGGCGACCGGCAATGGCTCTTGAGGGGCCGGCGGTGTATCAGCGGCGGATACGGGCCGGGTGGCGACGGCGCACACGGCCAGTGAGAGGCCGATCAGCGCAGCCGGGAACGCGGCGCGTCCGACGCCTGCACGCCGGAATTGACGAGCTGAGTGCATGGTACCTTCCTGCAAGTTTACTTCGTTTTTCGAGCACAGGAGCCTGTCTGACTCATGGGCGCCGTCGCGAGGGCGGCCCCCAGCGAGCAGATTTTTGCGATCGTTTCGCGCGCATAGCTTGATGCTATGTAAGCGAAAGGATCGCAAAAAGATGCCGCTGCGGGCCGGCCGCAGCAGGCGAACATGAGTCAGACAGGCTCCTACTGGCCCAGGCGAAGTATAAGTCGCTCATCAGGAAGTTTTCTTGAACAAACGTTGCGCGGACGGGGACGATTGCTTTCGTTCCGAAGGGCAGAACGTCCCTCACGCGCTGCTCTTACCAGTCGGCCTCATCCGCTGACGATTGCGCGCCTCATGTCCCGATCGTGCCGCTCCGGGAAAGCAACGCCCACCGCGGCTGCGGATTTGCGGATGTGCTCCTGCCAAGTATCGAATGCATTCCAGCGCTTGCGGCTGTAGGAATTCTTCCGTCCCACCGGTGTCGTCGAGTGAGCTGCGGCGATGCCGTAAACCGTCTCGTAGTTGGATGACATGCTATTTCCTGCGGGTTTCAGTTGTGACGCGCTTCGTCCCGATCAAGATACGTCCGCATCCCGCAGGTGCGGAAGGCTACGGACGTTTGAAAGTGGTTACGGGACGCTGCGCAGGTGACAACGCGGTTACATCCAATCGAGTCATGTCCATATGAAGATTCGTAGTTTGTCGGCCTGCCTGCGCGAAGGTACTGTGTGCTCCGGCTCCCCGGCGCACTCCCTCGAGGCCGCAGACCCCCTCTGCAGTTGGCGGATTTGTGGCGCCGGGGAAGCCACCAGGTTCTCGCTTCAGCTCGCACGCTCGCGAAGCAGGGAATGCGCTACCAGCGCCACCGCGACGCCACTCAGCGGCAGAAACACCACGCCGCTCATTTTCTGTACGGCCAGGATACCCGCCAGGAGTGCTCCCAACAGGTAGCTGGTGATCAGCGTAACCTGCTCCCTGACGTCTCGCAGTCCTGTTGAATTACGAGTGGCGATTGCGTCGGCGATGCCACCGATGAGGCGGGTCAGTGTCGTCGTGAAGACGATGGTTGAGAGGCTGACCATCTGGCCGACAACGGCTTGCAGGCCCATCGCGACGGAGAGAATGACGATCTGCAGGCGCATCGCGGGTATGAACGCCGCCTGCACTTCCCACAATGAATACACCGCAAACAACAACAGTAACGCGGTTTCGGCGCCCAGCAGCACAGTGATTGTCGCGCGCTCGGATCGGCCACGACGCAGTGTGAAGCCGATGAGACATCCCGATACAAAACCGATGAGCGCAATCACCGAGCCGATGGC
>Ga0137416_10000951_pt1 | contig 14315 bp, 17 predicted proteins | sample CZODoug3_1_1_16f_FD_108282 | JGI IMG/M metagenome (GOLD analysis project Ga0137416, IMG submission 108282) | Vadose zone soil fungal communities from Angelo Coast Range Reserve, California, USA - CZODoug3_1_1_16fungal (Illumina Assembly) | ecosystem: Environmental > Terrestrial > Soil > Vadose...
GCCTTCGCGCTGGTGTCGCTGCTGGTGATCTGCGTCGTCGCGGTGCTCTACGCCGCAAAGGCGTTCTTTCTTCCGATCACCATGGCCTTCATCGTCGGCACCATGCTGTCGCCGGCGGCGGGCTTGCTCGAGCGCTACAGAATTCCCCGCGCGCTCGGCGCGGTCCTGATCGTGATCACGGTCGGCGCCGCCGTTGCCTTCATGGTCGGCCTGATCTCGGCACCGGCGATGGAGTGGAGTTCGCGGCTGCCGGAGCTGGGCGCGATGCTGCGTGAAAAACTGCATGTGTTCGACCGGCCGCTGGCGCTGTGGCAGGAGCTGCAGGGCCTGGCCGGCGGCTCCGACACGCTCTCCAGCTTCCAGTTGCCGAAATTCGAATGGGTTCAGCCGACGCTCGAATTCCTGTCGCCGACCTTCGCCGAATTCCTGCTGTTCGTCGCCACCCTGATCCTGTTCATCGCGAGCTGGAAGGATCTGCGCCGCGCGCTGGTCATGACTTTCGGCGACCGCACCGCGCGGCTGCGGATGCTGCGCATCATCAACGAGATCGAGGAACATCTGGGCGGCTATCTGCTCACGGTGACCGTGATCAATGTCGGCATCGGGATCGCCACCGGCATCATCTGCGCGATCGCGCGGATGCCCAATCCGGCCGGGCTCGGCGCGCTCGCCGCGACCCTGAACTTCATTCCCATCATCGGCCCGGTCGCGATGTTCGTGGTGCTGACGGTGGTCGGCATCATCGCCTTCCCGACCATCGCCGGCGGGCTGATCGCGCCGCTGTGCTTTGCGGTGCTGGCCTTCCTCGAAGGGCATTTCATCACGCCGACCATCGTCGGTCGCAGGCTTTCGCTGAACGCACTCGCGGTATTCATGGCGCTGGCGTTCTGGACCTGGCTGTGGGGACCGATGGGCGCCTTCCTGTCGTCGCCGCTCTTGATCGTCGCGCTGATCCTGAAAGAGCATCTGATGCCGGTCAATTCGCCGCAGCTTCCCGACGGTTGAGAACGAAGACTCCGGGTTTCGCATCGGAACTTCCGCTGCAACGAAACGTTTTCTTCGCAACACATTTTCGTTTTGCGGGAGCTTTTGATGTCGAACACAGACAGCGGAATAGGACTGAAGAACATCACGGACAAAGCGACCTATGAGCGCCTGGAGAAGGACGTAACCGCCGTGAAAAACGATATCGCAGCGCTGGCCAATCAAATCACCGACGTGCTCAACAGTTTTGCCGGCACGGCGAAAAAGCAGGCGCGCAAGGGCTATAGCCAGGCGCGCGCAGGCGCCGAATCCGCCATGGACGACATGACCGAACGCGGCAGCGCCATGATGGATGCAGCCCAGGGCGCGGCTTCGTCGATCGAGGAGACGCTGGAGGAGGCCATCACCCAGCGGCCGCTCGCGACCATCGGCCTCGCGCTCGGCCTCGGCTTCCTGATCGGCGCCGCGTGGCGCAGATGATTTCGGCGCAGACGGCGCCGATGAAGACGGCGATGGCTGTCGCCGGAAAACCGGACCTGTTGTCCCGCTGGCAGCGCTGGCGGATGGCCGTTGCGTTCATTGATGTCCTCTACAGATCGAGGCGGACGGATGTTTCAGCGGCTGATCGATGATTTCAAGGTAACGACCGGGACGGCGCTGCGCCTGACCTCGCTGGCCGCGGCCACCGCGCTCGCGCTGTTCGTCACCACTGCGTTTCTGTGTGCCGCCGCCTTTGTCTACGTGCTGGAGAATTACGGCCCGGTGCAGGCCTGCCTCACCGGCGCGGCGATCTTCTTCGTGGTCACGCTGATCGCGGCCGCCTGCTACATGGTACGCAAGCGAGCGATCGCGGAACGGGCGAAGGAAAACGCGAAATCCGTCGCGCAGACCATGCTGGCCGACCCGATGGTGGTCGCCGCCGGCCTGCAGATCGTCCGCGCCATCGGCGTCAAACGGCTGATTCCGATTTTGGCGGTCGGCGGGCTGGCGCTCGGATTTCTGGCGAGCCGCGGCACTGCTGCCAGCGATCAGGCCCCGGCGGAGTAGTTCGGCGCTCATGGCTTGCGGTGTGGCGCGCATCGCGTTGCCCGGGAGGAACGGTCATTGCGAGCGAAGCGAAGCAATCCATCTTGCCACAGCAAGAAAGAATGGATTGCCGCGTCGCTTCGCTCCTCGCGATGACGAGAACCCGGAATGACGGAGTGTAGGTTGCCTGTTCGCTTCGCTACTCAGTACGTCTCACGTCACGCAGCGGCCGGGCTGCAGCTGCTTTGCGACTTCGGTCAGCACGCTGACCATGGGCTCGCAGGCAACCGCCGTCTTGCCGGGCCGCATCAGCGACGGAGCCGCCGGGCGGGCGCGGGTCTCCTCGGCGATGGGGACGCGAAGCAGGACCGAGGTCTCGGACAGGCCATCCAGTTGCAGCACGATCGTCCGGGTCTGCCGCGGCGAGGCGATCACCACGCCGCGGTCGGCCTTGGCGGCGCGGTTGATACCGATTTCGGGGGCGGCCGGTGCGGCCTCCCGGCCGATCAGATCGTGGCCGGAGGCGTACTGAACCGCGCCGAGCGTCAGCGAGACCGCCAGCGTGCCGAAAATTCCCTTGAGAATCTGTGACATGTTCGTGTGCCCCTCGCCGCATGGCGATCACAGACACAACGCGAACAAAACGGTTCCAGTTCGCGGGGCTCCCGATCACTTAACCGTGTGCAAAAATATTTGCGGCCAGCGGGAACGAAGCCGGGGACTTCCGAGTCATCCCTGCAGCCGGTTATTCCCCCTGCCCCATTGACCGGTGACGTAGGGCGCGACCGTGGTGATGCCGGTCGCGCCCTGCTTTTTTTGCGCCTCTATTCTTGCGTTCTCGTTCCGGCACGGCCCCACAAACCGGTGACCCGCAGCGCAACACGCGTCGTCGTCAATTCGGAAACCCGCCCGCCGGATTCAATTCAGGCGCATCGATGCACGGCTTCGCAACATCGAGCAGTTGCGCCTGCCGCGGACCAGATACGCAGTGTAGAATCGAACCTTCCGCGCGGATGCGAAGCGCAACAGCCGTTGGCCGCGCTGGCGTCAATCCGCTGCCCGGTGACCCGCCGCTGCTGCGCGCCCGAGGTCGGGGACGTTAGCAACATTCGGAAATCAGGCGGCATGGTTGGCTCTTACAAAAGCCCATGATTCCCCCTCTAACGGCGCAGCCTACAGGCGAACCACTATTTGAGGCGACGAACATGCGGACTATCTATCGTTACACCAATTGGCGCTTCGTGCAGATGCTCTACGCCAAGCACTCCTTCGACCACGCGGTACGGCCCTCGCCCGCCAGCCGCTCCGCCTAGAGCATGATCGGTTCCGATTGAAATCAGAACCGAAGCTCTGACTGCGATAGCTGCGGTGGCGCGGTCCGCGCAAGCCACAAAAAAATCCGGCGCGCTCTGGAAAGCGCGCCGGATCAGTTCGACCAGACTTCAGTTTTATCCCGCGGCCGCTCGCGGCGCGCGGTTCTTCGAATTGCGCTGGAAGAACAGCGCCTGGCTCGCGACGGCTGAGACCATCGCGGGCTGGAACGGTTTTGAGATCAGGAACGCCGGCTCCGGGCGTTCGCCGGTCAGGAAGCGTTCGGGATAGGCGGTGATGAACACCACCGGCACCTCGAAGGTGCGCAGCAATTCGTTGACCGCGTCGAGGCCCGAAGAGCCGTCCGCGAGTTGGATGTCGGCGAGGATCAGGCCGGGCTTCCGGTTCTTGGCGAGCGCCACCGCATCGGCATGGGTGCGGGCGACGCCGATCACGTTGTGGCCGAGATTCTTGACGAGGCTTTCCAGATCCATCGCGATGAAGGTCTCGTCCTCGATGATCAGCACGTCGGTGGCGATCTCCGCCGCCATCTCGCGGCCGGCGGCGTCGGTGAGCTTGCGGGTCTCGGCGACGTCGATGCCGAGGATATAGGAGACCTCCTCTTCCGAAAAACCTTCGAGCGACAGCAGCAGGAAGGCCTGGCGCGGCAGCGGGGTGATGTTGGAGAGCCGACGCTCCGGCGGCATCGCCAGCGTCGCAACGTCGGGATTGTCGTTGAGCGAGACCGAATTCCAGATCTGGGTAAACAGCCGGAACAGGCCGGCGCGCGCGCCGTGCTGCTCGTCCAGCAGCGAGGGGTCCTGCAACAGGGCCTCCAGCATGGCCCCGACATAGGCATCCCCCGAGGCCTGGTTTCCGGTCAGCGCGCGAGCATAGCGCCGCAACAGCGGTAAATGTTCGGCAACGAGCTGCGATCGGGACATTCCCACTCCAATCTTCTCTTGAGGCAAATCGGCCTGAGACGCCTTATCTGGGGGGTCAGCGCATCCAGTAACAGGGCGACCCGGTTCCCCTTCAGGCCGGACTACGCCCGACGACAACAAAGGTTCCATCAAAAAGTTCCGAGATTCCGGAACTTTCCGGCGAACTTCGCATTAGCTCCTGACCGACAAAACCGCGGCCAAGGCCTACTTTCGAGAAAACACTTGAAAATGCAGGGACTTAACTCTCGGGGAAGCGTGGATCAGATCATGAAGGAAGTAAAGAAGCAGGGCGGTCTCAACGCAGAGATTCAGTCCAGAATAGGCCACCAGCTTCGCGCCATGTACGACGATGTGGTGCGACAGGGAGTGCCGGACCGCTTTGCGGAGCTGATCCGCAAGCTCGACGGGCCGGAAGCCGCGACTCAAACCGGGGGCGACACCGAAAAAAACAATGGGGGGAGCTAATGCCTCTCACAAATCAACTTCGCGACGACATCTTGGCGTCGGTCCCTAGCCTGCGCGCGTTCGCGATTTCACTCTCCGGTAATGGCGACCGTGCCGACGATCTGGTGCAGGAGACCTTGCTGCGCGCGATCGCCAATATCGATTCGTTCCAGCCCGGCTCCAATCTGCCGGCCTGGCTGTTCACCATCCTGCGCAACCTGTTTCGCTCCGACTACCGCAAGCGGCGGCGCGAGGTGGAAGATGCCGAGGGCAATTACGCCAAGACCCTGAAGACCCAGCCGGCGCAAAACGCGCATCTGGAATTCGAGGAGTTTCGCGTGGCGCTCGAAAAGCTGCCGCAGGACCAGCGCGAGGCGTTGATCCTGGTCGGCGCCTCCGGCTTCTCCTATGAGGACGCCGCCGCGATCTGTGGCTGCGCGGTCGGCACCATCAAGAGCCGCGTCAACCGCGCGCGCTCGAAACTCTCGGCGTTGCTCTATGTCGACGGCGCGGAGGATTTCGGTCCCGACAACACCGTCCGCGCCGTGATCGGCGGCAACGGCGGGTGAGGCGAGCGACATTAATGTAAAAAGGGCGGCCCGATCGGGCCGCCCTTTTCGTTGCCCTACGGAGAAAGCCGTAGGGTGGGCAAAGGTGCTCTTGCGCCGTGCCCACCATCTATCCGATCGCAGCTAGAATGGTGGGCACGCTTCGCGTTGCCCATCTTACGGCCCAACGCATGATATAAAAACGTATGCCGCAATACCGACGCGCCAAACTCAACAGCAGCACATTCTTCTTTACCGTCGTTCTCGCCGATCGATCCAGCAATCTGCTTGTAGAACAAATTGACCGCTTGCGGCAGGCATATAGCGTGGTTCAAGAACGTCGACCGTTCGAGACCATCGCCATTTGCATCCTGCCCGATCATGTTCACGCGATTTGGAAGCTGTCGGAAGGCGATGCTGATTTCTCCGCTCGATGGAGTCTCATCAAGAGCGGCTTTTCACGCGGTCTCGACGCCCAGCCAAGATCGCAAAGCAAGATTGCCAAGCGAGAGAAAGGTGTCTGGCAGCGCCGCTATTGGGAGCACGCCATACGCAACGAAGCGGATCTCGAACGGCATATCGATTACATTCATTTCAACCCTGTAAAGCGCGGGCACGTCACCCGCGTAGCCGATTGGCCGCATAGCAGTTTTCATCGCTATGTCGAACGAGGCGTTCTTGTTGCGGATTGGGGCGGGGATATGAAGGATATCTCAGGTTCGTTTGGTGAGTGAAATGGTGGGCACGGCGCAAGAGCGCCTTTGCCCACCGTACGAAACCGTCACCGCGCCGGTCGCACCGGCGCGGAGAGTTGCTCGGTGCGGTCGCGCTCGGTCATGTCGACCACGGTCGCCATCGGGGCGGTCAGTTCGTAGACGTAGCTGACGTCGGTAAAATACCGTTTCGCGGCGCCGCCGAGCGCTTCCGGCGCGACCCGATCGAGCAGGATCAGGCCGAAATCCGAATCCGCCCGCCGCGTCGCCGCGCTGGTGTTGAACTCTTCCCAGCGGAAATGAAAGATCGTGTCTCCCTCTTCGCCGATCACTTCCCAGTTGGCGACGATGTGCGGATGCTTGCCGACCAGCGACAAACCCTCGTCGGAATGGGAAGCGAGTTCGAAGAACAACAGCGAGAGCGATTGCGCCGCCCGCGCGCTGACGGTGATGTCGGGCCCGTTCACCGCGATGCGATCCGCATGCGGGATCGCCCGCGCCTCGAACAGTCCCTTCAGCTTGACGCCCTGCCACTGGCTTTCACTGAGCAGCGTCACCACGTTCGACATCGCGTGGATGCGGCCGATCAGCAGCTCGCGCGCGACGTCGATGTCGGCGCCATGGCGCAGCGTCCGCGTCACGATCGACTGGATCACGGCGAGGATGTTCTTGACCCGGTGGTTGAGCTCGTCGATCACCGCCGTCAGGCGGCGCTCGAAACCGATCCTGACCTGGATCTCGCGGCTGAGCCTTAAGTTGTTGTAGGCGACATAGCCGAACAGGCCGCAGACGATGCCGGTGATGGCGAGCCCGATCGCGGCCACGATGGCCGAGGTCTGCTCCGCCCGCGCCGTGACGTTGGTCTTGGCGTAATAGCCGAGCGACCAGTCGCGGCCGCCGAACGTCACCGTCCGCACCATCGACGGCGCGGGCCCGTCCGGCTGCACCGCGCGCGAGGTGACGACGCCCTGCTCGTTGGCGACGAACTCGTCGTTGGAATCGCGCGGATCCTTCAGCACCACCGAAAACAGCGACATGTCGTCATTGGCCAGCATCAGGGGCGCCAGCTCATAGGAAAACGTGACGAAGCCGGCGGGCTCGGACGCCCCCTCCGGGAACACCGGCGCGGCCAACACGACGCCGACCGGCCCGTTCTGGCGCTGCAGCGGGATCGGATCGGAGGCCACCGGCTTGCCTTCCGCCATCGCCTTCGCCAGCATCGGGCCGACGATCGAGTGGCGGTCGAAGGCACGGCCGGGAAAGCCTGTCGTGTCGGGGGTGCGCGGCTCCAGATCCATCAGCACGTTGATCGGCTTGCCGAGCGCCCTGATGTCGAGCGGCTGATCGTCGAAATCGCGGATGGTCGGATTGGAAAATCCGGCGCGCTTGAGTTCGGCCTGGGCGGCATCGAGCTCGGTCGGCTTCAGCCGCGCGATCCAGGCCGCCACCACGAAATCGGCCTTGAAGGCATAGATCGCCGAGCGCAGCGGCTGCAGCATGTTCGCCTTCACCACCGACGGCGCGCGGAACAGGCCGGAGGCGACACGCGCAAGCAATTCGCGTTCGGTCAGCCGGTCCTGGACCAGGCTGGCGTTCACGTCGATCGCCCGCGCCAGCGCGATGCCGTCGAGCGCCAGCTCCTGGTCGTGAACGCGATAGGCGGCGAGACCGGAGAGCAGAACCCCGATCAGCGCAATGAAGCCGATGATGAAACCCAGCCGAACCACTCGCTTACTCGGACATGATGGATGGGCGAAGAGGGACAGAAAGCATCTGAGGTCTGCGGGGACAGCAACGAATGAAAACGCAGGAAACGCCGACAGCGGCGGAATATGGATTGGCGATCATTAGTACGCAACTAGGGTTAAAAACCAGTACGGACGCCGGCGGCCCGCCGGTTCGGCTTCGGCGGCGCCAGAGGTTGCTAATCAGCAGAGTTGGATTTTGTTCCGGCTATTTGCGGAATATTCTTAGGCGCGTGCCATAAACGTTAACGCGCCGACCGCGCTCAGCCCGCTTTGGCGCCTGCTTTCACCGGTGCCGGCGGGCGGAGGCCGCCCTTGGCCTCGATGAAGCTGATGATGCGATCGAGCCCCTCGCTCTTCTTCAGGTTGGTCATGACGAAGGGCCGCTCGCCCCGCATCCTCTTCGCATCGGTATCCATCTTTTCCAGCGACGCCCCGACATGCGGCGCAAGGTCGATCTTGTTGATCACGAGCAGGTCGGAGCGGGTGATGCCGGGGCCGCCCTTGGAGGGGATCTTGTCGCCGGCGGCGACGTCGATGACGTAGATCGTGAGGTCGGCCAACTCCGGCGAGAAGGTCGCGGCGAGGTTGTCGCCGCCGGATTCGATCAGTACCAGGTCGAGGTTGGGGAATTTGGCCCGCATGTCGGCAACTGCCGCAAGATTCATCGAGGCGTCCTCGCGGATCGCGGTATGCGGGCAGCCTCCGGTCTCGACGCCGGCGATGCGATCGGCCGTCAGCGAGCCCGAGCGCACCAGAAACTCCGCGTCCCATTTGGTGTAGATGTCGTTGGTGATCGCGGCGATGTCGTAAGTTTCGCGCATCGACTTGCAGAGCAAATCCATCAGCGCGGTTTTCCCGGAGCCCACCGGACCACCGATGCCGATCCGAAGCGGGCCGTGCGAACTAGCCATTTGGAATATTCCCTCCGTTGGTGTCGTCCCTGCGTACGCAGGGACCCATAACCCCCGGCGTTGGTTGTTGCAGAAGGCGTCGGCCAACCTGCCCCATTGATGGATCACGCGGTATGGGTCCCCGCGTTCGCGGGGACGACGGGTAGAGACTGTAGCGCATCATGACCTAAACAGCCGCGTATATTGCGTCTCGTGGCGCAGGCTGGCGAGATCGGCGCGAAAGGTCGCGCTGCCGAGATCGTCGATCGAGGCTTGCAGCGCGCGTCCGGCGGTTGAAGCGACGACCGCCTCCAGGCCGGCCAGCACGCGCTGGCTATCGGTCTGCCCGAGCGGAATGAGCCGGGCGCCGGCCGAGATCCAGTTCGAAGTCACCGCATGGAAGAAGGCATGCAGCACCGGCTCCAGCGGAATTGCGTGCGCGGCGCTGACGATACCGACGGCTATGGGATAGACGATGGCGCCATCGCAGGCCGCGACCGTTTCATCCAGCCCGGCGCTGTTCCAGGCGGCGCGCGCGATCTCGATGAAGGCGCGCCCCTGCGTCGTGGTGTCGAGCTGCCGCTCGCGCGAGGGCACGAACGCCGCCGCGAGTTCGGCAATCTCCTTCAGCGCTGCGTGATCGCGCCTAAAAGCCATCCGATGCGCCTGCGCCAGAAATACGCCGTCGCAAAATCCGCTGCCATCGGCGAGCATCGCGGCCAGCCAGCCGCGCAGCGAAGCCGCGTCGGTGATGTCGCCGGCCTCCACCGCCCACTCGATGCCGCTGGAATAGGAGAAGGCACCGACCGGGAATGCCGGCGACAGCCAGGTCATCAGCCGGTACAGCGCCGCGGTCTCGCCTTCCGTCATCCCGCCGCTCTCCGCGACGGGCGCGGGCTCATTTGTGGTCATGAGCATGGGAATGGTCGTGGTGGTGATGGTGGTCGTGGTCGCAATGCTCGTCATGGCGATGGTGATCACCGGGGTGATCGAGATCACCGGGGTGATCGAGATCACCGGGGTGATCGAGATCATGCGAGGCATGGTCCTGCGCCGAATGGTCGTGCGAAGCATGATCGTGGGAAGAATGATCGTGGCCGGTGTGGTGCGCGCCAGCCTCCGGCGCATGCGCAGGCCCGCTTGCATAGGCGCCGCCTTCGGGATCGAACGGGGCCTCGATCTCGATCACGCGGGCGCCAAGCCCCTTCACCATCGCCTCGATCACGTGATCGCGGCGGATGCGCAGGCCTTTGGGCATGATTTGCGTGGCGAGATGCCGGTTGCCGAGATGCCAGGCGACCCTGATCAGATGATGCGGGTCGTTGCAGCGGATTTCCAGCAGCGGCTCCGCCGCCGCGACCACCTCGACCAGCCTGCCATCCTCCAGCACCAGCGCGTCGCCGCCGCGCAGAGCTGTGGCATTTTCCAGATCGAGCAGGAATTCGAGCCCGCGCGTCGCGACCATCGCCATCCGCCGCCGGTGCCGGTCGTCGAAATCGAGCACGACGGTATCGGCCGGCGCTTGCGTCCAGCGATGCTGGCCCAGAACGTTGGTCGCGCGGATCATGCTAACCTTTCGTTTTGACGCGTTTTCTACCGCAGATAAGTCTACGCAATCTGCGTGAACTTGATTGCTATGCGAACCGGTGTCCACTTCGCTTGAAAACGCTTGCTCAGAGCTTCTCCACCTTGCCGTCGCTGATGATCTCGATCACCGTCGGCGCGGTCTTCATTTGCGAGGAGTACTCTCGCCACACCTTCATGTGCGGCGCCTTGCCATGGGCGTTGAGGTCCTCGCGGCTCTCCCAGCGCTCCACGACCACATACAAATTGGGATCGTTCACGCTGACATGGCCGTCATAGGAGATGCAGCCTTTCTCCTTGCGCGTCTCGGCGGTGCAGGCCTTGTGTCCCCGAATGAAGTCGTCCCGGTTCTCCGGCTTCATCGGCGTGGTGGCAACGACATAGATCATGCGTTCTCTCCCGTTTGTTTTCTTGATTAGCGGACGTCGACTTTCTCGGGGGTGATGATTTCGATCTTCGGCGGCGCGGCAAAGCATCTTACAGCGACGCGGCCAAACGTCTTCATGTGTTCCATGCCCCGGTGCGGCACCAGCGCCTCGGCATTTTCCCACTGCTCGACGAACACCATCTTGGTGTGGTCGGTGACGCTTTCGTGCAGATCATAGGCGATATTGCCGGGCTCCTTCCGGGTCTCCTTGATGCAGGCGGTGGCCGCCGCGATGAATTCGGCGCGCGTTTCAGGCTTAACGGTCAGTGTGGCAACGACGTAAATCACGAAGAATCCTCCCGGCTTTGTTCTGGCTCATTTGCCGGGCGGGACCTTAGTACATGAAATATCGCTGCGCCATGGGCAGCACCTCGGCGGGCGCGCAGGTCAGCAATTCGCCGTCGGCGCGCACCTCATAGGTCTCGGAATCGACCTCGATTTTGGGGGTGGCGCTGTTGTGGATCATGCTCTTTTTGGAAATACCGTCACGGGTATTTTTCACGGCATAGAGCTTCTTGTCGATGCCGAGCTTGCGCGCCAGCCCTCCGGCAATCGCGGCCTTGGAGGTGAATATCACCGAAGACGCGGTCAGCGACTTGCCGTAGGCCGCGAACATCGGCCGGTAATGCACCGGCTGCGGCGTCGGAATCGACGCGTTGGGATCGCCCATCGGCGCGGCCACGATCGAGCCGCCCTTGACGACGCAATCAGGTTTGACGCCGAAGAAGGCTGGCGACCACAGCACGAGATCGGCGAGTTTACCTTTCTCTACCGAGCCTATCAGCTTCGAAACGCCATGGGCGATCGCGGGATTGATGGTGTATTTCGCGATGTAGCGCTTGACGCGGAAATTGTCGTGGTTGCCGTTATCCTCCGGCAACGCGCCGCGCTGCTTCTTCATCTTGTCGGCGGTTTGCCAGGTGCGGATGATGACCTCGCCGAGCCGGCCCATCGCCTGCGAATCCGACGACATCATCGATAGCGCGCCGAGGTCGTGCAAGATGTCTTCGGCCGCAATCGTCTCTTTGCGGATGCGGCTTTCGGCGAACGCGAGATCCTCGGCGATCGCGGGATCGAGATGGTGGCACACCATCAGCATGTCGAGATGCTCGTCGATGGTGTTGCGGGTGAACGGCCGGGTCGGATTGGTCGACGACGGCAGCACGTTCTTCAGGCCGGCGATCTTGATGATATCAGGCGCGTGGCCACCGCCGGCGCCTTCGGTGTGGAAGGCGTGGATGGTGCGGCCCTTGAAGGCCTTTACCGTGTCCTCGACAAAACCCGACTCGTTCAGCGTATCCGAATGCAGCATCACCTGGACGTCGTAGTCATCGGCCACCGACAGGCAGGTGTCGATCGCGGATGGCGTGGTGCCCCAGTCCTCGTGCAGTTTGAGCGCGCAGGCACCGCCCTTGATCATCTCCACCAGCGCTGCCGGACGCGAGGCGTTGCCTTTGCCGGAAATGCCGAGATTGACCGGGAAGGCGTCGAACGACTGGATCATCCGCGCCATGTGCCACGGGCCGGGCGTGCAGGTGGTGGCAAAGGTGCCGTGCGAAGGCCCGGTGCCGCCGCCCAGCATCGAGGTGATGCCGGACATCAGCGCGTGCTCGATCTGCTGCGGGCAGATGAAATGGATGTGGCTGTCGAAACCGCCGGCGGTGAGGATTTTTCCTTCCCCCGCGATCACGTCGGTGCCGGGACCGATCACGATGGTGACGCCGGGCTGGATGTCGGGATTGCCGGCCTTGCCGATGGCGCTGATATAGCCTTCCTTGATCGCGACGTCGGCCTTCACGATGCCCCAGTGATCGACGATCAGCGCGTTGGTGATGACGGTGTCGGCCGCGCCCTGCTTGTTGGTGACCTGCGACTGCCCCATGCCGTCGCGGATCACCTTGCCGCCGCCGAACTTCACCTCCTCGCCGTAGACGGTGAAATCCTTCTCGACCTCGATGATGAGGTCGGTGTCGGCGAGCCGCACCCGGTCGCCGGTGGTGGGCCCGAACATGTCGGCGTAGACGGAACGTTTGATTTTCGTGCTCACAGCGAGCTCCTTGCAAGCTTGACGGTTTCGTCAAAAGTCCGGTCGAGCGCCGCGTTGCCGCCCCGACATCCCGCGACGACTTGTTCGGCCCAGGCGGTGTAATCGATCAGGTCGGCGCGCTCTTCCTCACTCGGGTCAGGTAGAATGCGCGCGCGGATATTGCTGATCTTGTCGGCGATCTTGATCAGTTTCGCGTCCGGCGATTTGTGCGGGGCATCGACGATCTGCAGCCGCCGGCGTTGATCCTTGGGCAGGGTCATGTCGTCGGTGACCTCAACCACGAGCGAGGCAACGCGCGGGCTGAATTTCTCCGCAAGCTCCTCGCGCGTCGTCTCGGTGTCCTCGATGGCGTCGTGCAGCCAGCCGGCGGCGACCAGCTCGGCATCCGCCCCGTCGGTCGCGGCGGCGAGCAGGTTCGCGACCTCGGCGAGATGGTTGATATAGGGCTCGTTGCCGCGCCCCTTGCGCGCCATGCCGTTATGGCGGCGTGCGGCGAGATCGGCGGCTTCGGAGATGAGGCGTAATCCCGTGAGCATCGCGTCACAGCTTCCCCTGCACCTCACCGCGGAAACCGTAGATCACCCGTTTGCCGGCGAGCGCGACCAGGTGCACGTCGCGGGTCTGGCCGGGCTCGAAGCGCACCGCGGTGCCGGCAGCGATATCGAGCCGCATGCCGCGGGCGCGTCTGCGGTCGAATTTCAGCGCCGGGTTGGTCTCGAAGAAATGGTAGTGCGAGCCGACCTGGATCGGCCGGCCGCCGGTGTTGGCGACGGTCAGTGTCACGGTCTTGCGGCCGGCGTTGAGCACGATCTCGCCGTCCTTGATGAAGAGTTCACCGGGGATCATGACTGGCACCTCGCAAGATGTTGCTGCGCCATGGCCGGGCATGACGAGATGAAAGACCTCGCACGTCTCACCTTATCGGCTCATGCACGGTGACCAATTTCGTCCCGTCCGGAAAGGTCGCCTCGACCTGGATGTCGTGGATCATCTCGGGAATTCCGTCCATGCATTGCGCGCGGGTCAGAACTTGCGCGCCGGCCTGCATCAGCTCGGCGACAGTACGGCCGTCGCGCGCGCCCTCGACGATGAAATCGGAAATGATGGCGATCGCCTCGGGGTAGTTGAGCTTGACGCCGCGCTCCAGCCGGCGGCGCGCCACCATGGCCGCCATCGAGATCAAGAGCTTGTCCTTTTCGCGGGGAGACAGATTCATGCGAGCACTCTGAAAATATTGAACGATCTAGTTGAGCCATCTTAGTTCAGCCAGAGCCGCGGCAGCGCGGAGGCAGCGGCGCGGCCGAGCACGGTCATCATGTCGGCACGGAGCCGGGCCGCATCTTGGGCACAGAAGCGCGCCATTGCAAACCCATTCCAGGCGGAGATGCCGACTTCGCCACCGAAGGCATCAGCAGCTTCCCGTATCCGCTCCACCAGCGCCTGATCGCCGGGCACGATCAGCGCGGTGCCGATGGCGACACCGCCATTCGCGACCGCCGGTTGCCGAAGTTTTTCGCCGATATCGTCATCGAGGCGGACGGTCTCCGCGAACACCAGCCGTCCACCGCGACGCATGCGCCAGCGGTCGACGAATTCGCCATGCAGCATCTTTTCGCCCATCGCGGAACGGCCGAACACCACGATCTCGC
>Ga0137416_10000952_pt1 | contig 14313 bp, 23 predicted proteins | sample CZODoug3_1_1_16f_FD_108282 | JGI IMG/M metagenome (GOLD analysis project Ga0137416, IMG submission 108282) | Vadose zone soil fungal communities from Angelo Coast Range Reserve, California, USA - CZODoug3_1_1_16fungal (Illumina Assembly) | ecosystem: Environmental > Terrestrial > Soil > Vadose...
ATCCAGCACATGCCTAGTTTGTTCATCGCTGTCTTTAAGCTGGTTTTTGAGGATTCTGGGGCGGGAGCTAGTCGTGGAGAACGACATTGAGAAGGGAACTATGAACCTGCAGTCCGCTCTCGCCATAGTCAACGAAGCCTAACGTTCTGAACCTATTCATAAAAAAACTGACTCGCGACCGGGTTGTGCCTATCATCTCTGCGAGGGTCTCCTGACTGATCTTCGGGATTACAGTCTCGGGTACGCCTTCCTTGCCGAAATGAGCAAGCAAGAGCAGAATCCGAGCTAGTCTCTTTTCGCTGGAATTGAAGAGTTGGTCAACTAAATCCTCTTCGTATCGGATGTTCCGTGCCAGCAGATACGCCACGAACAAATCCGAGAACTTGTGTTCCCGGTGCAGTGCAAGCATCATTGCCTTCTTGTCGATTTGCAGAAGTTCGCAGTCCGTCATGGCAGTCGCAGAGCCCATGCGTAAAGGCTGTCCAGCCAGGCCACCTTCTCCGAAAAACTCTTCCTCGCTCAATATCCCCAGGGTTGCTTCCTTGCCAATCTTGGATACGACCGTGAGTCGAACCTTGCCTTCTTGAATGTAGAAGACTGCGTCAGCCACATCCCCCTGCGAGAAGATTGTTTGTTTTTTGGGAAAGACCACGACTTTCCTACCCTCGCCGATCGTGGCAAGGAATTTCCTTGGGTCGAAATCGTGCTTTTTCCTGGTCGGCACGGTTGGTGCCATCGCTTCTCCTAACGTGGAGCTACACTCTCAGAAGTTATCTCAGAATGGCGATCACCAAAGATGTTCACTTTTGCTCGGAATAGGTGAAAACCGCTGGCGGGCCCCAATGAAACCTGCCGCTTGGCTAATGTGTTGAAAATGAGCATTATTGAGCATTTTCCAGCTGTGGAATGTTGCATTATGCGGTGGTGAAAACCAGGGAACTCACCCCGACGCAGCTACTATCTGTGCCCTGTCCTACTTGTGGTGCAGCGACCGAGGAAGCTTGCGAACTGCATACCGGTGCCCTGCGCACCGAGCCACACCGAGATCGGAAACTTTCCGCCGCCGAGGCCGTGGAAACGAAGCTAAGGAACGCTAACAGCCGGTGAGGGCAATTTGAGATGTCCGAAGTCCCTGCCATCATGGAGTTCTCGTACACGCCCTCGTCGGACGTAGCCTGCACACTTGGATGTTTGTGAAATAGGGGTTCATTCGCTACGGGGACCGGAGTGGCCGGACCTATCGGGGGAGCAGCCTAAGCGTGAACCTCTACAGACACTAACTCCGGGCTACAACGGGAAGTTTGGACGGACTTGACAACGTCTTCGGCTGTGAATCTTCCCATCATCAGGGCCAACTTGCGGTTGCTGGTTGTCTGTATCGGAGTCCGATCAATCCGCTGCACATACTCAGGGGCACGAGTGCCGACACGATTCATTTTCACAACAAATTTGGTGGTTTTCATGATTTCACTGCATCCATTCTACGCCTTTTCCGATTCTCAGCTCCGTGATGCACTCTTTGGGTCGATGAGCTGGCGGATGGAAGCGGAAGGACGATATGCACGAGCACTTCTCTTGCGCTGTGGGCGCGCCGTGGAATTGCAGGAACTTTGACACCCTCAACGACAGCATCGTCAATGGAAGAAGCGAAAAGCACTAACCCACACCTGACAAACAATCAACCGTTAGCTACTCGGTTTGCGTAACGAGATGTGGGCGGTCTTGCCGCATATTATATTCGCCTCGTTGCGCGTATCCCCCCGCATAGGCAAGCGTTGGGACTGAATATAGTGTCAGGTCGCCCCTGTGAAAGGATCGCACAGCCCCACACGAACACTTGAGAGTAAACAGTCCCGCACTCGCGCTACTCGGCAAGCAGTTGATGCGATGATTGTTTGCTTTGGAGGTTATCAGATACACGATCCCGCACTTCTCGCAGATAATGCCCATCGAGATCGGCATGGTCCAGTCTAGCAACGGGGTTGACGCGTTACCCTTTCTCGCGACCTGGTCCAGTTCTGGCACAGCCTCATGATTTGCAGGCGCTGGAGGTGGTACTCAAGAGCTGCGAATCCGTGATCTTGGAGGACTACTCGAATGCGTGAACCTGTTCGAGGACAAGATCGTTGATTTCTCGCTTTAAGGCAGGCGCAAGAAAAGTGCGCGTCGCAATGGAGCCACGACGCGGGAGCGCTCTCCTTCACCGGGCGTTCCATTGTCTCCAAAATTGAGTTGTTCGTCACTAACGCTGCACCAGGCAGAACTTGCCGGGGCCCTATCAGTCGAGTCTACCGAATCGTCGCGTAGCAATCTGATCGCTCTGCCTCGCACGATTGAGCAGATGTATCGAAATGACGAGCCCCGGTGGGCCGGCGACGCCAAGAGCAGATGGAATGGTCTTTCGGCGCAGAGAAACAAAAGCTAAACCTTCTTTTGAGCTTTCCGCCAATTCGCCCAGCGGGTGCCGCTATGGGCTATCTTGGCCAAGTTTTGCCGTTTGCGCTGATTTTCCTGCCAGACTTCTTAGAAATTCCATCAATCGCTCGTCTTCCGCGATCAGCTCGGGGCTTTTTTCCCCGCCACTTTGGATTTCAAGCAGCCTTTGCATCAACTCGGCAAAGTTTTCCATAACTTCCTCCAAGGCTGGCAAGGCTGGTAGGCAGACATAGTAGGTGGTAGCCAAGGCAGAAAACTGGTCAAAAGCGGCCCACCTTTGCTGTTTCTCCCCCCGGCCGGACGCTGTGACGACAAATGGCCGAAAGGATTGCGAAAACGTCTCACGTTTCCCATCTTCGACAGCCAATGCTGACAGTACAAGGCGGCCAATTCGGTGCACGATTGCTCACATTCCACTAAAACACTCATGCGACCCTGCAGCAATCGACCAGTTTGAGCTGCATGGACCAAAGTGAGCAATTCAGACCATCAATGACTTTGGATTTGAGCGACCATACTTGTAGAGACGAGAAGTCCCTCTCTCTCTTTCAGGTCTTCTGAACTAAGTCAGCCAGCTGAAGTCGTCTCCTCTTAAGTTCTTCAACTCGAAAAGGAAATTCATGAAAAAGACAATTTCACTGTTGTTGATGAGTTTGATTGGCATGGCTGGAACTAGTGCATGGGCAGGTTCCGCGCGCAAAGACTCGGTCGAGCGCTTGCAATCGTCCGTCGACGTTCTGCACGCCATCATGACAACTCCGGACAAGGGTATTCCGGAAGAAGTGTTGAGCAATGCAAAGTGCATCCTGGTTGAAGAACGCTGACAGTGATATGTCCGGATGAGATCACGCTGATTTGCGAGGTGGACGCTATTCCTTGAACGGGAAACTCTTATGGAACGGTCGAGTTGAAGGATCTGCGACATGGCAACGTACCCAAAGCGCAGGTAACACCTTGGGCTGAAGCCAGGACCTCCTTAGCTCCAGACCGCTGGGCACTCCCGACCTCCTACATTCCAGCCTGCTTCAGCCAGTCGGTCGGGGCAGCCTCTGGCCTAGGCAGAATACTCGAGCCCCGGCTCCCTCCCCAGTTTTCCTACGCTCCTTGCTTCATCTTGGTCTGCAATGGCATGGGCAGGTGCAACCTGGCAGACTGCAATCACCATGTCTCGTTTCGTAAGTCGCATTCTCTCTACAGAAGGAGGAGATGATCGGAGGCCAGACGCCAAGCGGGTATCCGGGAAAAGAACTCTCGGTTGGTTCTGGTGACGTTTCCGGGTAATGCCGCACTATTGTCATTCCATTAAGCCTACCGATCCCGGGTTAGGCCTGACTGTTCGATATTGCTCAGGAATGCTGAGTCGAGCTTAATGCCAAAGGTTGTCGGAGCGCCCTCGCAGGATGTTTCCAACACTGAGCAATATCGAACAGACGCGGGAGCGTAACGATCGTAACTTGTATGCAGAACGAGACGGGAACGAGCGCGATTCATTGGGTCGCCTCCTCTCTCCATGTGGCGCAGACTCGTGAGCAAGTTCTACACTTGCGTGCCCAATCCCACCCTTTCCGCCGCATCTTTCTTGAATGGACATCAGCGGACGAGGTGGGCGTGAGTTTGCAGGACGTACGTCTTCGCACTTTGATGGCTTAATCGAAGGCCCGCCCTAGGTGAACGGCCTCGGACAATCTTGTGACCACTGGAAGGCAGGCCTCATTTGGAAAGACCGAGGCTGCGGTGGTGTTTTTCCCGCCTCAGCTGTGTGCTTGTGAACGGTTTTCTCGTCAGCATCACCATCCAGGACAAAGAGCGATGACGTAGGGAAGCGCACACTCACGAGCATAGGGTTTCCTGTCACCAGTCAGTCCCGAATGCTCGTGGTGGTGTGAACTTTAGTAGCAGCACAACGCCACCGGAGAAAACAACACGACCAGGGGACGGATGGTCGCATAGTTCCTCCCCATCAAGATGCCGGGTGTGACAGCGGTATCCCCACCGCCGCCCCGGTCGGTAGCTTTGATCGGAAACTAGCGTACAACGGTGGCAAATCCGTAAACTGTGCACAATTGAACAGGTGGGGTAGTCGCTGGGAAATCACGATTCCCCTTTGACTTCAAAACCCCACAATTCTGGCAAATTTGATGCCTCTATCCCGCTTTCTTCTCTCCCTGCTCGCGTGCTGCTCCCGCCTGGGTGAGCTCCATGCCCTGCAGATCTACCTCTAGAGACAGCCCGGTTTGGTCCGCGCTATTGGCAATTCGGAACAGAGCTTCAGAGATTCGGTCAACTGCTTCCCGGACGAAGCGTTCGTGCTTCTGTGGATCGGCTACGTACTGCGCCATACTTAACTGCATAATCGCGTTGCGAATGTGGTGGTTTAGAAAGGCGAGTTCCAGAGTTCGTCGGATTGCTCGTTTGCGGCGCCCCTCGATCACGATTGTCACCAGTGCGGTAACGACAACCGCTTCCACTACTGCTGCGGTCGTTGCGGTCGCATACCAGGAGTTGCCTCCGTACCACTGCACCGCATTTAGAGCGACTCCAACAGCGGCAACAGCGATGCCTACCATGCTCGCAGTGATCAGAGACTGGAAAACAGATCCCGAACTAAATCTGAAGACATTCTTACGGCGTTCGTAGAGGTGGGCCAGTTCATGTTGATAGACTTTAATGACTGACCTCCTGCTCCAGAAACGCTCCGTAGACACTCATTGACCGGGTTGGGGAGTGACAGGTCCTGCCCTCACCGCAGCTCTTCAAGCCGTTTCTTGACCTCGACCCAGCTGGTGTCGCGGATGCTGCAATGCTCACAATTCGGGCTGTGGATTCTCAGGAGGGAGAACAGGCAGCAGGTCCAGCGTCTCAAGTTCACAAGCACCTCATCCACATGTTCCGTAGGCGCGAGACTTAATCCTCGCGATCAAGCGTCGGTCACGATGCGGCCCTGTACGGGGCTGGCACGGGCCACAAGTCGGGCAAAGGACAGCCTGTACCTGTTTGAGAGCAGTCTTCTTGGCCTTCATAGTTGTTCATGATGCGGCAATCCGAAGAAGAAAAATGGTCAATTTTGCACAGTGAAACTCGGATAGTTGTTGAAACAGTGCGCCGTGAAAAGGCGCTGGACTTCAGCGGGTGCAAGTCCCGGGTAGCGGCCGACAAGGCTGCAAGTCTAGGAGGTGCGAGTCCTACCCCCGTCAGTTGTCTGATTACCGAATAGCCAGGCAGCCTCGCGGCTGCCCGGCCCTCTCAGAACCGGACGTGAAAGTTTCCCTTCATCCGGCTCAAGCCCTTCAAGCGGCCTCTCTAAGGGAGACGCGGTTTCGATACGTGGAGACGCTGGCGATGAATCCTGTCATGGCACTCCAGATGAAGTAAAACGCGGTTCGTGGCATTGGCCGAACCACCCAGCACACGGGGGACACAGTGGTGAAGGCGCCAACCTGTGATCCGGGTAATTCTCTCGTTGCACATGGGGCAACAGCCACGTTGTTCATACCAGAGAAAGCGAGGGTGCGAGTACCCCGAAACGTGTCTCCCGCATGTGATCTGCTTCGCGTTTCTCGAAATAGGTTTCATAGGCAGGGTCGTACGGGTTAGCTTCGCCTTGGACTTTGACATGTCGTTTAATGGGCGTGCAAAATCGGCTTCCTGATTGGTCAGGCAAGGTACAGTCGTCCATGGGAAAATGAATTCCCACGCATGAATGCCGCAATCCCTGAACGCAAACTAGCGACCGAAGAAATCTCCGGTGTCATCGAGCGCCTCACCTTCCACAACGACGACAGCGGCTTCTGCGTCCTCCGCGTTAAGACAAAGGGGCACCGGGAGGAAACAACAGTCGTCGGATCGTTGCCTTCCGTGACCGCGGGGGAATGGCTGACCGCGGAGGGCTGGTGGGTCAGGGACAAGGAACACGGGCTCCAATTCAAGGCCACGACTATGAAGACGGTGCCGCCCACCACCGCCGAGGGGATCGAGCGGTATCTCGGTAGCGGCTTGGTGAAGGGCATTGGGCCGATTCTCGCAAAGAAGCTCGTTGGGCGGTACGGGAAATCATGCTGTTCCTAAACAGCCATGACGTGAGCACTAGCCGAGCGGTGCGAATCTTCAAGACGCATGGCGAGCAAGCGATTGAGACGGTACGGAGCAATCCCTACATGTTGGCGAAGGACATCTCCGGCATCGGCTTCGCGACCGCCGACCAGATCGCTCAGAAGGTCGGGATTCCTCGGGACTCGCCAAACCGGGCAAAGGCGGGCATCGACCACGTGCTGCTGGAGGCGACCTCGGACGGCCACTGCTGCCCTGCCGTTGGAAAAACTTAAGCTCGCGGCGGTGAAGCTGCTGGAAGTGCCGGATGGAATCCTCGAGCAGGCACTCTCGCAAATGCTCACGAGGGGTTCCCTGCTGCTGGAGGAAATCGATGGCGAGCCTCTGATCTTTTTGCCTAACCTGAGAAAAGCTGAAGAGGGCATCGCGGCGAGGATCAAGAGCCTAGCCGAAGCGGAGCCGATCTATCCGCCGATTGCTTTCGAGAAAGCGGTCGCGTGGTGCGAGCAGCGGACTCACAAGACGCTCGCCCCCAGCCAGCGGGAGGCGCTGAAGACGGTTCTCGCGAATCGGGTCGTGGTCATCACCGGAGGGCCGGGGGTGGGCAAGACGACGGTCGTGAACTCGATCCTGATGATCCTGCGTGCCAAGGGCGTGAAGTGCTTGCTTTGCGCCCCAACCGGACGGGCGGCGAAGCGGCTCACGGAGACCACGGGCTTGGAAGCGAAGACCATCCACCGCCTGCTGGAAATCGTCCCCGGAACTGGTCGGTTTAGCAGGAACGAGTCAAACACGCTTGCTTGTGGCCTTCTGGTCGTCGATGAGACCTCGATGGTGGATGTGCCGCCGATGCATTCCCCTGTGCGGGCGGTTCCACACAGCGCCGGGCTGATTCTGATCGGCGATGTAGACCAGCTTCCATCAGTTGGGCCGGGCACCGTGCTCCATGACTTGATCGAGAGCGGCGTGGTGCCGACCGTGCGCCTCACTGAAGTGTTCAGGCAGGCGGCAGGCAGCAGGCAGCCAAATCATTCAGAATGCCCACCGGATTCGCCGAGGCCAGATGCCGGAGCTTCGGGGAGTGGAGCCGAGTTCCGACTTCCACTTCGTCGAGCGGGATGAGCCGGAGAGGATAGTGGGGACCCTGGTCAAGCTGGTGCAGGAACGAATTCCAGAACGGTTTCGCCACGACCCGATCCGCGACGTTCAGGTACTCTGCCCCATGAACCGTGGGTCGCTAGGCGTGAGGGAACTGAACGCAGCCTTGCAGAAGGCATTGAACCCCTCGCGACAAGGTCATCCAGGCGGAGAATGACCACGACAAAGAAGTCTTCAATGGAGACATTGGAACCATTGAACGCATCGACCCGGTGGACCATCAGGTTTCGATCCGTTTCGATGACCGGATGGTGAAGTATGACTTCGGGGAGTTGGACGAAATTGGGCTGGCATACGCGGTCACGATCCACAAGTCGCAGGGGTCGAAGTTCCCCGCAGTGGTGATTCCGCTCGCTACTCAACACTTCATTCTGCTCCAGCGGAACCTCGGCTACACAGGGATCACGAGGGGCAAGAAGCTAGTAGTGCTAATCGGGCAGAAGATGGCTCTAGGTATCACAGTCCGCAACGACCGCCCGCAGAGGAGGTACTCGGGGCTGCTCACCAGCCTGAGAGGGGCATCGGAAAGCGGTCTAAAGTCCCATGAGAATGGTCACCCAGAACGAGCCCCTGACCGACACCGAACGCGGCCGCCTCGGAGACTTCCTCGAAAGTTGAAAGGGCGGCAGCGCCATGAATCTCGAAGAACTTGATGGGTTTTTCGCTGCCCTCATCGCGGGGCCGGAGACTGTGATGCCCAGCGAATACTATCGGGAGTCTTCGGGGGCGAGATGTCGGATGCCTGCGAGTTCGGCAGCCTAGATGAAGCCAACCAGTTTTTGGGGCTCCTGATGCGCCACTGGAACACTCTCGCCGGGACGCTGTCCAAGGACGAGGTCTACGTGCCGCTGCTGTTGGAAGATGACGATGGCACGATTCACGGCAACGACTGGGCTCGTGGTTTCATGCGGGGAATGCACATGCGGCGCGATGGCTGGGCTGAGCTTGTCGACGACGAGGAGAATGGCGATTGGCTGATTCCCATGATGATACTCTGCCACGAGCGCGACGAAGACCCGGAGATGCGCCTCGAGCCGATCAGCCCAGAGAAGCGCGAATTCCAGCGCCCGCTATAACCAGTTATGAAGTGGATTTTCTTTTTCTTGAGCGCAACTCTTCTTCCGGGCGGTCTGGTGGCGGGTGTTCGTAGGGTCCAGAGTGCGACCTAATCCCTGTGTTTCGCTTTGGCGTTTCTTTAGAGCATTTTGGAGCGATTCAGAGTGTTCCAGAGTGCGACTTCGCACTTTTCTGCAGCACCCGCACTCGCACCCGTTCAGACAACTGTCTTGTACGTATTTTCAGGCACTTGGCAGTCCCCGCTAGCCCGTTAAGTTGTTGAAAGTATTGAATACGAGAGAATTGGCAAGGTCGCACTCTACCGCTGAGTTACTCCCGCTCGGCGACCTCATTATAAACGACCGATTACACGCGGGCAAACAACCGGAGGTAACCTCAGCCCACACCGATCGATGCGTCAGGTGCGGAGCAAAGCGTCGGGGCGACGCGGAAATATCCGGCTTCCGCAACATGCCCTCTGGGCCCTGCTGAGTCTGCCCGGTGCCATTGGATCTCTCCGTTCCGATCTTAACGTTTTAATGGTAGCCAATCCACTGGGGATCTTCTTCCGGAGTAACGATCTGGCCATCCCGCATATGGATGATCTCATCCCCATAGGCCGCCGCCTCCGGGTTATGGGTGATCATCAGAACAGTCTGGCCCAATTCGCGGTTGGACTGCCGCAACATGCGTAGCACGACTTCTGAATTCTTGGAATCGAGGTTGCCTGTGGGCTCGTCGGCCAGCACGATCGCCGGTTTGTTTACCAGTGCCCGCGCCAAGGCCACGCGCTGCTGCTCGCCACCAGAGAGTTCCGCAGGCCGATGCGCAAGCCGCTTGGTGAGACCGAGCAGATCGCAAATGCGTTCGAAGTGCGCCGGGTCGAAACGGCCATTGCCCGCGATGTCCCGTGCAATCTCGATGTTCGAACGCGCATCCAAGGTGGGCAACAGGTTGAACTTCTGAAAGACGAAGCCGATCTTCTTCTTCCGCATGCGGGTTCGCTCGGCGTCGGAAAGCTGCGAAAAATCGTCTCCATCGACCACGATGCGGCCTGAGTCAGCGCGGGTCAGCCCGCCAAGCAAATAGAACAGCGTCGACTTGCCGCTGCCCGAGGGGCCGACGACACTGACGAACTTCCCCTTTTCAACGTTAAAGGTGATTCCGCGCAACGCGGGAACTTCAACTTTCCCTACGCGATACGTCTTGCGCAGATCGACCGCTTCGATGAAAGCAGACATGTATAGAGTAACGATTCTACAGGATGCTGGGGCTGAACCAGGTGACGGGCTGAACGAGGTAACGCGACTCAAGCCGCTCCGGCTTGGGAGGGCCGCTCGGCTGGCACATGAGCCCGGCTCGGACCCCGCTTGCGAACCAACAGAAGACGGATGCGTTCGAGCAGTTCCGCCGGAACATGCATGCCCTTGGGCAGGAAGACATCCGCCTGCGTGTCCCGCTCGTAAATGCGAACTTTCCCGGAAAGCAGTATGGCGGGCGTGCGCGGAGAGAGCGCCTTGATCTCTTCGATGAGTTTGGCGCCGTCAAGCCCGGGCATGATGAGATCGGTCAAGACCAGGTCAATGTCCCCTTTCTTGAACCGGGTGAGCGCGTCCTCACCATTGTGGCAGGAGATGACGCGATATCCGCGGGTTTCCAGCAGGACCTTGCGAATCGACAGGGACTGTTCATTGTCGTCAACACAGAGGATAGTGCGCTTTGGCTTCATGATGGATCCCGAGCGTGACTCAGCTCCCAAGACTCGCGTGCAGGAATTGGGAAGCGGTATCCGCAACCTTCAAAGAATTTTCAGAGCGAGAGAAATCCTACGGACTGTCGAGGCGCCTGTAAAGTGGCGGGAAAGCCAATGGGAAATGTTTCCTATTGAACTTTATTGGAGCTTGTGCGTTACGCGCTTTTTCGCTGCGATCACGACCGGGGCCGCAAGAAAATTTCTCCGCGCATCACTTCAATCGCGTTTCCCCCCACGCGCACGTTTACCACGCGGTTATCGGTTTTCGACGCGCGCACTAAAATCCTGCTTGGACGCTTCATTTCAATGCCCTGCTCAATCAGCACTCGCTCGTCGGGCTGCGCCACGCCATGTGCCACCATCCATGCAGCCGCACAACCGGCAGCAGACCCCGTGGCCGGATCTTCTCCGCCGTAGAACAACATGCGTGCGTGGAGGCGGGCACCAGGATCTGCGGTCTCGCGGCAGACGAAGTAGAAAAAACTCCCTCCGGTTCGAGCAAGGTACTCACGCGCGTGTCTTTGATCGATGTGCAGGTTTTGCAATGTCGCGAGACTTCGAATGGGCGTTATTGTGAACGGCACACCTGTCGAGACGGTCTCGATCGGCAGCGAGTCATCGAATGCTTCGATTGGCAAGCCTGTCGCATTTGCTACGGCACTGCGATCATGCGGTCCCAGAAACTTCGGATCAACCTGGGTCATCTCGCCAAACGCAGGCTGGCCGGGAGCATCCTCGAATCTCACGGGGACTGAGCCTACATTGAGATCGAGTTTCAGGTCGGCGATTCCTGTCGAACCACGCAGGACGAACGCGGTTCCGAGGGTTGGATGGCCAGCGAAGGGAAGTTCTTCAGCGACGGTGAAGATCCTCACCCGCACGCCATGCTCCCGTTCGATTGCGGCCTCGCGTGGCAAGATGAAAGTTGTTTCAGAGAGGTTGGTTTCCCGGGCAAGGGACTGCATTTGATCATCGGAGAGCCCACGGCCGTCAAGGACGACGGCTAACGCATTTCCTTCCAATGGCGTTGCGGTGAAAACATCAATCTGAACAACCGACAGGTGATCTTTCATCGTCGATCCTTGATTTTCTGGGAGATCCGTTGGTCGTGCGCTTGTATTGGATGCTTAGTGGTTTGACAGGGATTGTGGTGCGCCCGTAACCTTCTGGCGGCAAGCCAGACATAACTTTCAGCAGCGGCATGTATTGTCAGCACGGAAGCGCATGGGGTTCGGTGATCCTCCCGGTCTTCAAAATTGACCCGAGAATGGTCGCCTGAATGGAATCAACATGTTGTCAGCGGGTTGCAGGCGGGTTGGAGGCTCTGAACGGTGTGTACCGCAGATTTTGACGGGCAGATGTCAGACACTGTCCATCAAAATGACGGACAGTTTTAGGCACGTCGCGGATGCAGGTCATCCGGTTGCCGTCGGCGTAGCATCTCAACAACCAGACCGACCAAGGCATACGTCGCCGCATTCGCAACAAGAGACCAATACAAAGAAACGCCGAAATGGAAATGAAGACTTGCAAATGCAATAGGGCAAGTAATTTCTACGAGAGTCATAATCGGGTCGGCAGAGGTCATCGCTGGAGGTGTGGTCGCGAAGGCATAGAGTGCCCAGCAGCCCGCAACGAGAAAGCCCGCAATCGCCCACATAGCAATTCGGTGTTTCATACAGCCGCTCCTAGCGGTACAGGGTACCGCGTCCGGAGATATCGTGAGCCATGTGCTGCGGGAATGCAAGCCCGGGAGGATCAATCCGCGAGTGGGACCGACGTCTCAGGCCAGAGCACCTTGCCACGTTGAGGATCAAACAATATGAGGTCGTGCTTCTTTGCGAGACCAAGAACAAACTCTCGGATTTCGGCGGATCGCGTAACTCCTGAGTCGATCAGATGCTGACCGGCTTCGGCGCCTTCCTGTAAAGGTCGGTCTTGGAATAGCTAGCTACGAGCATTCGACGGGCCATCCAAACGACTGCAAAATCAGCCTAATCACTCCTAGTGCGCAGCAACTGTTTGCACAGCCGTGGAATGAGCTTTCCGGTAATAGTTACTTCGACGCGGCCGCCTCCAATAGTTTCATACCATTCGCGCGAGCCGATCGCGTTTGCTTCTTGTAAAACTGCGCCGTCGTGGTCATCGACTTATGGCGTAGCAGCTCTTGAGCGGCCACGAGATTTCCCGTCAGCTCCACCAGCATCGTACCCGCGCCACGCCGGCCGGCGTAGAGCCCTTTCCAAACGTGGCCTTTTGCCTGCACAGCCGGCCGCATCACGTCTTGCGTGAAGTCGCGGAAGTCCCGCGGCCGGTTGTGTTCGTTTGGAAACATCCAGCCTTCGTTCGTGGTCGGACACTTGGGACGCCATAGTTCGAGCAGTCCGGCGATCGGTTGAATCAACGGCAGGGAAGCCACGGATTCCGGTGTCTTGGTCGGCCCGACCTCGCCGCGAACGAACGAACGCCGGATGTGCAGGTGGCCGCCGTCCACATCGCCCCATTGCAAGCCAGCAACTTCGGAAGGCCGCAGCCCTATGAAGAACGCCAGGACAAACGCGAGCTGCGCGTCGACATGATCGACGAGCGCGCTGATGATGTTCTCAGCTTCCTCAAGCGTGTAGTGCGCCGTGCTTTCGGTGTTCCTGATTTTGCCGAGCGCCCTGGCGCCGTGCCAGGGATTAGCGGCTACATACTCGAGGTTGAGCGCGTGGGTAAGAAATCGCGCTCGCTGCCGAACGAATGTGATTCAGCGTTCGACGGCTGTACTTCTCTGCCAGCTTCGTCAGGAAGCGTGAGGCCATGCCGGTCGTGTAATCGGGTAGCTTTGTTTCACCGAAGTGCGACTTGAGATGTTGTGACCAGATTTGCTCGTAGCCGTGCAGCGTGCTTCCGCGTAGATTCTTTTAGCGAACGGCAAATAGATCCCGTCCCAAAACGCCGTCACAGTCGTGCTCTGGTCGCCTGTCTGCCTGGCGTTGATCTTCAGCATGAACCGATCGCGGAGCATCTTCAGGGCTTTGCAGTCGGCGCTATAGTGCTTCACGTCTTTGTCGCAAAGCGGCTCCGATTGCTGCACGCGTTTCGGCACGCCGTCTATAATCTTCGTCGCGCGATAGCGCACATAGAACTTGCCTGATGCCTCGTAGATGCTGCCGGTCTGATGCCCCTCACGCTGCTGTGGCGTGGATTCCTCCATGCCCTGAAGGCTACTGTGCAGGAACTGTGCAGTAAATGGCACGAAGATCCGGCGCTAGTAAACGATTTAACTATAGTGTTTGCATACAATTACGGAAGCGCATGGGGTCCGGTGATCCTCCCGGTCTTCAAAACCGGCGGACGGCATCTCTGATGTCGTCGGTGCGTTCGACTCGCACACGCTTCCGCCAGTTTGTTTTCAGAAGGATGCGGAGATGATGACCAGTGTCGCAAGTTGAGATCGAGGTAGCAAAAGGGGGCATGTGTGATAAAAACGTGATAATTTCATCGAGCATTTTGCAGCCTGATTGCGTGAAGACGGTTCGCTTAACTCCCACGGCAGGACCTTCAAAAACGCACTAGCCCGCGCCCGCCCCCGCCCCTGCCCCTGCTCTGTCACCGGCAACTCGGTTCTGAGTGAGAAGGCCTGATTGCGACAGCAATCAGTTCTCTGTGGCTTTCGCTTGAGCGATACTCTGTGATTGACGCGTGTGACGTCGGATCCACTCTCTCGCCATACGCTGGGCTTGCAAGATTTGTGCTTTAGTCATGCGCTTGGCGGCCCATTTTATGTCGTCAACGCTGGGAGGATTGAAAGAAGCGTCCACGATTGCGCACCACATATACCGTTCGACCAAATCCTGCCGTAGGCGGCCATCGCGATA
>Ga0137416_10000954_pt1 | contig 14266 bp, 11 predicted proteins | sample CZODoug3_1_1_16f_FD_108282 | JGI IMG/M metagenome (GOLD analysis project Ga0137416, IMG submission 108282) | Vadose zone soil fungal communities from Angelo Coast Range Reserve, California, USA - CZODoug3_1_1_16fungal (Illumina Assembly) | ecosystem: Environmental > Terrestrial > Soil > Vadose...
CCTCGCCCGGCTGTTTTTTCGCAGAACTCCAGCACGAGGTCGGGGCCGTAGACTCGCCGAGGCAAATGGTGTCCTTTGCGCCGGCCCAGCCAAACCAGCGGCATCCCGTCGGGTACAACCGCGTCTGCCGAATTCAGGATTTCTTTAAACGAAGGATCATGCTGGGCTTCGACAATGCCGTGCATGCTAGTCGGACCGATGGTATGGCAGCGGCTGTGATTGTGAATCCATTCCTCCATCCGAGCCACCACATCTTCGGTCTGTACCGCGTCGATCTGCACTCCAAGCACTTCAAAAGAAATGCTATCGGACACGACGCTAATGGGCGCCTTCTGCTTTGAACCTTCAGGAACGGCTGGCTTTTGCAAGACCGCGCAAATGGATACCCCGAACGCGGCTAGGGGAGTCCTTTCAAGCTTTCGAGTGACTCGCCGGTAGAACTCTTTGAAGGGCAAACGAAACGAATCCAACGGGGGAAAAATACATCGGATCTTGCAAGTCCGAAACCCCGCGCTTTTAGTCATGGAAAGAAGCTTGCGGCGCGTATAAATTCGGGCGTGACAAAGGCGCTTGCGAAGAACATCTGGAAACCAGGAAATCAGCGGAATATTGTGGCCAATCGAGAAATGGCCAACGTGGCAGGGGTGGCTTTCGAACGGGTAAAGTTTGTTCGGAACAAAGAGAACTACAAAACCACGCGGCTTCAAAACACGAAAACACCCCTTCAACACTTCTTCGTCGCAACGAGTGTGTTCGAGCACTTCAATCATCGTGACGACGTCAAAGCTCTCGGAAGCGAAGGGTAAACTCTCCCCGGCTGCCTGCACGCGGTGAATCGGCTGACGGAACGCCTGCAGATGCTGCATCTGGAGATCCACCCCGCAAACAAAACTTGCCCGGGGCGCCAGTTCAGCCGTATACGACCCATTGCCACAACCCAGATCAAGCACGCACTTGCCTCTTAAATCCAGCATCTCGTCGATTTTCTCAATCCGCTTTTCAACGCCGTACGAGCCGTAAGATGCGGGCGTGCCCAGCCGGACTGATGCTCGCTCGCTGGTCACCTCTTCATACAATTTCGACACCCATTCGGCCCGCTTCTCCCAGGTTTGCGTCCTCGCAAAAGCGCGTCCTGCCTCACTCATCCTCTGCCGTTCGTTCGGATTTCGCGCCAGCCGTCGAATCCCTTCAGCAATCCCCGATACCGTTTCACGCGGTGTGGTAACTGGAATTTTGATTCCGGCTGCGGGCGGCACAAACGTCCCGGCACCCTGATGGTCCAAGGTCAGAATCGGCAAGCCCTGGCCCATGGCTTCCAGAAGTTGCATGCCGAACGAATCCCGTAAACTGGTAAAAAGTAAAGCGTCAGCACGCTGATAGACGCCGGGCATTTCGTCCCAAGGCACTTTCCCCAAAAATTCTACTTTGTGCTCGACGTGCAAGCGCTTCGCGTAGTATTCCCAAACCTTGCGCATCTCGCCGTCGCCCGCAATCAAGAGTCGCATGGGCACATCATCTGCCCGTGCCAAACCTTCGAGGGCCAACGGCAAAGCTTTCCGCGGTTGCATGCGTCCGGCCCAAAGGAGCGTAAAGGCATTTCTATTGTGCGGAGGAACGCGAGCATCGGAAACGAAGCTCGAAGGGATACCCGAATCCAGACAAAGTCTCACGTTTCGCGCGCCCATTTGCCGAAGCAGATCAGCAGTCTCCTGATTGGTGGCGAGGGTGACGTGGCTTGCCTTCGCAGCACTTCGTACGGAAGGAGAGAACGGTAAGAGCCGGACGCGCGCACTTCGGACGAGTTCTCGTGCCCAAGCCCGCCCAAAATAGCGTCGAAAAGCCGAAGGGGTTCGCTGCGCCCCTCCGATCGGCCCCCACACAAAAGGGATGCCCACTTTACGCACCGGAGGGGGCGCGCTCACCGAGCCGTAACTCACGTGATGCACCGCGTCGAACCCAATACGTTTATGGAGCTCGATTGCTTTTTTGTACGCCAGAGTCTGCCAGAAGAAATACAAAGAGGGGCTTTGGAGGCCGCTGTCAACCTGCCCTTCGAATTGTGAGCCGGGCAGATCTACCCAGAAAAATCTGAGGCTTTCGTTGGGATGCTGTGACAGGAATCTCTGTATGTTTTCGCGGTCGTGAGGATACGCTAGGACGAAAACCTCATGCATAAGGGAGAGCTGCCACGCCAAATTCCATGTTCCACCAGGTTCGGAACCAGCGCGTGGACTGCAAGCGTGCCCAACGATCAAAATTCTCATGCTGACCGTCCGCCGTGAATGGCAATGACATTTCCTCCCGCGGGAGGAGTGCGCAACTTGCTGAGGTTTCCACTGTCAACGAGAGAAAAGAAACGGTAACCCGCATTCTCCAGCAGTTCCCAGGCCCCAAATGGTCTTAGGCCCAGCCTCTGGGAGGTGCGTGGATTAATTTCGAAAATGACGCACGGCCGGGAGGAGACAATGAACGGCAGGGCGCCCCGGAGCGCCAGTTCCTCCGCGCCTTCGACGTCTAGCTTGATGAGTCCTACTTGTTCCGCCTTCTCCTGCTGGAGGACTTGATTCAGCGTCAAGGTGGGAACAATCTCCGAACCGCAAGCGCCGTGTTCAGGCGGAGCGAGGGAGAAGCTATTCGGCCCGCGACCCGAATGGTAGAGGGAAGTTCTCCCCTCTTTATCCGCGAGAGCCGCGCGAAACGAGCGAACGTTCTGCAGACAATTCAGCTCGATGTTTTTTCGGAGGACAGAAAAAGATTCCAAACCTGGTTCAAAAGAGAGGACACGGCCTGCCGGGCCAACCAATCGGGAGGCAGCCAAGCTATAAATTCCGTAATTTGCTCCGCCATCGACGACAACCATTCCCGGCGAAATGAAGTTTCGCAAGTGGGCCAGTTCTTTCTCGTAGAGTTCACGGACCGCGTAGATCATCATGGTCCCGGCACCATGGCTTTTTGAGGTCAGGAAGAAGCGAACATCCCAAGCAGGCAAGTCGACGATGGCTGGAATTCCGAATTCGCTGCACAGTCTCCGCCACATCAAACGGGACAACGTGGCCACCGGAGCCCGGCGAAATCCGGGATGCTCCAGCAGATATCGCCACCTCCCATAGAGTTCATGAAGAGGACTCGGACTACTCACGGTGGATGAATGCACTCCGAAAAACCTCCTGTTATTCTGGAGTGAGGGACAATGCGCTCTTGGGGGTTGATAACGCTTCCTTGTGAATGGCCACAACGTTGCGATCCGACGGCGGTGACAATTCCCTTCTAAGCGCTCCCTCCCGCTCAACGACGAAGAATTCATAGCCGAGCTTTTCCAGGAAATCCCATGCGCCATACGGCGAAAGGCCAAGGAGAACGGTACCGGGGGGATACACCTCAAAAATGACGGCCGGGTGGCTGGATTGCAGAATTTTGTTTGCCCCGCGCAGAACCAATTCTTCCGCGCCCTGCACGTCCATCTTGATGACGTCCACGTGGTCAACGGAGATCTTCCGAAGCACATTGTCGAGGGATTCCGTTGCAACCTCTTCTGAGTTTTCCGTGAAGGAATCATCCCTCCCCAGAGAATCGCAGCCCACGTTCGGATGATAGTAAAGCAAGGCTTTTCCGCTGTTCGCGGTGAGGGCCAAGGGATATGCCACTACGTTTGCCAGGGAATTCAAGACGATATTTTTCCGCAGAACACGAAATGCCCGAGCCGCCGGTTCGAACGCGATCACACGCCCCGCCTCGCCGACAATTTTGCTCCCGGCGAGCGTGTAGAGGCCGTAGCAAGCTCCGGCGTCAACAAAAGTCATTCCCGGGGATAGCATTTGTTCAAGATAAGGCAACTCCGGTTCGTACCGTTCGCGAAAGGCAAAAGCAAGTTTCGCGATACCTCCCCACTCGGGTGGCAGGAACATCCGCAAGTCCCCATTGTCCAGCTTTATAGTCGCGGGCAAACGCAAGAGACATTTTATCCGCCAAGAAATCAGCCGAAGGATGGTCTTCAGGGGCGAATGACGAAACCCGTCCTGATTCCAAAGGTAAAGCCACTTCCTCTGAAACTCCTGTGCCCAAAGATGCGGGAGTTTCGGCACAGCTTGCAAATGCCATGAGTCCGGATTACCTAAACCAGGCGTAGCATTGACCCGCAAAGCTGTCGAAACGCAAAGGCTGGATGGAGCAAGAGGGCCCCGCGCTTCATGAGCGACCCCAACAGTGGCAGCGGGATTTGTTTTTGCCTCAGTGGCCATAGGAAGGTCTTAGTAATGTTCGTTCCAGGTTAACCATCCGCGCCATCTGGAGCCCAAGCCCCATGAGCACCCAAAAAAGAGAAGCGAGGAAAGGGCTTTCCAACAGTAAATTCGCCGTCCCGTAAAAACAGAACGCAACTTGGGCCAGAACGACAATCCACAGCCATGCAACGCGAGGGTTTTCCGGATTCCGATAAGCGACACCAAGGGTGGTCCAGAAGAAGTAGACGAGCAGAGCAAGCAACGGCAGAAATCCAATCAGTCCCATCTTGTATAGCACCGTCAGAAAGGTATTGTGAGGCCGCGGATCGTTGTCAAACAGCAACAGTTCAAAGGCAAAAGGAATCCCGTAACCTTCTCCGGCCAAAGGATATTCCTCGAAGCGTTTCCAGGCTTCCTTCCAGGCGGAGAGGCGAAACTGCCAGTTGGTGTCCTCGTCGGAATGCAAGACTCCAGAAGCCAGTTCTTGTGACGAGCGCTCGGCAAAGTCGCGTCCTGTTTCTGTACGAAGAAAGAGAAGAGCCACGGCACTGATAAGCACAGTGGCAGCCGCAAACGTTGTCAGAGCAATGCGGGGTCGCAAGAGCTTCCCGCGAGTTATTCCTCCGGCACACAGTCCCACGACAAGCAGAACTGGAAGGGCAACGAAAAGGGTGCGGGCGTTCGCAAGCGCCAGGCCAAGACAAAACAAACCTGCGAGCATCCATCCCGTACGCGGAGGAAGAAGCCGGTTCGCTATCGCAACGAAGGTCCCGACCAGGGCCATTAGAATATAGGTTCCATAGTAGATGAAGCGCCTTTCTTGCGGCGCGGCAAGGAACCAGGTGAATGCACTGAGAACGCTCAACCCCGTGCCTAAGAGGAACCAGGCGGCCATTCTCTTGATCGACAGCCAGCTTCGAAAGAGATGATGGGCGACGTACAGAAAAAGCGGGTACGCGACCAGCGCTGCGTCGCGCAGAACCAAAATTGGATCGCAATGTTGTGAAAAACCGCGCAGCGCGGACATCGCCCCTGCCGCCACCAACATCGCCAGGAATACGGTCACGGGCAAAGAGACGTGTACAGCACTTGACCGCGCCGCCATATAGACCGAGAGAAATAAGATCACAAGAACAATATCCGTTACGAAGAACGGCGTGCCTGGCCAATGAATGTAGGAAAAATCCCTTGTGTAGGCTGTGGTGCAAAACACGAACCACAAGAAGAGCCCCTCGGCCGCTGAAATCCTGGCGCGGCGCACGTACCCAAACATCAGCGCCAGCGTCAAACCCGCCAGCAATACCGCTCCCAGGTACGGCTGGTATTCCAGCGGTCCAGTCCAATAGGCCTCCCGTTCGAGAACCGGGGTGCGGGTCAAGCCGTCGGCGACAGCGATCGCACTTCCCAGGACCGCGACAAGCACTAGCCAAATGTTGATAATGCGTCCTTGAATTTGTCTTTGAATTAAGACGCGTCCAACCGGCCGGGTGGAAGAAAGAGACGAAAATGTTGCGCAAGCATCGTTTAGTGCCTGCCCTTCGCCTCCACACAAACGAGCCGGAGCAACGCGAAACACGGGATTCCTCGGTTTCCCGAGACTGACCCTAAAAGCCACTTCACACCTCTTGAACTGGCGCTACTGTCCTTCTCCCGACAAAACCGCGGGAATGGTCTTCAACAAAATCCTGCAGTCGAGCAATAGGCTCCATTTTTGGATATAGGCAAGATCCAACATCATGCAGATTTCAAAGGAAGGATTTGCGCGGGCCATGACCTGCCAAAGCCCGGTGACGCCCGGTATCACGTCGAGGCGCCGGCGATGTCCGGGAGCGTATTGAGCACAGTCTTCCACGGGAAGAGGCCGCGGGCCAACCAAGCTCATATCGCCTTTCAGGACGTTCCACAGCTGCGGCAGTTCGTCGAGACTGTACTTGCGAAGAAATCTGCCGAAGCGCGTGACGCGAGGGTCGTCGGCGATCTTAAAGAATGGACCGCGGCGCTGGTTCAGCCGATTCAGGCTTTCTTTCAGCGCGTCCGAGCCGGCAACCATGGTCCGAAATTTGTAGCAATCAAATTCGCGGCCACATTTGCCCACACGCAGCGAGCGATAAATCACAGGACCGGGCGAATCGAGCTTGACTGCAACGCCGATCACCACTATCAGCGGCCAAAGGAAAAGCGAAGCAAGAGAGGACAACAATACGTCCATCATCCGCTTCAGAAGCCTCCCCATCCCAGCGACGGACTCCGCATGCCGTCCCACGCCATCGCGATCCGAGACACATTGGACGAGTGGCCGGCGGTCAGTTGCCAGAAAATAAGGGGTACGTATCGTGGCCTTTGCTGGAGAAGAGATCTGGCCTGCGATCGGGACTCTGGAACGGGCCGGCTTGCGAAGCGGCCAAAGGAGTGCTCTCTCTGCGAGTGGATCGGAGGTTCGTCGATTGACAGGCATCGGAAGTCACCAATACGAATTTCCACTCTGAGGGGCGTGACGGTCCCGCTTTTTGCGTCTTGAGAAGCGTGGAGCAACGCACCAACAGTGGCACACAGGACTGGCAATCGAAGCTTAGAGACAACGAGAAAACTCGTCGATGGGGGGGATTCTCTATTTAAAATTCCGGTGAAAACCCTATAGGGCTGCGGCAGCTCTTCTTGATAAGTTCTTGGTATCAGCCCTCCTAAGATGCATCAGCGGAGAGCACATGGTTCCAAGTCCGTGTACGCGGCGGGAGAAGGCTAAGAGGCGAACCGGAAATTTGATCGTTCCCCTGTGCTTCCTCGATCTCTTTGTTTTGCTGCTGTTTTCAACATCAGGTTACGCGCACGCTGTGTCGCAAGAACAACAGAGGGAATCCCTGGGCTCGCTCACCAGCATTGGTGAAGTATATGTGAACGGTTCCGCGGCACCGGTCGAATCCACGATTTTTTCGGGGGACAGCGTTCGCACCGGAGAGACGGGCACGGCCACGTTTACAGTAAGTGGGAAAGGCACGCTGAAAATCTTTCCGCGCACCGAAGTCGCGTTTCCGGGCAGCTACCAGTTCACGGCCGAATTGAAGAGCGGAACGGTAGTGTTAAACTCCATCAGCGGACCGAGCGGAATCACCTTGCGCGTCGTAAATTTTGTTCTGGTCTCTTCGGTTCGACAGCAGTCGGCGGCCACGAAGATTGAGGGGGGTGCAAACGGGTCTTTCGTCGTTTCGTGCTTAGATGGCAGCGTGGGTGTCCTTACCGTGGAGGGGAAGTCCGGACAATTTCTCCAGGCAGGTCAGTCTCTGCGCATTTCTGGCGGCGCAGTACTATCCTCTGCGGTCCCTGATACAAATACGACTGGACACAATTTCCATTCGGGCTGGCTCTTCCTTGGTTTAGGAGGAGCCGGGGCCGCCGCCGCCGCAGCCGGATTGGCTCACGGCGGGGGAAGGCAATCGATCAGTCCGTCAGGGCCTTGAGGGAAGCCGTCGGCAGTCCGAGCCCGCAGAAAGAGCGACTCTCAAGGTCCGTTGTCATGGCTCCTGGCACTTGTCAGTCAGGGAATCGTCTTCTTCCGATTCTTTATTCTTAAGTTCCCCAAGTGAATCACCGCCAGGCCCCTGTGCAGATCAAGTCATTTCCTTGGTGCTCCCGGATTGGAAAGCCGGAAAATGATATCAATGTCTTCCTCGGTTTCAACCGATTTGCCAGCCAGCAACGTTTCCGTAAAATGCCACTGCCGAACGGCATTCATGGCCGCTGCAACAAGAACAGGGGGGCCATTGACAGACTGCAAGTTCTCCACAGACCCATGACGGTCAATGATAGCGTGCAGCTTGACGGTGCCCTGGATGCCTTGCTGTTTTGCATCTTCGGGATAAACGGGCTCGACGCGGGAGAGCAAGCGGCCGAGCTGGAGGCTCGTTCCCTGGCGTTGTTTTTTCGAACTTCCATTAGGTATCCGAAGGGAAGGATAAGGATCGGCAAGGATTGCGACCGCAGCGGTTATGTTCGCCGGAGTCACCGGCTGGTTTGCCGCCGGCACCGAACTGGCTTTAGTCTCGGGTTGAGGGGCCCGGGCTTCGTGTGAAACAAGCGGCACCGGATTCGCAGGTTGCTCGATTTTGGCCTCCATCTGCGGAGGCGCCGGAGATGGGCCCGAAGGAGCTTGCTGCTGTGTTTTCTTGATGGGGGGAATATTGAGGTTGGTCGCGACGCGCGTCAACTCTTTTTTCGACTGGCCGCGCGTGAGTACACTTTCCACGCGATGCCCCGGAGTTCTGGCCGTGATTGCTGGCAAAGGTTTTCTCGCTAGATTTGCTGGGCGGGGAGAGTGCTTCGGCAAGGTATCTTGAAAGCTGTCGTCTTTTTCAACAGGCAGAGGCTCTACGAGAGAAGTTTGTGCCTGTGTTTTGCCGGCCGATGAATTGGGAACGCTAGGAGTTGTGGTCACTGGGGCAGGTGTCATCCGTTTCGCCGCTTCACTCAATACTGCCGGTTTCTGCGTGAAGGCAGCGACCCCTTCATCCGGAGTATTATGCCGAATCGTCCCGGATTCAAGCGTGAAGGCGATAAGTCCCACGAGAAAACCTAAAGCAAGAATCGTTCCCCACTTTTGACGGAACACTCCAGGGCTCGCCAGAACGGCTGCCAAACGCCATCTCGGCTGGAGAGCCTTTTTGTTTAGCCGTATTCCGGAATGCGCGTAAGTTCTCGGGGCTTCAACTGGAGGGTCGGCGCTACTTAAGGGGGGAGCAGCGGTAGGAGAGAAGAGCGAAACCTCTCCATGTTCATCAATGGCCCCACCGGAAACCGAAGCTCCGGGGATCCTGTTCCCCGGCTGGGGAGCTTTCGGAATTTCCAACTGTGGGTTCTGTTTTTCGCAAATCCTGTCTCTTTGTGGCTGAAGATTACTCGCAGAGGCCTGTGCGGAAATCCAACTCCGGATATGCTGGCGCTCCTCTTCCGTCAAACCAACAAATTGTATTCCTACTTCATTCTTGGATTCGCTTTTCCATACGGTCTGCCAACCAGCTTCCAACGGGTACGGGGATCCCAGGGATTGAACCTGCATGTTGTGAAAAGGACGGCTGGGTGAAGTCGTGGCCGCCGACAGCGCCAATCCGTCCTCGCTAATGTTTAAGAGAACAGGGTCGTTCCTCCCGTCCACGTGCATGAACATCGGTGAGGTGGGGTACCACCGCTCGCGAGCACGGCGCTCCGTAAGCGGAACCGCGGCCTGCTCCTCCCTACATTCCTGAGCCAATTTTGTAACGCGCAGTCGAATTTCCTCGAAGACTCGCTGATAAGTGTCGGGATCCTCGCCATAGGGATCGTCGATCTCCCAATCTTCCACCTTGGAGTAATCATGAAATGCCAGTTCCCGAGGGCGGCCACTCATGTTGATGACGATATCTATCTGCTCCCAAACTTTGCGCGAGATCTTCTTGGACTTCAGGCCATCCACCCAGTATCCATTTCTTATTAGCGTTTGCTCGGTCAAGTCAGTGACAAAGCCAGTCGGCGCCAAGCCTGCGCTGAACGCGTCAATGGAATCGGAAGCATCAACACGTGCGATCGCCTCCGCCATCGGGCTGCGGCAGGCATTTCCGATGCAAACAAACAGGACCCTTTTGCGGCGGTATCTGCTCATCAGGAGGTTTCCCTCAAACAGTTGATCCCGGGCGGCTGGGGCCATGTGCCTCGAAGTGCGTTCGACAAGCCCTTGAACTGCTTTTGCCCACTACAAAAATCACCTTAAAAGTATAGGTCTGTCCTATCCAGGTTCAATCAGGTTAAGACCTGCAAAAATCTGGAGTCCAATGTGGCGAAGGACGAGGAACGCGCGCTTCCGGCGCAAGGTATTACGGTGCAATTCTATTGATCCCTAGATTTTGCGGCTACTCCGGGGCAAGGCGGACATCGTCGATCCACACCGTGCCCGCTATTTGGTTATCCAACTTGGTGCTAGCAGGCCGGACCACTCTCAGGAGCAGAAGACGAGTGTCGGGGAGGGTCGTGAATTCAGCATGCTGTTCCAACCAACCAGAGGTACCGACGAGGTTTTCCGAGGCGACGAAGATATTGTCCATATTGTAAGCATCACGCACCTGGAACCTCAGCCCGCTGTCGGTCGTGATGCCCTGCAAGCGCATATGGCCCGAAAATCGGTACGGCGTTTTCGCTTGAACAGGCACGTATTGGAACACATGACCATAATCGACGTTGTGCGACCCGTCGAAGATGATTCGAAGTGCACGCACACCCTCAAATACGCCGACGGAGTCGAGACTAACAACGGTCCCTTCGGTAGGCAGAACACGCCAATCCAATCCCCCATTGAGAATGTCGGACTCGAAGCCGCCGTTTGTAACTAGATTCGAACTGTGCGCCGGCCGTTGTACTTGCGCCGGAAATCGCTGCGCCAAGGCCGACCAGACATTTGACAGCTGTCTCAGCTCCGCGTGTTGAATAAGCGCATCGAGATAGGGGAAGACCCCGCGTAAGTCAAAAGGCAAGTCAAGCTGGAGAACGCGAGCCCAAACCTCTTCCGCGCCGGCGATGTCGTCCCTTTCGATCAGGAAATTCAGGTAGTCAAAAAAAACAGCTGGCTGAGGCGGAAGCATTTTGAGAAGTGCGTTTCTGTCGCGCGTCGCGTTCGTTGCGAGCGTGAAGACTCTCCTCCCGGCGGTGCTATCTTCTTGAAGAACCATTCTTAAGCTGCGAAGCGCCTGTGTAGTCTTGCCGGCTCGAACATAAAAATTGGCCAGCCTCCAGTTGATCTCCGGCGAATTTGGAAAGAGGCTTCGAGCATGCTGGAAAGCGTCAAGAGCATCATTAGAGCGTCCTGCCCAATCGTAACCGGCTCCAAGGTCAGCCCAGAATTGCGCATCGTGCGGGCCCAGGCGTGTCGCATTCTGGTAGAGCCGGACAATCTCATCGGAATTCCCACGATCAGCATACAAGTGCATGAGGGTTCCTAAGGCGTCGTAATATTCCGGGTTAGCAGGATCCCACCTCATCGCGGCTTGAACTGCATTCGGTGACCCCTTTCGAAAATAGGCGGCAGCCACCGCTCTTCTAACGGCCAAATGGATGAAGAATAACAAGCTCATCAGCAGGAAAATTCGAATCGCAAAGGTAAGCCAGCGTGCTTCTCTCAAGTTCTCTCACCGCCCAGGTCAGCGCCGAGAATAGCACGTTACTGGCTCTACGCATGGTATACGACGTAGCCAAGGGTGTCTGCGAGGCTGAGGCTTTGAAGCGAGATGTTCAACTGTTCGAAAGCACAAATCGGACCGTAAATCCTCTCCAAGCGCTCGCATACCGATTCCTTAAGTGCTTGCATCTCCGGAATCAATGGCGCGGGAAGTGCCCCCATTGAAAGAAAGTGTTCATTGGGCAGAAGCAGCAGCCATCCTTCAACCAGGGCGCCAAGCGACGCCAGCACGCGAAAGTTAGCTGATTCGAATAACGGTACATTCCACGGTTTCGCCGAGAAGCCGGGGCACAGTTGGCATGTACGCATAACTCTACGCCTCTTTTGGGGGTACGGACGAGTTTCAACCTCCAGTCCGCCGACCGTCTGTAGCGAATATATCACGTTCTCGTTGATTCTAGTGCCCGGTGCCCGCAACATCTTCACACAGATTGACCGTGCGCACCGCGAGTTCTCCGACGAGCAAATTCAGAACATTGCTGTTATTAGCCAGCTTCACAAAGGTCGGCGCGAAAAGTTTGTGCACCTTATCGACGGCTACTTCAAATCGGGCATGGAACGACTTATTGAGAACAAGACAAAGGTCGAACCGGTCTCAGCACAACTGCTCGAAGTGCTCGACGACGATGCTGGAAAACAGGCCGTGGCCGAACTCGTTAAGCAATGGGCCAGCCTCAACAAACTTGAGGATCACTATAAGCAATATCGTGAGAAACATGGCGGCGAAAAGGCCGTGGATCACAAGAATAAGGCTCAGCGCCACTTGCGGGAAGCCTTCGATCCATTCTTTGCCGCGCTGCACGAAGGGTTGAAGCAGCTGGACAAAACGGTACGTCAACACGAGAAGCGGCAGGCCGAGCAGGCGCAGGCCGACGGGAAACGCGCGGGGACCGACCGTAAGACTAAGGCCCTCAGGATTGCTTTGGAAAATTTGCATAAGGAAGTGAAAAGCGCGGAGATGTTCTACCAGCACATCCATTGGTTGCAGGAGCGCTTTCCTAACGCCAAATATGAAGACGTAACTGGGCTGTGCAAGCTTGCCAGCCCGGCGGATGTCAAGGAGGAGGAATATTCTCTAAACCCAGGCCGTTACGTCGGCGTTGTGATTGAGGAGGACGGGAAGACCGAGGAAGAATTTGTAGCGGAGCTCTTGGCAATCAACGACGAATTGAATCAGCTGAACACGCGAGCACTCGAAGTGGAAGCGGTTGTTGCCCATAACATTCGCCAGCTAACCGGTGAGGAATAACTGTGAAGCTACGATGGGCTACGCAGCCGCTTGGCGAATTGCGCGCGAAAACCAAGCACGCACTTGTCGGCGGGCCATTTGGTTCAAATCTCGTTTCTCGGGACTACACAGACGAGGGTATTCCTGTCATCCGTGGCTGCAATCTTCCCGACGACGCACCATTTTCCTTTGATGATTTGGTCTTTGTGTCTGAAAGGAAAGCTGACGCACTCCGACCGAACAACGCCTTCCCCGGTGACCTGATTTTCACGCAGCGAGGAACGCTTGGACAGGTTGGGATCATTCCCAAATACTCACCGTATTCGCGATTCATCATTTCTCAAAGCCAGATGAAACTTGCGGTCCATCCCGACAAGGCAGAAGCGCGGTATCTGTATTACTATTTTCGACTACCGAGCACAGTTGAGAGAATTCAAAGCTTGGCGATTTCTTCCGGTGTCCCACACATCAATCTGAATATCCTCCGTAAGTTCCAGGTAATCACTCCTCCAGTTCCTATTCAGAAGCGCATTTCAGCCGTTCTCTCGGCGTACGAAGAACTGATCGAAAACAACAGACGGCGCATAGCGTTACTTGAAAAGCTTGCCGAGGAAGTTCACCGGGAATGGTTCGTCCGCCTTCGCTTTCCAGGCTACGCAAACGTGAAAGTCACCAAGGGAGTTCCCTGTGGTTGGGAAGTGCGAACGCTCGGCAGCTTCGCAGGTGAAATGAAGAGAGGGGTCAAGAAGAAGGATCTGGCCGACGACGAGAAATACATCGGTTTGGAGCACAACTACGCCAACCAAGGATTGAAATGGGCGGCGTAGTGCAGAGGGCAAAGTTGTATATCCACCCGCGCAAGAGAGGAAATACTTCACAAAACCAGCCTGCCATGCCCAAGGCAGCGATAGTCTTTCAGGATAGCCTGTCACAGAGGTACGTGCGCCGAGCGAGCTCTTTCACTCTCCCCAAGCTCCAGAACACAACCAAGAAGCCTTAAAGGCCGCGCACGTGCGGCAAATGGCTTAGGTAGCCGCAAGCGCGGGTTTCCAGATGGGAGACTGTTGGCAAGATTCGCGTCTCTGGGGCCTCCCCGCTGTGCACTAGGGCCCCGAAAAGCAGAATTCCCATTTTTCCGTAAGACATTGTCAAGGCCACTGGTGACGTTGTAGGGTTCGGCGGCCGAGGATTGGACAACGGCCATCCAGATTGCGCGGTACACGCCGAGGTACACAATAGAGACTTCCAAGACGTACTTGCAATGACTTGCGATCCGTCCACCCTGATCCGGCATCTACCTTATCGCCGTTTTCTTGACATTATCGCCCTCTCAGATACGATGAGTAGAGACACGATCCCCTCTTGAGGGTTAAGCCGTGAACATCGAAATCCACGATGCGGCCCCTTGAGGCCAGAATCCAAAAACAGCTTCAGGCTACCGGCTCCAGCGTCGAGGAAGTCTTGCTCTTTTTGCTGGAGACCCAGGAAGAACAGGATCGTTGGCTCTTGGAGAACTGGGAAACAATTAACGCAAAGGTTAGGCGCGGCATCGAGCAACTAGACCGCGGCGAAGGAATCCCGGAAGATCAATTGGATGCTCACCTGGCGAATCTGAAAAGCCAA